>Ga0164292_10003582_pt1 | contig 12663 bp, 13 predicted proteins | sample GEODES117metaG_FD_111486 | JGI IMG/M metagenome (GOLD analysis project Ga0164292, IMG submission 111486) | Eutrophic lake water microbial communities from Lake Mendota, Wisconsin, USA - GEODES117 metaG | ecosystem: Environmental > Aquatic > Freshwater > Lake | place: USA: Lake Mendota... | reverse complement strand
GATACCGTGCAGACAGTGCGGGAGGCGGTGGGGCCTGACTTCCCCGTGGCGGTCAAACTCAACAGTGCCGACTTTCAGAAAGGCGGATTCGCCTTTGAAGACAGCCTGCAGGTCGCACAGTGGCTGCAAGATGCGGGCGTCGACCTGCTGGAAATCTCCGGCGGCACCTACGAGCAACCGAAGTTATTGGGCGTTGCGGGTATCGAGGAGGAGGAGCCGCAACATGTCGCACACTCCACGCAGATGCGCGAGGCTTACTTTGTGGATTTCGCACTGGCCATGCGGGAAAAAGTGTCCATTCCGCTGATGGTGACCGGAGGCTTCCGGCGGCGCGATGTTATGGAACAGGCCATCGGTAGCGGCGGTGCCGACCTGATTGGCCTAGGACGGCCGCTGTGTGTGATGACGGATGCACCCGCCCAACTCCTGCAGGGCCTGGCGGAGCTGCCGCGCTTTGAGGCGCAACTGGCGCTGTTTCCAACCTGGCTGGCGTTTCTCAACAGGATCAAAACCGTTCGCACTATCGCCACCTTCGGCGTGCAGTACTGGTACTACGCGCAGTTGGATGCGCTGGGGAATAACGGCAGGGCGGCACCCGACATGACCGTGTTTGCGGCAACTCGCAAAGTCATTGCGCAGCAACGGCGCTGGGTCGCAGCGCGCCGTCGGTTGTAATTGCACCGCGCTGCAGTTTCGCGTCCTTCCCGGTTTACGTGCGGCCGCTTGGACGAAGCCGTCGCGGGGAGCCTTGCCGGTGTTGTCGCCGGCGATGTGGTTCGCTCATTGTTTCCGGGACTTGCGTGCACCACTAGCGGATGCTCGAGATGTTCGCCGGGCCGACAGTCCTACTGGTTGAAGGGTTTGCCGGCCAGCGAACTGGACACCTCGGCGAGGGGTTCCATGTTCACCTTGATCGAGCCGCGGAACGGCACGTCGAGGGTGACGATGAGAACCAGGGCGATGGCCGCCACCAAGGCCCATCCGTACATCAGGATGGGGCGGGTCATCTCGGCGGCCGCCGTCCCCATTGTGGCGGCCAGTAGGGCTCCCGCGGCGATCAGCAGCCAGACCATCAGGGAGGGCAGGGAACGCTGCGCGACCGCCGAGACTTTGGCCTGGGCGGCGGTCAGTGCGGCGGCTGCAGAGGTCATTGCCCCGGCCTCGGGAATACTCGCGCCATTGCCGTAGGCGACGTTGTGCACGCTGTGCTGGAGGGTGTCCAGAGCGCGAGCGGAGGGCAGAGCCGTGGTGTCGCCGGTCGCCAGGAACTGTGGGTCCTGTTCGACGGCGACCGATAGGTACCGCTCAAGGTTTCCGACCACCTCCGCGGCCCCGGCCTTGTCGGAGATCGACTTGGTGGCCCAGGCGAGTTGCTGGGCCGAGGTCGACTGGGCGTCGACGGCCTCCTGGCCGGCGCTGATCGCCGACCAGGTCATCGTTGCGGCGAATCCGATGAGGAAGGCGAAAGTCGCCCCGATCGGGCTCACAACCTTTCCGGCGTAGTCGGCAAGTTCGGTTCGGCGTTCCTCCGACCGGACGCGCCGGACGGCATATCGCGCCGCCACGCTGAGCGCGGCGAAGAACACAAACCATGCCGGGATGAGCAGCCACAAGGGCGACTCCTGCAAGAGCCTCGGCACTGGGCCTCCTCGTCGTGGTTGCGGCGCCCGAAGGATATGCCCATATGGAGGGGTGACAACACCCCACCAGGTCAACCCAAACTTCGGGTGACACCTTCAGGGCGGACGTGGGGATGGCCGGCGGTCCTGGCATTCCTGCACACCGGACTGACCAACGCCTGAACCGAGGGTTACAACCGGCCGGTTAAACAGGTCAAACGCGTCGCCTGCGGATTCCGCAACACCGAAAACTCACGGTGCCGGATACGCTTCCTCGGCCACCCGCGCCCAACGGGCCAGCATCGGATTCACTACCGCGCGATTGCCCGGTTGACTTCAAAGAGCCCCGAAATGGGGAGGGGAGAAAAGTGAGTCGTACATCTGTAACAAACAGTCGGCACGGCGTCGCCAAGGGCCCGAGGCGTTGGCCGTGGGTGGCCATCGCAGCCGCGTTGGTTGCACCGATGGCGGCGCAATGCTCGAGCAGGCCTGCTCCGTCAACCACGACTGGTGCCCAGAAAACAACAAGCACAGCATCCGAGACGCCGGCCGCACCGCCGGCGGCACCTGTCGCTGTTCCGACAGTGATCTCCCTCTCGATCACCCTCGCGGAGGAAGAGAACGGCATCCAGGTCGACGCCATCGATATCGGCGAGCAGATTGGTCGCCTCGTGCTTGGCCGCGTTGACGGGGTCGATACTCAGCGGGCGATTTCCGAGAAAGGCAACTGGCGGATTGTCGCCCAGTGCGACCAGATGGTCGACAAGACACTCAAGGTGGGTGTCATCAAGAACCACGAGTTCATGGCCATATCCCAGGCCGGGCAGGCAAGGTCCCTCTCTGACAACATGTTTAAGTTTCTGCTCGACTGCCCGGCGTAGGTGAAGAACGAGTTGGCGGCACCGCGCGAGGGTGCATCGGATGCGGGGCTGGGGAAAGGACGCGGGACTGCTGCACTCTGGTGTCAGTGCGTCACGCGACCATGCGATGTCGAAGTTGTTTGATCTCACAGCGGTCGAGTGTGGAGCCGACGGTTATGTGTGCGCCAGCAACTTCGCAGATGTGGTCAAAAAGCTGGGGCTCATCGATGACGTCGACGGTGATGTGACCGTGCGGGTAGTGCCTGACGATGCTGGTTATGCCGTTAGCCACGTGCTCACAGCGGCCGTTGCGGTCGACTTGGCCGAGTCTCTGGACACCCGTGAGTCGGCTTCAGGGACGCGCGTGTTGGAGGCAGCCACATTCGGCGGCGTCCGACACGATTTGGAAAGACTCGGTTAGCCTCCGGAGATGCATCCGAAGGCGTTACGCCGCAGGGTATTCGCGCTTCCGGGCGGCACATCAGCGCTGCGCAAGACGGTGAATTGACGACGCGGCGGTGCTGGCGTGCGGAGTGACCCGATCCGGTTGGCGACCGTGCCCGAATGATCGGCAGCGACCGCCGGCGAATCGAGGCACGGAGATGTACTCACCTGAAGTGTTCGGGCGGGGGACCACCTACCGAGTGATAGTCGCCGCGAAGGACTAGTTAGCGGATCTTGCCGGCGACGGTACTGATTGCGAGGGAACACGCACGGCCGAGCCGGTCTGGTAGGCCGACCAGACCGGCTAGCTCCGTTTCCGGGCGCGCTCCAGAGCCGCTTTCCACAACAGGCGGACCGACTGACTTAGCTGGCGTTGAAACGGACCTCAGCGCCGGGCAAATTGCGCAGAACCTCGTAGGGGCCGATGAAGTCCAGTGCGGTGAATCCCGGATAGAGAACGATTGCGATCTCGGTCATGTTCCCAGCTTGCATCAGGTGTAGGTGGCCATCCACGAAGACCATCCCGCCCGCGGCCACAGCCCGGTCCGGTTCTGCCCTGCCGGCGTACCGTATGCGCTGCCAGCAGCCAAGTTAGGCTACTGGAGCAACACAGCGTCTCGTTCGGGGAACTTCGGGGGTCTCAGCGTGGAATTCATTACTACGTACGTTCTGCCACCGATCTTTCTGGGGTTTCTGGTGTCTCTGGGCATCATCGGCTTTCGAAACCTTCGGCAGCGGATGAGCGGCGGCAAGTCGGCGGAATCGGCACCGAGCCGACCCGATGAACCGTAAGTACGCAAGGTGGACGATCGGGGCGCCCCGGCGTTAGAACTCCGCCGACGATGTCGGTCAGGTCGGCACAGGTGTTGACGGAGGCATGTCTTCCCACTCCGACGCAGGTGTCATATCGCGCCTGAACAACTTGCTGGCCTCATTTGCTGGGGGTTAAGTGGTCGCAGGTTCAAGCGTTGTTAGCCCAATACCAGTTCAGGGGCGCTTTCGCCCGCTGGCCGCGGCGCCTTTCGGAGGCTCGCACCACCGGTTCTGACAACGCTCAAGCGGTTTGCTGACCAAGCGTCGCTCTGGCCGCACTTGGTCTAGGATTGCGCAATGAATTCGGCGTACCGCACAAGCCCCACGACTTCGGGTGCGACGGTCGTGATGGCCACGGGCCGGGTCACCTTCCACACCGCTGAAGTGCTTCGTCAGCAGTTGCTCAGCCTGATCGCGGCTGGGGACACCCACCTCGTGGTCGATCTGTCAGGCGTCGACGCAATGGACTCAACCGGCGTGGGTGCACTGATTTCTGGAGTGAAGGCAGCGCGACGCGCTGGGGGAGATCTGCGGCTCGTTGCACCGAGCGTGCCGATCGCCGCAATGTTCACGATGATGCACCTGGACAGTGTTCTCGTCGCGTGCGAGTCGGCCGAGGAGGCGTTTAGCGTTCGGACTGCTCGTGACGTCAGGCCGAAGAATGTCGAGACCGGCGAACAGACCCCGTCAGCCTGAGGCAGGCCGGGCGGCGGATACAGCGGCCCATGCCGAGCTCTCCATGCGCGCGGCGCGGAGTACGCGTTCGGCCGCCAGGAACTCCTTGGTGGAGTGCTCCGCATCAGGGATCTGCCGTCCGGCGGCCTGCCGAAGCACCATGAGCGCCAACGCGGAGTGTGTCATTGATGGAACGACCAAAAGCTTGGTCAGCGCAGGCCGGCCGGTGAGGAACATCAGGCGGTGCTGCGGCTTTGCACCCGTCATTTTCGCTGCAACGTCCGGCGATATCGTGCTCAGGATCGGGGTCGGTGAGCTGGCGGACCAGTTGATGTCGATATCGACGATTTCACCGAGCGCCGGATGCAGCGCCTGAATCAGGTCTGGCAGTTCGCGTGCGACCGACGGGGTGCGCGGCCACCACGCTCCATCGATGTCGCCGCCCCTCTGGGATCCAAGCGAGACGCGTACCGGACTGGCAGTTCGGCGCGAACGTTGCATGAGCATTCCTCTTGACTAAAGCCGGGGAGCCGCGGCCGCCCCGCTCGCAAAACGCGATTGACGTATCACCGGGGTCTTTATGACGGTACACGCTTGCAGCCACCCAATCCCCAGCTGAGCAGCGCCGGTGCTGTCCTGGCCAGTTAATCGAATAGGCTGTGTTACGCAGACCAGCCGTTGGCTGAGTCCACTGCCATTAGGGCTTCGGACATTCCCGCTGCGGTTCAGGGGTGGAGGTGTGATGTCCAGACAGTTCACTGATTTGGAATTGCTTCAGGAGTTGGAGCAAATCGCCGAGGACAACGTCAACCGGCACATGGCGGTCGCGGTGGAATGGCATCCCCATGACTACGTCCCGTGGGATCGCGGCCGGAACTTCGCGGCGATGGGCGGCACCGACTGGTCTGAAGACCAGTCCCAGCTCAGCGAGGTCGCCAAAGCGGCCATGATCACCAACTTGCTGACCGAGGACAATCTGCCGTCCTATCACCGGCAGGCGGCCGAGCACTTCTCCCTCGACGGTCCGTGGGGGACGTGGGTGGGACGCTGGACCGCCGAGGAAGCCCGGCACAGCATTGTTCTGCGCGATTATCTCGTCGTCACACGCGGTGTCGATCCAGTCGCTCTCGAGCGCGCGCGCATGGAGCACATGACCCACGGATTCGGGCCCACCGCCGAGGAGGAAGCGCGCCACAAGACCGACTTCCTGCTCTCTATCGCCTACGTCTCATTCCAGGAACTCGCGACTCGCGTCAGCCACCGCAACACCGGGAAGGTCTGCAACGACCCCATTGCCGACCGGATACTGCAGCGCGTCGCCGCTGATGAGAACCTGCATATGATCTTCTACCGCAACATGTGCGGCGCGGCCCTCGATGTTGCCCCAGATCAGGCGCTGGAGGCCGTTGCCGATGTGGTGGAGAACTTCCGGATGCCCGGCCAGGGGATGCCGAATTTCCGTCGTAACGGCGTCTTGATGGCCAAGCACGGCATCTACGACCCGCGCCAGCACCTCGAGGAGGTGGTGGCGCCGACCCTGCGCAAGTGGCGGATCTTCGAGCGGACCGACTTCAGCCCGGTGGGCGAGCAACGCCGCGAACAGTTGGCGGCGTATCTGGAGAAGTTCGAAGGCCAGGTGCTGAAATTCGAAGAACAGCGTGACCGTCTCCTGGCACGGGAGGCGCAACGGGAAGCGTCGGCCGTTTCCTGAGATGACGCTGACGGCAGGCTTCAGTCCACGGTCAGCCGTAGGATCCGGTCGTCCCCGTCGCGGGGGTCGCCGCGGCCGTCAGTGTTGCTGGTCGACAACCACATTGAACCGTCGGGCGCTGATTCGATTGTCCTGAGCCGCCCGAGATCGCCCAGGTCCAGCGGCGTGGCCTGCCCTGATCCGTCGAGGGGAACCGCCCACAGCGACTGGCCACGCAATGACGCCACATAGGCGTAGTCCCCATCGATCGCCAGACCGCTCGGGGACGCGGTTGACGTCGGATGCCATTGCACGACGGGATCGACGTAGTCGTCCTTCCCGCAGGCCCCCTCGCATTCCGGCCAGCCGTAGTTCGATCCCGGCGTGATGAGGTTCAGCTCGTCGACATCGGATTGGCCGAACTCGCTGGCCCACAAACGATTTTGGGCATCGAACGCCAGACCCTGCACATTGCGGTGACCGAGGGACAGCACCGGTGAGCCGGGGAAGGGATTATCCTCGGGTACCGAACCGGTCGGGCCGACCCGCAGGATCTTGCCGCCCAACGAGGCGCGGTCCTGCGCCACATCTTGGTCCCCGGCATCGCCGGTCGCGATGTACAACATCCCGTCGGGGCCGAAGATGATCCGCCCCCCGTTGTGGATACCGGCTTTGGGGATACCCGCCAGCACGACCTCCGGCTTGCCGAGGGAGACGCCGTCCCAGACCATCTTCACCACCCGGTTGTCGGTCGGGGCGGTGATGTAGGCGTACAGCCAGTCGCCGGTGTGGGCGATGCCCAGCAGGCCGCCCTCGCCGCGCGGGGCGACACCGTCGACAGTGCCCACAGTGGTGCTCGAGCCATCGCTGACCCGCACGATGCGGCCGGTGTCGCGTTCGCTTACCAGCGCCGAACCATCGGGCAGAAATGCGATGCCCCACGGCACCTCGAGGCCGGTGGCGACGGTGCCGGCGACGGCGACCCTGACTTCGGCGACGGCCTCAGCCGGCTCGGGAGGTCGCGGTGGGGCGGTGACCGTCGCGCTCGAGCTGCAGCCTGCCAGTAGCAACCCAGAGGTCAGCAGTCCAATCACTCGGGTCGGCATACTTCAGTGTGCGTCCTGATCGGTCCGCCGTCAGCAGTTCGGATCGTCAGGAGGGGCGGGCCGGCAGAGCGGCTATCCGGCGGGCCAGGTATGGCGAAAACCAGCCGGCGTACTTCTCCTGCAGGCCGGGTTCGCGCCAGTCCGACCCGGTGACGATCTCACGGCAGTTCGGCTGTCCGCAGCGGCACCGGAACTCGTCGTAATCGCTGGCGTCGCACGTCGCATAGTCGAAGCACAGTTCCTCACCCGGTCCGATGTCGCGCATGGCGACGATCAGGGTCTGGCCGAGCAGGCCGCAGTTGGGCTCGCACGAATGGTTCAGCATGTCGCCGGCTTCGGGAGTGACGTCGGAGACCAGATACAGGTCGCCGTCGACCTGGATCGACCTGCTCTGCCGGTCGGCGCTGAGGGTCTGAAGGACAGCACCCGTCACCACCCAGCCACCGAATGCGGCGACCGTCTCTCCGGCGGCGATGGTTTCAACAGCGAACGAACCCCAGCCTTTCTCACCGGCCGGTCGGGCCTCCGCCCTGGGGCTGAGCCAGTTGTAATCCATGGAACGCTCCTCCCGTCTCAAAGCTCCGCGGACATGCTACTGGTCAGGGCCCCATCGCCCCATCTAGGTGAACCACCGGTAGCGCTCACGCTGCTCCGGCGTCGGGTCGGATGTCGCCGGGGGCCAGCAGGCGAGACCGATGGTGAACGGGAACTCCCCGAACACCGTCGTCGACCCGCCGCTGCTCGTTAGCCGGCTGCGCAGCCCGGCAGAAACAGTTCAGCCGGGATTTCCGCGTCTGCCGGGGCAGTCGTGGTGGTCGGGTTGGTCCCGCACACCATCGACTTGTCCTTCAGGACCCAGAACTGCCCCTGTTGCTCGAACACGAATGAGGTCGGCGCGCCCATGCTGAGGTTGCTCTTGTCGGCCAGCACGCCGCTGGTCACCGCCCAACCGTCGGCGCAGCTCAGTTCGTCGACCGTGTAGACATTGTCCGGTCCCAGCGACTGCGCGGCCCCGGTGGCCGGCTCGGCCAGGGCGGCCTTGGTGCACTCGGTCATACCGCCCACCATCGGGGTGCTGGACGTGGCGGCCGAGGTTGTTGACGAGGCGGACGTACTGGTGGACGAGGCCGGGGTACTCGATGCCGCGGATGTCGCGGATTGACTCGCCGGTGAACTCGGTGAACTCGAGGCCACTGCGGTGCTCGCGGCCGGCTCCGGGGTTTGGCTGCCGTTCGAGCAACCGGCCAATCCGGCGACGGCGAGTGCGGCAAATCCAAAGGTGGCGCTGAAGCTGCGGTTCATGGGGACCGAGCGTACCGGTGGCCGGGACGGCGATTCCGGAACGCGGTGGCCGACCCGCCGGGGCGGTTGACCGGTGCGCGGCCCCGGGATTCCTACGATCAGCCGGTGGCCGATCGCTATGGCGCCGATGTGCTTGCCAGCAACCCGCACCAGCCCCGCAAGGCCCGCTCGGTCGAGTGCGCCGCCGAGGCCGGCCTGGTGGTGGAGGATCCGCAGTCCGGGTACGTCGGTGCGATCGTCCGGGTGGAGGGCGGTCGCGTCGAACTCGAGGACCGCCAGGGCCGTACCCGGGTTTTTCCGCTCGGTCCGGGGTTCTGGGTGGACGGCCGGCCGGTGATCCTCACCGCGCCGGCCCGCGCCGCGGCGCCCGGGTTAACAACGGCGCAGCGCACCGCCTCCGGTTCGGTGAAGGTGGTCGGCGCCAAAGCCCGGGTGGCCCTGGCCGGGAGGATCTACGTGGAGGGCCGCCACGACGCGGAACTGGTCGAGCAGGTGTGGGGTGATGACCTCCGCGTCGAAGGCGTCGTCGTCGAGTACCTCGGCGGCGTCGACGACCTGGCCGAGATCGTCGCCGAGTTCCGGCCCGGCGCCGGCAGGCGACTGGGCGTGCTGGTGGACCATCTGGTTCCCGGGTCCAAGGAAGCCCGAATCGCCGAGGCGGTGCGGCGCGGGCCCGGCGGTGCGCACACCCTGGTAGTCGGACACCCTTACGTCGACATCTGGCAGTCGGTCAAACCGGCCCGGGTGGGTCTGGCGGCGTGGCCTCAGATTCCGCGCTCAATCGAGTGGAAGGCCGGGATCTGCCAGGCGCTGGGCTGGCCGCATCGAACTCAAGCCGATATCGCCCGCGCCTGGCAGCGCATCCGTGGGTCAGTCCGGGACTGGACCGACCTGGAACCTGAACTCATCGGCCGAGTCGAAGAACTGATCGACTTCGTCACCCAGCCGGGCTGACCATCGGCGTCAGCGCTGAATTGACTTGACGTAGAAGAACTCCTCTAGGCCGTGCATGCCCAACTCGCGGCCCAGTCCGGAGGCGCCGACCCCGCCGAACGGAGCGTAGGGGTTGAACGCGCCGCCGTTGACGTCGATCTGGCCGGTGTAGATCCGGCGGGCCACCCGCATCGCCCGGTCCTCATCACCGGACCACACCGCGCCGGACAACCCGAAGCGCGAGTCGTTGGCGATGCGCACGGCGTCGTCCTCGTCGTCGTAGGCGATGATGGCCAGCACCGGCCCGAAGATCTCTTCCTGGGCCACTTTCATGTCACTGGTGACGTCGGACAACACCGTCGGGGCCACGAAGAAACCGTGATCCAGTCCGGGCGGGGTGTCCGGTCCGCCGGTGACCAGGCGCGCACCCTCCGCCATCGCGCTGCGGATGTGCTCACGCACCCGGTCGCGCTGCAGCGCCGAGACCAGCGGTCCATTCAGGGTCGCCATATCGAACGGGTCGCCCATGATGTGGGCTTGGGCCACCGCGGCGGCGATCGCCTCGGCTTCGGCCAACCGGGAGCGGGGTACCACCAGACGGGTCTGCGCGATGCAGGTCTGACCGGAGTTCAGCATGCAGCGGCTGACGCCGGCGGTGATCGCTAACACCATGTCGGCGTCGTCGAGCACCACGCAGGCCGACTTGCCGCCCAACTCCAGGGCCGCCGGCACCAGGTTGCGGCCGGTGACCTCACCGATGTGGCGGCCGACGCCCTCCGAGCCGGTGAAGGTGACCATGTTCACGTTGGGGTTGGTGATCATCGCTTCGCCGATGACATTGCCCCAGCCGGTCACCATGTTGACCACTCCGGGCGGCAGGCCGACCTCGTCGAAGATATCCATCAGCGCGAACGTCGAGAGTGGGGTGACCTCGGAGGGCTTGAGGACCACCGTGCAGCCGGCGGCCAACGCCGGGGCGACCTTGGCGGCCATCTGGTGCAACGGGTAGTTCCACGGCGCGATCGCGGCGACGACACCGAGTGGCTCGCGAACCACCAGGGAGTTGCCGATCTCCTCCTCGAGGTGGATGTCATCCACCAGGCCCCGGATGGCCGAGAACGACATGGTGGGCAGACCGACCTGAATCAGGCGGGCCAGCGTGATCGGGGTGCCGACCTCGGTGGAGATCAGTGCGGCCAACTCGTCGCCACGGTCGGACAGCTTCGCGGCGATCGCGTCGATCATGTCCACACGATCGGCGATCGGCGTGGCCGCCCACTTCGGGAAGGCTTCCTTGGCGGCGGTGACCGCGCGGTCCACATCGGCGGCATCGCCGACCGGGATGTGGGCGATGACCTCCTCGGTGTAGGGGTTCTCCACCGGGATGGTCTCGGAGCCGCTGGCAGCGGTCCACTGCCCATTGATGTAGAAACGGTCGTGGACGGGCATCGGGATCATTGTGGTCATGGTGCTCCTCAGGCGTTGGCGGCGGACTCAGGCGTTGGCGGCGTACTAGGCGTTGACGGTGGACTTGGCGTCATTGGAGATGTTCGTGGCGGTGCGGTGCGCCAGCGCCATCACCGAGATCATCGGATTGGTGCCGCTGGCGGTCGGCATACCGCTGGCGTCGCCGATGTACACCCCTGGGGTGTCGTGCAATTCGCCCGACGGGTTGGCCACCGAGGTTTGTGGATCGCTGCCCAGCCGGCAACTGCTCATCTGGTGCGCCGAGACGAGCAGCAGGCCTCCGGCCCGCAGCGGTGTGTTCTGTACCGCCTTGATGAACGCCTCCAGGTCCTCACCGCGGCGCCAACGCCACGGGACCGACCCCATCGGAACGATCTGCTCGGCGCCGGCGGCGTGGGCCAGCCGGATCTGCTTCTCGATGGAGGTGTGGGCGACCAGGATGTCGATCTCGTCGGTCAGCGAGTAGTTGATCACCGAGTTGCCATTGTCATCGATGGTGACCGTGCCGTGGCCGTGGTCGCGGGGGAACGCGATCGAGAGCGCCGCATGGCCGAGTTTGGCGACGGTTTCCTTGTGCTCGGCGCCGGAGGCCCGGGCCATTCCCGCGACGATGACCGACGGCGACCATTGCGCGTTCTGGATCAGGAAGCCGTGCCCGTCTTTGATATCGGCGAACTCGTCCACCATGGCGGTCATCGGCGCACCCCACCACGGGGTGGTCGCCTCCGGGTAGATGACGACGAACGACACCACTGGGTGGAGGTGCAGGTTCTTGCCGACCGCCGGGCCGCCGATCCCCGAACGGAGCAGCAGCGCAGGCGATTCCAGCGAGCCACACGCGACGACCACCCGGGGCGCCGTGATGGTCAGCTCCCTCGTGGCGCCGGTCGCCGGGTCGGTGTAGGTGGCCTCCACGCCGGCGGCGCGGCCGTTCTCGACCAGCACCCGCTTGGCCGTGCAGCCGACGATCACCTTCCCACCGGCATCGACGAGGTCACGCAGATAGGTATGGCGCATGTCGCGCTTGCCCCCTGACCGGTCACCGAAACCCAGGTGCCCGGCGGTCTCGGGCGAATAGGCCTCCGGGTCGGCGTTGCGGACCAGGGTCTTGAACGACCAGCCCAGGGCCTCGGCGCCGGCGCGCATCTTCTGGTGCGGACCGTTGAGGTCCGAGCAGTCGCCGTTGATGCCCAGCCGCTCGAAGACGGCGTCGAGGTGCGCGTCGAAGTCCGGCGTCGCGACGTCCTTGAGCCCGAATTCCTCGGCCCAGTTGTCGCGTACCCATTCCGGCGTGCGCAGACAGTTGGTCCAGTTGACCGTGGGGCCGCCACCCAGAGTGGAGGCGGCGAGCATGTTGACGTTGCCGTCGGCGGTGGAGTTGGGCCCGCCGCGCCAGAACAGTTGCTGGTAGGCGAGCAGCTCGTACCCCAGGAAGTCCGCCTCGTTGCGCGCCTGGCCGGCTTCGAGCACGACGACGTTCAGCCCGGCCTTCGCCAGGACACCGGCGATCAGACCGCCGCCCGCGCCGGAGCCCACGATGCAGACGTCGGCCGCGTAGGTGGACTCGGTGGGCGTGTAGGTGGGCAGCGGCTCAGGTCCGCCGGGCGCTGTCTGCGGCAGACCGTGGTAGCCGAACACCTGCCAGGCGGGATTGACACCGGTGGTCGGGTCCGGGACGGCATACGCCATGGTGGCGGTCAGCGCGGTCAGCGCCCTCATCCCGGCAGCCGGGGCGGCACCCATCAGCGCGACGT
>Ga0164292_10003581_pt1 | contig 12664 bp, 12 predicted proteins | sample GEODES117metaG_FD_111486 | JGI IMG/M metagenome (GOLD analysis project Ga0164292, IMG submission 111486) | Eutrophic lake water microbial communities from Lake Mendota, Wisconsin, USA - GEODES117 metaG | ecosystem: Environmental > Aquatic > Freshwater > Lake | place: USA: Lake Mendota... | reverse complement strand
TGATTTATGCCTTACTCAAACCGAGAGCGGCAGCTGCCGCATCAGCGTTGACCGGAACGACAACAGGATCTTTAGCGCCTTCGAGTGCCCACGGAATATCTTTCAAGCCATTGCCGGTGCAGGTAATAACAATTTTCTTACCGCGTGGAAGTTTTCCAGCTGCCTTGTACTTGATAAGCCCAGCAAGGCCCGCAGCCGATGATGGCTCGCAGAAAATTCCTTCTTTGGAAGAGAGAATTCGGTAGGCAGCAAGAATCTCTTCATCAGTTACAGAGTCAATGAGTCCAGCCGATTCGTCGCGAGCTGCGATTGCTTGATCCCATGAAGCTGGCTTACCGATTCGAATTGCAGTTGCGATTGTCTCTGGGTTTTCAACTGGATGACCAAGTACAAGGGGTGCCGAACCCGCTGCTTGGAATCCCCACATCGCCGGCTTGTGTGTTGCCAGGCCATCAGTGAAGTACTCGTTATAGCCCTTCCAATATGCAGTGATGTTTCCAGCATTACCTACTGGCAGCGTATGAATCTCTGGCGCATCGCCGAGTAGATCAACAACTTCAAAAGCTGCAGTCTTCTGTCCCTCGATGCGATATGGATTAACAGAGTTAACAAGTGAGACTGGATATTTCTCAGAAAGTTCGCGCGCAAGAACTAAACAATCATCAAAGTTTCCATCTACCTGCAGGAGAGTTGCTCCATGAGCCACGGCTTGGGCAAGTTTGCCCATCGCAATTTTTCCTTGCGGAATCAATACTGCTGGAACCATGCCGGCCTTAACCGCGTATGCCGCAGCTGATGCTGAGGTATTTCCGGTTGAAGCACAGATGACAGCCTTTGCGCCATCTTCGGCAGCCTTGGAAATTGCCATCGTCATTCCGCGATCTTTAAATGATCCAGTTGGATTGACGCCTTCGAACTTAATCCAGACTTCGTTATCTAACATCTCCGAGAGATTGCAGGCATAGATCAGTGGGGTTCCGCCTTCACGCAAAGAGACAATTGGAGTCTTTGCGCTCACGGGCAAGCGATGGCGATATTCCTCAATCACTCCGCGCCATTGATGTGCGCCCTCTTTTTTACTCTTGGCGAAAATTCCCATTTAAGAGACCGCTCCTTCTACCCGAATCACACTTGAGATTTGGCTGACGATATCCATCTTCTTCAGCGAATCCACAGTGGATTTGAGCTCACCCTCTGTTGCGAGGTGAGTAACAATGATGAGTTCTGCATCGTTGTTACGACCATTTTGATCGACAGTCTGAATTGAGACGCCATGCTGGGCAAATACCTGTGCGATAGAAGCGAGAACACCAGGTTTATCTTGTACTTCAAGGCGAATAAGAAACTTTGTCTTTGTGCTTTCAATCGGCGCAATATCGCGATCTGCATAATCTGTCTCTCGCTGACCCACTGAGTTATGTGCAATGTGCCGAGAGACTGCAAGTACATCGCCGAGAATCGCCGAAGCAGTAGGTGCGCCACCTGCGCCACGACCGTAAAACATCAATGGACCGGCTGATTCAGCTTCCACAAAGACGGCATTAAATGCATCGCGGACTGATGCAAGCGGATGCGCTGCCTCGAGCATTACAGGATGCACTCGAACCGAAATTTCATCTGCTGGAGTTAACTCTGCAATTGCAAGTAACTTAATGACATAACCAAGTGATTTAGCTAATTGAACATCTTCGAGAGTGATTTTTGAGATTCCCTCGCGGTAGACATCATCGACAGTGACACGAGTATGGAAAGCTAAACCAGAGAGAATCGCCGCTTTTGCTGCTGCATCAAAGCCTTCGATATCTGCGGTGGGATCGGCCTCGGCATAACCTAAATCTTGCGCCTCTTTCAGGGCCACCGCAAACTCTTTATTCTCTTCATGCATCTTGGTGAGAATGTAATTTGTAGTGCCGTTGACGATACCCATTAAGCGGACAACGAAATCTCCGACGAGTGAATCTCGCAATGGGCGAATAATTGGAATAGCGCCAGCAACGGCTGCCTCGTAGTAAATATCTTCACCTTGCGCATAGGCGGCGGTAAAGAGCTCTGCGCCATGGCTAGCCAAGAGCGCCTTATTTGCAGTCACGATGGATTTACGATTCTTGATGGCTAGATGCGCTAATTCGCGCGCCGGTTCGATTCCGCCCATTACTTCTACAATCAAATCAATCTCTGGATCGTTGACGATAGAGAATGGATCGGTAGTGAAAAGTGCGGGATCGATTCCTTCGTGCGGTTTAATGGTGCGCACTGCAATCTTGGCAAGTTCAATCTTGATGCCGGCGCGAGTAGATAGCTCTGCCGAATCAGCCAACAATAGGCGCGCTACTTCGCTGCCTACTACCCCGCACCCGAGCATGCCGATGCGGACTGGCTTATCTGCAATTCTCATAGGGTGATTCTTTCACATCTCATCGACATCGAGCGCGAGTAAATCAGCCTCGTTCTCACGCCGAACAATCACACGGGCGCGATTATTGATTACTGCTACTACCGGCGGACGCGGCATGTGGTTGTAATTACTCGCCATCGATCGGCCATATGCACCAGTGGCAGGGGTTGCAATCAAATCGCCAGGTTTTACATCTGCCGGGAAATCTAGATCAACGATAATGATGTCACCGGTTTCGCAATGCTTGCCGACAAGGCGAGATTGAATGAGTGGAGCAGAGGATGTTCGAGTAGCAAGCACTGCAGAATATTCGGCCTGATAAAGACCGGTGCGGGCGTTATCGCTCATTCCGCCATCTACTGAAATATATTTGCGAATACTTCCATCTTCGAGAACCACATCTTTTTCGGTACCAACTTCATACAAGGTAAACATAGCTGGCCCCACAATATTGCGGCCCGGTTCAATAGATATTGTAGGAATATCTAAAGTGAGTTTTGCGCACACTCTACGAATCACAGATCCGAGTGCCGGCAAAACATCAGCTGGTTCGACTGTGATTTCCTCCGGCAGGTAAGCAATTCCGTAACCACCACCGAGGTTGAGTTCCGGAAGTTGCACCCCATATGCATCGCGGTAGCGAGCCATAAATTGAAGTAATCTCTCGGTCGCTCCTTCAAATGCGTCAGAGCCAAAAATTTGTGAGCCAATATGGCAATGCACGCCGCGAAGTTCAAGTTCAGGAAGTGCGGCGATCTTCTCGACTGCTACCCAGGCAGCACCAGATGCAATCGAGAAACCAAACTTCACATCTTCATGTGCGGTAGAGATCTTCTCGTGGGTATGCGCCTGAATACCTGGCGTCAGACGAATCAAGACCGATTGACGCACGCCATATTTACGTGCTGCTTCGGCGATGCGATCTATCTCGTAGAGCGAATCCACAACAATCATCTTCACGCCAAGAGATACCGCGCGGTCAATTTCTGCTACTGACTTATTGTTTCCATGAACTTCGATTGTCGAAGGTTTGACTCCCCCGGCGATTGCAACTGCGAGTTCGCCGCCAGTACACACATCGATGCCGAGTCCAAGTTCGGATATCCAACGTGCCACAGTGGTGCAGGTAAAGGCTTTAGAAGCATAGAAAACATGGCCCGCATTTGCGCCAAATTCACTTGCTAATCCATCGCGCCAAGCAACTGCACGAGACTTAAAGGAATCTTCATCAAGGAAGAATGCTGGTGTTCCAAAGTCGCGTGCTAATGAGCTTGCTGGAATTCCGGCAAGATGGAGTTCGCCATTAACAAACTCCGCATTCTTAGACCACATCTGTGCTTTACTCATTACATTCGCTCCGGTGCGCTTACGCCCAGCAGGCCAAGGCCATTTGCTAAGACCTGCATGGTCGCAGCGCAGAGATTTGCCCGCGCAGAATGGATTGCTGATGGTGCCTCATCACCGAGTGGCAAGACTCGGCAATCTGCATAGAAGCCGTGATAGACGCCGGCAAGTTCTTCGAGATAGCGCGCAACGCGATGTGGTTCACGAAGTTCGGCAGCAGAGGCAACAATCCGTGGAAATTCGGCAAGTGAACCCAAGAGTTCGTTCTCGCGATCATGCGAAAGTTGAGCCGGATCAAAGTTACTCAGCCCAGTCGGAATGGAAAGCTCGGCAACATTGCGCAACACAGCTGCGATGCGAGCGTGGGCATATTGCACGTAATAGACCGGATTTTCATTGGTGTTACGGCGCAAGATATCGATATCCATCACCATAGGTGTATCTACTGGATAGCGAATCAAGGTATATCGAGCGGCATCTACGCCAACTTTTTCAACAAGTTCTTCCAGAGTAATAATGGTGCCAGCGCGCTTTGAGAGTTTTACCTCTTCCCCGCCTTCCATAATCTTTACCGGTTGGCCAATCAACACATCGATGTTGTAATCAGGATTATCGCCGGCACACGCTGCAACTGCGCGAAGTCTGTTGATATATCCATGATGGTCCGCACCTAACATGTAGATACAGATATCACTGCCACGTTCGCGCTTATTAATGTAATAAGCAGTATCTGATGCGAAGTATGTGAGTTCGCCATTTTCTTTAAGAAGCACCCGATCTTTATCATCACCGAAGTCAGTGGTACGCAGCCAGACCGCGCCTTCGCTTTCAAAGACATGACCTTGTTCACGCAGTTTCTGCATGCCATGCTCGACTGCGCCAGATTCGTGAAGTGATCGCTCGCTAAACCAGATATCAAAATGTGTGTTGAAAGTTTTCAAGACCCCTTGCTGCTGAGCAAGCTGCAATTGATAGGCAGCTTCTCGGAAATCATCCGACGTTGAAATTCCGGGATTCTGTGCCACCACCTCGGTCGCTAAATCTTTAATGTAATCGCCTTGATATCCATCTTCTGGAATTGGCTTGCCCTGCGCCGCCGCCTGCACGGATTCTCCGAAGAGCTCCATCTGGCGACCGCGATCATTGATATAGAACTCTTGCACTACCTTGGCACCAGCTGCGCTGAGCACCCGACCGAGGGCATCTCCTACTGCAGCCCACCGGGTGTGCCCCAAGTGAAGCGGCCCAGTGGGATTGGCGCTAATAAATTCGAGGTTAATCGCAACACCGGAAAGTGATTGGCCTTGGCCATACCTAGCTCCGGATTCAAGAATTGTGCGCACAAGTTCGGCCTGGTTGGCACGGTTAAGAGTGATATTGATAAAACCAGGTCCGGCAATATCAACTTTGGCCACACCAGGAAGTGATGCGATTGCCGCTTGTAACAGTGTTGCCACCTCGCGTGGATTTTTACCGGCAGCCTTTGCTAGCTGGAGTGCAATCGAGGTCGCATAATCGCCATGGTCACGATTTTTTGGTCGATCCAGAACAATCGCATCTGGAGCACTTCCTGCAATTGTGCCGGCTTCGATTGCAGCACGAACTAGGCCATGAATCTGGCTAGCAAGTTGATCTGCAAGTGAGGACATTCGCGTAGTTTACCTGTGAGTTATCTCTTCACGAGCCCTTATTGCTCGCATCTATTAGGCCCAGTAGCCAGAGGCATATATTGGACGCATTTGCTTCGAACTTCTCTGCGCCTTACCCTTACCCCCAGAGCAATCCACTTGCTTTTCGCGGGAGTGGTGAAATGGCAGACACGCCAGTCTTAGGAACTGGTGCTCCGGCGTGCGGGTTCAAGTCCCGCCTCCCGCACAGATCTTCAGACGCTGCTTTCTGGCAGCGTAGTAGCTTTTTTTGAGCTCGCCCACCCTCTAACAATTAATCAGGTGGGCGATTACTCTCTCGCAATGGCGATTATCAAACCCCTCGGCGCAAGCCTGATAGCGGTGTTGGCACTTGCCTTGATACCTGGCGTAGCAACATCGGCTCAGAAAGTTACTACCGGCGCTACCTGTAAAGTCATCAATCAGAAAATTACCTATCAGAAGAAAATTTATACCTGCGTTAAATCTGGCAAGAAACAGGTGTGGAGTAAGGGAATAGCGATTGCAAAACCTTCGGCATCACCAAAACCTTCCGCTACTCCAGCGCCTTCAGCATCACCGACCAAGACCTCGGCAGAAGAGCCAACAAAGAAGCCAGAGCAAACTTATTTAGAGCGGTGGAAAACAACTGGCTCACAAGCGCTAGCTCCTTTCGATGCAATTTATCCAAAGAAGCTGGCGCAGTTTAAAAACGTGGAACTCATTTGGCGGGTATCTGAAAAAGTTCCCGGTGAAATCAGCGGTGAGATACAGGCGCGTTATCAAGTGACCACTGATTTCTGGAGCTCATACACAAAGTTTGATTTTCCGGTCCAAGTCATAATCGGCGATCTAGATGACATCGAATTCGTTTGTAAGTGGCGAGGTTCTCACTTGCAGATGATCCAACCAAATTGCAACACGAGCTTTCGCACAGATAAGACGCGAGATTGGGATGCTCACACCACTCAAATTGTTGGCAAGGCCACTGATTTTTACTTCATGAGCGATCCCAAGGTGCTTGACTCAGCGAGCTTTATCCCACGAGTTGAGCATGAATTTTTTCACAACGTTCAATTCGCTCAGATGAGTCAATACAAGTCAATCATGCCGTGCTGGGCAGAAGAAGGTGGGGCTGAGTACTTCGGCGTACTTCTTGCAAGCAATGGCAATGCCGAAAGATTTCTCAAATTACGAGCGCTGAGTGTGAGCGCTGCCATGGGCAGAATTCGAAATACCAACTCAACACCTGAATTCTGGAAAGAGTGGTTGTACTCAACAGATATGACATCTATCGTGCCTAATTCGAGCGCATGGGGTTGTAGCGGTGTTTCGATGGAAGGCATCTACCACCAAGGATTGCTCGCCACCGAGTATCTGCACCTCAAACTTGGTACCGAAGGGCTACTAAGTTTCTATCGTGATGCCGGTATCCAAGGCTGGGATCGAGCAATTGAGAACGCCTTTAAGAAGAGTAAATCTGATGCTTATGCCGAAATTGCTGAGTATGCCAACCGCGAATTTCTCATCATAAAGAGTGAGGGCTGGGCGGTTCCGTTCTGCCGACAAACGTGCACTAACCTGTAAGCGACAACAAAGGATTGGACTATGGCTAAACCATCACCGGCAAAGGTAAAGAAGCTCAAGGCTGAAGCGATGCGCGCTGCCGCAGAACGTCGCGCAGAGAAAATTGCGCTGCAGAGTGCGAATACCCGAGGCGAGAGCGAGCTCGATGCCTATAGTGAAGTCGACGGTGCTTGGCGTGAATTAGGAATTTCAGCGCCAGCTCGAAGAGCCCTGATTGATGATGGCCACTACAAATTAAGTGATCTCCGAAAAGTCTCATTAGCTGCGCTCAAAGAACTCCACGGAGTTGGACCCAACGTAATCCGCATCCTTGTCTCAGAGATGAAGAAGGCAGATATCCAGTTCCGAAGCTGATGGATGGTTTGCGAAGTTACTTACCGTCCCAGGCGCTCATCTCTTCTGCAAATGGATCAAGTCCCATTGGGCCAAGGCGTAGCGCATAGGTGTGGAACTTCTTCAGATCAAAGTCTGCACCTAAGCGACTCTTTGCATCTTCGCGGGCAGTCATCCATACGCGCTCTCCTACCTTGTAAGAGATAGCTTGTCCTGGAAGTCCAAGGTAGCGATCGCGCTCACTGGCAGCAATGGCATCTCCCTGAAGTGCCTTCTCGAAGAGAACATCTTTGACAGAATCGGCATTCCAAACATTTCCGTTCTCATCCGTGTAGCCAAGGTGGATTCCAATATCTACTACAACGCGCGCCGCACGAAGTGCTTGGTTAGATAGGTATCCCATTTCAATTCCTGGCTCGTCGAATGCACCGAGTTCATCCATAAATCGTTCCGCATAGAGCGCCCAACCTTCGCCGTATCCGCTGATCCAGGCAGAGGAACGCTGGTAGCGACTGAGGCGATCTTTTTCAATTGCCGCAGTTGCAAATTGCAAGTGGTGACCTGGAACAGCCTCGTGATACCAGGTAGAAATCAGGTGCCACCAAGTAAATCCTTCAGTTCCCTGACTTGGAATCCAGGTGGAACCGGCGCGACTGAGGTCCTCTGAAGGCGGGTTGTAATAAGGGGCAGTACCGCTGCCATCAGGTGCGTACTTCACATCGCACTTCTTGATTCGCTCATCGATTTCGAAGTACTGGCCATTCATGCGCTCAGTTGTCTTATCGGTAAAGTCCTGCAAGAAAGCAACAATTCCCTCTTTATCCTTAATAAAGTACTTCGGATCCTGATCGAGATGATCTGCAACTTCGCGAAGCGTCTTTGCCCCTGGCTTAATTTTCTCGGCAATAGACCACATACGGTCATTGATGCGCTTTAAATCCTGCACGCCCCACTCGTATGTTTCACGCAGGTTTAAATCTGCGCCAGTGAAGTAGCGGGCCCAGATTGCATATCGATCAGCGCCAACTGCATCGACCGGATTAGCTTGTGGCAGATAGACATCATTGAGATAAGTCGCAAGTTTGGTGGCAGCTGCCTGCGCGAGAAGAGCGTTGGCATGAATATCTGGATACTTGCCTTCCGGGTCAAAGCGCTTTGCCATATCGACATAGCCGTTATTGGCATGGCTCTTGAGTTGATTAACAACACCTGAAACCTGGCGGCGCGCAACAGTCTTTCCCGCAGCAGCCAAAGTTGAGATGGTGCTGACCCATGAATCAAAGACGGCATCAACAGTTGCAAGTCGCGTCGCGATATTTGCAAAATCTTGATCGTTATTGCGTGGCATGAGTTCAAAAATGCCACGAACGCTCGAAACTGGCGACGATAAGACAGACCAAATCAGATGCTCTTCATCGGTGTCGTGCAGCAAAAGCGTAGATTCAAGTCTTTCTTGCATAACCTTCTTTGCAACTCGATCGATCTCATCGATTGGTTGTAGCGCCATTAACTTGTTGAGTGAATCGCGGTAGAGCGCTGCACCCTCTTCGGAGCCAGCAAGAGAGAGGTCATCCCATTTATCTTGGTTGATGCCATTGCCGAGATAGGTGCAGGTCATCGGCGATAAGAGCGCGGATGCCTCAACGTGGTGGTCGGCGAGTTCGAATATTGGTGAGCGATGAGTCATGGGCAATGTCTACCAGTTTTGCGCTCAAATGGATAGGAAAGAATGAGATTGAGTGTGAGCTAGACGAGGAAACTGTATGCCACAAGAACTGCGCCGACTGCTAAGGCAATAAATCCAGCGCTCTTTGCTGATAGCAACTTCTTACCGAAGGTGGTCAAGGAGAGAAGTAGCAGCGCTGCACCAGGTATCACGAGAACTAGGCTCTTCGAAAGGTTCCCAGTCTCGCCAGTTTGATAGCGGAGATTAATCAGACCTACAGCCAAGGCAGCGTAGGAGCCCATCCGGAAATTGTTAATGCGCGGAGATGTCATGGGCATAAGGGTAATAGCAAAGGGCGCCGGTTTCCCGGCGCCCTCGCTATCTTTACTGACTTAATTAGTGGTCAGCTGGCATGCCTTCAGCATGTGACTTCATGCGTGCAATCTTGAAGATTGTGAGTCCGAAGACGCACTTAGCAAGAATGTCTGCAATTGTGTAACCAACCTGTACGCCTACGAATGATGTAGCGAGTTCAGCGTTAGGTGTTTGTGCATCGAGGCCCATACCTAGGATGTAGGAGATTGGGTAAACGCCCCATGTTGCGATCAAGAGAAGACGAAGACGCTTCACTGTTGCTGCAACACCCTCTGGCTGGCGGTCAAGTGACTTACCAAGCTCTACGAAGAGTACGTAGAGGATATAGAGGAATGGAATTGTTGAAAGAATACCGAATGTCCACTGGGTACCTGGGTCATTTGAAACTTCACCTGGGTATCCAAGGATGATCATTGCTGCGGCTGCTGGAACAAGACGCATGATCAATGACTTAGCAACTGCTGCTGCAAGTGCTAGTACTGCAATTACCTCAACGAGAAGTAGTGGAACAGTAAGAAGCCAATCTACATAACGGTATGCCTCGTTAAATGCACCTTCTGTGCCAGAAACATCAATCTTTACATTTTTGGTGCCTGCAACGAGAGTTGATGACTCATTGAATGAGTTGAAGATTCGGTAGTAGTGGTAGGCCGCAATGAATGTCACCATTGATGACATCACTAGAGCTGTGCGGTACTTTGCAAGAACGCGACCTTGTGAAACGAGGGTGTAAACAGTTGTTGCGAGCATTGACACTAATCCAAGTGAGAAGACCGCATACACGGTGTTCCACTGATTGGCGCTAAGTTCAATCATTGTCATATCTCCTGAGCCTTTCGTGACTCTTCAACAGTGCGAACCGTTTGGTCCGTAAGACCGAAAGGTCAAGAGGGAAGCCCAGGGCACCATTGACCTTCGATGGTGTAATTGTGAACCTGAATGGTCATTAATTCTCGAATACTTGCGAGTAATTTGCGACTTTTTTCGGTCTTTGCCGGAAATTGAGCGTAAATCGGGGGTGAGATTAGAGAATTTCACCCAAAAGGGTTTCAACGCGCGCCTTGATTTCATCTCTGATAACGCGCACCGGCTCGATGCCCTGGCCGGCCGGATCCTCGAGTTTCCAATCCTCATAACGCTTGCCTGGGTAGTACGGGCAGGCATCCCCACAGCCCATGGTGATGACGACATCTGACTGCTGGACCGATTCAGGGGTGAGAATTTTCGGCTTCTGGTCTGCAATATCGATACCGAGTTCGGCCATCGCTTCGACGGCAACCGGGTTAATGGAATCCTTGGGGGCCGAGCCGGCTGAGAGAACTTCTACGCGATCGCCGCCGAGTGCGCGCATAAAACCCGCTGCCATCTGAGATCGCCCGGCGTTGTGAACGCAGACAAACATAATCGTTTTTCTGGCATTAACGTCTTTGAGGTTTCTTTGATTTTCAGTCATGGTTAGCTCGATTCTTTAGTGTGATGAGAAGCAAAGTAACGCGCTGCCAAATATCCGATGGCAGCGCCCACTATTTGAGCGGGAATAAATGCTGGAACTGATGCTGGGCTGATGCCCGCAAAACTATCTGTGAAAGTCCTGCCGACGGTAATTGCTGGATTGGCAAAGGATGTCGATGAGGTAAAGAAGTAAGCGGCAAAGATAAAGAGTGCAACACCTGCTGCAATTTTCTCGCTCTGTTTTTGGGCGATAAAGTGGAAAATCAAAAAGACCAGGCCTGCGGTAGCAACAGTTTCGCTGAGCAGAATGTTCCATCCCCCGCGAACTTTGCTTGACTCTTGATATGCATCGCGAGTGAAAATCAGATTGGCAAGAAGTGTTCCTGATATGGCTCCGATGATTTGAGCAATAGTGAAGCTCAATGTCTGCGCTACTGATGACTCTTTACGGAGGTAAAAGATCCAGGAAACTACTGGGTTAAAGTGTGCGCCGCTGATGGGTCCAAAGAGGCTAATCAGTAACCAGAGAATTGCACCGGTTGCACCAGCGTTGATTAGTAATTGAAGGCCGACATTTGACGTTAAATCTGTGGCCATAATTCCTGAACCAACGACTGCAAGGGCTAAAGATCCTGTTCCCACCAACTCTGCTATCGCTTTTCTCACCCGTTAAGCGTACTTGCCGAAGGTGTACACGAGGTAAATTCATGGTTTCGATAAAGATAAAGTGTTTCAGCGCGTATGGTGGGCACATGGCCAAGATTCCGCTCGCAATTAAGCCCCCGAAGCTGCGTGGGTGGTTTCACCTTGGCGCAACGCCGGCCGTCTTTATCGCATCTCTCGTTCTATTTATATTAAGCAAAGAATCACTCAAGTTTGCAGTTGCACTCTATTCAGTCACTGCAATCATGTTATTTAGCGTTTCGGCCGTCTATCACCGAGTGCCATGGTCAGCGTCTAAGAAGAAATTCTGGCGACGGTGGGATCACGCAAATATCAATCTACTGATTGCCGGTTCGTACACCCCTTTTGCGGTAGCTCTTCTCGAACCCCGCGATCGCAACATTTTGCTAGCAATCATTTGGATTGGCGCACTCTCTGGGGTGGCAATCAGAATTTTCTGGTTGAGCGCTCCTCGCTGGTTGTATGTTGCAAATTATTTACTTCTTGGTTGGGTTGCCGTTTTCTACACGCCAAAGCTGTATGACCGCGGTGGACTATGGGTCCTTATTCCAATTCTTATCGGTGGCTTGCTCTATTCCATCGGTGCAATCTTCTATGCGCTCAAGCGCCCTGGCCGCGCTGCCAAATATTTCGGCTTCCACGAGCTCTTCCACATCTTTGTCCTGGCAGCCTGGATATCTCAATACCTCGCCGTCTGTTTCGCGATTTACCGTTCGAGGTAAATCGCGAGAAGCGACCCAGGGCGATTTACCGTTCGAGGTAGATAGGCTCAGGAGTCTCCACGCTTGCGGGCGATTTACCCACGCCCCCGTGATGCCCTAATCTTGCCTTCTGGATTGAGGCAAACGATAAGGATAAACAATGGCAGAGAAGAAGGACTTTCTTAACTGGGTCGGATTCCGCGAGGAGTCAGAGCGCACCTCAGTGGGCAATCCGGTAGACCGAATCCGCGAACTCGAATCAAACCTAGCTGACCTTCGCTCTCGCCGTGACATCACCTCTTTAAGCAAGGAAGAGTTTGAAATCCTCGCGACTGAAACTGCGATGATGATGATTAAGTCTGCGCAGGCCCGCGAGGCAAAGGCATTTGCCTCATCCGAACGCCTGGTCAATGAATCCACACGAAATGCAAAAGATCTCCTTGAAGGTGCAGAGACCAAGGCGCGTTCAATTCTTTCCGGT
>Ga0164292_10003579_pt1 | contig 12667 bp, 12 predicted proteins | sample GEODES117metaG_FD_111486 | JGI IMG/M metagenome (GOLD analysis project Ga0164292, IMG submission 111486) | Eutrophic lake water microbial communities from Lake Mendota, Wisconsin, USA - GEODES117 metaG | ecosystem: Environmental > Aquatic > Freshwater > Lake | place: USA: Lake Mendota... | reverse complement strand
GGCAGCCCTTATGCAATTTCACCAGGAAGAGTACGTAAACCTGATGGAACTAATTATCGGGTTTACACACCTTTCTACAAAGGTTGGGTTGTCCATGGTTGGCGGAAAGCCATTTCAGCCCCGAAAAACATTAATGCAATAGCGCCAGCGACGGATGCACGAAATTTTCCTACCTGGAGTGCGCCCGAAGGCAGTGAAATTTTTGAGGCGGGAGAGAAAGCTGCGCATAAACGTTGGAATGAATTTAAAAAAGGCGCGTTAGCAAATTACGATGAAGCGCGCAACATGGCGGGAATAGATGGCACAAGTAAGTTAAGCGCTCACCTTAAATGGGGGGAGATACATCCAAGAACGCTTTTAGCTGAGTTAGGTGAGAGTAAGGCCCATGAAGTATTTCGAAAAGAGATAGCGTGGCGAGAGTTTTATGCCGACGTTCTCCATCACTACCCGCACACAGAGAAAGATTATTACTCACCACAGTTTGCCGGTATGCGTTACGACGATCCTGGAGAGAAGTTCAAGAAGTGGTGCGAAGGAAAGACTGGATACCCATTTGTAGATGCTGCAATGCGGCAGATAGTCAAAGAAGGATGGATGCATAATCGAACACGGATGGTTGTGGCATCATTTCTCGTGAAAGATTTACATATCGAATGGCAGCATGGTGCCAACTTTTTTATGGAACATCTCGTCGATTTTGATGTTGCTTCAAATAGCCATGGTTGGCAATGGACTGCCGGGTGTGGCACTGATGCCTCACCGTACTATCGGGTTTTTAATCCCATCGAACAAGGAAAGAAATTCGATCCTGATGGGGCATACATTAAAAAATATCTTCCGGAACTGCGTCACTTAGATAGCGATCAGATACATGAGCCCTGGCTCTATCTCGATGGATATAGCCAGGGCTATGTGGAGCGGATAGTCGATCACGCAACAGAGCGAATCGAATCTCTTGCTCGATTAGAGGAGATTAAGCGAGGAAGTTAGTGAATTGCCAAGGATCGCTCTCGTCGTATTCGCGATGATTCCATCCTTTAAAGGGATCAAAGCGAGTAGCCAGCGGGTCCCAATCGACGGCATCTGACCAGATTGCACCTAAATATGGCTCAATCAGTGGTAGTACTTCGCGCCATGGAAGGTCATCGGGAACTAGCAAACCAGCCTCTGGATTAGCCATCGCCCACGCCACTGCTGCATAAACCGAAGCAGCTACTTGGAGCGTTGTCGCAGATTGGCCTGGAGCTAACTTTCGAGCTTCACCAATTGAAAGTAGCGAACCACACCACCAAGACTTGAAGGGGTGGCCCATGAGAAGAACACCTAGCCGATCTTCGCCGCTGATGATTTCTTCATTCATGATTCGCTGATCACTCTGTAAATTCCACTGACGCATCTCTGTTTCGCGCATTGAAGCTATCGCAGCATCAGTTGGGCAGTATGCATAGTGCACCGTTGGACGATAAATAGCTTTGCTGCCATCCCAGACAGTTAAATGGTCGGAGAGCGTGAAAGCTTCACCGTGGCGAATTACCATTCCTGTTGTCTCACACGATGGCACCCAGGAGCGAACCCAAGTTGTAGCGCCCGGTTGCGCTAGCGCAATCTGATTCTGCGGCCCAACTTTGTGGGTGTAGGCAGTTGGCGGCAATTTCTTTTCATGAGTACCCCAACCAAGCTCTGCTGGCGCGATGCCCTCTTCATAAAAACCTTCAACGCTCCAGGTATTAACAAATTCATCAACGCGTTTTGGTTTGTCAGAAACTTGGGTATCGCGTTCTGCAATATGAATGACTCGAACATCGAGCGCATGTGCAAGCGCTGGGTAGTTATCTGCGCCAAGGGCTTTTTCTACAGCTGCGCTATTTGCCCCAACCTTGCTCTCCTTTAGCGCTCGAGTGCCGATCTCGATAAGTGCGCGCTTAACCAGATGCGAGACCATGCCAGGGTTAGCGCCATGCTCAACAATCGCAGTGGCGCCCTTTTTATTCCATGATGCTTTCATCTCTCGAAGGCGCATATGTCGGTAGTAGAGGGTGCGCTCAATCGGATCACGCGAGGCACCACCAGCATATGGCTCCCACTCTTCGACAGAGGTGTTGAGGTAGAGCACGCCATTTTCATGTGCCCAACCAATAATTGCATTGGCATCGATATTCCATGCTAAATCGAGGAGAAAATCCCCGGCTTTGAGATATTTACCGAGGAACTCATCCATATTTTCTCTGGTGAGCTTGTCGATGATGTACGTGGCGCCACGATTAATCGAGGATGCAAAGCGCTCTCGATTATCTTTGAAATCCACAATTGTCACTTGATGAGGTTCGACTAATTTGTCGAGAAGAATTGGAACTACACATTGCGATACGGACCCTGCACCGAGGACTAGAACTCGATTGTGGAATTTTGCGGCCAACGAACCTCCCATTGAGTGAGCATGAAGCGCGAGAATAAAGATCGAACCGGGAAAGCGTAGGGCATAAATTCACCCGGCGATTACATGCCAGGAGAACCAGCAATCAGGAATCAACGCGCAGCGCGCTTCGCCTCATACATCTGAGCATCTGCACGCTCAAGGGGATTCTCCTCTGCTGTGATTTCGGTGACGCCAATGCTGGCAGTGAGCAGAAGCGAACTCTCACCAACGTAGATGGGAGTGGTCAGAGCCACCTGTAGCCGCCCAGCGAGAGCGCGAGCGCTCTCAACCTCACGCTCCACCAGCGCAGCAAATTCATCGCCACCCAAGCGCGACAAGTAGCTACCCTCGGGCAAAACGGAGTGAAAGCGGTGGGCAACCTCGCGAAGTACATAATCTCCTGCGCTATGACCGTGTGCATCGTTGATCTCCTTGAACTTATCAAGATCCATGAGCAGGAGCGACCACCTTCCATCTGCTGGAATTTGAGCAAGACGGTTGAAGAATTCGCGGCGATTGCCCACCCCGGTCAGCTCGTCAGTGACGGAGAGCTCTTTGTGAATCTTTCCCTGCTCAGCCTCTTCGAGTGCAAGAGCCATTCGAATAAAGGCCAAGAGCAACGTCATGATGGATGGTACGAGCGCGAACTCAGAAATTTGATTGGGGTTATAGGAGTACCAACCGAGTATTGAAAGTGAAAGTCCAAGAGCAAGGAAGATTGGAGGGTAGGTGTTCAATTCTCGCGCATGGCTCTTGGTCAATTGCGGCGTTGAGGCGCTCAGTAGTAATGCAAGAAGCCATCCCTCGTCCACTATTCCACCAACTACATATTGATTATGGCTAAAGAGCCATAAATAACCAATATCGCTCACTGTAAAGAGCACAATTGTGCTCATGAGTATTAAGTATTCTTTAGAGATTCCACTGCGAATACCAATAAGTGTGAGTGAGGCAATAAGTAGCAGGTCACCAATCGGATAGAGCGTCAACAGAAAGACTTCACCTGAGGAGCGCGCATTCGAGGTCGCAGAGAGGGCCAATATTGTAAATAGTGATGATAATCCGAGCGTAATGATCATCGAATCAAGTATTTGTGATTTTGTCACCGCTTTGAGTTGTTGGCTTCTCAAGATATAGAAAAAGAACAAGGGATAAATCATCAGGTATCCCATACCACTCAATAGTGGTGATGTTGTGTATATAGAAAAAATCGAGCCAAGCGTCCAGGAGAAGATTGCAAATGCAATGAGTCGATCACCTTTGAGAAACGTCCAGAGCGCAGCGATTGTTAAGAGGGCGTTGTAGAGAAATATGTCCCAAATAAAAGAACTTCCTGGTTCTGCCACTGTGACGATTAGGTGGAGAAGGCCGAGCAGGACGGGGATAAATCGTGGAAGCTGACCTAACCGTGACATGAGTGAACGTTAGGGGAGTATTTGCTGAGAGTGAAGGAAAATCCTTCCTTTGGGGGCACAGATAGGGCAAACTGGACGGATGGAAATCAATAGACGGAACTTCTTATGTGGCTCACTCTTAACAGCTCTTGGTGCGACCAGTTCTTCGGTCACAAACGCACAAGCAGCAACGGGAGTAAAGAAACTTTCTAATGGATCAATCGAAGTCACTGTTGCATCAGTTAAGTCATTGGCAAAAGTTGGTGGCGTTGCGCTTATTGGTGAAGTTAATGGTGCGCCAGCTGCGCTAGTACGCACGGGTGCGAAAAAATATGTCGCAGTAGATTTGCGATGTACACATGCTGGCATCACGGTGAAGCCGAAAGCGGGTGGATTTTATTGTGAACCTGCAGATGGCGGCCATGGATCTGCATTCTCACGAGCTGGTGCTGTTAGTCAGGGACCTGCCGACGCCCCACTTAACCGATTATCAGTATCGGTAAAGGGAAAGCGCGTGATTGTTAGTTAGATCCCAGCAGTACAAGCAAGATCGCGCACAGTGAGCGCCATTTCATACATATCTTTTGAGGTTCGCGATAACTTATCAAAGGTATCCAAAAGCGCAGCTTTCGATTTAGCAAGTTCATCTTTATCTGCTTGCGTCAGGCTGGTATCTGCTTCTGCAGTGGCGAATTGTGCTAAGAGGTCAGCTTTTTCTTGAAGTTTCTTAGCATAAGCTCTCTTTCCAGCAAGATATTGTTTATTGGAATCAATACACTCTTTGAAGAGCCAAGTGTTTTTCGCTCTCTTTACAGTGGGATTCTTCTGGCAGATGTAATCAAAGCCTGCAATCTTCGCGCGTTGATTAGTCTTCTTGCATGGACCGCCTGGCTTATTCGCAGCTTGCGCTGGCACACTTACCAGCCCTAGAAGTAAGAATGTAGTAGCTGCGAGTGCGATAAGGCGTTTAGTCATAGGCAGAGCCTAACTTTTCTTCCTGTGAAATCCCGGTATTTATCGCCGTTGTACTTGGGTATTTCCTGTGAAACTGGACTATTTACGCTCTTTTCGGCGGACGGTAATCCCGGCTTTGCGAACCAAAGAGCGAGGTAGATGACGGATAAGGAGATAAAGGGTTCGATATTGGCGCCCAGGAATCGATAGCGCATCGCCACGAAGGACCGCGTTAATCCCTTCACGGACCACTCGATCCGCATCAAGCCAAAGCCAGTTCGGCAGGTTAGACATATTCATCTTGCCACGTTGGTGGAACTCAGTATGTGTGAAACCCGGCGCTAGTGCAGTGACGTGAATGTTTTCTGGCGCTAAATCTACGGAGAGATATTCGGAAAAAACTGTGACCCATGATTTAGATGCGCTATAAGTGCTGGCTGCTATCCAGCCCGCCACGCTACTCACATTAATAATGTATCCGCGTTTATTCTCGCGCATATAGGGGAGCGCCGCGTGAGTCAACCGCAGTACGGCACCAACGAGAACTTCAAGATTCTCGCTCTCTCGATCAATGTCTCCGTCAGCAAATCGTTTGTTAATTCCAAAGCCTGCATTGTTGACTAAGAATTCCACTCCGCCTTGAGCAAGTCGCGCTTCTACGCGTTTGCTCTCTTCACGACGTGAGAGATCGGCTACCAACACCTCACATGTGATGCCATAATTTCGCTCTAGATTTTCTGCACGTTCCCGAAGACGATTCTCGTCACGCGCAACCAATATGATGTCGTAACCTTTACGGGCAAGCTGATCAGAAAATTCTGCACCGATTCCTGAGCTTGCTCCGGTTACTAATGCCCACATTGCTAAATTCGCCTAGCTCTTGATTATCCGTAGAGCTGCGGGCGCATGGATCGGCACAACTGGATAACGTGGGGAAATTGGATTCACTGGTTTATACGATTCGCCCTGCACAGGGCGCAGATCCGAATCACCAATATTTGGCCAGAGCGAAATTGCTCGTTCAGCTTGCGCAGTGATTGTCAGTGAAGGATTGACGCCAAGATTGGCAGTTATTGTGGAGCCATCAATAACATGAAGCGTTGGATAATTCCATATTCGGTGATACGGATCGATGACGCCCTGTTCAGGACTCTTTCCGATAACACAGCCACCAACGAAGTGCGCTGTGAATGGAGCATTCACCAAATCGCCCACATGCCCACCGGCGATTCCGCCGTAGCGATTTGCGATGCTACGCGCTGTCGCATTTGCTGCCGGGATATATGTTGCATTTGGGCGAGCTGTATCGTTCTCAGAAGTTAATCGCCAACCGAATAAACCTCGTTTACTCCGCACCTTTATAGCAGAATCAACATCTTGCATAACTAGGGCAATAACTGTTCGTTCACTCCATTTCTTAACGTTGAGTATCGTCGCAATCAAACCTGGCCTTTGGATCAAGGTTTTCAACCATTGTTTTCTGCGCTCGTTGACATTGGCACCATCAGTCATCGCGGTTTGAAGTAATCCCATCAGATTACTGCCTTTGCCGTAACGAACTGGTTCTACATGCGTATTCTCATCTGGAAAGAATGAAGATGTAATCGCTGCTCCATGACTGAAATCAATATCTGTGTTTGGCATGATCGCGCCAACTAATGATTCACTATTGGTACGGGAGAGTTCACCAAGACGGTCGGAAATTTTTGGCAACTTCCCAGAATCTTTCATTTTATGTAGCAACTTCTGGGTGTTGTAAGTCCCTGCTGAAATGATCACTTGATCTGCTGTAAAGATTTGACTTCTTCCAAACCAGGCCATACTTCGGGTGGCGACAACTCGCCATTTTCCCGCACTCTCCTCGATTGAGTGCGCTGTCATTAATGGAAAGATTTCCGCGCCAATTCCTTCTGCAAGGCCGAGATAATTTTTAGGGAGAGTATTTTTTGCATTATGACGGCAGCCGGTCATACAGCTACCGCATTGCACACAACTCTTTCGATCGGGACCAACGCCGCCAAAATATGGATCTTTGACAAACTCGCCAGGTTGATTGCCAAAGTGGACTCCCAGCGGAGCCATAGTGAAGGTTTCACCAACACCCATTTCGTCTGCAACTTCCTTCATCGCCTTATCAGAGTTAGTGAAATAGGGATTAGTCTGTACACCAAGCATTCGCTCAGCTTGGTCATACCAAGGTGCGAGCTCTGATTTCCAATCTGTGATTTCACTCCATTGCGGATCATTGAAATATCTATCGGTAGGGCGATACAAGGTATTCGCATAGACAAGCGAACCGCCGCCAACTCCTGCGCCAGCGAGAATTAGTACATTTGGGAGCGCGTGAATGCGTTGAATTCCGGTAAGCCCTAACTTAGGGAAGAAGAGAAAACGAGAGAGGCGCCATGAAGTTTTTGGAAAATCTTTATCTGAGAAGCGACGTCCGGCTTCCAGTACGCCAACTCGATAACCCTTTTCGCTCAGTCGAAGAGCACTGACACTTCCACCAAAACCTGATCCAATAATGAGGACATCAAAGTGTTTGGTCATACAGTTATATCGCTTGCATCCTCTTCACGTAGCCCCCAAGTGGTGCCGTACTCTTCTAATTTATCCAAATATGGTTTGGCAGGGAACCACTCAGGGCCATTTATTCCCTCGGGTTTCCACTTTCCTTCGTGAATTAACTCCATGGCAATTACCGGGTTTATGGCAGTTTGCCAGACCACAGCTTGGTCACCGTAATGCTTCATTGACCATTCGTTATCTACTACGTGATAAAGGTAGACCGCACGTGGCTTGCCTGCCTTATCAAGCCCCTTAACTAGAGCACCGGCGCAGGTCTTGCCCTTCATACGTGAGCCGAGCGTCGCCGGATCTGGAAGTGAAGCAGAAAGTAGATCTCGTGGCGAGACTGGAATGCCTTGAACGTCCACACTCTCTTTGCGATCCATGCCGAGCAAATGGATAGTTTTCAAAATGGTGATGAATTGATCGCCAAGTCCATATTTAAAGTTGACTCGCTTTGCATCAATTTTTTGTGGAATAAGTACGACCTCTTCGTGTTCAACGTTGACACATTGAACCGGGCCAATTCCTTCTGGGAAATCAAATGTTTCAATGCCGCTAAATGGTTCTGTGGTGAACCAACCTCGACCATCTTCCCAAACTATTGGTGGGTTTAAGCACTCTTCAATGGTGGTCCAAATAGAGAATGAGGGGGCAAATTCATATCCCTCAACGACGATATTCGAACCATCAAGAATCGTTATCTGATCAATCCTGGAGAAAAGTTCCTCAGAAGCATGTTTGGCAAATACATCGCTCAAACCAGGTTCGATTCCCATTCCAACTAGGGCATAGATTCCGCGTTCAGACCAATTCCAATCGCGCGCAAATTGTTCATCACCAAGTTTCACGCCTGTTTCGCTATATGGGTAGTGCGGGTGCGGGCGAGAGAGCGACATCGCCATATCCATGTAATTAGTATTTTCAATTTCACAAGCCAAGAAGATTGGCATCACAAAACGCGGATCAACAGCGTTGATGACGATATCTGGCTTTGCTTTTCTAATCAGGTCGCGCAAATCTTCGAGTTCGGCTGCATTGACTTGAGCGGCTGAGAATCGTGCGTCTTTTACTCGAGTAACAGCCTCTTCCGCTCTGGCAAGGGTCCGATCCGCGATAATCATGCTGGTAATAAAGGGACGCCTGGATGCGATGTTGGCTATTGCGCGCCCAACACCTCCGGCGCCAATAACGAGGGCTCTCATAAAAATAACTCCTGAACTTTGGCCCTAGGCTATTACATATAGTAAAAGTCCGCAAAACCAATAGATATTAGGAGATAATTCAGATTAGTTAATCACAAGTCCTCGTAGCTCAGTTGGATAGAGCGATCGCCTCCTAAGCGGTAGGTCACCAGTTCGATTCTGGTCGGGGACACAAGAACTAAACAAATATTACGGTGCGATTGCCAAGCAGGAAAATTCTATCTTCCGCGTATAAACGAACTGCTTTAGCCAGAACACGGCGTTCGATGTCGCGCCCAATAGCAATCAAATCATCAGGTGTCGACGAGTGCGTTACGTGAGCGATATCTTGTTCAATAATAGGTCCTTCATCGAGATCTTCAGTAACAAAGTGCGCAGTAGCGCCAATGATTTTGACTCCTCTTTCATACGCCTGGTGATATGGACGCGCACCCTTGAAGCCTGGGAGAAATGAGTGATGAATATTAATAATGTGTCCAGCGAATTCATTGCAAAATTCCTTGGAAAGAATTTGCATGTATCGAGCAAGAACAACTACATCGATATCCAGCGCTTGAATGCGAGCCATGACTTCGCTCTCTTGGCTTTTTTTATTACTTGAATCAACCGGGAGATGTTCAAAGGCTATTCCATGAGATTCGACGAGCCCTCGAAGCTCATCATGGTTTGAGACAACCAGGGGAATCTCTACGGGAAGTTCACCAAGTTCACGCAAGTAGAGCAAATCGCGCAGGCAGTGACTCTCTTTGGTCACCATGATTAAAGCGCGCGGACGTTTACCAATCTCGCGAATCTTTAATTCTGGTGCGAACCGAGCGAGTTCGGTTCGCAAGATTTTCTCAGCTGCTACGAGCGAAGTTTCAGTCGTAAATCGAGTGCGCATGCAGAAGAGACCAGTAATGGGATCAGTGAATTGCTGATTCTCAATAATATTTCCATTGCATTTCAAGACTGCATCAGTCATCGTATGAACGATTCCCGAAGTGTCCTTGCATGTGAAGGTTGCTAGCAATTCCATCGGGCTAGTCTAGTTGATGGCTAGTGTGAGATGGAAAAGCGTTTGAGCCCGGCTGGAGCCCACCAGTTAGCTTTGCCAAACATGCGCATGAGAGCAGGAACTAGGAGAGCGCGCACGATAGTTGCATCCAGAAGAATCGCGAATGCGACGCCAAGCCCAAGGATCTTTATAGAAGTCACTCCGCTGAGAATGAAAGCGGCAAAGACCACTGAGAGAATCATCGCAGCTGCGGTCACAATCCGAGCAGATTTCTGAAGGCCATATGCGACGGCTTCAGTATTGTCGCCTCGCCGGTCGTACTCTTCTTTGATTCTTGAGAGCAAGAAGACCTCGTAGTCCATAGATAGACCGAAGGTAGTCAAGACCATCAAAATAATCATTCCGGTATCCACGGTACCGGTGATAGTGAAATCACCAAAGAATTTAACTAGGTTACCTTCGATGAAAATCCATGTAATCACACCAAGGGTTGCACTCAAAGACAATACATTGAGAAGTATTGCTTTGATTGGCAAAATTATTGAACCAGTGAAAGCGAATAGCAAGATTAAGACGCTTAGGAAAACCCAACCAAGAGCCCATGGGAGTGCGCGCGCAATTCCATTCTGAGTGTCGGTGTAGTCAGCGGCAACTCCACCAATGAGTAAACCTTCTGGCGCTGGTATTGAGCGAATATCATTGATTAAAGCTTGCGCAGCCGAAGTGCGTGGGCTCATTTTGTGCACTGCTTGAAATCTAATTATTCCATTAGCAGTGGTATTGCCTGTTACTTCAATAATTCCTGGAACTTCTTTGATTTGGTTTTTGTAAATATCAATCTCTTGAGGAGCGAGCAACTTCTCTCCATTTACGAAAAGAAATTCAATTGGCGTTGCTTCGCGACCAGGAAAGCGCTCATCGATCAATACAGATGTCATTGCAATTGGATGAGTTTTAGGCAGAACTGTCACATCGGTCTGACCGAAGGCAATATTGCGGATTGGCGATGCAAGGATTCCTAAAACAATAAGAGTAAGTAGCGTGATCGATAGTGGTTTGCGCATCACAAAGCGAGCAAGATCAGCCCAGCGACCATTCTCTTTAGGAGTGATTGAAGATTTTCTAATCGCCCAGGAGTCAATTCGCTTCCCGAGGAGCGCCAATGTTGCAGGCAGTGGAACCAGCGCCCCCAGTACTGCAAGGGCAACGACAGCTATGCCGGCATATCCAAAAGATTTGAGAAAATTAAGTGGGAAAAGCAGAAGTGAGGCGAGGGTTACCAAAACCGTAAGGCCCGAGAAGAAAACCGTTCGTCCGGCGGTGGCAACCGTTTTGACGATGGCATCGTAGATGCTTTTGCCTTGATGGAATTCTTCCCGGAATCGATTGACAATCAGGAGCGAGTAATCGATGCCAAGGCCAAGCCCAAGTCCAGTAATGAGATTTAACGCGTAAATGCTTACATCAGTGATGAGCGTCAAAAGATAGATAATGAAAAAAGAACCTAAAATCGCGCTAATGCCAACAACAAGAGGCATGCCTGATGCAATGAGTCCGCCGAACACGAAAAGCAACAAGAGGAATGTCAGTGGAATTGCAATTGCCTCTGATTTCTTGAGGTCCTCGCTGATTTTAGTGTTAATAGCATCACCGACGGCACCCGTTCCTGTGTAGTAAATAGATAAGTCTTTGTACTTACTACCAATTTTCTTTTCTACTTGTTTTGCCACATTACTTAAGCCATCAAAAGATTCATCAACACCGTAGACAAATAGGTAGCCTGCTTTTTTGTCAGCACTTAACAATTGTGGGGCGCCAGTCGACCAGTAGGAGAGAGTGTTGTCGACACCTTCGATTGTGGAAATTTCGCTGACAATAGAAGTTACTGCTTGTCGGACCAATGAATCATCAGCATTTGTGGTGGGAGAATCGATAACCAGCAAAACAGCAGGATCTTTAACTTGGAAATCAGATTTGAGATATTCGAAAGCTCGTGAAGATTCGCTCTTTGGATCGTTATATCCGCCGCCATCTAGTTTTCCAAAAGCCTGAAAACCGATCGCTCCCGCTACGATCAAAGTAAGAACTGAAATAAGGAGCACCAGTTTGCTTTTGCGTGCTACTAAATGGCCAAGTTTTTCGAACATGTCTTTCCATTCTTTTGGTTGCTTGGGGGAACGCTTTAGGCCATAATGTAAACAATGTTAACACCTAAACGCAAAGGCTCCGAATATCATCACGGTGACCTTAAAAGCGCCGCCGTGATTGCCGCACGAAACCTGATCGAACGCGGTGGCCAGCAGGCTTTAGGCATCAGACCGGTAGCGGAGAAACTTGGAGTCACGGCGCAGCAAAGTGCCGACAACTAAAGATAAGAAACGGGATGAGCTAGAAAAGTTTTTTGCAATTGGTGACGCTTATGTTGATTACGCGCAGAGTTTTCCGAGACTCTTTGAAATCGCCTTTATCCACCCGGCAGAGCACAAAGTCGGTGAGTACGACGAGTTAGCTTGGAAGAATCTGAATGAGAGCGTGGAGAACTTCGTCATGTTAGGTCTCACGCCACTTGGCAAGCGCGAAACTGCCCCCCTCGTGGCATGGAGCGCCGTGCATGGACTTGCTACCCTTGTTGCAAATCAAAGTATCGCGCAATCAGATTTACCATTTTTTCGAAAAGCTGTAATGGAAGGCATCCAGGATTCATTGGTAAGGAAGAGTTAACAAATATGAGCGAAAAAAAATTAGAACCCAAAGAAAGTGATAATCAGATAGATCAAGAAGAGAGCCAGAAAGGCTCCAGCCGCGATGAGGAAATTCTTCGCGAAAAACCCCCGCATCACTAACCTCGAGAGAAACTGTCGAATTTCAACGAAACGAGTTATCGCGAACCCAAACGAATGAGCGATGACCTGTCGATCAGCTCCAGTTGTTAATCGAAGAAAAAATTGCTCAAACTTTTTTATAGCCATTTCACCAGGCTCCCATAATCTGGGTCACCCAAAATTGAGCTACTCCTTAGATGTGGAAGAGGGCGCACTGCTATCGGATGAGCCACTCGAGTTGCCGCCACGCGAGTCAGTTCGGTAAAAGCCAGATCCTTTGAAATGGACTCCGACGGGAGCGAAGACCTTTC
>Ga0164292_10003578_pt1 | contig 12667 bp, 12 predicted proteins | sample GEODES117metaG_FD_111486 | JGI IMG/M metagenome (GOLD analysis project Ga0164292, IMG submission 111486) | Eutrophic lake water microbial communities from Lake Mendota, Wisconsin, USA - GEODES117 metaG | ecosystem: Environmental > Aquatic > Freshwater > Lake | place: USA: Lake Mendota... | reverse complement strand
TTGAATTTGGTTTTGTACTTGTTGGCCCAAAAGCTGATGGGCTTGGAGGCCTCATCCAAATAAGGATGGGGCACGGTCATGGTGGCGTACATGCCGTCCATGGCCTTGCCACCGAGCTTGTGGATCAAGTCGGTGTAAGCAGCGCTTGAGCCAATGAAATGCGGGTTGAAGCCGGTTTTGCGTGACTCGGCAATGGTGCCCACTGTTTCGCGAATGATGGTGCCCAAGACCACCATCTCACAACCGGCCGACTTCATGCGGGCCACCTGGGATGAAAAATCGGTGGCGCCACGCTTGAAGGTGGTCTTCTCAGTGAAACCCATGTTGATGGTTTTCAATCCGGCCTCTGCACCGCGAAACACCTCCAAACCAAACTCATCGTCTTGGTAAATGGCACAAACCTTGGCAATTTTTTTCTCTTTCACCAAAGCAGGAACCGCCGCACGCATTTGGTCGAAGTAGGTGGCAAAAATGGCGTACTTCAAGCGGTTGAAGGGTTCGTACATTTCACGTGCAGCCGTCACCGGAAAGAAGTTGATGATGTTTTTTTCAAACTGCACCGGCATGGCGGCGTTGTTTTGTGCCGTGCCAATGTGGCCGGCCATGATGAAAATTTTGTCTTGGTTGACCAACTTTTGCGCCGCCAACACCGCCCGTTTGGGGTCGTAGCCCGAGTCCTCAGTGATGAGCTTGAGTTTGCGACCGTGCAGGCTGCCCTGCTCATTCAATTCGTCAATGCGAAGTTGCATGCCGTTGCGCACGGCTTTGCCATAACTGGCAAGTGGCCCCGATAAATCCTGAATGGTGCCAATCGTGATGTCGGTTTTGGTCACGCCTTGTTGTTGGGCGAACACGCTGGCACTGGCCAATGCCAGCAGCAGCCAAGTGAGTTTCAATTTCATTGCAGTCTCCTGTGGGTATGTTTAAGCACGGTACATCTCTTCGATCATGTTTTTGTACTTCTGCTCCACGAACTTGCGCTTGAGCTTCATGGTGGGCGTGAGTTCATCGTCTTCGGCGGTGAGTTGGGTATCCAGCAGACGGAACTGCTTGATTTGCTCGACCCGCGCGAACTTGCGGTTGACCTTTTCAATCTCGGCTTGAATCAGCGCTTGCACCTCGGCGGCGCGGGTCAGGCTGGCGTAATTGGAGAAAGGCACGTCCTGGTCTTGCGCAAATTTCTCAACATTTTCCAGGTCGATCATGATGATGACGGTGAGGTAGGCACGGCGGTCGCCAATCACCACGGCATCGGTGACATAGGGCGAGAACTTCAACTCGTTTTCCCATTCGCTGGGCGTGATGTTTTTGCCGCCCGCCGTGATGATGATGTCTTTCATGCGGTCGGTGATGCGGAAATAACCATCAGCATCGACGCTGCCCACGTCACCGGTGTGCAGCCAACCTTGGGCATCCACGGTTTCGGCGGTTTTTTCGGGTTGATTCAAATAGCCCATGAACACATTCGGGCCGCGAATCAGCAACTCTTGGGTGTTCGGATCGACCATCACTTCGTTGTACGGGCATGCCGTGCCAATGCTGCCCAGTTTGATGCGGTGGGCCGGCATGGCGGTCGAGCCGCCGCAAGATTCGGTTTGTCCCCAGACTTCCATCATGGGCAAGCCCAATGCCAAATACCAACGCACCAACTCGGGCGAGATGGGTGCGGCACCGGTCACCAAAGTGCGAGCGCGTTGAATGCCCATCATGCGGCGCACATTGTTCAACGCCAACACATTGGCCAAATGAAACGCAGCTTTGAGCCACACAGGCACCGGGCGTTGCGCCAACACCCGGTCACTGACGGCATAGCCCACGGCCATGCATTGGCGATAAACAAATTGTTGAAGCAGACCGGCTTCGGCAATGGCAATCGTCACAGCCGAGTAAAACTTCTCCCACACGCGTGGTACAGCGGTGAAGGTGGTGGGCGCAATCTCGCGCACGTTTTCGGGCACGGTGTCGGGGTTTTCGACAAAGTTGAACACGGTGCCGGTGTAGATGGAGAAATACTGACCGCCCAAGCGTTCGGCCACATGGCACAGCGGCAAAAACAACATGCGCTCGTCGGTCTCGTCTTGGCGCAACACCTGGTTGTAGCCCCGCACGATATACACCAATGCGGCATGGCTGTGCATCGCGCCTTTGGGTTTGCCGGTGGTGCCCGAGGTGTAAATCAGGATGGCCAGGTCTTCTGGGCGGCGACTGTGCACACGCTGCTCGAACAAACCGGCGTTGGCTGCGTCAAAGGTGGCCCCCTCCTCGCGCAGCTGGTTCAGGCTGATCACCATGGGGTCACTGAAACGGGTCAGGCCTTCCATGTCCATCACCACGATCAGTTTCAACTTGGGCAGCTGTTCTCGCGTGACCAAGGCTTTGTCGAGTTGTTCTTCATCTTCGACGAACAACACGGTGGTGGATGAGTCTTCGCACTGGAAATGCACCTGCGGCGCCGCATCCGTGGGGTAGATGCCATTGGACACACCACCGGCACTGAGCACGGCCATGTCCGCCAAAACCCATTCCAAACGCGTGTTGGCCAAGATGGATGCGCAGTCGCCGGGCGCAAAACCATGCGCAGCCAAACCCATGGCGAGTTGGCGCACCGCGTCGCCGGTTTCGTTCCACGTCCAACCACGCCAAATGCCGAACTTTTTCTCACGCATCATCAAACGCTGGCCGCGTTGAGCCACCGCATTCCAAAACACCTCGACCATGGTTGCGCCTGGCATCACCACCTGAGTGGTGCCACGGGCATGGTCGGTGTTCCACAGTTGACTCATGTCATCTCCAGGTTTTTTTCTTTTTCCAACGACGCTCATCGCGGGCACCCGCTTCTTTGAGGCCGAGGTAAAACTCTTTGATGTCGTCTTTTTCGCGCAAGCGGTCACAGCTGTCTTCCATGACGATGCGCCCCGACTCCAAAACAAAGCCATGGTCGGCCACGTTCAAGGCCATGTTGGCGTTTTGCTCGACCAACAACATGGTGGTGCCACGCTCGCGGTTGATGCGCACCACGATTTCAAAAATCTCCTGCGTGAGTTTGGGCGACAAGCCCAGGCTGGGTTCGTCCAACAAGATCATCTCGGGCTCGCTCATGAGGGCGCGAGAGATGGCCAGCATTTGCTGCTGTCCGCCGGACAACAAACCTGCATCTTGTTGGGCGCGCTCTTTCAAAATGGGGAAATAGCCAAACACCAATTCCATGTCGCGGGCGATGGCGTCGCGGTCTTGCCGCGTGTAAGCCCCCATCAACAGATTGTCTTTCACCGACAACAGGGGAAACACCTCGCGGCCTTCAGGCACATGCACCAAACCACGCTGCACGATCAATGCCGGGTCCATGGCGGTGATGTTGTCACCCTTGAAATGGATGCTGCCTTTGCGCGGATCGATGATGCCCGAGATGGTTTTCAGGATGGTGGTTTTACCCGCGCCATTCGAGCCCAACACCGCTGCAATTTGACCGCGCAGCACCGACAAACTGACGCCGCGAATGGCGCGCACCGGCCCATAGGCGCTTTCCACATTGTTGAGTTGCAGCAAGGCGTCCATGATGTTTTAGCCCTTTCGCCGCAAATTGGCAGCATCAAAACTGCCGCCCAGATAGGCTTCGATGACCGCCTCATTGGCCTGCACCTGGGCTGGTTCGCCCATGGCCAAGACCTCGCCTTGGTTCATGGCCAAGACCCGGTTGCTGACCTTGGAAACCAAACTCATGTCATGTTCCACCATCAAGACTGTGATGCCCAAGTCGTGTTGAATGTCCTGAATCCAAAACGCCATGTCAGCGGTTTCTTCCACATTCAAACCCGATGAGGGTTCATCCAACAACAACAACTTGGGGTCGGTGCTCAGAGCTCGTGCCAACTCCACCACCTTGCGCACACCATAGGGCAAACCGGCCACCAAGGTGTCGCGGTAGTGCTGCAAATCGAGGAAGTCAATCACCTCCTCCACTTTTTGGCGGGTGGCGCGTTCGGCGTTGCGCACGGTTGAAGTGAACAGCATTTGGCTCCAAAAGCCGGTCCGGTTGTGCACATGCCGACCGATGAGCAGGTTTTGCAACACCGTGGCGTGTTCAAACAATTCGATGTTTTGAAAGGTACGGGCAATGCCCATGGCGGCCACGGCATGCGGCTGTACATCGCTCAAGCGCTGGCCCAAGAAATTCAAATGGCCGGAAGTGGGGGTGTAGATGCGGCTGATCAGATTGAACACCGTGGTTTTCCCTGCGCCATTGGGGCCGATGAGTGTGAACACCTCGCCTTGGCGCACATCGAAGCTCACGCCATTGACCGCCAGCACGCCGCCAAAGCGAACGGTTAAATCGTGGGCGCTCAACAAGATGTCGCTCATTTGAGTCGGTCCGATTTTTGGAAACTTTTCTGCCGCTTGAACATGCCTTTGCGGTAGAAGGGAAAGAGTTCAAACCAGGTGCGAATTTTCAGCCAGCGGCCATACAAACCCATGGGCTCGAACATCACAAAGCCAATCAGTACCAAGCCATACACCACGGCTTGCAAACCAGGCGCTTGCCCAATGAACGCTGGCAAAAAGTCTTTGCCCAGGGTGATGAGCTGGGGCATGGTGATGAGAAAAATCGCGCCCAAAAAAGCGCCATGCACCGAGCCCAAACCCCCGATGACCACCATCAACAGCAAGTCCACCGATTGCAAAATGCCGAATTGGTCGGGGCTGATGAACTGCATTTTGTGGGCATACAAGGCCCCGCCAATGCCGGCCAAAGCCGAGGACATCATGAACGACAAGGTTTTGTAGTAGGCCAAATGGATGCCCATGCTTTGGGCTGAGATTTCGGAATCGCGAATGGCGACAAAAGCACGCCCTGTGGGGCTGCGCAGCACATTCAACACCGCCAAGGTGCAGAGCACGGCCAACACCAAACACACGGCGTAAAACTTTTCACCGCTGTTGGCTTGCCAACCGAGGATGGAGACGACCTTCACATGGATGCCAGCGTTGCCGCCCGTCACACTTTCCCAGCGGGCCAAGCCCTCTTCTACGATGAAACCAAAGGCCAAGGTGGCAATGCCCAGGTAAATGCCTTTGACACGCAGTGCGGGCAAACCGACGACGGCACCGACAATGGCGGACAGGCCGGCGGCCATGGTCACACTGACAGGAAATGAGACGCCATGCCCAGACAACACCGCGGCCACATAAGCGCCCACGCCCATGAAGGCGGCGTGGCCAATGGAGAACAAACCGGTGAACCCAGCCAAGACCATCAAGCCCAAACCCACGATGCCGTAAATCAAGACAAAAGTGAGCTGCGCCAACCAATACTCTTCTATCAACCACGGTGCCAAGCAAAGCAGCAACAGCAACAAGCTGTAGGCCCAAACATGGCCGCTGTGTTTGGCCAGTTGAATGTCTTGGTCGTAGCGGGTCTTGAAGATGAATCGCATGCTTCAGACCTTCTTGCGCAGTTTGTCGCCAAACAAGCCATTCGGCTTGAAGACCAACATCAACAAGACCACCACATAGGCCGCCACATCCTTGAAACCTTCGGGCAACCAAAAACCAGCCATGGCTTCGACCACGCCAATGATGATGCCGCCCACGATGGCACCAGGCAAGCTGCCAAACCCTCCCACCACGGCGGCTGGGAAGGCTTTCAAGCCAATGAAGCCCATGTTGGCATGCACAAAGGTGATGGGGGCCAACAGCAACCCCGCAATGGCGGCCACCGCTGCAGCCAAGGCCCAGACCATGCTGTTCAAGCGCTTGACTGGGATGCCCATGTAATAAGCGGCGAGTTGGTTTTGCGAGGTGGCTTGCATGGCGATACCGACACGCGAGTACTTGAACACGACATACAGCACTGCACACAACAAGGCGGTACTGCCGATCACCACCAGCTGCGGCGCACCGATCACCAAACTACCAACACTGAAAGTCAGGTCTTTGTAGGGCACCTCGAAACTGTGGGTTTCGGTTCCGATGTCGGGGATCATGGTGATGCCCCCGCGAAGGACATAGCCAATACCGATGGTCAGCATGACGATGGCAAAAGCAGGCTCGCCCAAGACCGGGTTGATGACCACACGCTCGATCAACCAACCGATGCAGGCCATGACCAACATGGATGCGACCACCGCCAACACAAAGGGCAATTTCAAATAGCTGACAAAAGCCAGGCCGCAAAATGCGCCCAGCATCATCAATTCGCCTTGGGTGAAACTAACGGTTTCGGTGGCCTTGTAAATCAGCACAAAGCCTAAAGCAATCAGGCCGTAAATACAGCCCTGCGCCACACCACTCAAAATCACTTGAAGTTCTTGCATGATGCGGCGAAAGGATTCCTTCGAATATCACATTTATCGAAACTTGAGTTTTCACTTTATCACTGCTTTTCAGTTCAAGGGGAAACCCTAGGAACCCTCATTGAAGGACACGGCCAACTGGCCCAGCACCCCAAAGTCGGCCCGCATCTGATCACCGTTATTGACAGGCACGGGCACCACGCAAGTGCCGGTGATGACCGTATCACCTTGGCGCAAGTGCAGACCATGGTCTAGCAATTCGTTGGCCAACCAAGTGAGGGCCCAACGCGGGTCGCCCAAGACATTGGCCCCCACGCCATCAGCCACCCATTGGCCCTGCTTGAACACCTGCACCTTGTGTGTGTCCAAGGCCAGTTCCCGCCAAGATGCTGTCACCGCTGGGCCAATGACCACATGACCGGCGCAAGCAAAATCGGCGATCAAGGAAGCTTCACCCACATGCTCAAACGCGGTGTAGCGCGAATCGGGAATTTCAATGGCCAAGTGCAGAGCTTCCACCGCGTCCATCACGTCGGCGGTGGACAAGGGTGTTGCGTCGTTGCGCAACACATCGCGCTTCATGCGAAATGCAAACTCGGCTTCCATCACGCGCATCAGATTGCCTTGCAAGCTCACTTGTGCGTCAGGCAATAAACGTCGAGTGCTCAGCAAGCGGCCTGCGAGAGGGCCACTGACACCAATGTGTTTTTGGCCCGCTTGGCTGGTGGCTGCAATCTTCCAGCCGTATGTGCTGTCTTGGGTGGCCTCAAACAAAGCTTGTTGCACGCTGTAGCCATCGGCACGGTTTTGCGGCCGGTGGCTAGCGTCCAAACTGGAAAGGGCTTGGGTGTGTATCCAAGCGGGCAAAAGTTGCTTGGCGGCGGATTGAATCAAGGTCTGGTTCATGGCTTGGCAGAGATGGATGGGGGAGCCTGATGCGCTTGCGCGGCAAACCGCTGTGCTGAAACAATTATGACTAAACTTGGTTCATCACATTGAACCCGACCATCATGAGCAAACCCAATTTCAAAGCGTGGCGCATCCAAGCTGGGGCCAAGTTGTCGTTAGAGGACATGGACACGGAGCCCGCGTCTTCTTATCTGGACGAGGTCGATATCAACCCCTTGTTTGCGAAATTGAGCAAGCTCCAATCCACACTTTATGCAGCCAAGACCAAGGGCTTTTTGCTGGTGTTACAAGGCATGGACACGGCTGGCAAAGATGGTGCCATTCGCCGTGTGTTCTCGCATGTCAGCCCCCTGGGCGTGCATGCCTATGCTTTCAGTGCGCCAACCGACGAAGAAAAACGGCACGATTTCCTTTGGCGCATCCACAGCAAAGTGCCTGGCCGTGGTGACATGGTCATCTTCAACCGCAGCCATTACGAGGATGTGTTGGTCACCCGCGTGATGAAATGGATTGACGAAGACACGGTGCAACGCCGCTATGACAACATCAAACACTTTGAGTCCTTGTTGGTTGCTGAAGGCATCACCGTGCTCAAGTGCTATTTGCACATCTCGAAAAAAGAACAAAAGAAGCGCTTGCAAGCGCGCATCGACGACCCAGACAAAAACTGGAAGCTGCAAGCCTCCGACTTTGAAGACCGCAAACTCTGGCCATCCTTCATGAAGGCTTACGAAGACGCCTTGTCAGCCACCAGCACTGCACAAGCCCCTTGGTATGTGGTGCCTGCAGACAACAAACGCTACCGTGATTATTTTTTGGCCGAGTTGTTGGTGCACACGCTTGAAAAAATGGACTTGCACTTGCCTCAGTCGAGTTTCAACCTGTCGCAAGCCAAGCTGGACTGAGCTAGTTGGCTCGGGCCACCCAGACGGTGGCCCCTTCTGGCCCATAGTGTTCGGCGTGGGGAATATTGCGGGCCAAGGAAAAAGCTTGTCCGGCTTTGTAAGTGGTTTGAACCTCGCCAACGGTGAGGGTGAATTCACCACGCACCATGAAGGCGGTCACGTCAAAAGGATGGGTGTGGGTGTCGATCACCAAGGATGGGGCCCATTCGCGCACCAAGCATTCGTGGTAGCCAATGGTTTTGGCGGCGGCGCTGAAATTTTCAAAATTATCTGTGGTCATACGGGTTGCTTTAAAAAATTCAGTGTTATTTGGTTGAAGCGATCTGCGATTTCAGTCATGGGCACATGGCCGCATTGGTCGATCAATTCATACTGGGCATGGGGCAACAAGGGTTTCAATACTTGAACGTGTGAAACAGGTAAAAACTGGTCTTGCTGACCCCAGATGACCAAGCTGGGGCAGCGAATCTTGGCGATGCGGGCCAGAAAAGCTTGGCGGGGTGCTTCATGAAAACCACCAAAGCCCAGCAAGCTGCGCAGGGTCCGCAAAAAAACAGTTTGCGCATGGGGTTGCTGCGCCAAGGTCACTTTTTCAGCCACCATGTCGCGGGTGACAAAAGACTTGTCGTGGAAGGCTAATTTCCAAATCATGCCCAAGCCAAACATGCTGGGCTTGGTGAGGAGTTCACCCAAGACAGGAATGCTGGCCAAACGGAAATTGAACAAGGTGGTCACGCCCACGCCGGCCGGAGCAGACAAGGCGATGGCATGGATGCGCTGAGGATGCATGGCCGCGCATTCCATGGCGATGCGCCCGCCCATGGAATTGCCCACCAAATTCACAGATGACAAGCCCATGGCATCCATGAAGTCAAACACAAAGCGGGCTTGGGATGCCATGTCGTAAGCCGCATCCAGGGGTTTGTCACTCAAACCACAACCCAGCAAATCGAGGGCGATGACTTGATGTTGCGTGGCGAGTGCCGCGATGTTGTGCTCCCACTCGAGCACCGAGCAACTGATGCCATGCAGCAGCAAGACGGTGGAACCGCTGTCCCCTTGTTGCCAGTAGCGAATGCGATGGCCTTGAACTTGAATGAAGTAGTCTTGTGGTCTGCGAGTCATCTAAGGAGCCTAACTCAACTGTGCTATGCATGTTGGTAGAGAAAACCATACACATCAGTCGATACTTTCTGCTTCATTCAAGCAGACTTTGTGTCCTGAGAATAAAAAATAGAGCACGACATGGAATGGCAAGGATCGTTGACGGGATGGCTGAGCGCCCTGGGGTCGGGCGTGGTGTTGCTTGGGTGTCCGGTGGCACCAAATACGCCATGCTGGTGGGCGCTGGCTTGTTGGCCATGGTGTTGACATGCGGCATCACCATGGGATTGATCATCAACTTTTAGCGCGCAACGCGCCGATCAACAGCAGCCATCCAGCCACGAAGGCCAAGCCGCCATAAGGCGTGAAGGCTCTGAACATGTCAACGCCCGCCAAGTGAATCAGTTCAATGTTGACACTGAACATCAACAAGCCCAGCAAAAACATCAAGCCCGACCCCATATGCAGTGGGTGCGAACGTGGTCCCATGCCCATCCAAGCCACCAGCAACAGGGCCAAGCTGTGGAACTGCTGCAATTGCAGTGCTGACTGCACCGAGCGCAAAGCAGGGGCTGGCAAGTCCGCTCCCAGGTGCGCCACATAAGCGGCCAACAACACGCTGGCTGCAGCCATCACACAGGCGACAGCAAACAGGACTTGGTTAGCGATTTTCATGAGGTGTACACCTTGGCATCTGGTTATGATTTTTGCTATGAAGAAAGACCGATTCAATTTATGCATTGTTTCATGGTGTCTGATGTTCATGCTGGGCGCAACCCACGCTGCACAAGACAACGACAAGCCATGGACCAACGACCTCTCCCCTTTGCCTGCATCCGCATGGAACGCGGATCGTGCCAAACATTTGCTTGAGCGCGCAGGCTTTGGTGGCACACCCCAAGAGGTGGAACGCTTGGCACGCATGCGCCCTGCACAAGCGGTGAAAAGTTTGGTGCGCTACCAACACACCCCCGACAAATTCTCGCCCTTTCAAGATTCGGGTTCACACGATGCAGGCCTGGAGCCCTTTGCCGTGTCGCGCCCAGCCGCCACCGATTTGGCCAAAGCCACTGGCCAATCTTTGGGTGTGAAAGTCAAGCCCGATGGCAACCGCAAAGCACAACAAGTGGCCGACCGCTACTTGTACTGGTTGCGGGCTTCGCGATTGGAAACCCACCGCTTAGGCTACTGGTGGGCCAACCGCATGTTGACCACGCCGCGTCCCTTTCAAGAAAAGATGACGCTGTTTTGGCACGGCCACTTCGCCACCACCGAAGAAAAAGTGCGTGACTACCGCAAGCTGCAGATTCAAAACGAGTTGCTGCGCCAACATGCCACGGGCAAGTTTCGCGACCTGATGGTGGCGGTAGCCAAAGACCCGGCCATGCTGGCGTTTTTGGATGCGGGTGTGAACCTCAAGGGCGCACCGAATGAAAACTTCGCCCGCGAAATCATGGAGTTGTTCACCATGGGCGTGGGTAACTACAGCGAGCAAGACATCAAGGAAGCAGCGCGCGCTTTCACGGGTTGGAACTACCAAGGCCTGAACTTCGTCATCAACCCCAGCCAACACGACGATGGTTTGAAAACCGTGCTGAACCAAACGGGTCGTTTCAACGGCGAACAAGTGATTGACATTTTGTTGGCGCAACCGGTCACGGCCGAGTACATCGCGGGCAAACTCTACCGCTACTTCGTGCGTGAAGACCTCTCGCCAGCATTGCAACAAACGCTGGGCAAGTTGCTGCGCGACAACCGCTACGACATCGCGGTTTTCATGGAAACCGTGTTGATGTCCAAAGATTTTCACAGCGATGACAGTGTCGCCACGCGCATCAAACCACCGGTGGAGTTGGTCATCTCCACCTACAAAAAAATGGGTTTGAAAGCTGTGCCCGGCATTCCCGATTTCAACGAACAAACCGAATTGCTCGGACAAAAATTGTTCTATCCACCGAATGTGGCGGGCTGGGCCCACGGCAGAAGTTGGATCACACCGGGCTTGTTGTTGGCGCGGGGCAATGTGATTTATGACACGGTGTTTCCACCCATCGACTTTATGGCCGCCGACCGCGTGCCCAACGGCCTGTATCAAATCAACCCAGTGGCCGACAAATTGGCGCAAGGGCAAGACATCACCACGGCCACCAAACCGGTGGGCAAAGACATGGGCGAGATGTCCATGTCCAACCAAGGTGATCGGGATGAAGACTTCAACACACGCTTGGCCAGTTACCACGCATGGCGCAAAGCGATTGAAAAAGTCAAACCCATCGAGCGTGCCACAGCGCAATTGAACGTGTCCGCCATGCTGCGTGCCGCCAAATGCCAAACCACCGACGACGCGGTGGCGCACTTGGCTCAACGGTTTTTGTCGGTCAAGCTGAGCGTCGATGTGCAACAGCGTATTGCCCACATGCTCGCCCAAGACTTGGGCACCCAACAACTTTCTGAGGCTGACAGTTACATGGAAGACGCGTTGCGCAACGCTCTGCATGTGATTTTGTCTTTGCCTGTCTACCAATTGGGCTGAAACATGAATCACAGCACGCACCGTCGACAATTTTTGCAAGGCTTGGCCGGTATCGGCTTGGGCGCTGCCCTGCCCCATGGTCAGGCCGTGGCCGCCAACCCGAACCGCATCTTGGTGGTGGTGGAACTCACCGGTGCCAACGATGGGTTTAACACCCTGGTGCCTTTTGCAGATGACGCTTATTACCGTTTACGCCCCAAGCTGGGCATCCGTGCCAACAAGCTCAGAAAGATTGACGACAGCCACGGCTTCAACCCGGGCATGGCAGGTTTTGAACGCTTGTTCAAAGACGGGCAGATGGCGGTGGTGCATGGTTGCGGCTATGACAACCCCTCTTATTCTCACTTCACGTCTGCGGCTTATTGGCACACGGGCGTGCCCAATGGCGGCGAGCCTTATGGATGGTTGGGCCGCTTGGCCGATGCGATTGATCCACAACTCACACCGAATTTTTTGGTCAACATTGATGAACGCCAATCTTTGGCCGTGCGCGCAGCCAAACATGTGCCGGTGGTGTTCGACGACCCCGAGCGCTTTGGCCGCAAAGGGTTGTTCCAAAGTCGCCCACTCATTGACAAACCCATTGAAGGCCAAATGGTGTTGAACACTTCGCACCAATTTCTAGAGGACGTGGCGCAAAGCGCTCGACTGGCCTCAGCCCAGGTGCGTGCAGCTTGGCAAAACTACAAAACACCCGTGGACTACGGCATCTTGCCGATGGACTTGCCCAAAGTAGCCGCACTCATCAACGCCAAACTGCCCACGCGCATCTACCACACGGCTTACCGCCACAACGCGTTTGACACCCATGTGCACCAGGCCGAGCAACACCAACGGCTGCTCACCTATGTGTCCGATGGCGTGAGTGGTTTCATGCAAGACATGAAGCGCATAGGGCGCGACAAAGATGTGACCGTGATGGTGTA
>Ga0164292_10003577_pt1 | contig 12668 bp, 15 predicted proteins | sample GEODES117metaG_FD_111486 | JGI IMG/M metagenome (GOLD analysis project Ga0164292, IMG submission 111486) | Eutrophic lake water microbial communities from Lake Mendota, Wisconsin, USA - GEODES117 metaG | ecosystem: Environmental > Aquatic > Freshwater > Lake | place: USA: Lake Mendota... | reverse complement strand
CCTACATAGAGGTATCATGAAATGCTAAGAGAATGTATAGATATATCCCTTGAAAGTATATCATAAGTATAAAAAAGAGTACATAATTGAATTATTTTTAGATTTTCAAAAAGTTTTTGTATTTTGTATTTTTATTTTAATTATGTACTCTTTTTATAATGTTATATAGAACTATTACGCTAATATGCTTTACAGTCTCAAAATACCTACATAGATGTATCATGAAATGCTAAGAGAATGTATAGATATATCCCTTGAAAGTATATCATAAGTATAAAAAAGAGCAGCGTAAGCGCATAATTGAATTATTTTTAGATTTTCAAAAAGTTTTTGGAATTTATATTTTTAACTTGTCTATGCGCTACGCTGCTATTTTTGAAATGTTATATAGAACTATTGCGTTAGTATACAGTCTCAAAATACCTACATAGGGGTATCATAGAATGCTAAGAGAAAATGTATAAAAACAAACATTTTTTATTACATATGATACAAAAAATGACTTATGTGTTTGACTCGTTCTTTATTCTAGTGCAAAATGGATGTATATGAACCACTCTATACCAATATAATAGTACTTATTGGTACTATAGGAAGTGTATATAGTGTAGCTTTTATTGCAAATAAATTCTTCCAAAGTAAAGATGAGACTGATGAGAAATTAGCAGCTATACTGCAAAAAATAAATGATACTGAAGATAGTAGATATGAAAATGAAAAAAGTCAGTATGATAAAATAATAGAGAGCATTATTATCAATAAGCTCTATTCTTCCAGTATTGACAGCTTTCGGCGAGAAAGGTACAATATGCATACCATATGTAAATATTATGATGTCAAGATTTCTATCAGATATGATAAGTATTATGCCTTTGACATTTGTGATGGACGCGAATATTTGCAAGTTTCTTTGATGGATTATTATAAGAAAAATTCACAGCAATTTCTGACGAGTTTATTTAACCAATATGTCACTGATATCAAATTATTTATAGATGTATATAACATTGATATTGATAGAATGCAACATATGTATACAGTAACCCATAATAGATTTACTGTCAAGTCACATGATTATATCCCAAAAATTTCAAGTATACCATTTGATAATACTGTAATTGATAATGATAATGTTTTCATTAAACTTATTTCTAAAATTGTGGAAGATAACGGTGCAAAATACTTCTTCATTCAAAAGCACACAGGCAGATGCGAACTATTATATACAAATGGAATAGAAGATATTTCACTTGATACATTTGATAAGGAAAACAGTGTATATAATAGATATTTCTATGCTTAAGAAAATGATATGACATATCATACAGAATGAGCGAACAATCAGACATACCAGAACTTGCAATTATTTTTCCAAGACATGTCAGAAATCCTATTCACAAAGACCTATGGAAAGAATGTCTCAAGTGCGCCAGAAAACATTACAAAGATGCTCCAATTATTATTATAGATGATAATTCTATTCCAGAACTTATTGAGCCATTTGATATGATGGAAAATGTTACAGTTATAAATACAGAATACATAGGTGCAGGTGAGATGTTGCCTTACTACTACTTTTATAAATTACGACCAGCTCGGAAAGCTATTGTCATCAGTGACTCTATGTTTATACAGAGACCTTTCGACAAAGATATGCTTGATAGCATCAAAGATATCAAGTTTTTATGGAGTTTTGAGTTTTATTGTTTGCCAGATTGTTATAAAACATATCAAGAGTTTCATTATAATCAAATATACCTTTTGATGAACTTAAAAGAAGGTGCAAGTCTTTCACAATTATATTCATCACAACAATGGGTAGGTTGTTTTGGTTCTGCTAGTATTATTACTTTGGATTTTCTAGATAAATTGGAGGAGAGGTATAATTTCATTCAGATTGTCAAACATATTCATAATAGAGATCATAGACAACTTCTTGAGCGTCTTGTAGCCATTGTTGCTATTCATGAAAAGAGTTCATGGTCCAAAGATAGTATTAGTGTATTTGGAGATATCTTTACCTATCCAAGAGCATTTGCATACACTTTTGAAGATTACAAGAATAATCCAACAGACCCCAATCTTACCATCGCAAAATGCTGGAATAGCAGATGATATAAGATATAACAGTATACATCAAGTAGTACGTTCATGCCCTGTATTGATAAGCTTAGCAACAGGCCTGTAGTATACAATAAAATAATAGCATATTTGCTAGAAGAGCATTATGACATTCATAAACCATTGGCGACTTTTCGTAGCAAGAGGTACCTTTATTCTACTTTCTACACATTCTTACATTCTCCAGAAGATTGTTATGTTATTTTGGATGATACACAAGAAACTCTCCTAGGGTTGTGTGTTATCATCTATGATATTGTAGCAAGTATTTTCATATTTCCAGAACATCGTCATAAAGGTCATGCAAAGATGCTTTTAGAGCATGTAAAAAAAGAACACAATGATGCGTTATTATGGACTTACAATCCCAAGTTCATTCCTTGCTATGAAAAATTAGGATATACAATCAAAAAAATACAACAAGAGGCTACTGTTATTTCCTACCTCTTTTGTAAACAGAAGCCTAGATTATGACATACTTAAGGCATATACTTGTTGTAAGTACACAATAATATATCAATGCTTGCTATGTGTGCTGAAAACGAGGTCATATTAGAAGGTTATGTATATGATTTAGAAGGCTTTGCAAAAGTCCATCCGGGAGGCAAGCAAGCTTTGAATATTTTTGGAGGCACTGATGCAACAATTCATTATCATATGCTGCATCATCATATGCTGCATCATACTGCTTTACAGCCTTATAAACTTCGCAAGGCTGATATTGTAGACCAACAATATACCTTCAATTCTGTGCCTTTCAGAGATTTGAAGCAACAAATAAAAAGGGTAGTCCCTTATGCATATGCAACATCTGAATGGTATCTAAAAGCGCTCATGATATTTGGTTTAGAAGTATTCCTAGAACTACATAGCATTTTGTATGGTTTTACTCTACTTAAATCAGCCTGTGTAGGATTATTCATGGCTTTGATAGGACTATGCATACAACATGATGCCAATCATGGTGCTATCTCAAAGAAGGGTTGGGTGAATACTGTATGGGGGCTAACACAGGATTGGATTGGAGGAAGCTCGCTATTATGGAAACATCATCATGTACTTTTGCATCACGCATATACAAACCTTGATGGACTAGACCCTGACGCAACAACTGATATTATTCGCGTGCACCCTGTTTGTAAATTGCAATCATTTCATAGATGGCAAGGTATATATACTTGGTTTTTGTTGCCCTTATTACCTCTAAGTTGGCATTTCAAAGAAATATGGGATTTATGGATTATGAATCATATGGACCATAAGATATCTGCAATGGCTAGAACAGAGGCAAATATCGGTATCATATTACGCTTCATATTCTTGACACGGTTCTATATTATCCCACTATATATGTATCCATCATGGCATACAGTTGCTTGTATCATGACAGGTCTTGCTATAGGTGGTATGTATTTAGGTGTCAATTTTATTATTTCACATAATTTTGAAGGTGTTAGGCATGTCAAAAGCAATGATAGACATTGCCATGATTGGTATGCAACACAGGTTGAAACATCCTCGTCTGTTGGAGGGAGATTTTTGGCATACTTTCATGGAGGTCTCAACTACCAAATAGAGCATCATCTATTTCCTCGTATTTGTCACGTGCATTGCCATAAGATGCAGCCAATCATACAACAGTGGGCTAAGGAAAACAAAATCAGATACACATATTTTCGAACATTGTCTGAGAATATACTAAGTTGTTACAAACATCTGGTATTCATGGGACAAAGCAGAAAACTAATAAAGATTTAGTGTTATATGTAATAAAATGACAAAACATTATTGGATCAACGTTGATAAAAATGAAAAACGCAGGAAGTTTATGGAGACACAGTTCAAAGGCTTAGGATTACCGAATTATAGAGTATCTGCAATTACGCCAGAAGACTTTGATTTTATACTGGCCCAAAAACGACCACTTACTTGCAAGCATCCTGGTTGTACTTCGTGCGAATATGAATATGCATGTATTTCAAGTCATATCAAGGCTCTAAGAGCTTGCCTGAAGACAGACCCGTCAGACCCTGAAAATGAATGGTTTGCTATTATGGAAGATGATGTGTATATGCCCTTTGAAATTGATTATAAACAGTTGATTGCCAATGTTCCTCCTGATGCCGAACTCATACAGACGCTTATTTTATATGGTCCTACTGTAAAACATCTTTATCAATTTAATAAGAAAGGTATGCAATTCATCAAATGGCAATATTTGCTTCCATCCACTGGTATGTACCTTATATCACGCAAAGGCGCAGAAAAATTAGTATCTATGTACTTCAAAAATGGCAAATATGACTTTTCATGTAGCCCTTATCAAATTGTTGCAGATGTCACTTTATATGCATCCATCAATTCATACGCTACTACTTTTCCTTATGTTTACCCATACATAGAAATGGGCTCAGAGATACATCCAGATCACTTAGCAGCACATTCAAATGCCATTCGGGATATCAAAGAGGTTATCGAAGACGCTGTGCGAAATAAACATCTGCCTTATGTTCTCAAATATATTCCTGAGAGTTCTTATGATAAGCTATGATACATGCTTCTTTTCAATCTTGTATTTTTCATTGAAAAAATAGATGACAATTAGTTGCTTACGATGGTCGCGCAATTTATCAGTACAATATAATATATAGCTTTCATCTTTTCCATCTGCGTTATAATTCTTAATCCAGACATTAAATAGCTCATTGTATAATGCTACAGATTCATTAATCATCGGGTATTCGTGTATTTTGTTCGTTGCAAGCATTTGTGCTTCTTCTGCCAATCCTATGATATGCAAGAAATGCTTTGTAATACAATCTCTGCACCTCTTATTTTTATTTGACAGATGTTCCTCTAGCAAAATGGATTGTTTGATAATCTGTTGCATATTGTATTTTGGGTCACTCACCGGGTCCAATGCATCACAAGATAGATGACATGAGCCTTCTTTTTGCTGCATTGGCTTATGCTTCAATGCCTGAAATGCTTTTGGTTTTTCATAATAGTATTGCATTTGTAATATAATTATTACAGTGCATATAACAATTGTTGCTACAATAACTGTGGTTTCTAATAATGACATATAATTAGAAAGAAATATTCTACTATAATAGAACAAAATAAGATTTGTAGAAATATGAATATTTCAGCGAATACATTTGATAATAATGAAGGTTTTAGAACGAGAAGAAGAAGAGATTATGGAAATGCAGGTACCGCAGGTACAGCAGGTACCGCAGGTGCTGCTGCAGCAGGGGGAGGAATTGGTGCTTTAGCAGCAGGTGGAACAGCTGCTACTATGAGTAGCTCAGGTAATGTGGCACAATGTCCTCTCGATGACAATTCATTCTATTGTCAGGTTAGTAGAGGTACAAATATAGTAAGTATGCTAATGTTTATTATTATTGGCGTCATATCAATGATTTCATTTCTTTATTTTGCATACATATTTATGTTTGGAATGAAGAAAGGTAGTAAAAATAAGTAGACCCTGGGACTAAAATATACAAGATATAAGATTATATTATGTACTATATGTAAAGAAAGATGCAGATTTTTGTGAAGACTTTGACAGGAAAGACTATTGCATTAGAGGTTGAGAGTTCGGATACCATTGACATGGTAAAGAGTAAGATACAGGACAAGGAGGGTATCCCTCCCGACCAACAACGCTTGATTTTTGCAGGCAAACAGTTGGAAGATGGTCGTACACTAGCAGACTATAATATTCAGAAAGAATCCACTTTGCATTTAGTCTTGAGGCTTCGTGGAGGCTAAATGCGTTATATATTCATGTAATTTTGGATTGCATTGAACGAGAGGCACACCTTCATTATAATGTTCTTTATTTTCTTGTATCATTCCTTCTTTATCTTTCAAATGATGAAATCCTAATCCAGCAATACGATTGCATTCAGGTATATGCTGTTTGATTTGCAATTTCCTCTTCATTAAATTGTCATTCATAGGATAAAATCCAGCCCATAGTACACATAAATCATTTGTTGATATGCTATAATGACTTGTATTATGTCTACCATAACCATAGCATCCAGTTTCATGATTATGTAAAAACCTATTATTTCTGAATGTAGAAAATCTGAAGTCTTCTAGAATATTCTTGAAGAAGTCATAATTATTTTTTGGCTCATGTTTGTTTAATGTGTGAGGCGAGTATACCTGTAATTTTATGGCTACCTTCTGATTTTCATAAGCTTTCAAAATATCATGCAATGGTCTACCATAAGTAATGAGAAACTCTGTTACATTTAGTATCATCTTGAACCCATCAATACTTCTTTCTATATCCATACATTCACTATCAACATCTTCTGCTTTGAAACAAGAGTTCCTACTATCCACTATTTTCCATTCAGGACATATCTCTTTACAAATTTGCAGACTATTATCATCACAATAATAATTGATAATTATACCATAGTCAAATAATTCCTTATGATGTCTCAACCAGAAAGGAAGTAAATATTCTTCGTTAAATATATGAATGATACATGTAGTTTTCATTCTATATCAGCTAATAAATAAAAATATTTTATTATTCTATTATTCTAACGTACATAAGTACTTTGTTTGATTTATAAGTTCTATAATCTCATCTCGAATGTTTACTAAATCGGTGTCCTTTTCTTCTGCAAACTGCATAAATTGTTTCGCTGTGTCATCAAGGAACTTAGGAAACGTCTTATCATCTAGAGTTGTCAATGAGATATTCTTATTATGCTTGGTAAGATATGAACGCCCATATCTTCCTATGTAGACTTCTACAAATTTATCAGTAAGTTCTGCAAATTTGTCAGTAAATTCATCTGATGCTTTATGCCTCGCGTAGGATTTTGTCATCCAATGGTATAGTTTTACATTGGTTTGTACGTAAAAAATATAATGAATTATATTTGGCAAAGTCATGATTTATGCTTACTATTATATGATTTTTTATTTTTGTTTAGTTATTCAATAGTAACTGTGATAGACTATTAATCTCGTTCGGACAAAGGTTGCGATTGGTTTTGATGAAGATGCATTCATATGGATGAATAGTTCTTCCAAAGCAAGTATTTGCAAAACCAGGGTCATGACCGTAGCCACTGAAATTGACATCATTTTGTAATGTTCTATAATCTAATCCATTGTATCCTGCAACAATAGCATTGATATTCCATCCATTATGTAGTACTAATTGTGACATCATGAGTTCTTTTATTACAATGATATCTGTGAAGTTATTATAACATTTAGAACTGAAAAGTTCTTTTGAAAGCAAAAACTCTAGACACTCTTTATCCATGGCAAAGAACTGTGTTTGTACGTGTGTATGTGGACGACTGAAACCAGAATAGTTTTCAAATATTCTTGATATTGGTGTAGGAGAACTAAGAATATTAATTGTAGTCCCTACTAATTTGACCTTATTTTTATCATCTTTTAGCATATCAATGAAAGGTTCATACCACTTCATTCTTACATACGGCGGGATGAATGGTCCTCGTACTGAAGTATTCATAAAAATAATATACTTGTATTGGTCGTATTGTATGTTATTTAAAGCATGATTATAAGCACCGAAATCATAATCTTCATTTGCTTTAGATAATACTCTTATATTTGATACATTTGGGATATCAACTGTAGATTTCCCGTTTACAATGAAGACATAATCACATTCTGAATAGATACCTTTGCGTAGAAAAAGCTCTAAATTGTTTTTATATACTTCATCCTTCTCATAGTATGCATATAAAACTAGAATTTGGTTCATATTTTGTTATATATGCATATAGTAGATATATGCTTATAAGGTTTGTTAGTGAAAAACCAAAGAAAAACGAGTGTTTCATTGTTTCTTCAAAAACTAAAAAAGACTGTCATATATTCATTCGCAATTTTGTCAATATATTGATGGCTTCTAGGACCATTAAAAAACGATTGGAGTACAAACAGAATGTGGTCTTTGATATTTCGCAGGTTAAAAATGGGCTTGTTAAGGCATTCATATATAGAATAGTGCAAGGAATATACACATTTGATAAATATATTAGTAAGAAGAAGGAATATAATGTATCTTTTTATGCACCACAGTTAACAGCCAAGAATAAGAATTACATCATGCGTATGATAGAAAATGCTAGTTTGACACGTGATATGATAAATGAACCATCGAATAAATCTACGCCTCATGTTTTTGCAAATAATGTAGCTACTATGTTTGCAGGCAATAAAAATATTAGTGTGAAAATATTCAATGCAAGTGATATTAAAAAATATAAGATGGGTTTGATTGACGCCATCGGTAATTCTTCAAGGAATTCAGCAAGATTTCTAGTGGTTGATTATAATCCAAAGCCGGTGACAGCGAAGACAATTTGTCTTATTGGTAAAGGGGTCACTATAGATACTGGAGGCTACTCTTTGAAATCTGGTAAACATATGTATCAAATGCATATGGATAAAACAGGTGCAGGAATATGTATAGGTCTCTTGAAGAGCTTAAGTGATAATCAATATAAAAATAGGGTTGTTGTACTATGTCCTCTTGTTGAAAATATAGTATCTGATAAAGCTATCAAACCTGGTGATATAGTGTCTGCATATAACGGTCAGACTGTTGAAATTGTCAACGTGGATGCAGAAGGTAGGCTCATTTTGGCAGACGCTTTAGCATATGCTTGTGAAGTTTATAAACCAGACTATATATTCGATTATGCTACCCTTACAGGATGGTCCACTAAATTACATTGTCATACTAGTTTCACTTATTTTACATTAGATGGCAAGATGGCTAAAAACATTACAAGTATTGGCAGAGAGTATGCTGAAAGAAGCATTCGGATGCCTCCATGGACTGATTACATGCAATTTATAAAATCTGATGTGGCTGATGTCAAGAATTCTGGTTTTGATTGTCAAAATAGCGATGGCTTCATGGCTAGTATATTTCTGATGAATTTTATTCCTTTAAAATATAGGAAAAAATGGGTACATTTTGACATCCGTTTACAAAGCATAAATAATGCTGTGAATGTTGCAGACGGTTATGCTACATTTTATGAACTAGTGCAAAAAATATGATACATTGCAAAGTTTAAAAAGTTTTTTTTGGTTTTTTTGTTTTTTGGTTTTTGTTATTACATTATCATTTATTTACACATTTTTTGCGGTTTATTTACATCTCATCGCTATCATCAGCGGTAGCAGCCTTCTTGGGCTTGCGGGTAGCCTTCTTGGGCTTGAGGACAGCAGGCTGTGCGACATCCATGATGTCATCGTTCACCTTGGGGTTGGACGTGTCCTTGTCAGAGTCAGCCACGACGACTGGCTCAGGCTCTGGTTCGACTGCATTGTCCTTGTCTTCGGTACCCTTGGACTTCTTCCATTCGGCAATAGCCATCTTGAAGATAGTCTTTGGGTCGAAGGTAGGATTGGCTTGTTTGATGATGGCAGATTGCTCCTTGATGAAGGTGTTGTAGGCAGAAGGAGCGCGCTTCTTGATGATATTGCCGTCCTCATCACGCTCTCGCTTGGTACGCACCTTGCGGGGCTTCTCGCCATTATTAGCCTTATCTGCCTTCTTCTTCTCAGCAATCGACAAATGCACGCTCTTGTAAACCTCGCCAAGAATTCTCTTGAGTTCGCTGACAGTATACTCCGTGTTGTTGTCAATCTTCTCAGCAAACTGCTCCATAACGGTCGCTGTAATAGTCTGAGTAGCCATTGTTTCGCTAATAGGTCGCTTGTAGGTCGCTAGTAGGTCGCTAGTAAGTCGCTAGTAGGTCTTTGAAAACTGTTTTCGCTTTGGGGCTTCACTTGTGTTCGGCGAATAATTTTTGTAAGCCAATAATCATTTTTTTTTCATTTGGGACATTTTTAGAACAAATTTATTCAGATATAAAAATGTTCTAAAATATGGGAAAAAATAAAAAAAATGATTTTCATATTATTATTTATTATTGTACCAGTGCCAATCTTGAGAAACCTCACAAAATCAATATCCCAAATGGCTTCGTGTGATATTATCAGCTCCTTTCGTGACATGTATACAGAAAGCGTAGTACAACAAGATTTTAAGGATAGTATATTGGATGATTTCTGTGGATGTTTAGTATCCAAATGGTTGACTATTCAGTTCAGCAGCATTATTACAGCTGATAATGAGACATATTTGCACGTCGCATGCATATATCTTCAACCATTCAGCGAGTTCGACTACTGTGATTTCACAATTAATCTCAAACATTGTCCCCAAAATATTCTTAAAATGTATCAGTACGCAAAGAAGCACACTACATTCTCTATGGATGCTGAAAATGTTGTAGAAATCATCGCCCCATACATCTATAAGAATAGCAGGACCATCCTCAAAAGATGCAACTTGGATGTCCTTGTACCATCTTTCAGTCCCTCATGCGTTCATATATCTGAAGCAGAAGAAATCAAAAAGGTAGACAAACTATTTCAATGTAAATATAACTAAACCCATTATCATGATGTCTAAAAACCTTCAAAACCCAAAAAAAAATATTTTTTACATTTGATGCAAAGCAAAATCATTTTTCTCATAATAGCTGCAAAGCAATATTATGTTCTGAACTTATATTGTCATTTTGATAAAATCAGCACAGAGTTTAACATCGGGATATGCATAATTATGCAACAAATCTTTGACGCCTTCAATTGGTTTATCATGTTTCAACATGAAATGGAATGTTGAGGCATCTTTGATATCATTGTTTGGATACATTTTATTGAATTGCTTATAATCCTGATTGAGTATCAGACGAGTTGCTGTCTTCAATATATATTTTTGTAAGGCATTATTTTTATTGAAGTTATGGTGTACTGAAACAAACCATCTAGTCACATCCTTTTTGAGAGGTAGCATCGATACATATATAATGAGGTTCTTTGAACCATTATCTACAGATACTTTGGACCATGCTACTGTGGGATTGATAAACATATTGAAGTTTTTCGTATATTTTACACGTCTTGTCATACTCATTTCACTGCTTATGACACGTATATTTGACTTGATGTGATAATCAAATTCTAGGCCAACCCTATCATTATATTTGATAGTTCTTACATTCGACGGTGGTATAGAACTACCAAAACCTAGCAAACCCATATGTACGAACTCGGGATGGTGCAGATCCATAGAATTATAAGCACAATCTTTCAAACCTGCATTCATATCAATTTGAAGATGTTGTGTTACATAACCTCCCTTGTTGTAAAATGGAATAGAATGTGGCAATTTTTTGACTGGATTATGAGACCACCATAAGCGACCCTGGTAATCAACGATTTCTCCATAGGACTGTTTTTTGTCATGTTTAAGACCATGATAGGGACATAGTAAAGTCCCATTTACAAGTTTCCCCTGGTCTAATGTAGACCCCAGATGACGGCAAATATTGATGGTGGATAGGTATTTTTCATCATCTTTCCACAAAACCAATGGTAGTTCTCCAATGTTAAATCTATATGGTCTTGCTAAATCAATATTCTTAGTTATACCAATACAATGCCAATGATTGAAAAACCCAAAAGTAAAAGAGTTTACGCTTGTCAAACTTGAGAGAAGCGCTGCTATTAGTAACCAGGTCATAAATTATTAAATCTTCTAGCTAAACCCTTATGTAATTATACAATCAATGTTTTTAACTTTATCACCAAGATAAGCAAAATTAGCAAAAACATTCGTATATCTTTTGTGTAGGTTGTATTGAGGTAAACGGTATATATTGCTGCATTTCATAGGTAGTATGGCTTTTTCTGAGTTCATTTGTTATATCTTGATAGGTCTGTGCGTAAGATGTAAAATCGTCATCTTTTGGTTTGTTATTGGGTTCAAAACATTTGAATATATTCCTATCAGTTTCTGTTAGATAGAAACTCGCTGATAAAGACACAGTCATATTGATATTCTTTTTATAGAATACATTGTTGATGTCTGACAGTAAATTGAAAATATCATCATTCATATAACCTAATTTTATGATGAAATTCGCGAATGATTTAATATTTTCATTCTCTGTCAAAATGTTGTAATAGTTGTCGTCTTCTGATGCGTATTTTGCTAGACTATAGGATATTGACAATATCTTTCTACATGTTTTATGGTAGGGTGTAATGTTGCGCTTGGACCAGTCAAATTCTAGATTGAATATGTTGCCATGCAGGAAACAGCTGTCTGTAATAAAGATTATTTTAGTTTTTGGGTTATATTGATCGAATATGTTTAGTACTTCTGCATTATCTATAATGCCTTTCATGTTATAATCGGATGGTACCAATCCTTGTTTGATGTTGTTGAAATTACCTGTATATGCTTGTGCGTAATCTGCTAGATTTATGCTATCACCAATGTAATAGATTAGCGCATAATCAAGATTTTGAGACCAAGTTTCAAGTCCTAATTTGTATAAGTGCAGGAGAATGCTATCACTTGTACCACTCATCTCTGTAAGTATTTCATAATCTTTCTTATCAATATTGTAGACCATTTTCAAGTATTCAATCAACTT
>Ga0164292_10003576_pt1 | contig 12669 bp, 11 predicted proteins | sample GEODES117metaG_FD_111486 | JGI IMG/M metagenome (GOLD analysis project Ga0164292, IMG submission 111486) | Eutrophic lake water microbial communities from Lake Mendota, Wisconsin, USA - GEODES117 metaG | ecosystem: Environmental > Aquatic > Freshwater > Lake | place: USA: Lake Mendota... | reverse complement strand
TGGCGAACGTCAGCTGCGGGGAGGCGATCGGGGCGGTCGAGCGCATGTTCGGCCACGCGTCGACCGGCGTCCACTACGACGCCATTCCCGGCGCCACCTACTGCAACCCGCAGGTCGACGCGTGGCCGAACATGCGCTCGACCGCCACGATCGCCTCCTCGCTGCTGACGTGCGCCAGCCACGGCGGGCCGATGACGTCGCCGACCGCGTAGATGCCCGGCACGCTGGTCGCGTACGTGGCCTTGTCCTTCTTCTCGCGGTAGTCCGTCACGATCAGGCCCTTGTCCATCTTCAGGCCCAGGCTCGCGTCGAACAGGCCGTCGGTGCGGCCCTGCACGCCGATGGCCACCAGCACCACCTCGCACTCGATGGTCTCGGTCTTCTTGTCGGCGGCGCTCTCCAGCGTGACCTTGGCGCCCTTGCCGGTCTTCTCGATGGCCTTGGTGCCCCAACCCGTGCGGAAGGTGATGCCCTGCTTCTCGAAGATCTTCTGCGCGGCCTTGCTGATGTCGGCATCTTCCAGCGGCAGGATGCGGTCCACCATCTCCACCACGGTCACCTTGGTGCCGAAGGCGTTGTAGAAGTAGGCGAACTCCATGCCGATGGCGCCGCTGCCCACCACCACCATGCTCTCGGGCTTCTTGGGAAGCACCATCGCCTCGTAGCTGCTGATGATGGTCTTGCCGTCATTCGGCGCGAAGGGCAGCTGACGCGGCGCCGCGCCGGTGCAGATGAGCACGTTGTCGGCGGTCAGCACGCGATCGCCCGCGCCGGCCTTGCCGCTGCCCGCGTAGTAGTTCTCGTCGGCCGCGCTCACCTGCACCTTGCAGGGGCCCGAGCCCGACTTGCCGTTCAGGATCTTGGCGTGACCCTGCACGTGCTCGATCTTGTTCTTCTTGAAGAGGAAGCCGATGCCGCTGTTCAGCTGCGTGGTCACGCCGCGGCTGCGACCGATCACCTTCTCCCAGTTCACCTTCACGGCCTTCGGATCGACCTCGAAGCCCATGTCGGCGCCGTGGCCGAACGCCTCGCTGTAGACCTTCGCGGTGTGCAGCAGCGCCTTCGTGGGAATGCAGCCCCAGTTCAGGCAGACGCCGCCGAGCTTGTTGCGCTCCACGCACGCCACGCGCTTGCCCATCTGCGCCGCGCGGATGGCGCCCACGTAGCCACCCGGACCGCCGCCGATCACGATGAGGTCGTAGTGATTGCCGGAAGCGGTGGACGCGGGGCTGGAAGCCATGACAGGAGTCTCCGTGGGTTGCGCCCTCGGGCCGCGGGCCTGGCGAACGCGCCGGGCGGCCGAAGGCGGGCGGCTATCGTAGCGGTGTCGTGCGCGGCGGTCCCCAATGCGGCGAGGCGGCACCCATGCAGGAACCGAGACCCCATCCGTCGGACCCCACCGAGCGCGCGCGGCTGATCGACGCGCTGCTCTCGGCCGGTCATGGCGTCTGGGATTGGAACCTCCGGGACCGCACGGCGTGGTACTCGGCCGAACTGCGCGCGTTGCTGGGCGTGGATGACGAGGCGTTCCCGGATCGATTCGAGGCCTTCACGGGTCGGCTGCATCCCGAGGACGCGGCCCGCGTGCTGAGTGCGGTGTCGAGCCACCTCGACGGACGATCGGAATTCGACATGGAGTTTCGCCTTCGAACAGGCGATGGTGGGTGGAAGTGGCTGCGGGCTCGAGGTCGGGCGATCCGCGAGCAGGGCGTCGCGGTGCGCATGGTTGGCACGCTGACCGAATGGCCGCTGGCCGCGGCCCGCGACCGCCTGGCGCTCTCCGCCAACGACCGCCTGACGGCGGCGCTCGAGGACCAGTCCCGCGCGGCGCGCGAACTCGAGCGCACCCGCGCGGAGCTGCTGCGCCAGAACGAGGCGCTGCGCCAGGCGCGCGCGGAGAGCGAGGCGGCGACCGAGAGCAAGAGCATGTTCCTGGCGAACATGAGCCACGAGATCCGCACGCCGATGACGGCGATCCTCGGATTTCTGGACGTGCTGCTGGACGAGTCGACCGCCGCCGAGGATCGCGCCAACCTTCGCCGCGCGATCCGCCGCAACAGCGAGCACCTGCTCGCCCTCATCAACGACGTGCTGGACCTCACGAAGATCGAGGCCGGTGGCATGCGGGTCGAGTCCGTGCCCACCGACGCCCTCCGCGTGGTGGTCGACTGCGTCACGGCGCTCCGTCCCGCGGCGCAGGAACGTGGCCTCGAGATGCACGCGGTGCTGCATGGCGCGGTGCCATCGGTCGTGCAGACCGATCCCCACCGGCTCCGGCAGATCCTGGTGAATCTGCTTGGCAACGCCATCAAGTTCACGTCGCACGGCGGCATCCAGGTGGACATCTCCTATGAGGAGCGGCAGGCCCGACCCCGCATCGAGGATGACGGAAGCACGCCGCAACCACAGCATCGCAGGCTGCGGATCGCGGTGACCGACACGGGCATCGGCATCGAGCCCGGCAAGCTGCAGGCCCTGTTCAAGCCATTCATCCAGGGCGACGCGTCGATGACGCGGCGCTTCGGCGGGACGGGTCTCGGTCTTGCGATCAGTCGACGACTCGCGCGCATGATGGGTGGCGACATCCAGGTCACGAGCGAGGCGGGACGCGGCAGCGTGTTCATGGTCGAGATCGGCACGGGCGCGATCGATGGCGTGCCGATGGTCTCGAGGCTTCCGGCCGAGGACGCGGGACAGGCGTCGACATCCTCGGCGCCCGGCGCGCGGGACCGCACGATCCGCGTGCTGGTCGCCGAGGATGGCGAGGACAACCGTCGGCTGGTGACACATCACCTCGCGAAGGCCGGCATGCACGCATCGATCGCGTCCAACGGCATGGAGGCGATCGACCTTGCGCTTGCCTCGCAACGATCCGGCGATCCATTCCATCTCATCCTGATGGACATGCAGATGCCCGAGCTGGACGGATACGAAGCGACGCGTCGACTGCGGCGCGAGGGGTGGCGTGGTCCGATCGTCGCGCTCACGGCGCACGCGATGAGCGGCGATCGCGAGCGATGCATCGAGGCGGGGTGCGACGAGTACCTCGCCAAGCCGATCGATCGCCGATCCCTCCTGGAGATCGTGCAGCGCCTCGCATCCCGCGAAGCGCGGACGGATCTTTGACGCCCCCTCCCGTGGCCTCTAGCATCGGCCCCTTCAAACCCGGAAATTCCCGTGCGCATCGCCCTGATCAGTGACATCCACGCCAACCTCGAGGCGCTCCAGACCGTGCTGGCCGACATCGACCGGCGCATCGACACGAGCAAGGGCGACCAGATCTGGAACCTCGGCGACATCATCGGCTACGGACCCAATCCGGTGGAGTGCGCGGACCTGGTCGCGAAGCGTTGCCGCTGGTCGCTGCTGGGCAACCACGACTATGGCGTGCTGTACGAGCCGACCAACTTCAACGCCGTGGCGGAGCGCGCCGCCTACTGGACGCGGGATCAGTTCGAGGCCGAGAGCGCGCGCGATCAGGCTGGCGCGGTGAAGCGCTGGGAGTTCCTGGGCAAGCTGCGCGTGCGCGTGACCGAAGGCCCGTTCCTCTGCGTCCATGGAACGCCCCGTCGCCCCATCAACGAGTACCTCTTCCCCGAGGATGCCGAAAGCAGCCCCGGCAAGATGGCGGACATCTTCAAGCGCATCCGGAGTTCCGGCGCGCACTTCTGCCTGGTGGGCCACACCCACGTGCCGGGCGTCTTCACCGAGGATGGCGACTTCTACTTCGCGAAGGAGATGACCAACCAGACCTGGGAGTTCAAGATGGCCGCCGTCCCGGGCAACACGGCCAGCGAGTCCGATGCGACCGAGGTGCCGGAAGGTCCGCGTCCGGAACGGCTGATCATCAACCCCGGATCGGTGGGCCAGCCCCGCGACCTGGATCCGCGCGCGAGCTACGCGATTCTCGACGTCGAGGAGACGAAGGACGCGTTGGGACAGGTCCAGATCAAGCCGCGTTCCGTGCAGTTCTTCAGGCTGGACTACGACATCGCGAAGACGCGCGCCAAGATCGCGGCGGTGGCCGAGGAGATCGCGGCCAAGAAGGCGGAGTCGCGCGACGAGACCGGCTGCCTTCAGAAGCTCTCGAACACGCCGTCGGAACCCGGTCTTCCCTGGCTGGATCGACACATCGCCGAACTGGAGGGGTGTGTCGCGCGCGAGAAGAAGGGCAGTCCGATGGCCGTCGCGATGCAGGATCGACTCGACGCCTGCCGCGGATTGCGCGCTGAAGTCGCGGCGCGGGAAGGCCTGACCACGAACGAACTCGCGCGAGTGATCCTGGAGCGCGACCCGCAGAGTCGTCAGGACCTCGAGCGCTACAGCTGGCTCGGCAATCGCCTGGCCGAGGGTCGCTGAGCCATGGCGGAACCGAACAGGAACCGGCGCTGGCCACTGCTGCTGCTGACCCTCGTCGCGGCGGGTGGCGTGATCGCCGCCGCGCTCTTCGGTCCCGGTGCCCGCAAGTCGGGTGGCCTGGATCCGGAGGCGCCGAAGACCGAATCGACGGTCCCCTCGCAGGCGACGCCCGTCGCAGGCACGCAGGCGGCCGCGAAGGATTCGTCCGCGACCAGCGAGGTGAAGCCCGACGCGGCACCCACCGCGCCACTGGCCGGCCTGCGCGCGCGCCTTCCGGAGGGAACGGTCGCGGGGACATCGCGCACCTCGATCGGTTCGCTGCAGCCCGACAAGGCCGGTTTCCTGGTCGACTTCTCGCCGGGATCCGCGGGCATCCAGCGCATCACCTTCAGTGACATCTGGATCACGGCCGCCGATCGCGAGGCCGCGCTGGCCCACCGTGCCGCGATGGCCGCGGGCGCCGCGAATCCGCCGGCGCTTCCCCCCGATGAAGCCCGCTACAACCTGCACACGCTCGGCACGCTGCAGGGCTTCGAGGTTCCGCTGCTGGCGGCCCGCGCGATCGAGATCGACGGCCAGCTGATCAGCCTGTTCGGCGGGGTGTGGACCGAGCGCGGTCCGGGCGCGTTCGAGACCGAGGTGGCCGACGCCGACGGCAACGCGATCGTCCGCATCCAGCGTGTCTTCGCGATGGAGCCCGCGCAGGGCGCCATGGTGTGCGACATGCGCCTGAACCAGCGCGTGGAGAACGTGTCGGGACGGCCGCTGAAGCTCCGCTGGATCCAGTACGGTCCCGGCGACCTGTCGAAGGATCCGGGCGGCATGATGGACATCCGCCGCTTCCAGTTCGGCTACCTGTACGGGGCGCAGCGCGATCCGCAGCGGCAGAACGTGATCGTGCACGGCGCCATGTTCGACCGCGACCAGGTCATGAAGCTGGTCGACGCGTCCACGCCGATGCTGTGGCCGCAGGATGCGCAGCGGCAGCAGGGCTTCGAGCTCAGCTGGTTCGGCACCACCAACCGCTACTTCGCGCTGGCGGTGCACGCGGCCGATCCGACCGCGCCCAAGGGCAAGGTGCTCTCGCCCGTCCATGAGGTGTGGGCGCTCTCCGATACCGCCGCGCCCGCGGACCGCGTGGCCTTCACCGAACTGCGCAGCGACGCGGTCATGGTGGCGGCCGGCGCGACCGCCGCGTTCGACATGGGCGTGTTCGCGGGGCCGCTGGATCCGCGCCTGCTGGAGCACGTGGAGCCGTACCACGCGCTGCGGATGGATGGCCTGATCCTGTACCTGATCAGCGGTTGCTGCAGCTTCTGCACCTTCTCGTGGCTGGCGAACCTGATCGTGCTGCTCCTGACGTTCCTGCATGACCATGTCGTGTTCGACTGGAGCGTGGCGATCATCGTGCTGGTGGCGCTGGTGCGTCTGGCGCTCCATCCGGTCACGCGCTACAGCCAGGTGCAGATGGCGCGCGTCACGAAGGGGATGGCGGCCATCAAGCCGGAGCTCGAGGCGCTGCAGAAGCGCTACGCGAGCGATCCCAAGCGGATGCAGCAGGAACAGTTCCGCCTGTACCGCGAGCACAACATCAATCCCGCGGGGTGCGTGGGCGGCATGCTGCCCACCTTCCTGCAGATGCCGATCTGGATCGCGCTCTACGCGGTGCTCTACTTCGCCTTCGATCTGCGGCAGGCGCCGGCCTTCTTCGGGCTCTTCCAGCAGTTCGGCGGCTGGGGCTTCCTGTCCGATCTCAGCGCCCCGGACAAGTTCGTGAAGTTCTCGCAGCCGCTGATCACGTGGCCGTTCGAGCTCTCGTCGATCAACCTGATCCCGCTGCTCATGTCGGTCGTGTTCTTCTTCCAGCAGAAGTACATGGCGCCGCCGACCACGGGCACGCTCACCCCCGAGCAGCAGCAGCAGCAGAAGATGATGAAGTGGATGACGGTCATCCTGTTCCCGGTGATGCTGTACTCGGCGCCGAGCGGACTGACCCTCTACATCATGACCAGCACCTGCGTGGGCATCGTGGAAGGCAAGCGGATCCGGGCCCAGATCGACCGCATGGACTTCTCGCCGCGCAAGGGCGAGCCCCGCAAGCAGGATCGGCTCGGCAAGCTCTACGAGGCCGCGATGAAGCGCGCCCAGGAGAAGCGCAGCCAGGGCCGTCGCTTCAAGGATCGTGACTGAATCCATGTCCGGCGCGCAGCCTCACGCGCGCGAGGTGATCGTGGCGGTGGCGTCGGCACCGGGACGTTCGGCATCGCTCGTGGTGCGCGCAAGCGGTCCGGGCGCGTCCGACGCTCTTCGTCGCGTCGATTCGCGCATGCCGGCGGGGTCCATGCGGCGCGGCGTGCGCGCGGGTGAACTGGAACTCGCGATCGGGCGGCTTCCATGTCTGGTGCTGACGACGCCCGGGCCCGCCAGCTACACCGGCGAGGACGCGTTCGAACTGCTGGTGCCGGGACATCCCGCGCTGGGCGAGATCGTGGTGTGTGCGCTCGAGCGCGCGGGGCTCGCGCGGCGCGCCGCACCCGGCGAATTCACGCTCCGCGCCTTCGAGACTGGTCGTCTCACGCTGGAACAGGCCGAGGGGGTGGCCGCCACGATCGCGGCCCGGACGGACGCGGAGCTTCACGCGGCGGCGATGCTGCGGGCGGGCGTGATCGGGCGTGGCGCCGACGCCGCGGCCGAGGCGGTGGCGGACCTGCTCGCGCTGGTCGAGGCGGGCATCGACTTCACCGATCAGGAGGACGTGGTCGCGATCGCGCCAGCGGACCTGAGGGTGGGCATCGACGGCGTCACCGCGTCGCTGCGTTCCATGCTGCAGGGCGCCGTGTCGATGGAGCGACTGGAGAGCGCGCCGTGGGTGGTGCTGTGCGGAGCCCCCAACGCCGGCAAGAGCGCGCTCTTCAACGCGCTGCTGGGCCGAGCGCGCGCGGTGGTGGCCGATGTCGCGGGAACCACGCGCGACGCGCTGGTGGAGCCGTGGCGTCTGGATGGCCCCGATGGTCCCGTGGAGGTGCTGCTGGTCGACGCGCCGGGCGTGGATGGAAACGTCCGCGGACTCGACGCGCTGGGGCAGCGCATGCGCGAGGAGGCGATGCGTCGCGCGTGCGTGCGGATCGAGTGCTCGCACGAGGGAGGCTCGTCGTGGCCGACCGATCCTTCCGCGATCCGCGTGCAGACACAATCGGATCGCGCGTCGTTCCGCGCGGTTGCCGGATGGCTGGCGACCAGCGCGATCACCGGCGAGGGTCTCGACACGCTTCGTGCGCGCGTGGCCGCGGCGGTGCTGGGTCTGGCGGCACCAGCCTCGGCGGAGGGCGTGGTGCTGGCCGAGCGCCATCGTGCGCTGCTGCATGAGGCGGTCTCGCACCTTGAGGCCGCGCTGGCGGCGGTCGGTTGCGGTCGCGCGCTGGCGCATCCCGAACTCGTCGCCGCCGCGATGCATGGCGCGCTCGAGTCCCTTGGCGGCGTCGCCGGTCGCATCGCGCCCGATGACATCCTGGGGCGCATCTTCGGCCGCTTCTGCGTTGGAAAGTGACGCGGCTGCGGTAGGCTGGCGCGCATGAAGGGCAGCATGGAGATCCGTGTGCGCTACTGCGAGTGCGACCCCATGGGTGTCGTGCATCACACGGTCTATCCCGTCTGGTTCGAGATGGGTCGAACGGAACTCCTGCGCGCGACCGGCCGCAACTACCGTGACATGGAGGAGGCGGGCGTCTTCCTGGCGGTCGTGCGCATGCAGGTCGCGTACCGCCGCCCGGCCCGCTACGACGACCTGCTGCGGCTCGAGACCACGCTGACCAGCGCGGGCCACGTGAAGATCGAGCACGCCTACGAGCTCTATCGCGACGACGAGCTGCTGTGCACCGGCGCCACCACCCTGGCGTGCCTGGATCGCGCCGGCAAGGCGCGCGCGTTGCCCGAGGGCCTCTTCGATCCCGGAGTCGCGTGATGAGCGGCGAGATCGATCGCATCCGCAGGCTGTCGGGGTGGCGCACCCGACCCGAGCGCGGTGCCGCCGTGCAGGGCGATGTCGCCGGCTTCGCGCGCGATCTTCGAAAGCTCGAGCGCTCGATCGGCGCCGCGACCGACGCGTGGGCACGGCTTGCGCCTGCGGAACTGCAGACATGCGCGACCGTCGAGACGCTGCGGGGCGGCACGCTCACCCTGCGCGTGGATGGTTCCGCCGCCGCCTACGAGGTGGATCGCACGCTTCGGGGCGGTCTGGAGGCGAACCTGCGCATGGCGGTTCCGGGCCTGATGCGCGTGCGCACCCGTGTGGGTGGGCCGATCGGTTCCTGACCGGCGCGCCCTATTCTGCGCCACGTGCCGGCGATCACACTCGAACGATTGCGCTGCCGCTTCGGCGACGTCGTGGCCGTGGATGGCGTCGACCTCGCGGTGCCGGCGGGGTCGCTCGCGTTCCTGCTGGGGCCTTCGGGATGCGGCAAGACCACCGTGCTTCGCATGATCGCGGGCTTGCAGGAGCCGGACTCGGGCCACGTGCGATTCGGTGACCGCGACGTGACGCACCTTCCGGCCGAGCGGCGGAACGCGGGCATGGTGTTCCAGGGGTATGCGCTCTGGCCGCACATGAGCGTTCGCGACAACGTGGCGTTCGGTCTCGACGTGCGCGGCGTGGCGGCGACCGAGCGCGCGACCCGCACCCGGCAGGCGCTCGAGATGGTGCGGATGGAGGCCCTTGCCGACCGCAAGCCGGCCCAGCTGAGTGGCGGTCAGCAGCAGCGCGTGGCGCTTGCGCGCGCGATCGCCTTCCGTCCGGAGGTGCTGCTGCTGGACGAGCCGCTGTCGAACCTGGATGCGCGGCTGCGACTGGAGATGCGCGAGGAGATCCGCCGCATCTGCCGCGAGGTGGGCATCACGGCGGTGTACGTGACGCACGATCGCGAGGAGGCACTGAGCCTTGCGGATCTGGTCGTCGTCATGCACGACGGCCGCATCGAGCAGCGCGGCACGCCGGAGGACGTGTATCGAAGGCCCGCCTCGCGCTTCGTCGCATCCTTCATGGGCGAGACCAATCTCGTGCAGGGCGAGGTGTCGACCGCCGACTCGCGGGGCAGCATGATCGCGACCGCGGCGTGCACGCTTGCAAGCGCCACGGGCGGCCTTCACCCGGGCGCCAGGGTCACGCTGGCGATCCGCCCCGAGTCGTTCCGCCTGTCGGCATCGGGATCGATTTCGGGACGGTGCATCGCGAGTTCCTACCTGGGCGAGCGTTCGCGCCACCTGGTGGACACGCCCCTCGGTACGCTCATCGTCTTCGAAGCCGATCCACGCGCCTCCAGCCGTGTCGGCGAGACCCTTCGACTGGATGTCGACCGCGACGCCGTGGTCGCGCTGCCAGACTGAACACAGGACCGTCATGACCACCATCCGACTCAACGACGCGACCATCGAGCTCAAGCCCCAGGAACGTGCGCCGTACCTGCAGCTCGCCAACAGCATCATTCCCGCGCTCGCGTCGGGGAAGCCGTTCGCCGAGATCTGCTGCACGATCGTGGGGCAGGGGCTCCAGCAGAAGGTTCCGAACGACCACCCGCTCTTCCAGGGCGCGCTGTGGATGCTCTACCAGGTTGGCGTGCGCGAGCTGCACATCGACGTCGAGAAGGGCGAGATCCGGATCACCACGCCGGAGAAGAGCGGCCTGGAGAACGTCCCGTTCGAGGAGCACTTCACGCCGGGCAACGCCGCGACGGGCCGCGCGATGGTGGCCACCCTCATGGTGTTCAGCAGCCGCGCGGTGCGCGTGAACGGCGAGGAGTGGCGCGTGATCCCGCAGCCGCTCGACACCATGAAGCGCGTGAACCAGGAGGTGCTGCAGTCGCGCCAGTTCGGGGAGGAGTTGCACGTCACCGCGATGCGCCGGCTGCTGGGCGAGCTTCTCTCCGGCAAGGCCAAGGACAGCCCCGAGGTGCTGGCGTCACTGCAGGTGGTCGCCGACCTGAACGTGCGCAGCTTCCGCTTCTCGCCCGACGGCAAGCAGGTGTTCATGGAAGGTTTCAACGAGGTCAACGCCCTCGCCATGGCCTACCTGCACAACATGGCGCCGGATCAGGCGAAGGCGCTCGTGGATCGGGTGAAGGCGCTCAACGAGCGCTGCCGAACGGGCGGCGCGGGGACGCCCGCCAAGCCACCGCCGGTCAGCACGCGGCGACGGGGCTGAGCCGCGAGGTCCACGCCTCGAGACCCTTCAGCAGATCGTCGAACACCTCGTCCGGCGTGCGTGACGCGTCGATGACGAGATGTCGCTTGGGATCGCGACGCGATTCGGCCAGATAGCCCTCGCGCACGCGCCGGTGGAACGCCGAGCCCTTCGATTCCATGCGATCAAGCAGGGGATTCAGTCGGCGCATGGCGGTCTCGGTGTCCACGTCGAACAGCACGTCGAGATCCGGCCATCGGCCGCCGATCGCGACCTGCGCCACGGCGCGGATGTCGGCCTCGGGCAGGCCACCCGCCGCGCCCTGATAGGCCAGCGTGCTGCCGACGAACCGGTCGCTGAGCACGCAGGCGCCGGCCCGCAACGCCGGCTCGATCCGCTCCTGCACCAGTTGCGCGCGGCTCGCCATGTACAGCAGCATCTCGCAGCGCACGTTCATCTCCTCGTGCGCGGGATCCAGCAGGATGTCGCGCACGCGCTCGCCGATCGGCGTGCCACCCGGCTCGCGCACCAGAAGGAGGGGAAGACCCTGCGACTCGGCCCAGGCCTGCAGCTTCGCGATCTGCGTGCTCTTGCCGCTGCCATCCGGCCCCTCGAAGGCCAGGAAGCGGCCGCGCAGTCCCGCGCTCCATGGCAGGACGGTCATGCCTCCTCCGATGGCTCCTCGACCAGTGGCGGCCCGATCACGGCGCTGCCCACGCGCACCAGATTCGCGCCGCACTCGATCGCCACCTCGAAGTCGCCGCTCATGCCCATGCTGAGGATGTCGAAGCGGTCGCCGCCGGCGCCCGAGCGTCGGCACTCCTGGAAGATCTCGCGGCAGCGCTCGAAGGTGCGGCGGGCGGCGTCCAGGCCGCCGTCGAGCGGACCCATGCACATCAGGCCGCGCACCTTCAGGTTCATCATCGTGTCCATCTGGTCGAGCATGTGGCGCACGGCCGGCGGCGCGATGCCCTTCTTGCTGGCCTCGCCGCTCACGTTCACCTCGACAAGCACCTCCATCGGGGTCTCGCGGCGCACCGCGGCAGCCTGCAGTTCCTCCGCCAGGCGCAGCGAGTCGACGCCGTGGATCAGTCGGGCGACCTCCATGCACTTGCGGGCCTTGTTGCGCTGCAGGCTTCCGATCATGTGCCAGCGCACCATCGGCGGTTGCGGGCTCTTGGGATCGATCTCGCGTGGACGACCGACCCACTCGCCGATCGTGGCGGCACGCTGCACGAGCTGCTGCACGCGGTTCTCGCCCAGGTCGACCTGTCCAAGGTTCACCAGCTCGCGGATCTGGTCGATGCTTCCGCTCTTCGTCACGACGACGAGCACCACGTCGCTGGCCTTGCGGCCGCTTCGTGTGGCCGCCGCGGCGATGCGCTGCTTCACGTCGGTCCATCGCTCGCGCAGCGCGGTGGCGCTGGCGGCGTCGAGCGGGGCGGGGGCTGCACTTTCTCCCATGGGCGCAGGCTAGCCCCACGCGCATCCGCGGGCAACGCGGCGTGGCACCTGCGCCAACTCCTACACTCGCCGCATGGCCGCGACAGGTTCCAGCGTGGGCGCGAAGGGCCCGGTGGTGCTCGTGATCCGCGACGGATGGGGTCGCAACCCGCATCCCGAGCACGACGCGTTCAACGCGGTGAAGCTCGCACGCACCCCGTGCGCCGACATGCTCGAGCGTGACTGGCCGACCACGCTCGTCCGCACGAGCGGCGAGGATGTCGGTCTGCCGGTCGGCCCCGAGGGCCCCGTGATGGGCAACAGCGAGGTGGGTCACCAGAACCTGGGTGCGGGTCGCATCGTCGATCAGGAGCTCATGCGCATCACGCGCGCGATCCGAAGCGGCGACTTCGCTCGCAACGCCACGCTGCGAAGGGCCTTCGAACGTGCCAAGGCCACGGGGCGCTGCGTGCACGTGATGGGCCTGGTCAGCGACGGGCAGGTGCACAGCGACCTGCCGCATCTCGAGGCGATTCTCGAGCTCGCGAAGGCGATGGACTTCCCCGGCGATCGACTCTTCGTGCACGCCTTCACCGACGGTCGCGACACGCCCACCGAGGGATCGCTGCGCTACCTGCCATGGCTCGAGAGCGTGCTGGCGCGCACCGGCGGGCGCATCGCCACCGTCTGCGGCC
>Ga0164292_10003575_pt1 | contig 12672 bp, 8 predicted proteins | sample GEODES117metaG_FD_111486 | JGI IMG/M metagenome (GOLD analysis project Ga0164292, IMG submission 111486) | Eutrophic lake water microbial communities from Lake Mendota, Wisconsin, USA - GEODES117 metaG | ecosystem: Environmental > Aquatic > Freshwater > Lake | place: USA: Lake Mendota, Wisconsin... | reverse complement strand
TTTAAATCTTGATTTGTCAGTCCGTGGAACTGAATCGTAAATTCCGGAATATTAATTAATGGATTAATCAGTTGGTGGTAAGTTGAGATTTCACCATCTGAATTTATTTTCACTGCCGCGATCTCAATAATTTTATCCACGAGAGGAGAGAGTCCAGTCGTTTCTAAATCTACTGCGACAATTCCTTTGGGAAATAGCTTTAAAAGTGCTGCCACCTCTAAAGAATTAAGATTGATGCTTGCTTGGCTTCTTGACATAGAGTGTCTTATAGCTCTGAAATGATTTTCCGTCTAGGGTAGGGAGAGAATTTGTATAATCGATAAGCGCATTGTAATTAGCTGAAATTATTGTCATTTCTTTCGTCTGACGTTGGATAAATCCCAAAAAAAGCTAAAACTAAATGGGTGGAGTATCCATACTTAAGTTCTTTATGATGATTTTTAGTTTCAAGCTCTTCATAAGAGACGTTGGGAGCAAAATGGTGATGAGCATGTTTCCCAAGATTAAATAAGAACCAATTTGTCATTCTTTGAGTCGAATCCCAAGAATGATGGGCCGTTACTGGTTCGTATTGACCAGGTGAAATTTCTTTTCGTTCAAGTCCATAATGCTCAATGAAGTTGATCGTTTCTAAAGTAATAATCGCAAGAAAACTTTGCAAAATAAAAACGATGGAAGAGATTTTTCCATAGAAGAAATATACAAATAGTGAAATGAGAATTTGAGCAAGAAGATAGAGGAAAACGCGGTTAAAGATGAATCCCTTTTTTTCCACACGTTTCTTTTCTGTCATCCAAGCACTCATCCAGCCTCCCACAATTGATCGAACCCAAAAGCGGTAAAGGTTTTCCCCTCTTCTTGCTGTCGCTGGATCACGAAGAGTTCCAACATGCTTATGATGTCCGAAAACGTGTTCAATTCTGAAATGAGCATAGTTGACCATTAAGAGAAGAGATATACCTAGTCCTCGCTCTATAGGCTTTTTTCTGTGGATCAATTCATGGGCGACGGTGATTCCTGTTGCCCCTGTCATCGTTCCCAGGCTTAAAATAGTGCCGGTTACTTCAAAAAGAGAAAGACCTTCGTCTAAAGAATGAATAAAAACGTGATGGATAATAAGCATCTGAAATGGAAGATACGCCCAAATGAGAAGATCATAGATCAATTTAGATGTTAAATTTTCTTCTTTCGATTTGGTATCTTTCCCAAACAAAACATCAAACAACGGATGAATAAAAAAAGCAAAGATGAATCCAGAATAGGTCCAACCACCTGAAGAAGAAATCCCCCACCAAGTAAGGATTGGAATAACATACGCCAATAGGTAGGGTAGAATATTTCCCATGACCATTATTTTATTCCAAAATTAATAAGACTGGTCAGAAAAATCGAGAATTCAGCAGGTTAGCGTAATTCTTTATAAAACGCTCAAGGTTCCATTCGGGCAATCCGATAAAAAAGCACAACCAATGAGTTTAATTTATGGCGGATCCATTAAAATTGAGTGATGAAAACAAGACCGATGAATTTGTATTGCCGGAAGGCTTTCAAAAAAAACGTGAAGAACTCAAATCTGAAAAACAAAATATTGATCGCGAATTGAATCAAGTAAAGTCTCAACCGATTGTAAGGAAACAGGACGAGAGTACCCAAGTTTTTAATCTTCGAGAGCAGCAGATGACTGCCAAAGTGAAAGAACTTGAGGCAAAACGACTTCGTACTGAAAAAGAATTAAATCTTCTTATTCAGCAAAAAAACTCCATGCTTCATGATCACTTGAGAAAAGTAACAGAAGTATTAGTTAATGAGGCAAAAAAAATAGTACCTCTTGAAAAAGATCTCGAATCAGGGGTCACAAAGTTATTTAATATCAGAAATGAAATGCAGCAAATATTTGAACAAAATATTGATGACAGAAAAAAGAACGCTTCGTTTCTAGAGGATCAGGCAAAAGAAATTCAAGTTGTTCATGCTTTTGTAAAAGATACGACTTCACTTCTTCAAAAAGATTTTCATCAGATAACAAGTGAGCTTGAAAAGCTTCATCGTGAAAAGATGGAAATAATGACTCATCTTTCAAGTCTAAAAGATAAGGTCTCTTCTCAAATTGGAGTGATTAAGCTTTTGGAAGATAAAGAAGCGAGGGTAAAAGAGATCGAGCATTCACTAAAGGTTTTCACAGATAAAACCCATCAAATTGCTGAAGCCGAGATGACACTCGGTCAACTAAAGAATGAAAATGAGAAATTAGTTTTTCAAAAAATAGAACTGCAAAAAGAAATTAGTAAACTCGATCTTACTCGATCTGATTTACATTCTTCAGTGTCAAAAATGGAGCTTACTCGTAGGGGATTGGATGAAGAAATTCAAGCCAAGAGAGATGATCTCTTAAGACTTGATAAGACAATGTTGGACGTTAAAATGCGTGTGGAAGATATTAGAAATGAAGAATTTGATCTACTGAAGAATTTAAGAGTGCAACAAAATGTTCAATCTCATCTTATGACAGAGATCGCTCACTTAGAGGGGGCGAAGACTGCAGCAATGAAAATGCAAGACGAGTCCTTGCATTTCTTGAAAGATAAAAAAGATTTTTATGAACGGGAAATGCAGCTACTGGAAGAATCTCACAAAAATAAAATTGCTAGACTTGATGCTGAAATGGTGACTAAAAAGATGGAATGGGAGCAAGAGTTTAGAGAGTTCTCTGAGTCGAAAGAAAAAGAACTTGAAAAACGGTTGGCAGAACTAGAAGAAATGGATCTTCAAGAACTAAGAAAAAAACAAAAAGATATTGCCTCTGACATTATTGATGTTTTTAAGAAAATTCAATCGAAGGAAGGGTTCTCAACCATTGAGCAGAAAATGGATGAAGCAAAAAAAGATCTAAATTCCGTTTTCGAAAAGCATATGGGAAGCTTGCAGCGGTGGAAGTTTTGGTAACATAATTGGTGTCAAAGAAACACTCATTGTAAGAACTCTAAATTAAACCCTTGAAAGATCACCATATCTGGTTGTTAGATTTACTTTTTTTCCCCTAGGACAATTCTTGGTATTCATTGACAAGTGCAGAGCGTAAAGTCCATGATTTCGGCACATTTATACTTGTTCAATAAAGGAAGGTCGAAATGGCCAAATCATTTGATGTTGTCGTTCTTGGTGCTGGTCCCGGTGGTTATGTTGCCGCTATCCGTGCCTCTCAATTGGGAAAAAAAGTAGCGATCATTGAAGCCGATAAACTGGGTGGTGTTTGTTTGAATCGCGGGTGTATCCCAACAAAGGCACTTTTAAAGTCTGCTCACTCTGTTCACGAGATTCACGATATGAAATCTCTTGGCATTAATGTTGAACTAAAAGGTTTAGATGCAACAGTTGCCGTAAAGCGTGCTAATACGATTGCAGAAAATATGTCTAAGGGCATCGCTTTTCTCATGAAGAAAAATAAAATCGAAGTGATCAATGGAAAGGGTACTTTTAAATCTGCTAAATCCATTGAAGTAGAGCTTACTGATGGGAAAAAAGAGGAAGTGACTTTTACCAATGCCATCATCGCTACCGGGGCAAAGTACCGAACATTTCCTGGACTTGAGCACGATGGAAAACGTCTTCTTGGTGCTTGGGAAGCTTTGAAAGTAGAGAAGCTTCCGAAGTCTGTGGGAATCGTTGGTGCAGGTGCTATTGGGGTCGAGTTTGCGTATTTTTGGAATGCTTTTGGTGTTGAAGTGACTATCTTTGAAATGCAAAAAAATCTTCTTCCCATCGAAGATACTGATTGTTCCGTAGAAGTTGAAAAGGCTTATAAGAAACACGGAATTAAACTTCACCTCGGGATTGAAGGCATCACTGCTAAGAACAATGGCAGTGATGTGACGTTTACGGTAACGAATGCTGGAAAAAAAGAAGAGCACAAATTCGAAATGGGTCTTATCGCTGTTGGTATGACTGGGGTCATTGATGGTTTTGGGCTTGAGAAAATTGGTGTTAAGACTGAAAAAGGATTTATTTCAGTAAATTCGATGTATGAGACTTCCGTCAAAGGTATTTATGCTATCGGAGATGTTTCAGGACCTCCGCTCTTAGCTCACGCAGCCTCTCATGAAGGTGTTGTTGCGGCTGAACACCTTGCTGGTAAACATCCTCACGCGATTGATAAGATGAATATTCCAGGATGTACTTATTGTCAGCCTCAAGTGGCGTCAGTTGGTTTTACTGAACGTGCACTTAAAGAGAAGGGAATTGAGTACAAGGTTGGTAAAGCTCCTTTTATGGCAAATGGTAAGGCCATTGCCTCAAATGAAAATACTGGCTTTATAAAGGTTCTTACTGGCAAATATGGAGAACTTCTTGGCGCCCATATCGTTGGTACTAATGCAACTGAACTCATTCATGAATACGTTCTCTTTAGAACAATGGAAGGTATTGATGAAGAGATCTTTGCAACAGTACACCCGCACCCAACTCTGGGAGAGTTTTTAGGTGAAGCCGTTATGGCCGCCAAGGGTAGAGCACTAAACTTATAATTTAAATTACGAGGAGTATTTATATGGCAAAAATTGAAGTCGTTATGCCGCAAATGGGAGAGTCAATCACGACTGGTACCATTACGAAATGGCACAAGCAACCTGGTGAAGTGATTGAGCTTGATGCCATCCTTCTTGAAATTTCAACTGATAAAGTAGAATCTGAAATTCCATCTCCTGTTCAAGGGAAAATAGTTCAACTTCTTTTTCCTGAAGGAGCCACGGTTGATGTTGGTCGTCCTATTGCTATCATTGAAGACGATATGAATGCGAAAGTTGAATCTGCTCCTGTAGCTTCAGCACCAGCTCCAGCAGCAACAAAATCAGAACCTGTCGCTTCTACGACAGCGCCTGTAGTTCACGCCGAAGTCGAAGAAGAGGGATTCCGTTTTTACACTCCGCTTGTGAAGGCCATGGCGAAAGAAGCTGGAGTTGCTCTTTCTGAACTAAAAAATATCAAGGGTTCTGGTGCTGCTGGAAGAGTCAATAAAGCAGACCTTGAAGCTTATATTGCTAGCCGTGGAAAATCTGCACCTGTAGCTTCTGCTCCTACTAAATCAGCTCCAGCAGCAACAGCGGCACCATCTGGTGTAGCTCAATTGCGTGGATCAGATAGAGTAGAAGTCGTTGCGATGGATAATATGAGAAAGGCCATCGCTAAGAATATGGTCATCTCAAAGCAAACTTCTCCACACGTGAACTCTATTGATGAAATCGATATGACAAATCTTGTGAAGAGCCGTGAAAAAATTAAAAATGAATTCAAAAAGCGTGAAGGAATTAATTTAACTTACTCTCACTTTATCTTGTACGCGATTGTTCAAGCCCTTAAGGAGCATCCTTTAGTCAATTCATCTATCGAAGGTGATAATATTGTTATTAAAAAAGATATTCATCTCGGTTGTGCAGTTGCTGTTCCTGGAAATGGACTTGTAGTTCCTGTGATAAAAAATGCTGGGGACCTAAATCTTACAGGTATTGCTCGTCAGCTTGATATTCTTGCTAATAAAGCAAAAACAAAAAAATTAACGATGGATGATCTTTCAGGTGGAACTTATACGTTTACCAACAATGGATCATTTGGAACTCTTATCGCGACTCCTGTTATCCTTCAGCCTCAGGTTGGAATTTTCTGCACAGGTGTAATTAAGAAAAGAGTCATGGTAAATGATGATGATGCAATTGCCATTCGTTCGATGATGTATGGAACTCATACCTATGATCACCGTTTAATAGATGGTGAGTTAGGTTCTAAATTCCTTGCAAGTGTGAAGCATCACCTTGAAACAATGAAACCAGAAAATTTAATCTAATGAATAAGGCCCTTGAAAAAGGGCCTTTTTATTTCTTCTTAAAGACTTTCCAGTTTTCTACCATCACCTTCTCAGATCCATTTGAAGAAGATTTATAAAATGACTCATTAACGTCTATAGGTAAATAACGTTGCTCCACCCAGTTACCTGGATAAGAGTGAGGGTATTTATAATTCTTTTTTTCTGGTGAAACGTTCGAAAGAGGACCTGGAACCTCAATAGTTGGATTCCTTTTTACATAATCGATGGCCGAGTCAACAGCTTTATAGACCGAATTTGATTTGGGTGAAAGAGCGAGAAAAACCGTTGCGTGAGAGAGAGTGATTCTTGCTTCAGGCATTCCAATTTGTTTTACTACATAGTGGGCGTTGGTGGTTACTTGGAGGGCCTGTGAGTTCGCTAGCCCCACATCTTCACTTGCAAGAATCATGAGGCGTCTTGCGATAAATTCTGGATCTTCGCCACCATCAAGCATAATAGCAAGATACAATAACGCTCCATCAGGGTCTGAACCTCGGATTGATTTTATGAAAGCTGAAATAACATCATAATGGCGATTGGCATTTCTGTCATATTGACGAGCGTGCTCAAAAAGTTCTTTTAAGACTTTTTCCGTGTTTTGAAGTTCTGATTTATTAAATGATGCTAGTCTCGCAAGTTGATTGAGTGCAAATCTCGCATCACCATTAGAGAGTTTTGCTAACTCATGGATGTAATTTTCTAGATCTTGTCTATTCAAGTCGTTAATCCCGCGCAGGAGAATTCCTGTGAGTTCATCCATCTTTAATTGTTTTAATTCAATTAAGGATACCCTCGAAATAAGAGCTTTATTGAGTGACGTATGTGGATACTCAGTCGTTGCACCGATAAATAGAAAGTCCCCATTTTCAAGGTAAGGAAGTAAGGCATCTTGTTGAGATTTATTAAAACGGTGAATCTCATCTATAAAAAGAATACTCTCTTTTCCAAATTCTCTTCTTTGATCCATCATTGTTTGAATGAGTTTTTTGAGCTCAGGAATACCACTTGTAACAGCACTGAAGACTTGTATTTCTCTACCAATTTCAGACGATATGATATGGGCAAGAGTTGTTTTTCCGGTCCCCGGTGGGCCCCAGAAGATAACATGTCTTGGGTGAGTGACAAGTTTTTCAAGTTGAGAACGAATTCCCATCTGCCCAAAAAAATCAGTTAGGCTTTTTGGGCGAAGTTTTGCCGCCAAAGGGAGGTCGCGATCAACATTTTGAGAAAAGGCTTCTAATTGCATGCCTGTTTTTACCAAAAAAATCGCATTTTGCACAGTGTCTATAGTTGACGTCATGGTCGGCTAAAGGTACTTTTTCACTCTTTGAATATAAGCTGTTTCGGCTTTCTAATGATATGCGGAAGGGGGTGTTTGAGCATGTCTACAATTGAAATTACTATTGATGACAGATTTCCTGCTGAAAAAGCGATTAAAAAATTTAAGCGTCTCTGCGATGCTTATGGAATCGTTAAGGAATATCGCGCTCGCTCTGAGTACAAAAAGCCTTCTGTTAAAATGAAAGAGAAGCTTGAGAACGCTGATAAGCGTCGTCGCAAGACAGACGTTAGAGGCAAAACTCGCTCTAAGTACTAATTCCAAGGGCCCTCTTATGAGGGCCCTTTTTTTAAAAATAATACCTAATAACACTGTTCCATCTATTATGAATCGTCGTTAAAAACGGCGCCATCCCTTCAGGTGTTTTCTTCTTTTTTGTAAGAGTTTGATTCAAGAGATTAATTGAAAAGTTTAATGAATTAATATTTCTATTCAGGAATTCGTAGTTATTGTTTTTCGAGATCTGCTGTTGAAGAGGATGAACAAAGTTAAAGAAGAAGTGTCTAAAGTCTTCTTTGTAGTAAAATGGAACATATTCCACAACAGCGATGGAGAGAATAGTATTTAACTCATCTAATTCTTTAATGATTGAATAGGTTTCTTTTTTATTCTTTACTCCTGCAGCTAAAAAGAATGAAGCATTATCCAAGTGACCTTTAACTTCTTCTACTTCAGAGTCAAATTCTGAAATCAAGCGTTGGCCACTGAGGTTACTAATATAATGCGATTTACTCTGATTACCCTCAGAAATTAAGTGAAATGAAAGAGACCTGATTTTAGAAAGCTTATTTCTTAGAGCATTTAAATTTATTAAACAGTTGGCATTGATTGTTCTTGGACAATTTGATTTTAAGGCTTCTTTATCGATGGTTAAAGTATCTAGCTCTTTTAAGATGGCCGTTAGATTTTTGGGAAATTCCGGAAAAATTTCGATCATCTGATAGAAGTCGTTCAAGATGCTATTTAAAGCAGGCTTTACATTAATCATGAAAGTATCCCTGCCTATGGTCCTTTGAGCATAAGATTGGGTGGTCAAGATTAGAACTAGGGTCCAAATAATTTTCATCAAGCCTTTTTTGCTAAAACATCAAATACGGTGTCATCTATCTCGTGAGAGATAGCTCCTGGAATTTTGGAATCTGAAATTTTGCTCTTCACCATAAGAGTTTCAGATGAAATATAACTTTGATACTTCTCAAAAACTTTTGCCAGTTCTGGAGTTGTGTGAATAGTTATTTCAATCCTGTCTGCGACATTAAAATTTGAATCTTTACGAGTTTTTTGAATTCTATTTACCATTTCTCTTGCTAGACCCTCATCGATAAGATTTTGATCAAGGGTACAATCTAAATCGATCGTTATGAGTCGGTTGGTTACGGCCTGAGTTCCTGGCTTGGCATTCCTAAAGACAAGAATTTCACTGGCGTCAAAATCCACATTATTAATTTTGACCTTTTCTCCGTTTTCAATTCGTTGAACATCTACAGATGATAGTTTCTCAATAAGTGGTTTGAACGCACCCATCTCTTTTCCAAGTTTTTTTCCAAGGACAGGAAGATTTGGTTTTGCAGAAAGAACGACAAAGTCAGACTCATTTGTTAAGTACTGAATGTTTTTGATATTAAGTTCAATCTTTATGTATTCCTCAAGCTTACTCATCTCTTTTAGGAGATCTTGATCTTGATGGATCACTTTGAGTGTATGAAGTGGAGTTTTTACTTTAACACCCTCATTAATTCTTTTTTGTCTTCCTAGTAAAACAACCTGCTGCATTCTTCCAACTGCGATCTCTAGAGTTGAATTGATTCGTGCTTCATCTGCCTCTGGGAAAGAACATAGATGAACTGACTCTTCTGTTTTTCCACCAAAACCTTTTAACTCTTGGTATATATGATCCGCTAAGAATGGAGCAAATGGTGCCATTAAGCGAGATAGGCTTTCAAGTGTCGTATATAGAGTTGAATAGGCGGCCGTCTTATCTGGGGTCATTCCTTCTTCCCAGAAGCGTCGACGATTAAGTCGGATATACCAGTTCGTTAAGTCTTCAATGAAATTGAATAATTCTGGAACAACATTATAGAGACGGTAGTTTTGCATTTCATGATTAACATTTTTAACGAGAGTCTGAAGTTTAGATAGAAGCCACTGATCTAGAATATTATCGGTTGCAAGATGTCCATCTTTTGAGGCTTTAAAGCCGTCTACTTGCGCATAGGTAGAAAAGAATTTGAACGAGTTATACCAAGGAAGTAGTGCGCGGCGAACCATGTCCTTCACACCTTCATCGGTAAATCTCAACTCCTCAGCCTTCACTAGACCTGAGTTAATGAGGAAGAGTCTCAGAGCATCTGCTCCAAAATTTTCGATCAATTCATCTGGTGGAGTGTAGTTCCGAAGACGTTTACTCATCTTCTTACCATCAGCAGCTAAAACCATTCCGTTGACGATCACATTTTTAAAGGCTGGCTTATCAAAAAGTGCCGCCGATAAAACGGTAAGTGTATAAAACCAACCTCTCGTTTGATCGAGACCTTCAGCAATGAACTCAGCGGGGAATCCATCCTTAAAAACGTCTTGATTTTCAAAAGGGTAGTGTAGTTGAGAGTAGGGCATTGATCCTGATTCAAACCAACAGTCTAAAACTTCAGGTATCCTTTTGTACGTTCCTTCTTCTCCTGAAATCGTAAAATGAAGATCATCAACATATTCTCTATGAAGATCTTTTACTTTCACTCCCGTATATTTTTCAAGATCAGCAATTGAGCCCATGCAAATGGTTTTGCCGTTCTTGTCATTGATCCATATTGGAAGTGGAGTCCCCCAAACGCGAGTACGGGAGATGGCCCAGTCTCTGGCATTTTCAAGCCACTTCCCAAAGCGACCTTCTTTGATCGTCTCTGGAACCCAAGTGATTTGTTCATTGGCCTTAATCATTTTATCTTTGATTTTTTCTACTGCGAGATACCACTGAGGCATAGCTCGGTAAATAAGAGGGGTATCTGTTCTGTAGCACATTGGATAACTGTGAACGAGAGTCGATTGATGAAGGAGCTGACCACGATCTTTCAAGTTTTTAATGATATCCTTGTCAGCGTCTTTGATGAACTTTCCTTCAAAATCTTTTACTGGCATGACAAATTTAGCTGACGGATCAAGTGGAACAACGACTTCAGTTAGTCCTGCAGCTTTCATCACTCGGTTATCGTCTTCACCAAAACCTGGAGCTTGATGAACTATTCCAGTACCATCTCCTGTCGTAACATATTCATCATTTAAAACAACAAAATAGCCTTTCTTTTCAAGCTCAGAGTAATAAGGGAAAAGAGGCTCATATTGAGTGCCCTTTAGTTGAGCCCCAGTCATGGTTTCAACTTCTTCGTATTTGAATACTTTCTTGAAAGCTTCAAGGCGAGATTTTGCCATGATGATATAAATATTTTTTTCGAGGTCTTTAACTTTTACATATTCAATTTCTGGATGCACACACAGAGAAAGATTCGATGGAAGAGTCCAAGGTGTTGTTGTCCATGCGGCCAAGTAAGTGTTAGGGTCTTTTTTTGTTCTGAAAAGAATTGTGATCGCTGGGTCTTGGATGTCTTGATAATTCTGACCAGCTTCAAAGTTTGAAAGAGCAGTTTGTAAGGCCGGTGAATAAGGAACAATCTTATTTCCTTGATAGATGAGTCCTTTATCCCAAATAGACTTAAAAACCCACCAAGTGGACTCCATGAATGTGAGATCCATCGTTTTATAATCATTTTTAAAATCGACCCATCGACCAAGGCGACCAATTGTTTTTTCCCATTCGTTTACATAACGGTCAACAATTCCTCGGCATTCATCATTGTACTTTTTCACTCCATGTTGAGCGACAAAATCACTGGCGGACATCTGAAACTTTTTATCAATCTCTTGCTCAATAGGTAGACCATGACAATCCCAACCAAAGCGGCGATCAACATAGTATCCCTTCATCGTAAAGTATCTTGGGACCACGTCTTTAAGAGTTGAGGCAACAATGTGTCCGTGGTGGGGGAGACCGGTTGCAAAAGGTGGCCCATCGTAAAAAATATAATTTTTCCCTTTCTTCGTTTTCTCCAGCGATTTTTTGAAAATTTCTTTTTCTTGCCAGAACTTTAATATGTTCCTTTCAGCTTGAGCGAAAGAAAAATTTTCAGTCTGTGGTGCGGTTTCGCGTTCCATAAAGTCTCCAGAGGTCCAAAAGAGGTAAAAATGAACTCTTAATTTACCAGAAATGCCTCTTTCCGTAAATTTTCTCGAGGAGAGTCCGAGGAGAAATACATAGGAAATTGGAATGAACAAACTATTTTTGTCGGCTTTTGCAATGAGTCTAATAATTCACGCTTCTTTTATCAGGGCCCAAACTGAGTCTGTAGACGATTTTCTAGGATTAGAGACAGAGCTACTTCCTGAACTAAAAGGACCACAGAGATTCACTTCCCCAACATACCAAGAAAAAATTGATTGGAGAGTCGAAGAGGAAAAGGTCATAAAAGATAGCTCGGTTCCCAATAAAGGTCAGAGATACTCTATCATCCCTTGGTCTACACTCGTTGCGGACGAATGGCTGTCTTTGGATAACTGGCTCATTCAGCGCGAGGTAAAAGATGCAACTCCTGATTGGAAAATTAGGCTTCGTCATGTAGAGCATAAGGAAATCGTGGGTAAGGTTCTTCAGTGTCATGGCCGCTGTCATGTCTTCAGAGGAATAAATAAATCGACTGCTCAGCATTTAAGTCGTATTCATGAAGGTGATGAATTTGTAACAGATAAAGATTCTGTGGCATGGATTTACATGATGGATGGAACTTTACTGAGACTATCTCCAGAATCATCGGTTAGTTTACAGGAAATCAACCTTTCCCCCAAAGAATTTTTTTACCTCATTAGGCTTAATCAGGGACATATTTTTTGGCACCCAAGACAGAAAAAAGAATTCACAAAAGACTTGTCTCCTGAAACTGATAGTTTGAGTTTGCCTCTCATGGTGAGAGAGTCTAATCTGCAATTTTTTGAAAGACTCATTTACAACCGACAAAACACACAACAAAGACTAATGGAATTTATTGATTTAGATGAGAACGCAATCCTAGAACAATTTAAATCTTTAAATGGCCTTCGAATTGAGAATGATAAGGTTATAACAACATCTACAAATGTGATGCTCGTTACTCCTTCTGGAACAATATCTTCAATAAATACGAGCTTTGATGCTGTTTATACACTAGGTGCGGAGGCTTTTTTCAAAGTGAGAGAAAATAATCCAGAGAAAAAAATGTTACTTAATCTCAGAGGTTATCTTTCAGACAACCAAAATGAAATCCTTGATGAGTTTTGGTATAAAATCGAATCTAACGGTAGATCATTTTCAAAACTTGAAGAAATCCCAGGAACGCTTCAAGTTTTAGAACTATTAACAAAAAGAATAAAAACGATTGAACTTGCACGAGAAATTTGG
>Ga0164292_10003574_pt1 | contig 12673 bp, 9 predicted proteins | sample GEODES117metaG_FD_111486 | JGI IMG/M metagenome (GOLD analysis project Ga0164292, IMG submission 111486) | Eutrophic lake water microbial communities from Lake Mendota, Wisconsin, USA - GEODES117 metaG | ecosystem: Environmental > Aquatic > Freshwater > Lake | place: USA: Lake Mendota, Wisconsin... | reverse complement strand
GTGCTGCGATGATCACCAGGCCCACCACCGCCAGCCGGTTCCGCCGCAGCCGCCTCCAGGCGTCGCGCCACAGGCTGGAGGGGCGGTCCTCGATGTCGATCATCGTCATCTCAGAACCCCTTCACGTCAGCCGCCCGGGGGTCGAGAAGAGGATACAACAGGTCCACCAGCAGGTTCGACACCATGACCAGGAAGGACCCGATCAGCGTCACCGCAAGGATTACCGGGTAGTCGTTGTTGATCAGCGCCTGCACCGTCAGCCGCCCAAGGCCGGGCAGGCCGAAAACCAGTTCGACGAAAATCGCGCCGTTGACGATGGTGATCATGATAAGGCCAAGTTGCGTGACCACCGGGGTCAGCACCGGACGAAGGATATGGCGCAAGGCGACCACGATTTCCGGCACGCCCTTGGCGCGGGCGGTCCTTACGTAATCCTCGGAAAGTACCTCGATCACCGCGGCGCGCGTCTGGCGCAAGATCAGTGCGATGGGCTGGAAGGACAGCACGATCAGCGGCAGGATCACCTTGACGCTGAAGACGCCGTCCCAGCCGTAGGGCACGGCCCCATCAGGCAGGACCATCAGCAAAAGGACCATTAGCAGAGGCCCCGCCACATAGGGGGGTATCGCCCATAGGGCGACCGCCGTTCCCAGAATGAAATAGTCGAGGCGGCTGTTCTGGTTCAAGCCGGCGACCATGCCCAAGGGCACAGCCACCAGCGCCGTCACGACAATCGTCATCAGCCCAAGCGCGCCAGATACCGGGGCTGCGGCACTGATCATCGCCCAGACAGAACGGCCTGACGTCAGCGAGTTGCCAAAGTTCCCCTGCAGAAGATTGCCGATATAGTTGAAGAATTGCACCAGAAATGGCCGGTCCAGACCGGCCTCGGCGCGGATCGCCTCAATCTTCACGGGATCATAGGCCACATCGCCAGGCGCGCGCAGGAAGATCAGCCTGATCGGATCGCCCGCGCCATAAAACGCCAGCGCATAGACCCCCAGCATGACAAGCAACACCGAGGGCACCCAGACGATCAGGCGGCGAAGGACATGGGCCAGCATTCGGGGACTTTCAGAGACAAAAACGGGGCGGGGAAAGACCCCCGCCCCGCCGATCTGGTGTCAGATCACGAGATCGACACGTTCCACGGCGCGAAGACCTGCCAATCGAGGTTCTTATCCATACCAGCCACGTTAGCGGTGGCCCATCGGCTCATCGTCTGCTTGTACCATGGGATGAACATGAAGTCGTCGCGGAACAGCCGTTGCGCTTCTTGTGCCTTGGCCACCCGGTTCGGATCATCCACAGGCAGGGCCAATGCCTCGGCGATCAGTGTGTCGATGGTATCGTTCTTGTAGCCGCCCATCTTGCCCTGCGCATTGCCCGAGCCACTTCCGACAGAGCCGGCGAGATAGCTTGCCGCATCAGGAACCCGCGTTCCCACATCGTCGCGGAAGATCTGGATCGCATTCTGGTCGGGGCCTGAATACTGGTCCTGCTGCGGCTTCATATCCACAGCCGATATCCCCAGATTCTGCCGCCACTGTTCGGCGATATACTGCGCCGCCGCTTCGTTTGCGGGCGACGAGATGCCGACGAACATGATCTTCGGCAGCTTCTCCGGCCCGCCGTAGGTGGATGCCGCCAGTGCGGCCTTTGCCGCCTCGGGATCATAGGGGAAGGGCACAAAGGATGCGTCATCTTCACCGGGGACCGAGTTCATTACGATATCGGTTTTCTGGTGCGGCCCGTCGGGGAAGCTGGCCTTGATCAACCCGTCGCGGTCCACCGCAAGGATCAGCGCTTCACGCACCTTGGGGTCATCCATCGGAGCACGCGCCGCATTGAACCAGAAGTGCTGGCTGGTTGGGATCGTCGGACCACTGGCGAAATCGGCCCCCAGATCCTGCACCATGGTCGAGGTGACAAGTTCCGTATGCGCCTGGTATTCGCCCGACTTCAGCATCTGGGTCGCGGTCACGTTGTCCTCTACCGCTGTCAGCTCGATCCTGGCCAGCTTTGGCGCCGGGCCGAAGAAGTTCGGGTTCGGCACCCAGACGACTGTGCCCGCATCAAGGTCAACGCTTTCCATCATGAACGGGCCGGACGTGGCGCCATTCGCGCCAAGGAACCAGTCCGCCACTTCGTTCCCGTCTGCTCCGCGCGCGACCGACACCTTGACGATGGGCGCAATGTGGTTGGCCAACCGCTGGAAGAAGATCGGGTCCGGACTTGCCAGCGTAACGACAAGCTCTCCTTCTCCGGCGACGATGCCGGAAATGTCCGTCGCCGTTCCGTCCTTGACCGCCGCATAGCCCGCAACACCCGACAGCACCTGATCGATCCGCTGGTTCTTGGTGCTGGGCATTGCCGACAGTTCCCAACTTCCCTTCACATCTACCGCCGTGATCGGCGAGCCGTCCACAAACTTGGCATCCGGGTTGACCTTCAGCGTCCAGACCGAGAAATCGGCGCTCGGCGCCCATTCGGTCAGAACATAGGGCTGAATCTCCCCCTTGTCGTTGAAGTACATAGCGCTTGCGTTCCAGAACGAGTTCCAGCGGAACGGAACCCCACCGCCACGCAGGGGCGACCAGTCCTGGTTGAAGGCAGGGTTGATCGCCTTCAGAATTTGGCCCTCTTGGGCCATTACAATCCGCGCACCCGACCCGAATGCGGCCGCAGCCACGACTGTGCCGAGGCCAAGCTTCAATGCACCACGACGTGTTAGGCCGCGGCGCTCTCCAGTGTTGGTTTTCATGTTACCTCCCTAGCGTAAAGCGGACGACCCGCGCCACGATGGCGACTCCCCCGGCTCGGCTGTCTGCGTTCGAAAGGGAACAGGTCAAGCGCCGCTTGTCAACTTGTTAATCTCTATGGACAGCAACGATGTGAGTAGCTGTCTGACAGAAAGATAGATGTTTTAAGATCATAGGCTTACATACCATGACGGGTTCCTTGGGGGCGAAGGTGCTTCTGGTAACTTGTAATTTAGCAAGCTTTCCTTCACAACGTTTACGCCCGATGGTCGGGTACACTCGGGTATTGGCGGAGCCGCGACGATGACAGAGGCCATGCGACTTGGCGAGCTTTCGACAGCAGAAATAGAGGCTTACATGGATGGTCGCCTGCGTCCGCACATGACCGAGGCCGATCGCACGGAAGCGATGCTTCCCTCGCCCTGCGTGCAGAATCACGCCGCCAATCTGTGCTGGCTTCCGAAAGCGACCCTGGCCTGCGTGTGGTTCGGCGGGACGATGGAAGGCATGGGCGACATCTCTCTCTGGATGTCGAGGCTTTGTCCTGGTGCGGACCGCTGGTCGCCAGCCGAAAGGCTAAGTGACCGCGCCGACCGGTCCGAACAGAACCCGGTCCTGTTCGTCGCACCTGATGGCGATGTCTGGTTGTTCAACACATCGCAGCCGGGCGGTCGTCAGGACGCGTGTGAAATCCACTACCGCCGATCAACGGACGGAGGGGCTTCGTTCGGTGAGGCACAACGTCTGGGCGATTTCACCGGCGTCTTCGTGCGCCAACCACCGCGCATCGGACCAAACGGCGAATGGCTTTTGCCGGGATTTCGATGCGTGACTCCGTCGGAAGGCCGCTGGACCGGATCGCTGGACACTGCGGTGATGCTTGTCTCGCGAGATGCAGGCACGACCTGGACTGCCACCGAGGTGCCGGACAGTCTTGGCGCGGTACACTTGAACCCGATCCCGCCGCTAGATGGCGTCATGCCTGCCTTTTATCGTGATCGGTTCGCAAGGCGGGTCCGGCGGAGCCTGTCCCTGGATGGCGGGCTCAGCTGGTCTGCACCTTCCGATACCAACTTGCCGAACAACAACTCGTCCGTGCAGGCTATCCGCCTTGCCGACAGCCGGGTTGCGTTGGTTGGCAATCCAGTGAATGCCGAAATGTCAGACCAACGCCGAGAGTCCCTTTATGACGAGATCGACGATGGGAACGGAGATGGAGGCAACGGCAGTCCAAAGGCCACTGGCGGGGCGATCTGGGGTGTGCCGCGTGCACCGCTGGTGCTTTCCATGTCGCAGGACAATGGCGCAAGTTTCCAGGTCGTTCGGACGCTGGAAGAAGGCAGCGGCTACTGCCTGACCAACAATTCCAAGGATGGGCTGAACAAGGAATACTCTTACCCTTCAATCATCGCGGGGCCGGATGGAAGCCTGCATATCGCCTACACCTGTTACCGGCGGGCCATAAAACACGTTCAGCTTAGGGTAGTATGAGCGAACCCGGCTGGTCATTCGCGGTTCGCCGAACAAGATTTTCAGCCTTTTCCATAAGGCGGCCTGCACTGATCTCCGCTGGTGGCGGGTCTGGCGCCCAGGGTAGTCGTGACCTCGGGCCCAAAAGGAAACATGGAGCGATTGCAAAGTTTGCGCGAATGGCGGCTCCCCGCCCTCGACGTCGTCGATGCTGCGACAGCGAACTAGGACCGCGCTGCCACTGCGAAGGGCCGAAAGGTCCCGCATTGCCGCCGATCATCTCAAGCTTTCGAGAGTGAAAGGAGTGCCGGTTTCCCGGTGACGGGTTGAGGGTTGGGAGAGTGGCTCCCGGCACCCGTCGCGGGAGATAGCCGATGGGTGTTGTGGAAGTTCTGGATCCGGTCGCACGGGCGCAGAGTGCTGGCTGGAAAGTGGATGTGAGCCGGGGGGAGCGGAACGGGCGGGTGTCGTCCGAATGGTTCAACCGACCCGATGACGAGCGGTATCTCTCGCTCGACGATCTCTGGGCCAACGTGAAGGGCCGGTCCGAGCGCAGCCGCAGCCGTGTGGTGCAGACGGCGGATATTAGCGTCGAGGCCACGTGCGACAGCGCCGAGCGGCTGCACCTGGTTCTGCCGAAAGCCGACGCGCCGGTCGCGCCTACGCACTGGGCCTTCGGCCAGCTTGCCAGCATCGTTGGCGCCCCGGCGTCCTACCTGCGGCAGTTGCCCGCGCCGCTGGCGGGCATCAACCTGCAATACGGCCTGACCAACCACCGCGCCGAGCAAGTGAAGACCTTCGAGACCGAAGACGGCCGGACAGAACTGCGCGCGGTGACCGGCCCCGATTACGGCCGTTATCTGAACAGTCAAGCTGTCTCACCGCTCGCCCACTGATCATTTTCATCATCGCTGCGTCGAGCACTGCCGCCAGGCGGCAGTAACCTCTTGCGCATGCGCCATCCCCAAAAAAGGAGTTTTCACCATGTCCGCCAGGATTCGATCCGGGGCGCGTGCGGATGTTTACACGCGCATCACCGAAGAGATCATAGCTGCAATCGTTCAGGGAACCGGTGAGTGGCGCGCGCCCTGGTTTCACGATGGCACGAGTTCTGCCTCTCCGACCAATCTGGCGTCGGGCAAACGCTACCGGGGGATCAACACGCTGGCCCTGTGGGTTTCGGCCATGACCTTTGGCTATGGCGATGGTCTTTGGGGCACATACAAGCAGTGGCAGGACGCCGGCGCCCAGGTCCGCAAGGGCGAGCGGTCCACGACGGTCGTGCTGTGGAAACCGACCCAATCTTCGGACCGCGAAGACGACGCGGGCGAAGAGGTCGGCGGCCATCGCCGCATGATTGCCCGCGCATTTTCCGTGTTCAACGTCGCCCAGGTGGACGGTTACGCACGCGCCACGGTCGAAGCTCTGCCTGAAGATCAGCGGCTGGAACATGCTGATGCCTTCATCGCCAATCTCGGCATCAAGACGGAGTTCGGCGGTTGCGAGGCCTTTTATCGCCCCTCCCAGGATACGGTTTTCATGCCGGATTTCGCATCTTTCTGCGACCCTGCGTCGTTCTATGGGGTCTGGCTGCACGAGATGGGTCATGCATCGGGAGCAAAGCATCGGCTGGACCGAGATCTTTCAGGGCGGTTCGGGACCCAAGCCTATGCAGCTGAAGAATGTTGCGTGGAGATCCTCGCCGGTCTTGTTCTGGCTGATCTGGGCATCGCCCATCATCCGCGGCCCGACCATGCCGCCTATATCGCCTCGTGGCTGCAGGTCCTCAAAGAGGATACGCGCGCCATTTTCACGGCGGCCAGCAAAGCGCAGCAAGCTGCGGACTGGATGCATGGCAAGCAGCCGGATGCGGACTCGGATTTCCAGCCTTCAATCGGCTTGGCGCAAGTGATGGATGCCGGCCAGCCTGGCCTTGCGGCTCTCGTCGCTGCGGCTTAGCAACGCGCGGACCTGAACATGCTGGGCAATCAGATCGTCGATCACCCTGCGGTTTTGTTCGTCGTGAAGTCGCGGGCAGGGCGGATGTTCAGCTACCGTCAGCCTTTGGGCTTTTGCCATGTCTTGCAGATCCGACAGGATCAACTGCGCGCGATTGGCCGTTGCCCGGCTGACGCCAGCTTCGCGGGCCAGGTTGGCGACAGTCAATCGGCCGTCGGTTTGCAGGGGATTTCCGGACGAAAGGCGGGCCAATGCTGCGCGCAGAGCCTGTTCGGTGGTGCGACTGACGGGTTTCATGAGGGATCCTGCAAAAGTGGGCTGATTAGTTTGCGCATCCGGTCCCGATCCTGCCGGATCACGTCGCGCTGCAGCTTGGACAGGCGCTTGTCGCCCAGAACTGCTTCGGCACGGGCAATGGCGCCTTCCCATGCCGGCAAATGCGACCGGCCAATGCAGGAGTTCGGGCAGCGGTCGGGCGCACAGGCCGACAGCCTTGGCTGATCGGACGGTTCCTTCAATGCAGCAAGGCAAAGCGCACTGCTCCGTTCAAAGAAGCAATCATTCAGGATGCCGACATGCAGCGACCGGGCCAGATGGCCCAGCATGGCCTGCACTCGCTTGCTGTCGGCCAAAATGCCGGGCAGGGACCCCATCTGTTGCGCGACCCGCTCGAATTCCGCCGCGATGCGTGCCGCAGCGGGGCCGGCCAGTGGCTCGCTCCGCAATCGGGCCTCGTAATGGACGACGATATCATCGAGCTGACCCAGGTGCCGTTCCGCCTCGACCTCCTGCCGGAAGCCGCTGGCGGAGGCACCGGCGTAGCCGTCAAACATCGCCACCGAAGCATGCTTGTATTGGATCTTTCCTGCGATCACGCCGAAGGGCCGGTTGGCGATGTGCCAGGCCACTGTCCGGCGGAATTGACGGGTGTTGAAGACCCAGGCCCTGCCGTCCACCTGCGGGATCGCCGGGGTGTCTGCCGCGCCGAACTGACGGTCGAGGTGATCGCGATATTCGTTGATGCGGCGCACCACATGCGGCAGGCCCCGATCCTTGGCCGTCGCCCGATGGAGAACGGTCCAGATGCCGCCCCCGTTATCTTCGCCGGACCTATGGCTCGCAGCCAGGCGCTCGGCCACGAGAATGGCCCGGGCGGCGGGTGCGATCGTCACCCAGTCGGCCTGCTCCCCCTCGGGCCTGCGCCCTTTGTAAACCAGACGCCGGATCGCCAGACGCTCGGTCAGCCCGTCCGCGCTGTGGCTGCGCACAAGGCTGCCGGGGCGCATCGCCTGCACTTCACCATCGCGCATGCCCGTCAGATAGGCGCAGAGGATGTAGGCTGCGGTCTGCAGCTGCCGCTCTTCATGCGCCAGCGTGTGGGCGTCGAAGCGGCCCCGCCACGGCAGGCCGGTTTCAGGAAGGATGCTGATGGCTGTGTCCATGCCGCCGGGCTCGGACCCAAGATCGTTCAGCGCGTCGTGTAGCATGCGATAGACCACCTTGTTCTGGACGAGGCTGATCGGATGCGCGCAGATCCGGGAGGCGATGAGCTGCATGTTCAAAACCGGCCCATCGGGATTTCGCGCCCTCGCCTTGACTCCGCAAATCCCACCCATCTGTTCCGGGACGCTCCAGACGGGAATGCCGCGTCCTTCCCTTCGCCTGTCCTCGGTCCAGAGCGCGACACGGTCGGCCAGGCTTGGGACCCGGGGCGCACGCATACCGGTCGCGGCAGCAGCTTCGAGCCCGTCGAGTTCGACCCGGCCGGCCAGGATATCCGGTGCGAAATCGTCGACATAACGCAGCGACCAGTGCAGGAGGGCGCCGATCACCGGCTCCGGAATGCGGGGCGTGCGGTTTTCCGAAGAGCGCCCGCGGCAGCCTGCAACGGCGAAGGCGGCCCTGCCGTTCCAGGGCAGGAACGACAGGCCGCCATGGGTCAGGAACCGGGCCAACCGGTGCAACTGGAAGGCTGGCCGCAGACTGGCCGCCACCTGAGTTGGCAAGATCGGCCGGTTGGTCTGGAAGGCCAACCAGTCATCCAGCAAAGGTTGATCGATGAGGGCGGGTGCGAAGCGCCCCTGACGGCCGTGCATGAAGGCCATGAACTGGCGGAGCATGGTGAGGGCGGTGCGCGCCTGCAAGGGTTGCAGCCGCCCGGCTGGGTCAGCGATGCGCTCGTTGAGCCAGGCGAAGATGTATTCCTTGGCCGTCAACCGCTCGACCGGGCAGTCGATCCCCGTGAAGTCGACCTTGCCTTGCACGGGACGCACCGGCACATGGAAGATGGCAGGGCTGAGGTCCCAGACGCCGTCGCCAAAACGCGACAGGGTCTCGATCGGCACGCCTTCGGTGATTTTCAGCCTTGCAAGCACGATGTCTTCGGCGGCCCGGATGGAGGAGGCCCTGTACAGTCCGGAGGAGGGTTCCGGTCTCATAGCGCGGTCGCCTCGGCTGGCAGATAGAGCAGGGTCCCATCCCCCGCGGTGCCAAGGGCGCGCGCGGCGTCCACGACCTGCGGCGGGAAGGATGGCAGAATCTGATGGGTGATCCGCGCATAGGCGCTTGCGAACTTCGCCGTCCAATCCTCGGCGTGCAGCGCGGAACGCTGGTCGGCCATGAAGCTTTGGAAGGCGAGAAGTGCCGGAAGTTTCGCCTCGGAGATCACGGCATTGCGGCACTCGAGGCAGCCCCAGAACGGCGTCGGGCAAGGCTTGCCTTCCGCGCCGAAGGGGCTGGCGAAGAAGTTGCCGCAGCGCGCGAGCCAGAGGTCCTGGGGATGCGGATCAGGCCGCGCATCTGCCCCATCCGATCCGGGCATTTCCTCCGGCCTTGCGTCGAAGGTCGCTGCTGTCTCGGCGCCGGGCACGATCCGTGCCGCGTCCAGAGCGTCGTTGAAAGCATCGGCAAGGGCGGCGTCATGGATATGGGCCAGGGCCGGGATTTCGGCATAGTGCCGCGCCGCCACCGCCACGCTATGGCCGACAGCGAACTGTTCCATCTGGCCGCCCGTGCGGCGATACCACTCTGCCTTCTGCGTCTTGCGCAGCCGGGAAAGATTCAGATGTAGCGGCGCATCGTCGTCACCCGTCAGCCCGTGGTGTTTTACGAAGGCGTCGATGCCCTTTCTCATGTCCTCGCCGGCTGCCCGCAATCCCGCGACGGTCCATAAAACCCAAAGCCGATCCGTTTCCAGATGCCGCCGCGCCCGTTCCGTCAGGGCGATGGCCAGCCGGATCAACCCGCCCGGCGTCGCGCTCGAGCCATCCCTGACCCTGAGCCGTTTCCATTCCGACCCCCGTGCCCGCCGCTTGTGATAGACGATTTCGACATAGCCCTTCGTCGGATTGCAAAGGCAGTCTGCCTTGAGACGGATCAGGCTCTCCGCCTCCATGCCGGTTTCCAGCGACAAGAGGATCAGGAAGGCGGCCAGATCCATCGTTGCGAGATGAAAGCCCCGATGCGGACCCTCGATCCCGATATCGAGCTTGCGCCGTCCCGCCAGATTGGCAAACCGTTTGAAGACCGGGTGCCGGGTTCCGATCTGGCCATTGGCTGCGATTTCGGCGAGGACAGCATCACGATGGGCGCTCAGCATTGGACAGGCCGCGATCTGCACGGGATGTGGGGGAAGGTCTTCGGCAACGGCAATGCGGCTTCGTGCGTCGAGGATCTGGCCTCGCGCGGCAACTCTCAGCGCCGCGGCAATCCCGCTGCCATAGGCGTCCCGCGGGATGCTGCCCCCGACAAAACCATGACCAAGAAAGCGCAAGCGCGGCAAAAGTGCCTGCGGTAGCAGGTCTGGATGATCTTCTGACCCGACCCGGAGCACACCGATCAATGCCGCCAGCAGGTGGCGTTGATAGATCCTGCCCCCGGCCTCCCGCTCCAGCCAGCTCTCGTAATCATCAATCACCTCGACGGTCAGATCCATCAGCTTCCCCGGCATCTCGCCGCGTTCGGACAGGAAGCCCCAGAACCGGCGCAGATTGAGGAGCAGCCGCTGGACCGAGCGCCGGATCAGGCCCGGGCCCATTCGCAGGATGCGCGCCCGCACCAGAGGCGCGATTTCGGTGGTGAAGGCTGCTCCCGGCCATTCGGTCAAATCGACGACCAAGGAGCTGCCGTCTTCGATCACCAGTGCAAAGCGACGGGGTTCGATCGGCAGGACGGGGGAGGATTCATCCTTCACCGCCGGGTGCGGGAGTTGGGCACGCCGCCCGCGGCTCATCGGGCCTTCCCCTTCGACGCAATCCCGAGGTCGAAAGCGTCAACGGCAGCGTCGACGATCTCCTGGGCCTCGGCCAGATGGTCAAGGTAGATATAGGTGCTTTCGATCCTTGCATGCCCCATAAGCCGCTGGAGCTTCAGAAGCGGATCGCCGATCACCCGGCGCCATGCCGCGCCGAAGGGGCGGTCGGCCTCGCCCGTCACCCAGCCGATCTGTTCGCGCAACAGGAGGTTGAGCATATGGACGGCAAAGCTGTGGCGCAGCATATGCGGCGTGACGTGCATGTCCCTGAACCCCATCTCGCGGCAGCGCGCGCTGGCCCGCAGGAAGACGGCCTCCCAGGCCGCCATCGACATCGACCGCCCGTCCTCCGTCAGCCACAGGGTCAGTGGCGCACCCGTCGCCGCATCGACGAGCCGGTGCCGGTCCGCGGCGGAAAGCTGATCGACCGTCATGCGCGAGGCACATTCCGGTGGGCCGATCCGCAGCGCCCTGTGTTCGTATCCCGCGACCGCAATCGCGCGCTCGCTCAGCTGAACCATCCCTTTCCTGGGGTTGCGACCAAGCGATACATCGCGTTCGATCGCGACAAGGGCCCGCAATTCCGCGATCAGACGGACAGGCAGGCGGATCTCGCGCCCGCGGCCCCCTTTCGCGGTCGCAGCCGCCAGACGGAAAGCGACGGATTTGGCGGTTTGGCCTTGCATGGACGCCAAATCCGGCAGTTCCATCAGCATCAGGCTTGATGCCTCCTGCAAGCGCAGCCCGGTGGTGATCAGAAGTTCGGCGAAGAGCGCATTGCGCTCGCCATTGCGTCCGCGCCATGCGGGATCCTCTCTTCCGTCGGGCAACCTGCCGCGCAAGCCGACGTCGCGGAAAGCCTTGAACCCTTCCAGATCGAGAAAGCGGACATCGCCTTTGCGGGCACCCCTTTCCCGCGCGGTGTTCGTGGCGCCGGGCTGGCTCAGTGCAGGCTTTGACGGATACGCCCAACTCTGCCGATAGGCGAAGGGCACTGATGTGATGATCTTTTCGTCCAACGCCCAGCGGTACAGCTTGTCCAGTGAAGCCACCGCCCGGTTCCAGGACGCGGCCGAGATGCGGAACGGCGGATCAGAAAGCCGTCTGGCTTCATGGAAGGCTGCGATATCCTCCCGGCACGCCGCCCAGAGGGATTTACCGTCGCAGCGCTCCTGCAAAAAGCGCATCCAGACGAGGATGTCGCGGGCATAGGCGCGCAGGCTGTTCATCGACCGCACGCCGAGCGTCGGGCAGGCGCGAAAGAAGCGGTTGAGGTGATGATCATAGCTGCCGTCGTCCCCGAGGATGAACGGCATCCCGTCAACCAGACCAAGAAACGCTGCGCCAGCCTGTTCCTCAGCGGTGAGAGCCAGAGGGAGGCCGTCGCGTTTTGCGGTTCTGGAAAAAGAGGAGAGATCGGTGAAACAAAGCTGTGGCAAGGGACCTCCAGTCGGCAGCGAAATTTTTGCGGGGACGGGCTCGAGCCCGTCCCCGCAAAAATCCCGCCCCGGCGCAATAGGGACTTCGGGGGAAATGATCAGGTCAAGTGTGTCGTCCATGAGTGACGGCTGTGAGACAGGTACGCAGTGTCAGGATAATGGCCGCATCCATGACCATGAGCTGGTCGAGGCCGTGCAGCGCATCGCGGGCAATGGCACCGGCGACACGCGTTGGAAGGTGCCGGGCGTGCTTGACTGGTCGACCGGGGTCTACAACCCCGATGTCGAGATCAGCCGCGACACAACCACGCTCTATGCCTCGGACCGTGATGTCTTCCTGTTTCTGGTCGATGATCGCAACCCGATCGAGGCGGGCAGGCTGCCGGATGGCTCGCCCGATCTCTACTTCCGGGGCTTCTACTCCTGGAACTCCGAGGTGGGGGCCAAGACGCTCGGCATGGCGAGCTTCTACTTGCGGGCGGTGTGCCAGAACCGCAACCTCTGGGGCGTCGAGGATTTTCAGGAAATCACCATCCGCCACTCGAAATACGCCGCCTCCCGCTTTGCACATGAGGCGGCCCCGGCGCTGACGCGCTTTGCCAATTCCTCGCCGCAAGGCTTCGTGAATGGCATCAAGGCGGCGCGGCAGCAGATCGTCGCGCGGACGGACGAGGACAGGGATGACTTCCTGCGCAAGCGCGGCTTCTCGAAAGCTGAGTCCGGCAAGATCATCGAGAAGGTGCTCATGGAAGAGGGCCGCCCGCCCGAGAGCATCTTATGCCGACATCGGC
>Ga0164292_10003573_pt1 | contig 12673 bp, 7 predicted proteins | sample GEODES117metaG_FD_111486 | JGI IMG/M metagenome (GOLD analysis project Ga0164292, IMG submission 111486) | Eutrophic lake water microbial communities from Lake Mendota, Wisconsin, USA - GEODES117 metaG | ecosystem: Environmental > Aquatic > Freshwater > Lake | place: USA: Lake Mendota, Wisconsin... | reverse complement strand
TGGTTTACCTGTTGACGGAGTTCTTGACGGATATGGATCAACAACAATATGTTCATCTACACTTCCAACAACAACTTCAAGTTTCATCTCAATAACTAATATTGGTCTTTGTAATCCAACTCCCACACCAACCTCAACATCAGTTACACCCACACCTACACCAACACAAGGAGTTTATGTTCCTACTTGTTCGTTAATATTTAATACTAATAGTCCATATTATTACTCTTATGACTTGTCAACTAATATTTCAACAGAATTAGGTGTAATACCAATTTCAACAGATATTGCACACACTCAAAATAAACTTTGGGTTACTAGTGGTGGAGTAATAAAAGAATATGATATTACACTTTCTCCTTGGTCATTAACATTTAATAGGGATATTACACAACCTTATCCGTTAGGTAGTGGTATGGGTGCCGTATCAAACACTAAATTATTAAGTTCAAATGGAAGTACTATACCAGCCCAAATAATTGAACTTGACATTACAACAAATAATGCGGTTCCAACAATATTATTCACGTTATCATCGGATAGAGTAGTTTCGGGAGATTTATTATTAACGACAACCGGCAAGGTTTTAGTGACTTCAGTATCGTACAACCCTACATTTAAAACATTCTTAAGTCAATATGATTATTCAACAGGGACATTAGAAGTTGATGTGGAAATAACAAACTTTACACCATACCCATACGGTATTTTCCAATCATCAGGTTTACTTTATATAACAAATGTTGATGGTAATGTTTACAATATTCCACTAAATGCTCCTCACACACCAGTCTACGTTCAGACAATTCAAACCGGAGGGGGTGGTTATTCTGTATTCGGAGCATCTCAAGTACCAAATTGTTTAACGGTAAATCTAAACGTATAAAGCAAAAAAATATCGTCTAAAAAGACGATATTTAAATTTATATGTTAATTATCATATAAACCAAAATATATGTTGTTTAACATATATTATTCCCAAATTTCCTTACTTCTCATATAACCTAATACACAAGTATAAGCATCTGTTTGGTCAAAGTTCTCTTTCTTTAAAGTATTGTTTCTAGTGTATTGCCATTGGATCTGAGGCTCTTTTTTAGCAACCAACTCCCATATGATCATTTTCTTATCAATGTCCTTAGGAAGACCTCCAAATAGAACGTGTTTCTTTTTATCGTTTTCTTGTACTAACTCAGGGAAGGCAAACTTTCTTGAGTTGTAAGTGGAAATGAATTCAGGGACAATACCCAATATATCATAAATTGTCTTACAGATTAATGTATTAAATCTTAATAACGTTTGGATTGTATAGACATTATTTGAATTTAATAAAGGTTCTTCAATAATAACACTAACAATACCTAATTTCTTATAGTCTTCTAATTTAGTTTTAAAAACCTCAGATTTTAATATTAACTCTAACATTTTATTTTCTTCAGTATCTTTGTTTTTTGGTCTCGGAGATACGTGAGTTAATTCTAATAACTCTTTAGTTTTAATATCAAAAAGTGCCCATCCTATTGTTTTAGTTGAAATGTCTAACCCCAACACTTTGGGTGTATTCTTAATTGGTGTTCTCATAAAAAGATTGTTTTATTATAATATAATAGTAAGATGTTAAAACTAAAGTTTTTTACAAATCTAACTTGACTACGAACTGTTGGATACCCTGCCTTAAGACTGGTGATTGCATCTTAGAAATAACCATAACATCTTTATTACTATCAAGTAACGCAATCTCAGTAATGTAAGAATTTCCTCCTTTTTTCCATGTAGGATTTGTTGTGGTTTGGAACTCAGCAAAACTTAAATTAACCTTATACCTCATCTCATAAATTGTTGCCTGAATATCACTTTCAAATGCCCCATAGAAAAAGTATTCATCACCAAAATTAAGTTTTTGTGATGTGTTACCAAGTGGTGTTAATGGTATATAGTTATTAAGATTATAATATGGTGCATTATTATAAAGATCAGGTGTTATAACAAATGTAGTACCTGTCAACCCATCCTCAGTAATGTATCCATTAACCGTAGTTGTTGATAATGAACTTGTATAATCGATAACTTTCCATTTAGATGGATCAGGTCTTTGACCTGTAACCACTTTTTGTGCAATTACTTGGAAAGTAGTGGCGAAGAACCCATTTGGTGTATCACAAACCGTAGGACATAGCGTGGTAGTCGTTGTGGTTAGAGGATGGAAAGTTGTTGTTGTAGTTATTGGGTAATAAGTGGTTGTTGTCGTTAAAGGTGAATACGTTGTTGATGTAGTCGTAATAGGATTATACGATGGCTGAGTTAAACATTTAAATTCAGCACCAAATCTAACCGCCACATTTTTAGATGTATCGGGATTACAATCATTATTATTACCCACAATTTTAGAGTAATAGTTAGAATGTAATGAATTAGTAAAATTACTTGGATTACTTAAACGATAAGTAACATACATAGTTTCACCATTACCAGTTAAAATACCATTTGTTGTTGCGGTTGTTAAACCACAAGTGTTCGGAGTTATTAACGATACTTGAGGTGCCGTTAATGTCCAATTTCGATTTGACTTATATGATAATGCCGCAATTATCTCCTCATCATCAATAATAATTAATTTACTATCAGGGAATACTTTACCAATTCTACTTGGTAATCCATCTGCATTTGCGTTAGTGTCCCATAAGTGATAGTAACGTATACCAGGTTGGTTCATATCACTATTCTTAGTTGACTTAATGTGTTGAACTTGGAATAAGTCTTTACCATCAAATCCTGGAGGATCAACCCAAAATGTTTGTCCATAACAACATTCAGGATTTTTATGCCACATTAATGTAGGGATATGTAATTTAAAGTTTCTTGCCTGACCCGTTGTATCATCAGGATTTGAATTATCATAAGGTTCTAACGCAAATTTCTCACCATAGAAGAAATCAATAGTTTGATTGGTATAGTGTATAATTGCAATAGCTTTTTGTTCTTCAGGTTTAACCTGTACAATCTCATCAAATGAATTGTAATAATATGTATAACTTGTGTCAGTTTGACCCGAAGTTGAGTTGTATCCGAAATATTCTTTACTACCAATATAATCTATAGATCCAAAATAAGTATAATCTTCAAACTCAGTTGATCTTAAACCAGCTGGACTTTCGGTCCAAGGAATGTTCATGTTCCAAATTTTAACATCAAACTGATCAATATCACATATTGATTCATAATTAATCACATCGTCAGCCCAATGAGGTCTTGGTGTAATACTATCATAGATTGTTGTCATGTTTGGTGGGTATACTAATACTCTACCAAAACAAAATGTACTTAATCCAACATAATTAGGTGTAGGTCTATCTAATGTAACATTATCCTCACATATATCTATTATTCTATATGTTAAAATAGGGAAACAAGAATGTGCCGGTTTAACACATGAAGGATCAGGCGGTAAAGGACATACAGGTCTACTAGATGGAGTCAAACACGGTGTTGCCGATGGTGTCGGTGTTGGTGTCGGTGACGCACATGGATTATAATTCGTATTTGACGCAGTTGGTGTATTTGTTAATGTTGGGGTTGTTCCTATGGTTGCCGTAGGTGTTGGTGTTGGTAGGTCATAACAAGAACAATCTAATTTTCCTAAACCATCATAATATATTGTTATGAAATCCCCAACATTAGGTGTTCTAGTGTTTGTCGGATCACACACATCATATATAATTTTAATTTGATTTGTTCCATTTAATGTTGCCATATCAACAATGTAGTTAGATGTTACAACATATTTAGATCCCGTAAATGCACTATAATTAATCGTACTTGCGGTTGTGTTACCCGTAAAAAACCCTCTTAATGGTGCTCTGTTATAAACAGGTTCAATAACGGAATCCATAAATGGAATACCATAAGTGTTACTATTATTATCATCCACATAATATGGATACTTAACGTTTTGTTTGTTTGATTCAGGTATACCTGCACTATTTTGACTATTAAAACTTGGTTCTAAAACCACACTATTAAATTGGTTATAAGTGTTTGGTAATTCATTATATGACACTTCACTATCCCCAATTTGGAAATAGGATATATTAAAATTACCTTGTGATAATTTTAACCTTCCGGTATCGGTAATTCTAGTGTTAACTAAACCTGATGTATTTTTTAATATATAGCTCATTTAATCAATAAATAGTTTATTTATCATTTTTATCTCTTTGGATTTATTATTGTTAGGTTACAACAATTACAATTGTTTAATGTTGCACTTGAAATATATATTGCCGTTGTTGCGTCAACTGAATAACATTCCGCCAAAGGAGTAATTGGATTTACCGTGTTGGTATATGTACCAGTTACCGTAGTGGTTGAGTTAAACGTTAAATTAGGCCAAGTGGTAACATTTGTATTAGTAAAGAACGAACCTGAATTACAAGGGTTAAATGATGTTGTTGGAGTTAATATAGGTGTTGGAGTCGTAATCGGAACTCCATTGATACTAATCGTTACAACATTATTGTATACCGCCACAGTAGTTGACGGAGCGGTCGTAAACACACTTTCGTGTTTTATGGTATAAGTTATACTAGCTCCGACAGGTAATGCCGGTGAAACGGTAACATTAAATGCATTTGGACCACTTAACGCTAATGTTAATTGATAAGTTTGATTTGGCGGTGGTGGTGATAATGTAATTGTTTGAGTAGTTGTTACATTATTCGAATCTTTAACCGTAACCGAATACATACCACTTGTTAAATTGTTAAATACAGGACTTGATTGATAAGTGGTTCCTCCATTAACAGAATATTGATAAGCTGGACTTCCTCCATTTGCGCTTACTATTATACTACCGTTACCACCACAGGTTGGTGATTGGGAACTTATAGATAAATTAATAGTTACGTTTTGAACACAACTTCCTTCATTAACTGAAATGGTATAGAATCCTGAATAACTTCCACCCAAGAATTGCCATCCTGTTAACGGTAATGAAGAAGTATTTGAATTATAAATAATCCCGTTATCCCATCCATCGACTAACCATTGATTTGTTGTACCAGTACTCCAATAAATTGAATACTCGTCGTCATCAGATACCCAAGTTGGTTTTCCATTTAAATAACCATTAAATAAGAATTGGTGAGTTTCAATGTTAGATCCAGCACTTTCATAGAAATACATACATAGATCTTCATAACTTGGTAATGTCGTAGTTGACGTTGACGTTGACGTAGTTGTTGTCGTAGCCGTTAAACTACAAGTTGTATATGCGGTAAAATCACCATAAAAATCAACTACCGTTGCTTTATAATCTCCAATACCAAGATTGTCTTTTGTTGGACCTGAACCCCCGTTTTCCCATATAATATTATACGGTGGAGTTCCACCACTAATCATTAAACTAACTGACCCATCATATGATTGTGGGTTAGTTGGGTTAACATTATTACATATAGCCGTCATTGGAAATAACGTAACTATTGTACATTCATTTACAGGTTTTATTGTTATCGGTTGAGTTCCCATTACTAATAAATAATCAGTTATTTATTTTTTTCCAAAAATGACTTCATTACTTCAATATATTTAATCGTAGAACTATTTTCATCCACATAATTAAAGAAATTTTCATCGTTTTTTAAATCCTCAATTGGATTTCTGTTTATGAAATCTCCTTTATAAAATTTCGTATGTCTTAACTGGTCGGTAACTCCTGCCATGTGTAATATTGGATTTTCATTATAAATATTAATGTCGTCGGTTGCCCAAGAAAAATTTAACTCTTTTGTTATTTTTGTTTCATAACCCGAATTCCACATATTCCATAATAACGACCACATTTCCGCAGTCCAAAATTGTATTTGACCAGGATTTATTGGGAACCTCCTTTGGTAGTCTAACATTTGGTTATACAATGGTGTGCAATCATCATAAATCTTACCCCATAATAATGGATCCGTATTTTTGATGAGGTATTGTCCTCCGCCTGAGTTTTCTTGATTTTTTTTAATCAACTCAACATCAATCCCAATAACGTCAGCCATCTCTTGTAATAGTTGCCCTTTACTTGACGTTGGGTGTGCCTTCTCATACCTAACACAACAATCATTAATGTAATTATACCCAATATAACCTATGGTGTCAGACAAATATGAAATATCATCATTGAGTAATTTACTAAAATCAGGTAATTTATTGAATATGATGTCTGAGTCATGTAAAAAGAATAACTTCCCATTTTCAGGATACTCTTTTAACCATTGAAAAATTAAATATGGTTTAATACTTGGGATGTATGATTTAATATCTCTATCGTCATCATAAAAATGAACATTAAACCCATAATCACATAATTCCAAAGCACCTTGTGATGGTTGTTGTTTCTTCTGTAACCCAAATATAACATGAATCTGACAAGGTTTAATTCCCTTCTCAATAAAATTATGAGTATAAAGTTTTACCTGCCAATGAAAATATGGTACATCAGGTTGTGCGGTTACAAAAATAATATCTTCCATAAAGTAAAAGATATTAGAAAATTATTAAAATTAAATGTTACACTGAACGCAAGAAATATTATATACCAATTTTAAGTTGATTATAATATTTGCATCCGATAAATAATATGTTGTACCACCAACACATCCCGCCTCTTCAACACATTTATTATAGATCTTAATTTCATTTGTGGTGTAATCAATTTCAACTTTACTTACACCATCATAACTTTCTAAAACATCAATTAAAGTTTGACCCCAAGTATAATCAGAAGGATAATCAGTTAAACCTGATGACACATAAAATGATTGTTGGACGTTCTCACCATCGACGGTAACATCGGCAATAAAATCGGCGGTTGATATTACACAACCAACATCATCAAGAGTTAAATCATTAAAACCTTCTAATAACATTTGTTGCATACCTCGTTTACCTAATATACCGGTATTTTGGAAGTCGTCATTACATATATTATATGTTTGGTAACTTATTGAACTCTTTTTCCCAAAAAGGTCTACCGTTTTAGTTAAAGTACACCCACTTGAATCTATAATCTCTAAACTATACGTACCAGCACTTAATGATGTCACTGTTGACCCCGTTTGTCCATTAACATTAGAACTCCAATTATATGTAAATGTTGGAGACCCATTGAATATTAATGTTGATAATTCACCATTATTACCATTTGTTGGTTGAGTCACAACAAAATCAAATTGTACCCCATTAGAGTTATTCACATATAAATTTAAAGTTTGTGAACACCCCGTACTATCCGTAACGGTTCCAACATAATTACCAGGAGCCAAATTATTAAAACTTGTTGTTAATGAAGGTGGAAACCCTGTTATTTGATAACTATAAGGTAATGTACCACCACTACTTGCAAATAATTGGATAGATCCGTTATTTGATCCACAAGTTGTATTTTGAGTTATTGCAGATATTGTAAACTTTTCAGTATTATCTATGGTAACGGTAGTTTCGTAAGTGCATACTCCATCCGTGATTATTAAATCATAATCACCCGAAGATAAGGTATTAAATTGTTGAGTTATATTAGTTGTTGGTCCATAAATTGTTGTATTATCTAACGAATCCGTTAAACTATACGTGTAAGATCCAGACCCATTTAATATAATACTTACAGATCCCGAATTATCGTTACACATCGAGTTTGAGCTAGTCACACTAACAACACTAAAACTATTTGGTGTGTTTATTGAAGTAGCTCCCGACACTGTACAAATACCAGCATCTATAATATTAAAAGTATAAGTTCCTGAGAATAAACCAGTGAATGTATATTCATTTTCAAATATTATTGCGCTATCACCATTAGAACATCCAATATAATAAGGCGCAGTACCTCCCGTTACAATTATTGTTATCTCTCCGTTATTATCAAAACAATCTGGAGGATATGTCATATATCCCGCAATACCTAATGGTTGAGTTCCCGATATTATAATTGATTTATTTGACTCACAACCATTTTGATCAATAACTTGCACGTTATAAACACCTTCTGTTAATCCAGTTACGTTAGGACCTGATTGACCCGTTATACCATTTAACCAATTAATCGTATATAAACTTGGATCGGATAATCCTGTTAAAAATATTTTACCTGTCCCACCCGTATTTCCAGATATACAACTACCATTATTCACAACATAATAACCGTATGTGAAAGGTGTTGAGTCTCCAATAATACAAGATTCACTTCTACCTGAACAACCACCTCCATCATCTGCAATTACATAATACGTGTTAGCAGAAAGTGGTGGAAAAACATATTCATTTGTAATTGAAGTACCACTATTAACGTAGTTGTGATCAATATCGAATAAGTAAAATGAAGCGTAATTATAAACAGATTGGGTGTAAGCGGTTATACCTCCATTATCAAAACCACAAGTTGTGTCCATAGTTTCTATAGAAACACAAGTACCTGTCGATATATAAATGGAAACTTCCCGAAGTGTTGGTGGTTCACCACTTGAGTCATATACATTTAAAAAGTACGATCCTCCCGTTAATCCAGAAAAATAATAGGTATCCGAACCCGTTAAACCTGAAGTTGGTAGTGGGTTATTAGGTGTTGGGGTTTGAACAACATACCAAGTAGGGCTATCACCCGTCACTTTAAATGTTACTTCACCCGCACCTACGTTTGAGCAATCGCCCGTAACAGAATAATCATATATTGTTATTACTCCCATTATTGATTACATATTATATCAAAATTTATTCCCACATTTAATTCTAAATTATCGGTACCACTTAAAGTCATACAATTATTATTATAAATCGTCACAACATTTGTTGTTTCATCAATATTAAATGTTAACCCACTATCAATTAATTGAGGTAATGAGTCGTATAAAGCGTTTAACCAATTAGTCTGTGTTGGGAAACTTGTTCCACTTACAGAATATCCATATCCATCAAAGAATTTATAATCTATAATTTGATTCCCATTTAATCTAACATCAACATACCATTCGGATGTTAAAGTATTAACCAAACAATCATTATTTAAATCATAACCATTATTATCCAAATATGTAGTCAAAACCTGACCTAAGACAACTCCAAATGAATTAACAGATGGACTTGATCCCCAAGGATAAATAGGACAATTAACCGATTGTATCGGACAATCAAATGGTATTAATTGACCAACCGCATAACACGGGTCACATGGTACAGGCACAAGTTGACAACCTGTTTGTCTTCTCCATACGAACTTTTGTCTATGGAAGATTGAGTTTTCTAATTTGGTACCCGTATTCCATATTGTGGTAGCTGGTACCATCTGTTCAATCAATTTTATCCAATAAGTCCCTAAACCATTAACATAATCAATCATTGTTTGATATGTAAAGTTATCGTTAGGTACATTAATTGCTTGACCTGATTCTAAGTATTTCCAGTAGATAGATTGAAGAGTTGGGTAACCCCCCGTTTTACCATCCGTTATAAATTGTCTATTTCTAACATTAATCATGTTATGCCAAAAAGTTTGGGCAAATTCAAAAAATGTTTTTTCTTTAGGTTTTGGATTAATCTCAGTCCAATCAATCCCACCTCTTTGTGGGTATGGAGTGTTTGGTGTTGGATTACATCGTGTTGGTTCAATATAGTTTAAACCTTCATTAGGTATAGGGTAATTATATTGTCTTGACATCGTCCATACATCATAAACCAACCCTTGAGCCGGATTCATAAATATGTCAACATTCTTAACGTTAATAACTAACTTATCGTCACTAACAGGATAATAAGCATTAAAGTTACCATCGTAATTTTCTCTTAAACCATTTTCAGTATCTGTCCAACTTTTTTTATTATCAACAACTCTACGTAATTTATATCCTAAATTCATATAAGGGAATGTTCTATATCTTTGTAGATATTCTTCACCATAATTGAATGGTAATAACGTAGTTTGATAATTAGGATTACTACCAGTAAACACACTATTAGTTAGATCCACTTGTTCAGGCATCCTATGTTGTGGTGTAGATTCGAACCAACCTCCTCCAATTTGGAAGAAGTATGAATCACTAACCGCAGGCATCATAGGATAACCAAAGTCGTCTATCGGATAATCTTCAGGGAATACATTAACATCTGTTACAACACTAATTGTAGTAAAACCTGTGAATTGTTGCCCTTGTATTGAGAATATATCTGTAGTGTCTAATGTTGGTAATTGTTGTATGTAAGTACCTCCCGATAATTGAGCGTATTGACCATTAAATTCTTGTATATTAATCTTTTGATCCGCAATATAAATGTATTCGTTAAATTCAATTAAAGCTTCAGGTGCCCCAATCAATCTTAATAATATTTCAATTGATTTTCTAGTACCTTTAGATTTGAATAAGTAAGCCGAATTTAATATTAAGTTTCTATAGTATTGGTAGTTAAGTTCCTCAGGTGTCATACCAACCGATAAACCACTAAAATTGTTACTACCAGTACCAAATACAGAATCTAATAATTGATCGTTTGTGATTGGGGATATATTTGTGTCCCAACCTAACGTCATTGCTAAATTCTTTAGTAATTGTGATGGTATATCATTTTTAATATTATAGTTAACATTATTCATGTTTGATAAAGCCGATATAAACTTTTTAGTTTCATCGAAACTTCTACCATAAATTTGTAAAACTTTTTCTATTTTTTGATCAGGAGTATCAAACTCTTTAATTGCCCCTGTAGTTAAAAAACGTGATATTAAATTAGTTCTATATGAATCTAAATTTGCTGCAAATTCATTTAATGTTAAAAGGTAATTATCAAACGCCGCTGACGTAATATCCAAATTCCACACCCCATTTTTAGGGAATGTGATTGTTTGAGTAGTCAAATAAATTGTCCCATCTTCATTCTCTCTTGGAACGGTAAACGTTGATGTATAAATCGGAGTTATTGATCTATTTAACAAAAATTGTTCAACCTCATCCATAGATTCGTTGAATGTCTTATTAACATACATATCATTAGGTCTAATGACCAATGTGTCATAAGATATGTTATTACCAGAAAAAGGATTACCTTTTACAACAAAACTTAATGTTGTAGACGTGTTGTTTGACGGACTAAAGAATATAAAAGGGTATTCACCATCATTTATAAATAATGAATATTTTGCATAATTTGATGTAAAATTTCTTAAAGAAGAAACTTCAATTTCAAGTAATTCAAAATTTCTATTCGCATTTGAACTATAGTCAATATCAAATGGGTTTCTTAACGCATTAATGTACACATCAAATGATGTTTCATTTTCAACAGAATCATATTGTATGTTTGTTGCAGTCTCACTAGTACTGAAGTTAGGTAGGTTTGAAGTAATTTCAATCCCACCAGGGAAAAAGTTAATAATGTGAGATACCGATGTTGATATTCTTTTTACTAAAGACCCATATAACGTAAAATTAGTAACCTGCGATAAATCAAAATTAGGATAAACTCTGAAATTATTAGCCTGAAGAACTCTTGATTCCGTTACATTTTCAATATTTAAACTATCTAAAGAAATAGGTTCAGAAAATGCCCCGATTGAAAAGTTTCTGTCTTGTTTTTCCGTAATAGAAGTAGTAAATTCAAAATTTGCTTGGGTAAAACCTCCCCCATCAACAAGTTGTAAACCAACTAAGTTGTCAGAAAAAGTACCTTGACCGCTTGCAGACTGAGGTGGACACGTATATCTTGTTACTGCCATTTTTATACTATGTTGTTAAAACTTTTACTAAAATCAATGTTATTATTTCTATCTTGTCTAACCTCATATAATAATTCATTAAATTGATCACGTACCTCAAATAAGTTGTATTGTTTGTATATGTTATTTGCACTATCGTAGATTGTGTAAATTCCATCATCAATAGATTTAGTTTGATTACCATAAAGAGCAATTGCCAATGTAGATATGTCATGTTCTACGATTTCAACCTCAGTTGTAATTGGATTGAAGAATGTGTTTGTTATAATAATATTCTGATCAGGTTGACCAATAAACGGTGTTGCGTTTGGTTTGTTAGTTGGTGATGATGATGGTGAAAGAGTACAGAAAAGTAAGTTTGACGTACTTTCAACATATCTATATCTGATTGCTTTTTGTGATGTATTTGTTAAGTTTTGAATAACTGGCTCACAATAGAAAGATGAGGTTACCACTCTAAAGAAATTAGGTATTTTGGTACCATCCGAGTTTAAGTACTCAACTCTAAAACCAATTAAACCTTGATTAACAAATTTATTTCTATATTGAGAAGGAACGTTATTTAAATCTATAACAATACCTTTTACATTAGGTAATGATGATAATACACCACAATCAGTTATCTTAGTTCTTATTTCCGCAGGTCTAATATAAAGGGTATAAATCCCCAATTTATTGAATTGGTCTGCAGGTAATTTTAAGTTATATAAACCACCTAAAATTTCAACCCCTGAGTTACCACCAGTAGTTGAGTTATGAAAGTATGGTCGTAAAATTGATTTCGCATCTAACTTAGTTAAAATAAAATTATCTGTTTCGTCCCTTGATGGCGTATAATTCAAGATGATCTCTACATCATCAGGACTAACGTCCGCACTTCTTATTGTTCCGTAATTACCTGTAGCCACAAGAATTTAATTTATATTTAGT
>Ga0164292_10003571_pt1 | contig 12674 bp, 11 predicted proteins | sample GEODES117metaG_FD_111486 | JGI IMG/M metagenome (GOLD analysis project Ga0164292, IMG submission 111486) | Eutrophic lake water microbial communities from Lake Mendota, Wisconsin, USA - GEODES117 metaG | ecosystem: Environmental > Aquatic > Freshwater > Lake | place: USA: Lake Mendota... | reverse complement strand
TCTCAACACTGTTTACTTCGGTAACAACGCTTACGGACTCCAAGCCGCAGCCGAGGTTTATTTTGGGGTGCCCGTTGAGCGTCTAACGATTGTGCAAGGCGCGTTCTTGGCAGGTCTCGTGCAGGCACCGACCAGTTATGACCCGATTCGCCGATCGGAGCGTTCACGCGAACGATTCCGAATCGTGCTCGACCGACTCGTGGATGTGGGCCTGCTTTCCGAGGAACGCGCCGAGAGACTCGGATTGAGGTGGGATATACCCGAGGTATTGAAGAGCGTGCCGGAGCGCAGCGTTGAACGCACCTACTTCACTGAAGCAGTTAAGGACTACCTGTTGAATCGCTCGACGATTCTTGGTGAAACGTATCAAGAGCGATACAACGCACTCTTCCGAGGTGGTCTACGAATCCACACCACTCTTGATGCTGCGATGCAGGTGGCTGCTGAGGAAGCAGCGCGCAATCTTCCTGCCAATCAACAAGGATTTGAAGCCGCGTTGTTATCACTTGATACAGCCACTGGTGGTGTGCGCGCCATGGTTGGTGGCGCTGGGTTTGTGGCGGGACAAAACGAAGTCAACATGACACTGCGACGTCGGCAGACCGGCTCGAGCATCAAGTTCTTCATCCTCGCTGCAGCACTTGAAGCGGGAGCTCAATCTAACGACATTCTTGATGGCCGACTTCCTTGTGTGTTGCCGAACCCAGGCAAACCATCAGAACCATTTGAAATCACAGACGCTGTTGACGGTGGCATCGATCAACTTGATGTGATGACCGCGCGTTCCATCAACTGTGCGTTTGGTCGTCTGTCACAAATTGTTGGACTGAATCGGGTTGTAAACAACATTTACAAAATGGCGTCGTCGGAGTATTTATCGCGTGATACGTACACGATTCAGCCGTATGCGAGCCTTGCCACGGGTGCGAACGAGATGAGCCCGTTAGATATGGCTTCAGGTGCGCAAACACTCGCCAACAACGGAATGCACATGCAGCCCTACATGGTTGAGCGTATTGAAAGCCCTGAGGGCGTGTTCTACACGCATCAGTTGAAGGGTGAGCAGGTAATCCCAGCTGAAGTTGCGCACGAAGCGGTTGACATTATGAAGGGCACATTGCAGTACGGAACCGCACGCAACTACCCACTCGCTGGTGGGCGACCCGCAGCCGGCAAGACGGGAACCCAGGATGAGAACACCAATGCTTGGTTTGTTGGATTCACTCCACAGTTGACGACCTCCGTGTGGGTGGGTGACCCTGATGCGTATACGCCGATGGTTGACATCCCTGAATTTCTCAATGACGGTGTGGACAATGTGATCGGTGGTACTTATCCCGCCAAGATCTGGAAAGCATTTATGGATCGCTCATTGAGTGGTTTCCCATTGCTGGATTGGACCGCTCCACTGCCTCCACTTCGCGGCTCGATGCGCCTATATCTCCCGGGCAATGAGTGCATTGCGCGAGTAGTGAATGGCTCGTTGCCGAGTTACCTCACGGGCCCAGTGGAAACGGTTCCAGGACAAACAACTCTGCCGGCGCCGGCAACAACCCAACCACCGACCACGAGTACGTCTGGCGGTTCGTCGCCAGGGAGTACAACTGTGCCGCCTAATTACGGCAATCAAACCGTGGTGAGTCTGGAGCCATCAGATACAACTGTTCCAGAAGACGAGACCGACCCAACAGCAGGAATGCCAATGGTTGATCCGAGCAGTTACCTCGTATACGACTGTTCAAAGCCCTTACCTCCAGGGATTGCGACTACTGTCAGCAGGTGATGGATCTCAAGGTGCTGCTCGAACTGCAGGCCATTGACACGCATCTACATCAGCTTGAACACAAGCGCAGTGCATTGCCGGAGAGAAAAGCACTGCAGTTGCTTCAAGGTCAAATCGCCGAACACGAGCGATTGATTGCGCAAATGGATGCAGGAATCGCCCAACTTGAGTCGGCGTTTGCGGAAGCCGAGAAACACGGCAACGACTGTGATGCCAAACGTCAGCGACTCGAAGCCCAACTTCGCACAGTGATAGCTCCCCGCGAAGCGGAATCGTTGCAACGCGAGATCGAATCCTTGCGGCAGGAACGCGAAGAAGCCGATGGCACTGGTCTTGACTTGATGGAACAACTCGGTGAGCAAGAAACCACGCGTGACAAAGCGCGCAATGCTCTGACTGAACTGCTGCGTGAAAAACCTGCGCAAGAAACGGCATTACGTGATGCTGACGCACAGATTGATGAAGAGATGCGAGGCGATCGTCAGCGCCGTGATGCGATTGCCGAAACAACCAAGGATGTGTTGGCCGAATATGAATCGCGCCGTAAACATCTTGGCGGGGTAGCGGTCGCAGCGCTCGTTGGTCGTACCTGCAGTGGCTGCCACCTTGACCTCTCGGCAGGGGAGTTGCAGCAGCTGAAAGATCTTGGGGGTTCAGCAGATCCTGAATGTCCGAATTGTGGGCGTTGGCTCGTACTCTGATTGCCTGTGTTTCTTTGGTTTGTCGGCACCGCAGTATTAAGCATCTGGTTCGTCTTCCACGACGATTCTTTTGATTATCGGCCGCTCCTGCTTGGCGTATTGCTCCCAGATGTAATTGACGTCTGGTTTGGGGGAGCGCGAGTTCTGCACTCCGTCTTTGCAAGTGTGCTGGTGATGACCACAATCGTGGTGAGCACATCGCGATACAAACGAACCCGCGCACTTCTAATGCCACTTCCGATCGGAATGTTTCTTCATCTTGTTTATGACGCAGCCTTTGCCAAAACAGAAGTCTTCTGGTGGCCATTCTCCGGGTTTGGTTTCAATGACGCGAGTCTTCCAGTGGCCGACCGCTGGGTGGCAAACATCTTTTTAGAAATCGCAGGGATACTTCTCATTCGTTGGGCGTGGCAGCGCTTCGGATTAAGCGACTCGCAAAGACGGCAACAGTTCCTGCAAAAGGGTTGGCTGGTCGATCAAAAGCGACGGTGAGATACCCGATAAGCGGGATTCTGTCGGCGCACGCGCCGGATGATCATCCATCTATGCGGTCTACCCGAGGGTTGTCCTTGCGGACGAACGAGCAGCTCATGCCCTCTGCTTGACCTTGCTTCAAACGGGGTTTACCTAGCCGCCGAAATCACTTCCGACGCTGGTGCGCTCTTACCGCACCGTTTCACCCTTACCTGTGCCTTGCGGCCATCGGCGGTTTTCTCTCTGTTGCACTTATCCGTCAGGTTGCCCCAACCTGGCTTTCACCAGCGTCTTGCTCTATGAAGTCCCGACTTTCCTCATCCAGAAAACTGGATGCGATCACCTGGATATCTCACCGTCGTAAAAAAGTCTACGCCGACGACTCTCTCAGGCTCTCAACAATTGTCACTCATGGTGCATGAGTGACAAGTAAGTAGTGGTTACTACTCAGTGATGAGGCTGTTCAGGCTCGGAGTGTCGACGCTGAGGCTGGTCTTGGTGCCCGATTCATTTGGCGCACCAATGGTGAGCGAAATTGACGACAACGAACCAAATGCTGATGGCAGCGCAGAAAGATTGTCTGCGCCAGTTGTTGGATCTTTCGAAGGAACAATCGCCGCCAACTCTGGCGCAAGTGTGCGAGTGAGAATAGTGGCGTGACGCGCTTCGGTCTGGCCGATCGATATTGCAGCCTTGCGAACATCAAGATTCTCCAGTACCGATGTCACTGACTGGTAGGTGGCAGCAGCAAGATTCTCAAGTGCGATTGCTACAGCAAGTGCATCTTCAGCGGGAGTCGGGCTTGGCTCAATCGTGTCGCTACCAGTGATGATTTCAACAGCCGGCTGAATGTACAAGCGATTGATGCGATCATTTGACTTTGTGTAAGCCGTTCCACCAATCGATACAACAAGCTCGTTAATCGCATTCGCGTGAGCTTCATGATCAGCTACAAAGCGGTCAACGGCATCTTTGGCGGATGCAAAGTCACCAGTTAGGAAAGGTGCCAACTGTGCGTATGCCTCGATCACTGTGTATTCAAGTGATGCTGCGGTGCGCAACAAGACGACATCGTTAACCTCTGGCTCAGCAATGGTGGTAGTGGTGCCTGCATCTCCCACTCGTGTTGCGGGAGGGGTGTCATGCGAGCACGCTGCAAGTAGAGCAGCTCCCAACAATGACGAGCCTCCGAGACCGAGTAGTTGGCGGCGGTTTAATGCGCCGGCGAATTCAAGCTTTGTCTGATTGTTGTCGTTCACTTCGCCACCTCGGTTGAGAGAAGAGCATCAAGGGAAGTTGCGCCGTTTAATTCGGCAGTGATCACCGCGTGGCGGCTCTCAGTGATGACAATTGACGCCACAAGTGCTGCCCCTTCGGTTCCTTCAAGTACACCAATTGCGCCAGTGTGACGCAACGTGAGTTCGTTCTCAAGCGCATTTGCTGCTCCGGCAAATTGACTCGCGGATGCGAAAGCCGCCTTGTGGGCATCAACTATCGCAGCATCAGCTTCGTTGGACGCAAGCTTGCCAATGAGACCTGCTAATGCCTGACCGTAAGCGCGATGATGTTCAACCATCAGCTTCACAACTGCTGACGCATCTTCGTCAGATACGACATTTGAATCAACTGCAATTCGGTAGAGGTCGCGGGCGGCGAGTTCAGCTTCATGCAAAGCAACGAGAGTTGGCATGTCGTTCTTCGTGGGGCGCGCTGGTGGCGCGGCACTGGAATCAGCCGATGGGCGGATACTCATTGAGGGACGTCCTTTCGTTTCCTCTAAAGCCTTCCCTTTGGGGGTCGCAGGCAACAACTTTAGAAGTCAAGGGCGGACAGATCAGGTATCCAACCCGCCGCGCGTTGAACAGATTTTCGCCATCCGCCACGGTCAGTGGGGGAGCCGGGCTCAACCACTTTTCCGATCTCACGGGTGGCACAGGCGCTTGCTAGGTCAGGCCAGATCCCAACTTGGGTTCCTGCGAGATATGCAGCACCAAGAGTCGTCGATTCAGTGTCGGCAGCGACCTCAATGGTGGCCTGCGTTGCATCGGCAAGTGCCTTAGTGAAAATGCCGTTGCGACTCATGCCACCATCAATGCGGATTGTTGCAATGGGAAGCCCGGTCTCCTCGCGCGTGGCTTCAACCAAGTCGGCGCCTCGGGCAGCCACCCCCTCGAGCACGGCGCGCACAATGTGAGCGCGGGTTGTGCCTCGGGTGATACCAAGCAATGTGCCGCGAGCACCGTAGTCCCAGTAGGGGGTGCCCAACCCTAAGAGTGCGGGAACATAAACCACCCCGTCACTGCTATCTACCGATGCAGCTACCGCCTCAGATTCTTCAGCCGAGGCGATCAATCCCATGTCATCGACGAGCCATTCAACGTTTGTGCCTGCGGCAAGCATGATTGCTTCTGCGCCCCAAATAGTTTCAGTGGTTGAAGTGCGCGCAACGATTGGAAACGTTCCCGATTCTGAACGTGATGCACCGCGCGGTGCGACTGCGCCGGTAATCACATCCAACATTCCACCCGTACCGAATGTGATCTTTGCTTCACCGGGCGCAATACATCCCTGACCAACAAGCGAACCCTGTTGGTCGCCTATCAGTGCCGTGATTGGCGGTGTGCCAGTTATCCGCGATGCATTAGCCAACTCGCCAGATGAAGGGACGATCCGGGGCAAGTGAAGGCGATCGATGCCGAGTGTGGTGAGGGTGTCTGCATTCCAGTCCAACGTGGCAACCGATGTGAGACCAGTGACAGCAGCATTCGTGGTGTCGGTTACGTGCGATTGGCCATTTGAAAGCCACCAAGTGATCCATGAATCGACTGTTCCAAATCGGATATCGGCCCGATCTATCTGTGGATCGATGTTGGCGAGCAACCAGGTCATTTTGGTTGCACTTTGATTTGGCGCAAGAGCGAGCCCGTGGTTGGCTTTGGCCATGATGCAATCGAACACAGTGCGCAGATCCTGCCAACCCAAAGCGGGCATCAGAGGCTGGTGTGTATAGGCGCTCCAGGCCACCGTCGACGCACGTTGATTTGTGATGCCGACTGCGGCAACCGGGCCGCATGAGGCAACACATCGGTTTGCGAGCTCTTCAATCGTGGTTGCCAATTCAAGAGCATCAAATTCGACAAGGCCAGGCGCTGGTGAGGAGGGCGGCAGTTTTCTGCGCAATTGCTCGCGAATTTTCCCGGCAGGGTCAACCGCTGCGACACGAACACTTGTTGTGCCGATGTCAATGACTAAGACGAGATCAGACATCATTCAGGCCAGTGGCTTTGGTGCAGGCCCATTGCGCTGCAGGTAGTAGCCAAGAAGACCACCGATCAGGCCCGCAAACATTGCCAATGAGAACGATGTGACGATTCGCATGAACCGAAGATCGTCACCCATGGCGAGCTTCACGATTGCGAATACAAATTGAGCCGCTACGAAAACACCGGTTGATGTGAGCATTCCGTGGAGTATCGGAGTGCCTTTGCGCTGACGCCACGCGGCTTGCCCTGAGCCGATGATGAAACCAAAAATCGCTAGAAGCGAAAGCAAGGGAGCCCAGCCGTTATTGGTGTCTGTGTCGTCGATCATGAACCGTGCGATCAGCGAAGGTGGAACAGCAAGGAACACGGCAACAGATGCCCCGGCCTTGATTGCTTGTGTGTCCCATTGGTCCTTTAGGGCCATTGCTCATCTCCTGCGTGCGAGAAAGTGGATGGAATTGCGTACTTGCCGGGGTTCATAATCCCGTGGGGGTCAAGCGACTGCTTGAGTTTGATCAACAGATCATGACCATTACCCAAAGCTGTGGGTGCAAAGCGAGCGCGGTTCAATCCGACACCGTGATGGTGCGACAGACTCGCTCCAGCGTTGAGTGCTGCACCTTGCACCGCATTCCACATCTCTACGTAGCTTGACTCGATCTGCTCAGCGGGTGGGGTAGCCACGAACGTGAAGTAAAGGCATGCACCGTCTAGATAGCTATGCGACAAATGGCAACTTACAAGCCGGCTGTGCTGAACAGCCATGCCACCAGCACAGACTTTTTCGTAGATGTCTGGAAGTCGTGACCATTCAGCGCTGACCTCCATGGTGTCAACCACAAAACCCTTTTGCGTGAGTGCTTGTAGGGCGGTGGTGTCGTTGCGGTGTTCGAACCAGCGGTCCACCAATTCGGTCGGCTCGTCTTTGCCGCCATGAGTCTGCACACATTCAATGAGTTGTTCAATGGTGGCATCAACCATTCTCTTGCTGCCTTCATCAAACACAATCAGTGTGCACCGACCATTTTCCATGCCGTGTGAGCGCTTACTCTCGGCGGCATCGTAGAGACGCAGCACTGCGGGAGTGGCGCCGGACTGAATTGTTTCGCGAATTGCATTGATCCCTGCAGTGAAGTCGGCAAATGAGAATGCAACCTTGCGCGAATATGTGGCTACAGCATGTGAGCGAAGCCATACGCGAGTAATGATTCCGAGCTGCCCTTCGGAGCCGATGAGTACATTCGTTAAGTCGGGTCCATCGGCGGTTGCAGGTGCGCCACCGGTGCGCACGATCGTTCCATCGGCGAGAACAACTTCAAGGCCAACCACCATGTCCTCGATCTTTCCGTAACGAGTCGAGTACTGCCCGGCACCTCTGCAAGCCACCCAACCGCCAACCGTTGAGATATCAAACGATTGCGGAAAGTGGCCAACGCTGCGTTCGTAATTGTTCTGAATGTGAGCTTCGAGCTCTGGCCCAAAAGTGCCTGCCAGCACTTCAACCACGCCAGAGATCGGATCAACTGAAAGAACCCCACGCAACTCGGTGGTATCGAGCACCACGCCGCCAAACACTGGCACTGCTGCACCGCACACGCCGCTGCGCCCAGCAGATGCAGTCAAGGGCACATGTGCGTCATGGCAAAGTTTCACTACTGCGGCGACCTGTTCCACGTTCTTTGGTACTGCAACGACACTGGGTCGCTTTGGAACACTTCCCGCCAGAGCCCAATGCATTGCTATCGGCCACCAATCGCGGCTCGCTTCGGCTGTGGACACATCGTCAACCAAGGTCTCGCAAATTTGTGCCAGTGCGTTGAGTAGATCCGCATCAATATGAGCGGCATCACTTTGAAGATGGTCAATCAATTCAGAATGGCGAGCACCAAACGCGATCGGGGGAGTGCGCCATTGAGTCATCAGTGGTTGCGTTCCAGGTACTCGGTCTCAATCACTTGGGCCGCGCGGATCTCACGATTGCAGATCTCGGTGTAGTCATCAATTTCGGCATCGATTCGTTGTTGGTCCCACCCGAGTTTTGCTGCCATCACAGTTGCAACATCTCGCGCTCCAGCTAATGAAGCATCACGGTCGTAGAGCAGTGAACGACTGCGGCGGCACAAGATGTCGCTGAGGTGAATCGCCATTTCATCGCGAATTGCCCGCACGATTTCGCCACGTGTCAATGGCAGTCCTGGCATCACGATGGTGACGTCGCTAATCGGTGCGGAGGGCTTTATGGGCAGTCGCTTGGTTCGACATTTGGCGCGAATGCCGAGAGTTGCGACAACTGTGTTCACGGTGTCCTCGGCCATCTCACGGTATGTGGTCAATTTGCCACCGCTGATTGAAATAACACCAGATGCCCCAACGGAAACTCGATGGCGTCGCGACAGGTCTGCTGTACGGGCCTTCAAAGTTTCTCCTTCGGCAGGAGCGACCAATGGGCGCAAGCCCGCCCACACTCCAACCACATCTTCACGAGTGACTGGTGAGGTGATGCTGTTGTTAAGTGCAGCAATTACGTAATCAATGTCGTCAAGAGTGCACTGTGGGTCGTCAACAGGTCCGTCGTATTGGGTATCAGTTGTACCTACGTATGTGTACTTGAACGTGCCGTCTTCATTCGGTAGCCACGGAACCACAAACAGCGATCGACGATCTTTGGGGACCGGAATCACTGCGGCGATGTCGTTGCGCACTTTCTCCCACGGGAATGTGAGGTGTATCCCTTTGGCGGGGCGCACGGTGCGCGATTCGCTGTTGGTCTCCATGCGGTGGATGTCGTCAATCCAGACTCCGGTTGCGCTCACCACGCTGCGCGCACGCACAGCAAACTCTTCGCCATCGGTATTGATCCGCACTCCATTGACGCGACCATTCGCGTCGTTCGTAAGCGCAACAACTGTTGCGTAATTCAACACGGCTGCACCTTTATCACTGGCCGTCTGGAGAACTTCGAGTGTCAAGCGAGCATCGTCGGCTTGGGCGTCGTAATAGATGTATGCCGATGCGAGCTTTTCTGCAGGCATAGTGGGGAAGTGCTGTAACGCTTTTTTGGCGCGGAGGCGCCGGTGTAGTTTGCCGATGCGCCAACCACCGGTTAGGTCATACATCCACAACGAAGATCCGAGAGCACGAGCGATGCGCCTTGGCATGAGGCCATCCTTTGTGAGGATCGGAATCATGAAAGGCAATACCGATACGAGATGGGGTGCGTTGCGCATCAGGCGCCGCCGCTCATGGAGCGCCTCATAAACGAGACGAACATCGCCTTGCTGTAGGTAGCGCAACCCACCGTGAATTAGCTTCGAACTCTTGGAAGATGTGCCTGATGCGAAGTCGGCCATCTCAACCAATGCGACTTTCAAGCCCCTAGAAGCGGCATCGAGGGCGACTCCGGCCCCAGTGATTCCGCCCCCAATAACCAGGAGGTCAAAGTCTTCAGACCGTAACCGTGCGGCATGGTGCTGACGGGTGAAAGGCTGTGGCACGCGAAAATCCTACGCAGGCAAAGGGACAGAAGTTTTTCTGCAAGGGTTGTTATTTAGCAAACCCTGCAGTTAGCGTCCTTGCCATGAGATCACAGACAGAACTCACCGATGCGTTTCGTGATGCTGGACTCAAGATCACCCCTCAGCGCCTGTTGATGTTTCGCCTGCTCGAGGGCAATGCCTCGCACCCCACGGCGGAAGCCCTCTATGAGGTGGCAAGACGCGAGATGCCAAGCATCTCCTTGCGCACCGTTTATCAAACTCTCAATGACCTCGCCTCTATGGGCGAGCTCCTCCAGATCGACCTCGGATCGGGCCCCGGCCGCTTTGACCCGAATACCGAGGATCACCACCACTTCATCTGCGATGACTGCGGAAGCATTCATGACGTGCAGGTGGATACCGAGGCAACACTCCAAGCAGACGGACTTGAAGTTCGTACTGTCGAAGTGGTGTTCCGCGGTTCGTGCGCGACATGCGTAGCAAGTAAGTAACCAACCAAAACCAAATCAATAAGGAGACATCATGGCCAGCCTCAACGGCACCAAGACCCATGAGAACCTGAAGGAAGCGTTCGCTGGCGAGAGCCAGGCAAACCGTCGCTACCTTTGGTTCGCCCAGAAGGCAGATATCGAGGGATACCCCGATGCTGCAGCACTGTTCCGTTCGGTGGCAGAAGGTGAAACCGGCCATGCGCACGGTCACCTTGACTACCTCGCGCAGGTTGGTGACCCGGCATCGGGTGAGCCAATCGGCGAAACCGAGGAGAACTTCAAAGCATCAATCGCCGGCGAGACCTATGAGTACACCCAGATGTACCCAGGCTTTGCCAAGACCGCACGCGAAGAAGGTTTCGACCAGATCGCGGATTGGTTCGAGACACTGGCACGCGCTGAGAAGAGCCATGCCGGCCGTTTCCAAGAGGGCCTCAACGCCCTCTGATACCACGCCATTTAGGCAGTGAAATTGCGGAGGGGTGACCTCGTGTCGCCCCTCCGCGCAAGTCGCAGGAGTAACACGTGTCCACAATTTACGATCCAAAACATCCGAAGTATCTGGACGAAGCCGATGTGCGCGAAGAGCTGACACGTGTCTACGACCTTTGTCATGGATGTCGTCTCTGCTTCAAGTTTTGTTCATCATTCCCAACGTTGTTTGAAATGATCGACCAGCATGACGATCAGGATGCGGGACGTTTGACACCAGCACAGCAAGATCAAGTCATCGACGAGTGCTTCCAATGCAAGCTCTGTTACATCTATTGCCCTTACGTGCCGGGCAAGTCCGAGTGGGAACTCGACTTTCCGCGTCTCATGATGCGGGCGTCGGCAATGCGTAACGCCACCGGTCAGGTGAGCATTCGCGAAAAGACCACCACCGCTCTCATGGGCCGCACCGATGCTCTCGGCAAAGTTGCAACCGCTACCGCGCCAGTGGCAAATGTGGTCCTGGGCGCTAAGCCCGGATCACTTATCCGCAAGGTTGTTGAAAAGACCGCGGGCGTTTCCAGTGTTCGCCTGTTGCCGCCATTTACACGCCAGCGTTTCACCACATGGTTCAAGAAGCGCACCAAGAAGGTCATTGCGAATTCACAGGGCAAAGTTGGCATTTTCCCCACATGCCTCGTGGAATATCAAGCACCAGAAGTTGGTCACGATCTCGTGAAGATTTACGAACACAACAACGTTGAGTGTTCTGTAGTGGATGGGGTTGGTTGCTGCGGAGCGCCATTCCTGCATTCCGGTGATCTAAAGCAGTTCGACAAGGTGGCACGCAAGAACGTGGCGGCACTGGCTGCAAGTGTGCGCGAAGGCAACGACATCGTTGTTGCTCAGCCAACCTGTGGTTACGTGCTGAAGAAGGACTACATCGACTACGTCGGTGGCGAGGATGCAGAACTCGTATCCAAGCACACTTTTGATGCCGCCGAATATTTGATTGCCATGAACAAAGACGAGTCACGCACTCTTGACACCAACTTCACTGGCGATGTTCCTGAGACGATCACGTATCACACGCCTTGCCACTTGCGGGCCCAGGAGATTGGTCTAAAGAGTCGTGACTTGATGAAGCTCACCGGGGCCAAGATCAAACTTGTGCAGCAATGCTCCGGTATCGATGGCATGTGGGGCTTGCGCGCTGAGAACGCCGATCTTTCAATGCCGCATGCCAAAGCACTCGCCGATGAGATTCGTAACGCTGGTGGTGATGTGGTGGCAGGTGACTGTCATCTTGCCAATACTGCGATAACTGAGCAAACCGATCTCACACCGCTTCATCCATTGCAGGTAGTGGCGCGTGCATATGGAATCCCAGAAGAACCAAGAAAGGAAAGTGCAAAGAAATGAGCAAGCTCACCCTCAATGACATTCTTGATTCCCGTGCTTACGAGCGCGTACGTGATGAGTTCCGTTCGCGTGTGATGGAGATCAAGCGTCGCCGTCGCATACATCTCGGCACAATCATCACGCTCATGTTTGAAAGCCGTGACACCATGCAGTTGCAGATTCAAGAGATGATTCGTGTTGAACACATCAGTACAGATGCGGGTGTGGAAGATGAGTTGCGTGCGTACAACCCGCTCATTCCCGAGCCCGGTCAACTGTGCGCCACGATGTTCATCGAATTGACCTCAGATGAGCAGCTTCGTGAGTGGTTGCCAAAGCTTGCCGGCGTCGGGCGCGCTGTTGAGATTCACCTTGCGGATGGATCAATTGTGTTTGGTCACCTTGATGCACAACATGAGGCAACACTGACTCGTGACAACGTCACAGCTGCGGTGCACTACCTGTACTTCGACTTCACTCCAGAACAAATCGAGGCGTTTGCTAAGGGGAATTGCAAGGTTGTTATTAGCCTCCCGGCCTACCGAGAAGAGCAATATCTGCTTGATTCAACAGTCCAGGAATTGTTGGGAGACCTGCGCCAATAAGCACTTTCCCGAGACCTGGGTCTCGGG
>Ga0164292_10003570_pt1 | contig 12675 bp, 13 predicted proteins | sample GEODES117metaG_FD_111486 | JGI IMG/M metagenome (GOLD analysis project Ga0164292, IMG submission 111486) | Eutrophic lake water microbial communities from Lake Mendota, Wisconsin, USA - GEODES117 metaG | ecosystem: Environmental > Aquatic > Freshwater > Lake | place: USA: Lake Mendota... | reverse complement strand
TTGCAGGGCCTCGTAGGAATAGGGAAGTGGTGGAAGGGTGTAGGGGCCGGTAGGCAAAGCTTCAGTTTGAGCCATCAAGGATGCGCTGGCACAAACGGCAAGACCTGAGAGAACAAGATTGCGCCACAGGAATGAGAGCGGTTTGGTTTTCATATCGGGCGAAAACTAAACCATGAAAATTCTGAAGCAATCCGCAAAACGTACTACGAGATTTAAAGAGAGCGTGTATGCAGCGGTTCGAGGCATTCCGCCTGGATTCGTCACGACCTATGGATCGCTAGCCGCCCTACTCGAATGCGGTTCGTCGCAGGCGATCGGTCAGGCTTTGAGAAAAAACCCATTTGCTCCTGAAGTGCCATGCCACAGGGTTGTAAAGAAAGACGGCTCGCTTGGAGGATTTTTTGGCGACAGCACAGACCATGGCCAGATGAGGAAACGCAGCATTCTCGAGGGAGAGGGTATTGTTTTTGATTCTTCTGGCAGGATTCCAGAGAGGTTTATTCTGCGAACAATGAGGGCAGTGAGTCCGCCTCCTGCTCAAGAGAGCTTCCGACTGATCCTCGCTGGCGGCGGGCAATCAGGGCGCGAAGCTTCTCTAAGGGAACACTGAGAAAACGGGCCTCGGCATCAGCCATGCCATCCACGAGATCTAGGAGGATATCTCCATCGCGCCAGGCATCCCTCAAGATGTGGCTTTTGGTGAGGGGCATCGTGTTGCAGCGGGTGCGCGGAATGATGTAGTCCAAATCCTCGATCAAAAGCGAAACCTGTTGCTGAGTCAGTAGCACGAGCACCTCCCGAGGTTGTTCGAAAAACTGGGCATTTGCATACAGCGTAGGCGTCCCGTGGTTTGAGATCAAGAATGTGAAATATCTTGCCGCAATCGGCATTGGGAAACGAAATTGTAGGCAGATGACATCAGATCCTTTTTTGCAAACCGCCCTCGACGCAGCCCAAGCCTCAGGCGGATTCCTCCGCGCCAACTTCGGACAACCTCTCACAGTTGATGAAAACCTCGCCCACGACATCAAGCTGGAACTTGACAAACGCGCGCAGGCCCTCATTGAGTCGATCATTCTCGACCGACACCCCGGCCACGCGATTTATGGAGAGGAAGGCCTCACAGGCGACCAATCGAGCGAATACCAGTGGATCATCGACCCCATTGACGGTACTGTGAATTTTTTCTACTCGATCCCGCACTTTGCCGTAAGCATCGCCCTCCGGCGCGCTGGCAAAATTATCGTCGGAGTCATATACGACCCGATGCGTGACGAGATGTGGTCTGTCAAAGAAGGCCACCCAGCGATGCTGAATGGCCAACCGATATGCGTCAGTTCCCGCACCGATATCAGCGAGTGCACGGTCTCCGTGGGAGTTTCCAAGTCCATCAATACAATTAACCGTGGGATTCCTCTTTTTGAAAAAATGCTCCGCAGCGTGAAGAAGTGCCGGATGATGGGCAGCGCATCGCTCGATATCGCTTATGTGGCCTGTGGTCGTCTCGATGCCTACATTGAAGGCATGATCAGCCTCTGGGATGTGGCAGCAGGACTTCTCCTTGTGGAACAAGCGGGTGGAAAGGTGGAACTCAAGCCCCACGAGTCCCAGCTCGAAAAATACTCCATCGTCGCCACCAGCGGCAAAGTAACCCTTCCGCTCGAATGATCGCCACCGGCATAGGTTACGATGTTCACCGCTTGGTCGCCGACAGACCCTTGGTTCTTGGCGGGGTTGAAATCCCTCACCCTCTCGGGCTCGACGGGCACTCGGACGCCGATGTGCTGTGCCATGCGATTGCCGATGCCGTTCTTGGCGCAGCCGGAGAACCTGATATCGGCCATCTTTTTCCCAACACAGACCCGACAATTCGCGGAATAAGCAGCTTGGAAATCCTACGCCGCGTGAGTTCTATTTTAGACAAGAAATCCATACAACTCCACAATATCGACGCCACCCTTATTGCCGAGGAACCCCTCATTGCTCCATACCTCACAGAAATGAAAAACCGCGTCGGCGCCGCGTTGGGGCTTATTCCGGCACGAGTTGGCATCAAGGCGACCACAAATGAATCGATGGGATTCCTCGGCCGTGGCGAAGGCATGGCCGCGCTGGCCACGGCCTGCGTGAATTTGCCGGAATAGGCTTTAAACGCGGGGCGACTCGTGAATCAAATCGTTCAAGCTCACCCCCGGCCCCATAGCTAGTCTAGGAAGGAATAGTGGAGAGGGCGTGTGACCAAGTTCAAAAGTTCCGCCTCCATAGAGGAAAGCGACATCGTATCCAGCCCGCTTTATCATAAAGTTCGTTGAGGCATCTTCGACTCCGGAATCGCCATAAGGAAAAGCAAACATACGCGAATCTTTGCCGAGGTTTTTGCGAAGAGCCTCTTTGGAGAATTCAAGTTCTTGCTGGATTTCAACTAAGCTCAAAGAGGAAAAGGCACGATGCGAGCAGCCGTGTGACTCTACGGAAATGCCCGCCTCCTCAAGAGCAGCAAGTGTATTCCAATCCGCAATGCGCTCCTGTGGCTCCACACCATGGTCGAATAAATTTAAGCTTCCTATGAACTGCGTCGGAGCAAAGACCACGGCGGGAGCGGAAAAGCTCTTAAGAATTGGCAGAGCATTTTTTAAAAGCGATTCATAGGCATCGTCAAAGGTGATTAGAACACTCTTTTCAGGAAGAACGCTATTTCCATTCAGTCCGTCCAAAAAAGCCTCTGCCGACAGGAATCGCCACCCCCTTTTTTGAAACCACTCAAGTTGTGAAAAAAACTCGTCTGTGCCGACGTAATTCCAAGTCAGCCAGCCATCCAACGGAGGTTTTCCAATTTTATGATATGAGAGGGTCGCAACGACAGAAGACACAAGAAAGCTAGAAGAACATGTTTCGTCCGATTTGAAAATACATCTCGCAGGAAAGGCGATTTTTTTTATATTTTTTCTAAAAACGTTACGTGGTATAATTTTCTCGTCACGAAATCTCGTGATTGAAAACCTGAAAGGGACGGTCATAGTCGTTAATTACTTTAATGCAAAAGCTTTTGCTGATCGCTTCGACTCTTATCTTATTGTGCAACTTAGCTTACACGCTCTATCGTCTGGGCTCTGGGCGAGTGCGTCCCGGCCGCAGTAATCTTGGAGCTCTCGGCGCGGCGTTTATTTTACTATCCGCTGATCTGTGGCTGCGGGGGCAGGTGCAGCGTTCCTGTCCGATCAACTCTCTTTTCGATGTCATGATCTTCATGGCTTGGTCCACCACTCTCATCTACCTGCTGGTCGGATCGGCCTATAGGCTGTCGCTTTTAGGAGCTTTCACGACGCCTTTGGTTTTGCTTCTACTACTCACAGCTGAGTTTGCCCCGATTGACCGCTCCCCAAGCATTCGTGCAATGCGTGAGCCTTGGATTGAGTTTCATGCATCGCTCTCCCTCATAGCCTATGGAGCCTTCGCTTTGGCTGGTCTGGCTGGCGCGATGTATCTCCTTCAAGACCGCCAGCTGAAGAAACGCAAAGGCGGCATGCTTCTCTACAATTTGCCTCCTATTACGGATCTTGGCGTTGCGAACACCAGGCTCATATGCCTTGGCTTGATCCTCCTGACCATCGCTTTTGCGGCGGGATTTCTTAGCGGCATGCAGGTGAATACCATCAAATTCTGGACCTCTGCCACCATATGGCTCGCCTACGCTCTCATAATCGTGCTGCGACAAGTCCACACGCTGGCTCCACGACGAACGGCGACATTATCCCTAGCCGCACTGGTATTTATTCTTATAACGCTTCCAACCATCCAGCATTTCTCCACACCGAAATGACGATCCTCTGCGCTGGCATCAACCATCGAGACGCGGCACTCGAAATCCGCGAACGGTTCGCCATTGGAAACCACGAATTAAAGGAAACGCTCAATAATCTGCAAGCTATTGAAGGGCTCTCAGGGGCGGTTGTCGTATCTACCTGCAATCGCGTTGAACTCTACGCGTCTAGCATCAATCCGACGCCGGTCATGGATGCCATACGCCGTTTTTTAAAATCTCGCACCAGCGGTTTGGAAGCACCTTTTTACACAGAGGATTCACTCCCGAGCGTTAAGCATCTCTTTCGAGTAGCCAGCGGATTGGATTCCATGGTTGTGGGTGAAACCGAAATCCTCGGCCAGCTCAAGCAAGCATACAGTGCAGCTGCCCAACACGGCGCGACGAATACACACCTCAACAAACTTTTCCAGCACGCCTTCCGGGTGGCAAAACAGGTTCGCACAGAGACGAGCATCACTCGCGGCGCGACCTCCGTGGGATCCGTCGCCGTCGATCTCGCAGGGAAAATTTTTGGCGATCTCGGTGGACGCAAGGTCATGATCCTCGGAGCTGGCGACACAAGCGAACGAGTCGCCCGCAGCCTTGTTACCCGGGGCGTTCGCACAGTCATCGTGGCAAACCGCACATTCGACCGCGCCGGCGCCTTGGCGGATCAGATCGGCGGATTGGCCGTTCATTTTGAGCACTGGCATACCGCTTTCGACGAGGTGGACATTCTGATCTGCTCCACTGCGGCCCCCCACCCTATCGTGACCCGTGAAAAGCTGGAACCTATCCTCCGCCGCCACAGCGAGCGGCCCCTTTTCATCATCGATCTGGCCGTGCCGCGCGATGTGGAGGCTTCCGTGAACGAACTCGAAAATGTCTATCTCTACGACATCGACTCCATCGAAGAAATCGCCCGCCAATCACTGAACATCCGCCAGGCCGAAATTGCGCGCTGCGAGGTGCTCATCGACACGCATGTGGCGAATTTCATGCATTGGATGCGCAACCACCCTAATCCATCCCGTTGAAAAAAATCATTCTCGGCACCCGAGGGAGCGAGCTTGCTCTCGTTCAAACACGCGAAACGGCCATCCGCCTGTGTCAGGCGCACCCTCAGTTGCTGGTCGAGCAGAAGATCATCAAGACCACAGGCGACAAGCGACTCGATGTCAGCCTGAGCGCCCCTGGATCGCTGGAGAAGGGACTTTTTACCAAGGAACTCGAAGAGGCTCTGCTTCGCGGCGAAATCCACGCCGCCGTCCACAGCTTGAAAGACCTTCCGACCGAACTCCCGCCAAAGCTTGCCGTAGGAGCCATCCTTGAGCGCGAGGACGACTCAGACTGCCTGGCCTCGAAACACGATGGTGGCTGGCAGGGATTGCCACAGAGCGCCGTCGTCGCCACTTCCAGCCTGCGCCGTAAAAACCAACTCCTCCTACTCCGCCCCGACCTACAGACAGCGGAAATACGAGGCAACATGGGAACACGCCTCCGCAAACTAATTGAAAGCGAGTCGCTCGACGGGCTCATTCTGGCCAAGGCCGCAATCAATCGCCTCGGCGAAGAGCTCATTCCTGAAGGAATCCAAGTGACCGTTATCGAAGAAATGCTCCCCGCCCCCGGCCAAGGTGCCATCGGCATCGAATGTCTCGAAGATGACGCCGACACACTCCGCATTCTTTCAGCCATCCACCACGACGACACCGCCCGCTGCGTTAATGCCGAGCGGGATTTTTTAAAGAACATCGGCGGCGGATGCAGCCTCCCACTCGGCGCAAGAGCTACCATCCAAGACGGCAAAGTCCACCTGCGCGCCGCACTTTTTCAAAATGGCGGAGTCGAATGGCTCACGCCTTGATCAGCCAATAAAACCCAACCACAAAACCATGCCCTGCCTCGACTATCCACTCGCTCAACTCCAAACCTACACAGGCACGAACCCGCGACCTGCAGATTTTGATGACTACTGGAGCCGCGCGCTTGCGGAGTTGGATTCCATCGATCCCAAGGCCGAACTGAAACCCTCCGATGCGCTTCAAGCACGCAACAGCGAGATTTTCGGCCTCACCTTCACCAGCGTCGGCGGCGCGAGAATCTACGCGAAATATGTCCGCCCAAAGAATTCCGCCGCCCCGCATCCGGCGATTCTGGAATTTCATGGTTATACTGGCAACAGCGGCGATTGGGCCGATAAACTCCGCTTCTCTGGCGAAGGAGTCGCCGTCGCAGCCATGGACTGCCGTGGGCAAGGTGGGCGAAGCCAAGATCCCGGCGGAACAACAGGCAACACCCACCACGGACACATCATTCGCGGTCTTTCCGATGGCCCTGAAAAACTCCTCTTCCGCAGCATCTTTCTCGACACCGTTCAACTAGCCCGCGTCGTCGCATCGTTTGAAGAAGTCGATGCAAATCGGCTCGCTACGAATGGCAGCTCCCAAGGCGGCGCGCTCTCCATCGCCTGCGCCGCGCTGGAGCCTCGCATCAAACGCTGCGTTTCAGTCTACCCCTTCCTCTCCGACTACCGCCGCGTTTGGGACATGGATTTGTGTAAGGACGCGTATGCCGAACTGAAGAGCTACATGCGACAATTCGACCCGCTTTCCCAAGAACGCGAAAAGATTTTCCAAACCCTCGGCTACATCGATGTCCACCATCTCGCTCCACGCATAGAAGGCGAAGTCATCATGGCCATGACCCTGCAGGACGCCATCTGCCCGCCGTCCACACAATTCGCCGTGTTCAACAACATCCGCTCAAAGAAAACCCCTTTCATCTATAAGGATTTCGGACATGAAGGACTCCCGCGTTTCGCGGATTCGGTGTTCGATTTCCTGACATTCGCGAGTTGATTCCCGACTACTTCGGCGCAAGCGCGGCTTCGTTGATGGCATCGAGCAGGAGGCGAAGGGTTCCGAAGTCCCGTTTGTGGGGCACGAGGACGATGCGGGGCATGTGGTGGAGATGGTGGTCGTCGGTTTCTTCTTCGAGGGCGGATGTTTGATCGATGCTGCCTGAGGCAAGGACGCGGTCGAAGCGGGTGTTGAGGTCGGCAATGGCTTCCTCGCTGAGCGCATGGTTGATGCGAATGACCATTTTTTCGCGCACCCAGCGGTAGGAATGGAAATTCCGGTAGAAGTCCGAGATTTGCTTCACGGCGTCATCCACATCGTAGGTGAAGTGGATGAGGTGGAAATCGGTCTCTGAGACAAGGCCGTTGGCCAGGAGGTCGTTCGTGATGAATCGGCGCCAAGTTTCCCAATAGTGACCGTTTGGACGGTCCACCATTACGATGGGCACGATGGGCATTTTTCCTGTTTGCATGAGGGTGAGAATTTCAAAGCCCTCGTCGTGTGTTCCAAATCCGCCTGGGAACATGGCAAAGGCACTGGTCTCCTTGGCGAAGTTCAGTTTGCGGGTGAAAAAATAATTGAAGTCGATGAGCTTCGGGTCGCCGTGGATGGTTGGGTTCGCGGCCTGCTCGAAGGGAAGGCGGATATTGAGTCCGAAACTCTTCTCGGCACCTGCTCCAGCTTGGGCGGCGCCCATGATGCCATCGCCACCGCCTGTGATGAGCATGTAACCGGATTCGACAATTTTTTTTCCGAATGCGAGGGCTTGCGCATACTCTGGCTGGGTGGGCTTGGTGCGGGCGCTGCCGAAGACGGCTACCTTGCGGATACGGTTGTAGCGGGCGAAGACGCGGGCTGCAGTGCGCATTTCGCGCAGAGCGCGGCTCATGAGCTTGAGTTCGGCTATGGTGGCGTGATCCCTGCCAAACCCGAGCGCCGTGTCGATCATCTGCTCGATGTATCGGGTGGCCTTGCCTTCGGCGACTTCAGCTGTGAGGGAGTGAATGCGGGGGTCGGTTTCTTTTTCTTTCATGAACGGAGTGGAATTAGATTATGCTCAAGACGACTTAGGGCAAACGCAAAGCGAGTTTCCAATAATGACTGCCACAAACCATCCCCAATCATCGAAACGATTCCGCTCGTTTCGCGGGATGGCGCTTCCGTGCTTGCTGGCGGCGGCTCTCCCAGCGAGCGCGGTCGAGCTTTCGATTCCTGCCGGAGGAACTTTTGATCCCTTCCTCCTTGCGTTGAAGCCCGGTGTGCAAATGAGTCCCCTCCCCGCATGGATGGAGCACCCAGCATCTATCCTGCCAGAAGCGGGTCGCGTAGAAATTTCGGTTGCTCCACTTTGGAAGGAGTCCAGCGTGGAGATGTATGCCGTCACGGTGGTCTTCGAAGACTCAGGGGATGGAGGCCCTGCGCTGGAATGGAAACACGGCGAGGAGAAATCAACCATATCGAACGGACTCGGCGAGATTGGGAATCCTGTGGGATTGAATTCGCGCACTGTCTTGCTGCCGCAGTCGCTCACGAAAGATGGTGGCGCACTGGTGATTTCCTATGTTGGAAAGTTCGAGTCTTTGCTGAGCCTTGCGGTGAGACCTGCCAGGCTTGATGAGACTGCTGTGCTTGGTGGGAGGCGCACAGCGGCCTTGATCGATGATTCCTTTCAAGTCTATGACGACCGTGAGGTTAGCGGAGCCCGGCCAGTGCCACTGGCTGGAGATGTGAGGGTCGGCACGATTGTCGAAGCCGAATTGTCCTCCGCAGTCGAACCACTCAATCAAGCCCTCGAATTTGTGGCACCGATTGAAGGAAATGTGGAAGGCGCGGTGATTCATCTAGAAGCACTGGGTCTCGACCCGGAGGCAGAGCTTCGCGTGTCAATTAATGCAACACCAGCGGGCCAAATTTCCTTCCCATCCTTTGCGCTGGACGATCCTTCCCTGGTCACGGACTGGAATGGCCGCTTGTTGCTTGCCGGTTGGCGCAAGGGCTCGCTCTTCGTTTCTGCCCGCCATTTCAAGCAGGGGGAAAACACAATCACCATCGACCTGAAGCGATCTCCAGGCGAGACTGGGCGGGAGGTTTTCCTGAGAAACACCTCACTTCACCTCCGATTCACACCGCCCCCATTTTCGCCAAACTCCGATCCGTCGCCTGCTGGCAATCCAACCGAGGTTAGCTTGAAAGACGCGCCCCCAGCTGTGGATTTTCAGGCCATGGACCCGATTCTGCCCTGGGAAGACGGATCAGAAAATTAATCAAAGCGTGTCATGGCTAACCGAGAGGGTCACTCATCTACTGGGATGCTGGGATTCCATTTGAGCCACTCGGGGCGGGGTTCGTGGCTAAGCTCAAAAGAATCTCCGCTCTTGGCTTCGGCTCCCATCGTGCTGTTGTCGGGCGTGGCAAAGGCGATGCGTCCATCCGGAGCCATGATCGATTCGGTTTGGATGCGGAACTGCAGGAAGCCCAACGAAGCTTTGAGACCGCTTGAATCCCAAAACCTTGAATTGGCCCGCACGAGATGGCGATATCTTTTCTCCACTACGACCGTAAGCATGATCTGGCGACCATCGGATGAAAGCGACTTGGCGGTGACGCGACCCACATTGATACCTCTGTAATAGACAGAAGCTCCAGCATTGATAGGGGTGGAATCGGAAAGGAGCTTCAGCGTAAGGCCACTTTGGAGGATTTCTTCGGCATCGATGGTCGAGCGCCCAGTGAAGGATTCCGCGAGTTTCTTCGAAGAGCCGGGTGTGCACTCGATGTAAACACCGCTGATGAGGGTTTCTAGGCCGGTGATGCCTTGAAGGGAAATATTCGGGCGGACGATAGAAAAGAACGAATCCTCCCGGCGCAGGAATTCATAGCCTTGGTTGAGGCGGGCCGTAACGATGACGCGACCCTCAGCTGTTTCCACGCTCTCAACCAAGCCGACAGGAATGCCGAGGTAACGGAGTTCTGTGCGCCCCGGAGCGAGCCCCCGCCCGTTGATGAAGCGGATTTTAATTGGAGCCGAGAGTGCTCTGGCATTCGCCTCGTCCTCGTAGAGCGAGAAGTTGGTATTCTGCGAAGCCGTCTTGGTTCTGGGTGTGAAAGTGTCGAACGCCACCGCACCTTGCATGAGGCCTTGAAGACCATTGACATCAAACTGCAAGAAACCGGGCCCCGCTTTGATCGAGGTCGCCGGAACGCGCCAGAAGCGGGCGTCGGCATCCAGCGCATTGCGAAACTCCGGGCGAATCACTCCGTGGAGGACGGGCTTTTCGCTGGCATCGAGTTTCTTTTCCAGAATCGAGCCAACAACGACTCCTTTGTAGAGAACCGGGCTCCCCTTGCCCATCGGCGGGAGGTTTTCAGCGGACAGTGTGAATGCGAGACCTTGGCGTTCGGCTTGCATGCGCTCCCACTCCTCGTTGGTCACAGAGCGGCCTGCGAAGAGGTCGGTATGTGTGCCCCCGGTGCCGGGAGCGAGTTCGATGTAGACTCCGGTAACGAGCGTATCGAGGCCGGTCACACCTTGAAGGGAAACATGTGGGCGCACGAGGGTGAAGGTGGTGGCGGTGTCGGCGAGATGCTCGTATTCCGGGATGAGTCGAACCGCTGCGAGAATGAGTCCGTTGGATGGACTGGGCTGGATGGATTCCACAAGGCCGATTGGCTGACCGAGGTAGCAAACTTTGGTTTCGCCGGGCGCGATGCCCCGGGCATTGTCGAAGCTCACCGTCAAGAGACGCCCTGCGCTCCGTGCGGCAAATTCAGACGAGGACAACTCGAGCAATGCGTCATTGGAGATTTCCATTCCATTCCTGTCGAAGTGATCAAAAGCCAGTGCGCCCTGCACCAAGGCATCAACTCCCTCCACATCGAGCTTCAATCCATGTTGACCGAATTTCATGGATGTCGCAGGCAATCGCCAGAACCTCGAGGTCGTGCGCAGAGTGCCGCGATAGGCTTGCTCGATCATCACGCGAAGCTCAGGCATGCCGTTTTCATCAATGAGTTTTTCACGAACGAGTCCGACTTTGACTCCCCGGTGGTAGACGGGGGTGCCTCTATTCAAGAAGGGAATCTGGGCGCCCTTGAGTCGAACGGTGAAGGCACCCGGCAGAAGCGGCATGAGCGGCGGCTCGGGGAGTCCCACAAAACGGGTTGCAGGATCGCCGCCCGGGTTGCGGGCGCGGATCGAATTGCCTTGGATGATTGATTCCAAGCCGGTGAGTTCCGCCATGGTGATCACAGGTTTTTCCACCCAGAAGTCGGTCTCCTGACTTGCAAGACCTGCGGCAAACTCCTTCAGACGGACCTTCACCAAAACCTTGTTGAGATTTTTATCGAGTTCCACCGCAGTGACCATGCCGGCATCCACGCCGCGATAGACAAGGGGAGTTTTGCCAGCCTGAATGCCCGGCACCTCATCGAATGTGATTTCGATTTCCGGCCCCATCGACTTGTAGTCGGTCCAAAGAAACCAGGCGGTGGCTGCTGCGGCGATGATCGGAAAAATCAAAACCCAGGCAACGCTGCGTTTGCGGGAGTCGCTAACGACTCCATGATCTTGCTGTTGGTGTTGATTGGTCATTGGGATTTCGGCAATGGCTGCTGCCAGATCATGTGAGTTTTATAGACATCTGCTGCGTAGAGCGTGCAAATAATCATCGCCGCGAAAAAAAGTGCGCCAACCTCTGATTGGACGCTGGCTAGAATTCCAAGCTGGCCGACGGCGACGAGAATTGAAAGCAGGAACAAATCGACCATCGCCCATGTGCCTATGCGCGTCAGGAATGCGTGAACTTTCATGCGACGGAGTTGGGAGATGTCTGATCCGTGCAAGTTTAGCAGCCAGGAAAGCGATACAAGCTTCACCACAGGAACCACCACGCTTGCCAGAAAAACCACAGCAGCCACGGGAACAAGTCCAGTGTCATAAAGTTCCACAACCCCGCCCATAACTGTGAGTGATTCAACTTGTCCAGTGATCGTGATTGTCATAACCGGCAAAAAATTGGCTGGGATGTAGAGAATAATCGCAGCGGCTGTAAGGGCCTTTGACAATTCGTAGCGGAGCTGGTCTGTCATTTCGCGCCCTCCACATAAAGCTCGGCGCACTTCCTGTCGAAAAACTGAATGGCCAGCATGGTGAGGACGGCAGTGGCGAGAATCCAGAGGGAGCCGGGCTCCCAGCTCACAGTGCCGAGTGTACGGAGTTTCACAACGGAGACCATGCAGGCGATGGCGAAGACAGGCAGGAGGTTCCAAGGTTCGAGCGCCTCTGTCAGTCGGAACGCCGCTCCCATGAGAGGAAGGCGCATCTGGAGAGTCCAACAGGCGGAAACATACGAGACGGAAAGCAGGTAAAACACCGGCGCTAAAATGGCAGAGAAAAAAACAATTGCCCCGAGGGGTTGGAAGCCCTGCATCCACAAACCCTTGACACCTGTAATAATGAGATTTGCCTGATAATTACCTGCTACGCTGAAAATGAGAATCGGATTCAAATTTGCCGGAATGAGTGTGATCAAGGCAGACATGGCAAAAGCCCAGGCGGCTATCATTGTGCGCCCGGGTTCTGAGGACTTGACCTGCTCGCCACAGCGTCCACAGCAAAGGTATTCATGGGTTCTCAATGGCCGGTCGAGCAAAGAGGCATGGCAGCGGGGACAGTGAATCCAGCGCTGGTCTGAAGGCGGGACTGGTGAATTGGTCGCGGACATATTTAAGGAACGAATGATCGCTCCGGTCAGGCTGCGAGGTTCATTTGCCGGGTTGGCGGGGAACAACGGCGAGAAAATTCCGAACGCGGGCGATTTCTGCCATTGAGATGACATCTCCCGCCCACATGCCGCTGGAACTGCCGCCATCAAGATTGATTGCGATTTTTGGCTTCCATGTATCTAGAATCGAAGGAACCGTGAGGATACGGGCGGCGTCGGCCAGTGTGACAGACGAGATGTAGATGAGGGCGGTTTCGCCGCGAGTTCCCTTTGCCACGACAGTCCGGCG
>Ga0164292_10003569_pt1 | contig 12678 bp, 12 predicted proteins | sample GEODES117metaG_FD_111486 | JGI IMG/M metagenome (GOLD analysis project Ga0164292, IMG submission 111486) | Eutrophic lake water microbial communities from Lake Mendota, Wisconsin, USA - GEODES117 metaG | ecosystem: Environmental > Aquatic > Freshwater > Lake | place: USA: Lake Mendota... | reverse complement strand
TCCTGACCTGACTCAATACGGTAGAGAGGCGCAAAGATCGATGGAATCTGCATGCAATACTGATCGAGTATTGAATGGGCCAGCTGCATACGCTAATTGCTTGAATAAACAAATCTCACAATACACGGGTGTAAAAAAGGTTCCGGAATTTACCCCTCCAGTTCAAGTTGCAGCCACAAATCCTCAAAAAATAATAAGTTCAGACGAATCATTGGTGAGAGATAACTCCCGCTTAGTTTCTGATGTAGAGAAATATCGTAAAGAAGCTGATGAGGCAAAAAAACGTCAACAGACATTAGAAGAGCAGTTGAAAGTAGCTAATCAAAAAATTATCCAACCTCAAAATCAACAAAATCAATACATTTATACCCGTAACTTAAATGCTCATGCGCTGGTAATTGGCAACGGTGCTTATTCCGGAAGCTCCAAACTTCTTAATCCCGTAAATGATGCTAAGGCTATGTCCGACAAGTTACGTAACTTGGGCTTTAATGTCATAGAGGCCTTAGACGCTGACCGGTTGAAACTAGTTAATGCACTTTCTCGGTTTTCTAAAACAGCAGCAAACGCTGATATAACTCTTTTGTTCTATGCGGGACATGGTGTGCAGATAACCGGTACAAATTACATGCTGCCGATTGATTTAAATTTGAATGATTTAACCCAAGCACCTTTGCAGGGCATTTCACTTAATGATGTAGTCGAGAAGTATTTGCCGGGTAAAACCAAACTTGTGTTCTTGGATGCTTGCAGAGACAACCCTTTAATGCAGGTTGCAAGTCGAGGGGTGACTAGAGGTTTAGCACCGATAAATGTATCAGAGGGAACGCTAATTTCCTACGCTACAAAAGACGGCTCAGTGGCTCAAGATGGTGATGGTAAAAATTCTCCATTCACTTCGGCCTTACTTGAGCACATTGGCGATCCTGATGACATTGCTGTTGTACTTAGGAAGGTGCGTGAAAAGGTAATGAAGACCACAGGTAACAAGCAACAGCCTTGGGAATATGGATCCTTGACCGGTGGAGCTTTGGTTCTGTCCGCGATTAAGCCTAAATAGTAATTTTCATCTTTAAGGTCTATTCCACAACCTAACTTGTCAATCACTACGTTTAAACGCAAATCAAAATTTATTCTTTATTCGGTGCTTGCAGAATAGATGTGAATCATGTAAATTGAATTCTGGATCGGTTCAATGCTTTACGCATTGCGACTCGCGGTATGGCAGGTTTTAAACCTGCCGCTTAAGAACATGCACCGATTCAATTGTTCTGAGCGGCTCCATTTTTTAATTAAGGGGTCAACATGAATGTTTTGAATGAAAAAACACTGGTTCAGCGAATCAACCGTAAGCTTGATGGGGAGAGACTCAAGCTTTGTAGGTATGATTCACCTTCGTTCAACGAGCTTGGGCGTTACTATGTAATCGACAATTACAATTGCCTTGTTTCAAAGGACATTGATATTCAAGACTACGCTAAAGAACTTAGTGTAATTTGAGTAATTAAACGGCCCATTAAAACCGGGCCGTTTTTTTCAGCTGAGTAAACTATCAAACAATCAGTGGATCAATTTTTGTAAGCGACGTACCTGATGTGTATTTAATTTTTATCGTTGAATCACTTTGAAGTACTGCAACTATCTGAGGTTCATCCTCAGCAAGCCAGTGCGAGTTGTTGGTTAGAAACTTGTCGAGTGCCCGTTGGATTCTTGACAAGGCAGGGAATGTCTTGGAGGTGTATCTAAGTTCAACGTCAAGGGTGAACGTGCAATTGCTTGCGTTGGTGTTTAAGATCAATGTGGTGTATTTCATCTTTATTCCATTCTGTTGATTCCGTATGCCAGCTTAGGTACTTACGGCGCAGGCCACTTCAGCTTGGCGATTGATTTCTAGAGCCGTAGGCTCCGATATGTTGCTGTCATCTGCGGGTGGCCTAATAGGTATCAGCCAGCAGTCTGGGTGCTGAGTGCGAGATTTCCAAGTAACGCTTTCAGCTATCAACTCACCAGAGGGGTAAAGGTTGATGAGTTTTTTACGGGTTACTGTGCGGATGCGCCAGCAAATCAATCCACATTGCTTATTGAGTTTGGCAGGGCCACGCACCTCAACAATCCTTCCGATGTTTGCTTCGCAACCGGGCATGTCGCCGATCATCACTGCCAGATCACCGTCCTTGCAACGTAATTCCATGTTGTCCTCCAACCCCCTGAGTTGGCATCAAGCATGGTGGGGGGCCATGCCTAACGCTTTAGCAGCATTTATTGACCGCCCTGCAAGTTGTCTTAAATCAGCGGTTGGAACAAAAAAGCCCTCGCAAGGAGGGCTGACACGCGATTGGTTGCCCTAAGGCCACATCGTTTGACCACCTTGCCCGGTAAGCAGGTTGGTGTGGGTGTCAGCCCAACTCTTAATGTCAGCCAATTGTCTCAAATCTAGGAACTAACGTCAATTCCGGGGGGGGGTATTTGCCTGAGTATTCCAAATTTCAAGCCTAGCCAGACCCCACCTACCCCGTACCCCCACTTACTGGCCTTGGGACTCCTGTCAGCCTTCGCATACTAATCTGCTCAAACGGTGAGCCGGCGAAAGGCCCCCCTTGCATTTTGAAATGCCTTAGCCGGGGGGGTATATAAAATTTGTAGAGAGGAAGCTTACGTGCGCAGTAGGACATGGTTGTAAAAATGATTAACATTCAAATATGAAACTCACGCGTTACTTTGTCTTGATTTGCCTATTTGGGTGGGGGTCGGTGTTTGCTCAAAGTATTACTCAAATGATGCGTTTAACCCCATGCCCATCATCATCATCAGAGTATTTTCATTATTGCTTTGGTACTTTCACCGATTCCAAAGGTAATAAATACGTTGGTAACTTCAGGGACAACGTGTACAACTGGCATGGTACTTACACTTGGGCCAATGGTAATAAATATATTGGTGAGTGGATGGACGGCAAGCGTAACGGGCAAGGAACTTACACCCGTACTACTGGCGAGAGATATGTTGGTGAATTCAAGGATGATAAGTACAACGGGCAAGGTACTTTCACATTTGCCAATGGCAGTAAATATGTTGGTGAGTGGAAGGATGACCAGCCCAACGGGCAAGGTACTGAATTTGCTTCAAATGGCTCAATCACAAATCAAGGTATTTGGGCTGAGGGCAGTTTTGTTCGCCCAGCACCTGTACGACAAGCAACAGTACCTAATCAAGAAGTAGAAAGACTTCGTGCGGAAGCGGATGAGGCAACAAGAAAGCAAGTAGCACTTGCTAACACTCAACGCATTGAAAATGAAAGACTTCGTGCAGAAGCGGCAGAAGCAAAAAGAAAGCAAGCTGAAGCAGAGGAAAGTATACGTGTTGCTCAACAGCTAGCATCACAAGCCAGAGAAAATGAAAGACTTCGTGCAGAAGCGGCGGAAGCAAAGAGAAAACAGGCTGAGGCTGAGGAGAGGATGCGTGTTGCTCAACAGCAAGCACCACAAACTATACAAACTTCGCCAGTTACGACTCAGTCGGCAATTCCTACTGGCAAGCGTGTAGCCCTTGTTGTTGGAAATAAAAACTATAAAGTCCGTCCACTCCAAAATCCACTCAATGATGCAGACGATATATCTCGCTCACTTCGCACAAGTGGATTTGAGGTGATTGACCTCAGAGACGCAACACTTCCGCAGATGCGTACTGCTGTGCGCCAGTTCGGTGACAAACTGCTCACCTACGATGTCGGCTTGGTTTATTACTCAGGTCACGGCGTGGAAGTCAAAGGCCGTAATTACTTCATTCCTGTAAATGCTGACATCCAACGAGAGGATGAGATCGCTGATCAGGGGCTTGATGTTGCATTGATTCTTGAGAAGATGAGTACTGCAGGAAAAGGTGTAAATATCTTGATTGTTGATGCTTGCCGAGATGATCCGTTTGGTCGCAGCTTCAGATCGTCTTCCAGAGGTTTGGCACAGATGGACGCGCCAAGAGGCACGATCATCGCGTATGCAACATCTCCGGGCAAAGTGGCCTCTGATGGAGACCCTAGAGAGCGAAACAGTCCCTATACAAAGCATCTCGTAAAGGCCATGCAGTCTCCCAATAAGCCGATTGAGCAGGTGTTTAAGGAGGTTAGAAGGGCCGTACAAGATGAAACAAAGAATCAGCAGACCCCTTGGGAAAATACAAGTTTGAGCGGTGATTTTTTCTTTAGAGTGCAGAAATGAAGAACCTTTTGCGTTTCCTTGCATTTATCCTGATGGTTGGTGGTGCTTGTGCACAAGAAATACCACAAAGAGTATCAACCGAACTTATTAGTGACTGTTTTTTGCTATTTTCTAAAGGGACAAATGGTAATTTGGCTTATTGGGAAATAAGTGGGTTTCGGAATAAAGCCTTTGCAATTGGAGTGCCTTCTTCAGGGCTTCAAACTTGTCAATATCAGTATGGTGGGGCCTTAAGGTACAGTAATGATGAGATTAAAGAGCTAGCTATTGCGGAATGCAACAAAAGAATGCCGACAGGAAATGGATGCGTAATTTACGCTAGAAATAACGAAATAATTTATGACAAAGAATCTCACAATCGACAATTAAATAAGAATACAACTAAAGAACAAGCAAACATGGCTAATCAAACCGTTGCTTTAGCCCCAGTACACACCAATATTAAACAGGGTAATTTACCCGCTTGTCGATCATTAAGTTTTCTTCATGATTGTTTTGGTACTTTCACCACTCCTAGTGGCGAGCAATATGTTGGTGAATTCAGGTACAGTCTTTACGATGGACAAGGTACTTTAACTTATGCTAACGGCAATAAATTTGTTGGTTGGTTCAAAGATGGCAAGTACTTCGGTCAAGGCACTTTGTTTGCGTCAAATGGCTCAGTCATCAACCAAGGTATTTGGGTAAATGGGGATTTTGTTCGTTCCTCACCATTGCAACAAGCAATCACACCATCATCTCTGCCCAGTAGTGCTGAAGAAGGCCGTCTCACGGCTGAGTTTGAAGCCGAACGCAAGAAACGCCAAGAGCTAGAACAACAACTTGCAGCAGCAAAAGAACGTGAACGCATAACAGCAGAACTAGATCAGGAACGCAAGAAGCGACAAGAGCTAGAAGCCCAACTAGCATCCTCAGTTCAACCTACCTACCGCGAAAACAATGTTTCAAGGCGCACAGCCCATGCGCTTGTTATTGGTAACGGAGCCTACCCCGGATCAGGCCGCTTAGATAATCCCGTGAATGATGCTAACGCCATAAGTCAAAAACTTAGGTCTATGGGCTTTACGGTCACCACAGTCACTGATGCCAACAGACAAAAGTTGGTGCAGTCGATGACCCAGTTCAGGCGTACAGCCGCTGCGGCAGACATTTCCTTGCTCTTTTACGCAGGTCATGGCGTTCAGATATTCGGAACTAATTACATCCTTCCAACAGATGTTGATCAAACTGATCCAGCTCAGGCGACTATCCAAGGGGTATCGCTGAACTCTGTAGTAGAAAACTTCCTTCCCGGTAAAACCAAGCTGGTTTTTTTAGATGCCTGTAGGGACAACGCCTTGCAGCGCACAAACGACAGAAGCGTCTCCAAGGGTCTTGCGCCCATATCGGCTGCCGAGGGAACCCTGATAAGTTATGCTACTAAGGACGGGCAAACCGCAGCAGACGGGGTGGGATCAAAGAACTCACCATTCACACAGGCGCTGTTGGAGCATTTAAATGATCCTCAAGATATTGCTGTCGTTCTGCGTAAGGTCAGAGAACGTGTGATGAAGATCACGGGTGGTAAGCAGCAGCCTTGGGAATACGGAAGTCTCACTGGTGGCGAGTTGGTGTTGTCTGCGATCAAGCCGAAGTGAAATTAAATTTATTTCACTTCAAAATCAACTGATCGATTACCACGCCTACCTGCAGTGTCTTCAATCACCATCAAAAGCTTGTGTTTTCCCTTAGGTAGGCTGGCTTCTTGAACAAATACGCCTGACTCAGTGACCTTGGCAACATTCAAGATCCGTTTAGTGATGTCAATTTCAAATGAACCATAAAGTACTTTGAAAGTCTCTGGTTTAACGACGCTTGGCGGGGTAGGCTGAAACTTCAATTCAATAGGTGTTGGACTGCTAACTGGTGTAGATAACTTTGGTGCAGAAAGCTCAATAACAGGTGCGTCCTTTGTCGGAATTGATCTGGGTTTGAAAGTAGATGCATTGTTGGATGCATTCATCTCTTCTATTGAAATTAGAAGTTGAGCAGAGCAAACCGACATGCTCATACAGAGGATGATTCCAAGTAGTTTTTTCATGGCTGTGTAGTTATTCTGACTCGACGGTTTTCTGCGGCTTTAGGTTTTTCAGGTAAAAGTAATTCCTTGAATCCTTTTCCTTCTCCTGTGAGGCGATTACTTTCAACCCCCTTTGATATTAGATAGGAAATTACTGAGTCTGCGCGGTTTTGACTTAACCTCATGTTGTGCTGTTCAGATCCTTGAGAATCAGTATGACCCTCAATTTTAAAATTCAAAGTCGCAAGGCGTTCATTTTTCATTGCGACAACCAAATCATCCAATAGAGGGCGGCTTTCACTCTTCAGAACTGCTGAATCCAAATCAAATTGAACTACTAAATCAACACTCTTGGGCTTTACAACAATGTTTCTATTGGAAAGGCTTCGTGTTTTTGGAGGTTCCTCCGCAGGTGCTAACTTTTCTATAAGTTCTGATGCAGTCGTTGTTCTTATTGGAGTTTGACCAATCGCTGCTGTGCTGACAAGAAGGAAAACTAATAGTATTTTCATTTGACCTCCTTGATGGCAACAAGCTTTGCACCAAAGCTTTCAGACTTTCCATCAGAGTTTGTTAAGAAGTTGATCAACGCAGACCTTCCTCCAATATCGTTAAGGGTATAAGTGAAAGGTTCTGCTGCGGTGGGTTCAGCCATCATTAAAGTGTTTAGTTTTCTGGGAGTGTCCGAAACCATGACCAGAAGATTGTTCGTACCAGCTGGCCCTGCAGCTTTGACTTCCCAATCTGGTTTGGGAATGCGAACCGTCTGACCGGCTTTGATAGTGTTGTTTTTATCTAAGCCGTTGGGATACAAAACATAGAAGCTTTTGGCATCGCTACCCAGAAGAATCATGTAAATGAAGCCGTCGTGGCTGGACTTGATACTTAGGTCTAAGCTGTCCTTGCCAATCTTCATTACAGGCTTGGACACCTTCACATCAACAACTCTTCTTGGATTGCGCTGTTGCTCAATGTCCTTGAGTGTGGCTAATGATGCCAGTGCCGGCTCTGCAGGGGGAATTTTCTCCGGTTCAGGAGGGAGCGTAGCTGGATTGATAACTTGTGGCGCAGGAACGGAAGCAGTAGCAGTAGCAGTAGCAGTAGCAGTAGCAGTAGCAGTAGCAGCAGCAGCAGCAGGAGCAGGAGCAGGAGCAGGAGCAGGAGCAGGAACAGGAGCAGGAGCAGGAGCAGGAACAGTAGCAGGAGCAGGAGCAGGAGCAGGAGCAGGAGCAGGAGCGGGAGCGGGAGCAGTTACAACTACCGGAGGAGTAGGTGGCACAACTACAGGCTTTGGTGGCTCAACAGGAGGCATTGCAACAGCAACAACCGTTGGCGGGCGCTGAACGGGGATTAGATTTCGGTTGCCCGTGACAGTAATGTGATGAGGCTTTATTCCCGGTACATTCTTTAAGCGCCCATCTACAAATCTTTGAGCGCATTGCTGCACTTCCTCTAAGGTCACTGCGCCAGATTGGTTTGTATCTTTTGCTTGACCTAGCAGACAGTCTCTGATGCCCTGTGTTGCAAGCCCACCCTTGTCCGGTTCATCAAAGCTAACTTCATCGGGTCTTGATGAAGATACCTGAACAAAGTTTTCTTTCAAAGCGCCTAGCTTTGTTACTTCCGGTAATAAGCTGCGTGTTTTGTAATTTGAAATAACACTGCAAGCATCGGCTGTAGTGCCTGACTTCATAAAAAACTTGGGCGTTAGCTGATCTTTTAGTAATGCTCTTGTTTTTGGGGGCACAACACCTTCAGAGTGGCAAGCATCAACGAGAGTGATAAATTTGTCTGAAGTCTTTGCTATTTTTTGAGTAGCGCCAGCAAACTCTTGGTTGGATATTGTTGAACCTTCATAGGTCAACAAACCTTCAACGCATTCGTTTCCTGCAGGTTGCCGCGTCCCATGCCCTGAAAAATAAACGAAGGTTCTTGAGCCTTCACTTGAGGTGTCCCCCAATTGTTTCAATGCGTTAAGGATGTTTGCTTTGGTTGCCTGTGAATTTCTAAGGTACTTAACATTATTTTCAGGTATTCCCATAGCAGCAGCAATTTTTGCAGCGCTAACCATGTCATGCTTAACCCCAGCAAGTGGTGTGGCACCGGAGTAGCCGTACTCACCAACCCCAATAATCAACGCGGATCTGTTGGAGGTAGTCTGCGCTGAAACGGAATGGACAACAAACAGGATTGAAGTGATCAAAGAAATGTGTAGCTTCATGGTGCTCTTTTGACAAATTTGATGGCGGAAATTACTACTTCACCTTTACTGTTTCTCTCAAGTGAGATGACAGCGTCCCTACCCTTAGCCGTCTCATAAATTCTTTCTGAATTAAATTTTGCAAATGTTTTGATACTTGTGAACAGAGTGCCAATAAGACTTAGGGCTGCAAGTGGATTTCTCGCGACCAACTCGTTTGGTGGTGGTTCAACCAAAACTTTCCCTCCATCTGCCTCAACTACTGAAATCCATTTTTGCAATCTATCAGGAACATTGTTTGGGCTGACCTTGTCGTAAAAAGCAACTTCAACTGAAGCATTTTTATCTTGCAAGGATCCAGACAAGTCACGGTCAAACTTAGAAATGTCTAAGAAGCTCAACTTAGCCCCAGTTTGAGTTGACTCTAAAGCAGAAGAAAGCGGCACATTGGCGGCGCAAGAAGCCAAAGCCAATGAAAAAACCACACCAAGTGTTCGAAAAAACATGATCTATCGCTTTATTGAAGATTTCAGAGTTTGTAAATTTAATTTAATACTAATTAAGTATTAGATAATCTTAAAAATACGCATAATCAACAGAATAGACTTTACTATTCAATTGTCAATTTAAGAATTGTTAGTCAAGTGAGTATTTTCAGGGTCGTTTTAGTCATGATTGCGGTGCTATTTATCCTGCCGGTGCAGGCTAAACGCATCGCTTTAGTCATGGGCAACGACAACTACACTTCCGTAAGTAAGCTTCAAAAGGCGGGTAACGACGCAACCGCAATGGCGCGTGAACTTAAGAGTGCAGGCTTTACTGTTCAGCTTCATAAAGATTTAAATTATCGTGGGATGGTTAGGGCGGTTGAAGCATTTACTAACAGCATCACGGGCGGAGATGAGGTAGTAGTTTTCTTTGCAGGGCATGGAGTTCAAATCAGGAACGGTAGCTACTTGCTGCCAACCGACATTGAAGCCAACAGTGAAAGCGAAGTTGAAAAGACTGCATATGAGCTTCTTGCTCTAACTGACAAGATCAGTGAAGCCAAGCCTGCTTTTAGCTTGGTGATGGTTGATGCTTGTAGAGACAACCCACTGAAATCAAAAGGTAGAAATATTGGTAACGCTCGTGGCCTAAGCGCCATTGAGCCACCCAAGGGGCAAATGGTTGTTTATTCAGCAAGCCGTGGTCAGCAGGCGCTAGATCGCTTGAGTGATAAAGATCCTAACCCTAACGGTGTCTTTACTCGCGAGTTCATAACTCAAATGCAGAAGCCGGGCGTAAGGATTGAGGAAATCATGCGAAATGTTCAAGATGCGGTTGAATCATTGGCTAAAACTGTTAACCATGATCAAAGACCAGCTGTGTACAACGAGGCTAGAGGAAATTTCTATTTCTTTGCGCCAATCACAGTGCAGGCTGCGCCACTTCCTCCAGCTAAACCAGACTCTTCTGCGTTGGAGTTGGCGATGTGGGACGGTGTAAAAAATGCTACGACTGTTGCTGAGATTCAGGCGTATTTGAATCGATTTCCAAATGGGTTTTTCTCTGAACTTGCTCGTGCTCGTATCGTTGCTCTTGGAGGCGTGAAGTTAGAAACAGTTTCTGCTGGAGGTCAAAGTGGATCTCCTGAACAGCAACTGAATGCCGCCAATAAGCCTGCTTCTCCAGAAACTATTAAAGACAGCACTGCCGCTTTAACAAATAATCCTACCTCATCAGCAACAAACCCAAATTCGTCATCACAAGCATTAGTCTCAGAAATTTCCAATTTACCAAAACCCGGCTCAATAATCAAAGACTGTGAAGAGTGTCCAGAAATGGTCGTTATTCCTGCGGGAAGCTTTGAAATGGGTTCAAATGCAAATAAAAACTCTATGCCGGTTCATACAGTTAATGTGCCAAGTTTTTTGATGGGAAAGACAGAGGTAACGCGTGGTCAGTGGAAGGCGATAATGGGTAACTACCCAAGTAACTTTCCGAATGTAGGCACATTCAGTTGTGCCGCAGGTTGGGTTGATGGTAAGTACGTAGGTAAAGATTTAGCACCAATTCATACGGATCAATGCCCAGCGCAATATATTGCTTTTGATATGGCAGTGGAATTTCTAAGTCGATTAAGTAAGAAAACAGGAAAAAATTACAGGTTGCCTTCAGAGGCGGAGTGGGAGTACGCTGCAAGGGCAGGCAGTAAAACTGAGTGGAGTTTCGGTGATGACAAAAATCAAATTAATGAATACGCTTGGAACAAAAATAACACCGATCCTGAAAACAAATTTGGTTCATCCAATAAAGCACAACTTGTAGCAACAAAACGACCTAATGCTTTTGGTCTATTTGACATGTATGGAAATGTGATCGAGTGGACGAAGGATTGCCGTCATGACAATTATGTAAATGCCCCTACAGACGGAAGTGCTTGGACTTCAGCAGACGCTGGTGCATGGTTATTCCATAACTGTAATCTTCGCGCAACTAGAGGGGGTCACTATTTATCCACGGATATGAATTTAACTAGTGCTTCTCGTTCTTGGTTCAATAAGGCCGAGACTTTTTCACAGGCTTGGATTGGTCTTCGTGTTGTGAGAGATTACTAAATTCTCACGTTTTTTTATTGTCCGAGATGCACTACAGATTTAATGCTAAAAAAATCGATAGTACACATGATTCACCTTTTACTTAATTGAAATGAAAGCAAGAATCAATTTAAGATTACTCTTTTACTTTACATATCTATGTACTAATTTTGCTTTTGCGCAACCATTAGACAAAGCATTGGATGGGAAATGGATTTTAATTGGCGGAAAATCAACAATCATAATATCTGATCAGAATTTAAAATTTAATAAAAGTTCTTTTGACAAGGAAGGCAATTTCTCATGGATCAAATCAGCACCTGAGAATGGAAAATTGCCAGCCGCAAATGTTTCCTCCGAGGGTATATATAAAGTGTGCTTTTATACTGGATCTACCATTTCAAGATTAGAACTATTGAATGGCCTCTCAGCTAGGTTGCAACATTTGGCAGGATTAAAAAAAGAAGAACAGCTTTATAAAGATCAAATTAGGTATGAAAGAAGCAGTATCAAAATCGCCCAATCAAAAATTAAAAATCTTAGCGATGGGACATTTGAAACGTTTAGTTGTGGGGAATATTTATATTCAAAGAAAGATAAAAGTTATGAGCCAAGAGATAGTGAAGACTTGAACGAATTCTTTTTGTTTGATAAGAGTACACTTTATCGTTGGCGCGAGAATTTGGCTTTAGGAGGAATTGAGCTAAGCGCTTACCAAAAGAAATAATCGCACGAATCGATCGTTATCAGTGAATTAGCCCCCTGAATGACAGTCAAAAAATTGATTCAAACTTTATCAAATTCTTTAAAATTAATGCCTAAGCTTAGTAGTCAATTAAGGATTGAAATGACTGCGAATAATGATGCAAACATTGTTAAAACTGAGGTTAAAAAACAGGACTCAGCATCTGTCAAATGGAACGGCCCGCGTACCGCCGAAGGTAGGCAGCGCATAGCTCAGGCACAGCTTAAGCATGGGTATTACACAAAGGCTGGCCTAACGGCAAAACATGCTGAGGCCATTATGCTGCGACAGTTAGAAGACATCGCAGTATTGATCGGAATGATTCAAGGCCCAAGGACACGTGGCGCAAAGCCACGGGGGTACAAGCCTGTAACTTCTATGGCGGATGTGAATGCTCTGATTGCACTTGAATAACGGCTCAAACAATCCTCTATCGGATTCATTCAACGGCAAGTCCCATCAGGAATGCGATTTGCAGGACTCGCCTGTAGCGTAGAAACGATTAAATTAACCCAGCATATAGGTGGGTAGCCTGCCACCAATTAACTGCTTATTCTTTGGTGCCGGCCTCTCCGCCGAATTCTCCTCCCCCCTAAAGGGGGAGAGGAGAATTCCGGCGGAGTTAGCTGGGCCATATTTCAGGCGGTCTTCCATATAAAACCTTCATTGGATTTCAATAGACCCCTTGAAATCAGGCCCCTGAGAGCATCTTTGGAACGAGTCTTCTTTTTGTCCGAAGCACAAGGCAGTTTTTCAGCCCCAGCCTTAACTGCATCATCAAACCGAATGCAGATTGCCTCAGGCGGAACCCCAGTCATACCTGAAGTGCCCAAGGTAAGCAATGGCTGGATTGTTTCCCAAACAATTTCTTGATTTTGACC
>Ga0164292_10003568_pt1 | contig 12678 bp, 9 predicted proteins | sample GEODES117metaG_FD_111486 | JGI IMG/M metagenome (GOLD analysis project Ga0164292, IMG submission 111486) | Eutrophic lake water microbial communities from Lake Mendota, Wisconsin, USA - GEODES117 metaG | ecosystem: Environmental > Aquatic > Freshwater > Lake | place: USA: Lake Mendota, Wisconsin... | reverse complement strand
GGCATCGTCGCGCTGCCGCCCGCGATCATCCGCGACCGGGTGGGCGGCGACAAGATGGCCAAGATGATGAGCCTGATCTTCGTGATCTTCCTGATGGTCCCCGCCGTCGCGCCGACCATCGGGAAGGGCATCCTGCAGCTCGGCAACTGGCGCGCGATCTTCGGCTTTATGGCGGTGCTGGGTGTGGCCGTGGGCGCGTGGGTGCATTTCCGCCTGCCCGAGAGCCTCTCCGAAGAAAACCGCCAGCCGATCCATCTCGGCACCATCGCCGCCAACATGACCCGCGCGCTCTCGACCCCGAGCGTCGCGGGTTACGTGCTCGGTTCTGCGCTGGTGTTCAGCGCCCTGTTCGGCTTCATCATCTCCTCGCAGCAGCTGATCACCCAGACCTTTGACGCGGGGGACATCTTCACGATGGTGTTCGCGATCTGTGCAGGCTCCATGGCCTTTGCCAGCTGGTCCAACGCGCGCATCGTCGAGCGTTTCGGCGCGCGGCGGGTGAGCCATACCGCGCTGTTCGCCTTTATCGTGGTGAGCGCGGTGCAGGTGATGTTCGCCTTCCAGCCCGACGAGAGCCTGTGGCAGTTTGTGCCGCTGATGGCGATCAACATGGCGCTCTTGGGTTTCATCGGCAGCAATTTCGGCGCGATTGCGATGAACCCGTTCTTTGCCATCGCGGGAGCGGCCAGCTCGGCGCACGGCTTCGTGCGCATGACCATGGCCGCGCTGCTGGGCGGGGTGATCGGTTACGCGTTTGACGGCACTGCGCGCCCGCTGGCGCTGGCGCTGCTGGCGAGCGGGCTGGCGTGCCTCGTGCTGGTGCTGTGGAGCGAGAAGGGCAAGCTGTTCGGGCCTTCGGATGCCGAGGCGGGGATGGGTCGGCGGCCTTGATTTCCGCGCGCCCCTCCGGGCGCACGGTCCTCGCTGGACGGGCAGCAAGGCTGCCCCCGCTGCGGTTGGGCAGTTGCCCTTGCGGCCGTGCGGGCCGGATCAGCGCTCGCTTTCAAGCTTTCTCCACGCCAGCCCGGCAAACTCGCACAAGAGCGGCCGCGTGTCGCGCGGGTCGATGATGTCCTCGACATTGAACCTTTCCGCGCTGCGGAACGGCGAGGTGACCTTCGCCAGCCGTTCGCGGATTTCCTCCAGCAGCGCCGCAGGGTCTTCGGCAGCTTCCAGCTCGGATTTGTAGGCGACCTCCAAGCCGCCCGCGATCGGAAGCGAGCCCCAGTCACCGCTCGGCCAGCAATAGCGATACTGATACCGCTCGGCATTGCTCATCGCGCTCCCCGCGATGCCATAGGCGCGGCGCATGACGATGCTCGCGAGCGGCACGGCGGCGCGGTAGATCGCGTTCATCGCATTGACACCGTAGCGGATCGTCCCCGCCATTTCCGCCTCGCGCCCGATCATGAAGCCGGGGTTGTCGACCAGATGCACGATCGGCAGCCGGAACTGGTCAGCCAACCTGACGAAGCGTTCGACCTTCTCGGAGGTCTTGGCCTCCCACGATCCGCCGAGATAGCTCGGATCGCTGGCGATCACGCAGACCGGCCAGCCATCGAGCCGCGCGAAAGCGGTGATCGCGGCGCGGCCCCAGTGCTTGCCGATCTCGAACACGGTGCCCGCATCGAACAGCATGTCGAGGCAGCGGCGCATCGAATAGACCTGCTTGGGATCGCGCGGCACCAGGCTGAGCAACGCCTCCTCGCGGCGGTCCGCGGGGTCGGTGCATTCGGCGCGGCGCGCAGGCTGGCCGACATATTCGGGCATGAACCCGAGGAAATGCCGCGCCCGGGCAAAGGCTTCGGCTTCGCTCGCGACCTCGTCATCGACCACGCCGTTGCGGGTGTGGATTTCCGACCCGCCGAGCCGTTCCTTGGCTTCCTCGTGATTGGCCGCGCCGTCCTTGTAGGCCTCACCCAAGCCATCGACCACGGCCGGCCCGGCGGCGAAGATCTGGCTGAGGCCCTTGACCATGATCGAATAGTGGCTCGCCACAGTGCGTGCCGCGCCGAGGCCTGCGGTCGGCCCGAGCGCGAGCGCGACCACCGGCACAGTGTCGAGATTGGTCACCACATCGCCCCAGCCGGGCACGGCGGGGATATAGGTCGCGCCGATCTGTTCCAATGTCTTCACCGACCCGCCGCCGCCCGTGCCGTCGATCATGCGGATGATCGGGAGCTTGAGTTGATGCGCCATCATCTCGGCCTGCACCATCTTGCGCGCAATCCCCGCATCCGCCGCGCCGCCGCGAATGGTGAAGTCGTCCGCCGTAGCGACCACCGGGCGGCCATTGATCAGCGCCTTGCCGAACAGGAACGGGGCGGGGGTGACGCTGGCGAGGTCGCCGTTGGCGTCATACCTGGCGGAACCAGCGATCTTGCCGATTTCGCGGAAGGAGCCTTCGTCGCATAACGCAGCGAGCCGCGCGCGGGCGTCCATCTTGCCGCGCAAGTGCTGGCGCGCAACTTTGTCCGCGCCGCCCATCTGCTCGGCCAGCGCCTCGCGCGCGCGCAGTTCTTCGAGTTCCTTGGCCCAGGTCATTCCCTCTCCCTCACCTCGTCACTGCGAGGAGCCGCAGGCGACGCGGCAATCCATGGTCGGACGGCGCGCCGGGATGCGAGGTCAGGTCATGGATTGCTTCGCTGACGCTCGCAATGACGAAAACGAAGGGAGGGTCACTCCCCTGCAGGCACCACGCGGCACAACACCGCCTCGACCTGCACCTGCCCGCCTGCAGTGACCGTCAGCCCCTCGACCACTCCGTCGAAGGGCGCGGTGAGGGCGTGTTCCATCTTCATCGCCTCGAGCACCAACAGCCGTTGCCCGGCGGTGACGGACTGACCTTCGGAGACATCGACCGCTATGACCTTGCCCGGCATCGGCGCAAGGATCGCGCCATCGGCGGCGGAGGCTTGGCCTTCCCCATGCGGATTATGCTGGCCAATGGCGAAGGCGATACCCTTTGCACTCACCAAAGCCATGGTCGGTGTGGCGGACGACGACCAGACATCGTCGAACCAATCATCAGGAATGCGTGCTTCGACAGGGCCAGATTCCGTCGTCAAAAGCACTGACTTCTTGGGATTTGAATTCAAGCGAAAGCCAGTCAAAGGCGCCTGCTGCACACCAACGTATTCGCGTTGGAGATGCAGCGCGGCCGTCTCAAGCATGTCCTTGGTGGGCTGGCTGTCAGGGATCAAACCATCACCGCGCGCCGCGATGAGGCCTGTAGTCATCATGCCTTCAAGAAATTCGGCGTCTTCGAGCAGGCGATAAAGGAAGCCAGCGTTCGACTTCACCGGCCAGACAGCGGTGCCATCCAACACTTGCTTCAAGTCCTCGATGGCGTGGTCGCGATCTGGAGCCCACGCGATGATCTTGGCGATCATCGGATCATAGAATGGCGAGACGGTCGCGCCTTCTTCGACTCCGGTGTCGACGCGTTCGCCGTCGGGAATATGGAAGCGTTCCAACCGCCCCGTGCTCGGCAAAAACCCCTTGGCTGGGTCCTCCGCATAGAGCCGCGCCTCGATCGCATGGCCGTTGATCGACAGCTCCTCCTGCTGCTTGGGCAGCGGCTCCCCGCTCGCAACCCGCAGCTGCCATTCGACCAGATCGACCCCGGTGATCTCCTCGGTGACGGGGTGCTCGACCTGAAGGCGGGTGTTCATCTCCATGAAAAAGATGCGGTCGGCGTGCAGGCCTTCGCCGGCGTCGGCGATGAATTCGATCGTGCCTGCGCCCTCGTAATCGACCGCCTTGGCGGCGCGCACGGCGGCGGCGCAGATGGCTTCGCGGGTGGCGGCGTCCATGCCTGGAGCGGGGGCTTCCTCGATCACCTTTTGGTGGCGGCGCTGCAATGAGCAGTCGCGCTCGAACAGGTGGACGACGTTGCCGTGCGCATCGCCGAACACCTGCACCTCGATATGGCGGGGCGAGGTGATCCACTTCTCCAGCAGCACCTCGTCATTGCCGAAGCTGGCCTTGGCCTCGCGGCGGCAGGAGTCGAGGCTCGCGGCGAAGTCTGCGGGCGCATCGACCTTGCGCATCCCCTTGCCGCCGCCGCCCGCGACCGCCTTGATCAGGACGGGATACCCGATCGCCTCGGCCTCGGCAGTGAGGCGTTCAAGCGACTGGTCCGCGCCGAGATAGCCGGGCGTGACGGGAACACCCGCCTCGATCATGCGCGCCTTGGCCGCGTCCTTCAGGCCCATCGCGCGGATGCTCGCAGGCTTGGGGCCGACCCAGACGAGGCCAGCATCGATCACGGCCTGCGCGAAGTCGGCATTTTCCGACAGGAACCCGTAGCCGGGGTGAATCGCATCCGCCCCCGTCGCCTGCGCCGCCGCGATGATCTTCGCGCCGACTAGATAACTCTCGGCTGCAGGCGAGGGGCCGATATGCACGCTCTCGTCAGCGACACGCACATGCAGCGCCTTGGCATCGGCATCGGAATAGACCGCGACGGTCGCAACGCCCATCGCGCGCGCGGTGCGGATAATGCGGCAGGCAATCTCGCCGCGATTGGCGATCAGGAGTTTGGTTATCATTGTGCCGCTCCGCAGCCGGTGGCGAGGTGGCTGTAGGTGATGGTTGCGATCTTCCACGCGCCGTCGATCCGCATCAGCGTGAAGATGTCGACCCCGCAATGGCTGAGCTTGCCGTCGATGATGAAATCGTAATCGGCACGGACCGTCGCCACGGCGCCATCGACCGTTACCACTTCGCCGCGCAGCGGTTCGGATACGGGGACGGGAATGCTCGACACCGAAGCGATCAACTGCGTCATCGGGATCAGACCGACGCGGTCTGCGCCGTCTCGTTCTTCGACCTTGGCAACGAAGCCGGGCTCGGTGACATGGGCGCGCATGGCTGCGGCGTCCTTCGCGGCAAGGCCGCGCATGAAAGCCTCAACCGTGGCGATCACGGCTGCCTCGTCGGAGTTGCGATCAGGCGCGGGCTCGGCAGCGAGAGGTGCGGCGGCAGCGAGCGCAAGAGCGGTTGCGAGAATGGCTTTCATGCCCGCTTGGTTAGCCGCTTTTTTTCGTCATTGCGAGCCGGAGGCGAAGCAATCCATGGCCTAACATCACTGCGGATGGCGAGGCTGGTTCATCGATTGCCGCGTCGCCCCTCACGGGGCTTCTCGCAATGGCGAAGGCTTGGCCCGGGGTGACGGTGATGGGGACTTGGGCCGGTAATCCGCAATCCCCCAGTCGATCCCGCCTTTGGGCTTCTTCTCGCGGTTGAGCACCGCGGAAAGAAATGCGCGCACGCCGTAGAGCGCCTTTTCGCTGCGCGGCACGTAAGTGCGGCCGGCCCAGGCCTCGGGCCCGCGCGCCCTAACCTTGCGGCCGATCGCGCCATAGATGCGCGCCGCCGAGAGCACCGCCCAGCGGCTGCGGAAGGGGAGTTTGGCCGCACCAACCCGCGCGGCCGCCTCGTGCTTTTCCACCAAGGCAACCAGCCGCGCGGCCATGTCGGCGAGTTCCTTGCGGTGGTGCGGCTTGGTGTGCTGGCCGGGCTCGATATCCTCTTCGGCGAGCCATTCCTGCGGCAGGTAGCAGCGCCCCGCCGCATCATCCTCGACGATATCGCGCGCGATGTTGGAAAGCTGGAAGGCGAGGCCGAGGTCATTGGCGCGGTCGAGCGTTTCCTGATCCTTGGGATCGACCCCCATCACCACCGCCATCATCACGCCGACCGCGCCCGCGACATGGTAGCAATAGCGCAGCATGTCGGCCTCGGTGCGCGGGCGCCAGTCTTCGGCGTCCAATTGGAAGCCCTCGATCACGTCCTCGGCCATCTGCGGGGTGAGGCCCACTTCGGCCGCGACCACGCCGAGCGCGTCAAACGCCGGATCGCCGGTCGGCTTGCCCTCGAAGGCGAGCGCGGTGAGGCGGCGGATCAGCGCGAGCCGCTGGCCCAAGTCGGACTGGTCACCCAGCACCCCGCCCATGTCCTGATTATCGGCAATGTCATCCGCGCGGCGGCACCAGGCGTAGAGCAGCCACGCGCGCTCGCGGGTTTCCTTGTCGAACAGGCGCGCGGCGGCGGAAAAGCTCTGCGAGCCGCGCTTGATCGACAGCCGCGCATGTTCGACCAGCGCGGCACGGGTGGCAGCATCGACCCCCATCGCGCCGCCCTACAGCTCCTCGGCCTTCATGCGGAAGATGGGGGTGTGCGGCTGGTAGGCTTCCATCTTGGCGAGCAGTTCGTGGATCGAGGTCGCCGCGATCAGGATGTTCTGGTGCGCGGGCCGCACAAACCCGACCTCGGCCATCTTGGCGTTGAAGGCGAGCAGGTGATCATAGAAGCCGAAAGCATTGAGCAGGCCGACCGGCTTGGTGTGATAGCCGAGCTGCGACCAGCTCATTGCCTCCCATAGCTCGTCCATCGTGCCGACCCCGCCGGGGATGGTGATGAAGCCGTCCGAGAGGTCGGTGAAGCGCTGCTTTCTCTCGTGCATCCCGGAGACGGTGACGAGTTCGTCGCAATCATGGTTGGCGACTTCGGCCTTCACCAAGTGTTCGGGGATGATGCCGATCACCTCGCCGCCCGCATCCTTCGCGCCCTTGGCGACCGCGCCCATCAGCCCGAGCTTGCCCCCGCCATAGACAAGGCCAATCCCGCGCCCGGCCAATTCCGCGCCGACATCATAGGCTAGTTGTACATAGCGCTGATCCTCAGGCGAGGCCGAACCGCAATAGACGGCGAGACGTTTCACGCGCCCGCCTTTACCGCCAGATCCTCCAGCATCAGCCCGGCGGTCGCCTTGGCGCTGCCGACCACGCCGGGGATGCCTGCGCCCGGATGGGTGCCGGCGCCGACGAGGTAGTAATTGTCGATCACATCGTCGCGGTTGTGGCCGCGCAGGTAGGCGCTCTGCCACAGCACCGGCTCAAGGCTGAAGGCGCTGCCCATGTGGGCATTGAGGTCGTGCTTGAAGTCCTTGGGCGCGTAGCTGAACTTGGTGACGATCCGGCTGTGGATGTCGGGGATCAGGCGCCGTTCGAGCTCGTCGAGGATCATCTTCTCCAGCTTCGGCCCGACATCGTCCCAGTCGATCGGCATCTTGCCCATGTGGCTCACCGGCACCAGCGCGTAGAAGGTGCTCTTGCCTTCGGGCGCCATGCTCGGATCGGTTACGGTCGGGTGGTGGAGGTAGATCGCGAAATCTTCCGGTACCACGCCGTTTTTGTAGATGTCGTCGAGCAGGCCCTTGTAGCGCTTGGCGAACAGGATCATGTGGTGCGGGATGCCGGGCCATGTGCCCTCCAGCCCGAAATGCACCACGAAGAGCGAGGGCGAGAAGCTCTTGCGGTTCAGCGACTTGGCCATCTGCTTGCCGCGCTCGCTCCCCGACAGCAGGTCCTTGTAGGAATGCATGATGTCGGCGTTCGAGGCGACCGCGTCGAAGCGCTGCCTGAAGCCGCTCTTGGTCTCGACCTCGGTCGCCTTGGTGCCCAGCGTGTGGACCTGCACCACCGGATCGCCGACACGCATCGTGCCGCCGAGCCGCTCGAAATGGCGCACCATCCCTGCGATCAGCCGGTTGGTGCCGCCGCGCGCCCACCACACGCCGCCATCCTTCTCGAGCTTGTGGATCAGCGCGTAGATCGACGAGGTGTTCATCGGATTACCGCCCACCAGCAGCGAATGGAAGCTGAAGGCTTCGCGCAGCTTGGGGTGCTCGATATAGCTCGAGACCATCGAGTAGACACTCCGCCACGCCTGCTCCTTGATCAGGGCAGGAGCGGCCTTCAGCATCGACTTGAAATCGAGGAACGGCTTGGTGCCAAGCTTGAGATAGCCTTCCTCGTACACCCGCGCCGAATATTCGAGGAAGCGGGCATAGCCGGCGACGTCCGCCGGGTTCAGCTTGGCGATTTCCGCGTTGAGCTGTTCCTCGTCGTTCGAATATTCGAAGTTGGTGCCGTCGGGCCAGTTGAGGCGGTAGAACGGCATGACCTTCATCAGCTCGACATCTTCCGAAATGTCGTGACCGGTGAGCGCCCAGAGCTCTTCAAGGCAGGGCGGATCGGTGATCACGGTCGGCCCGCCATCGAAGGTGAAGCCTTCGCGCTCCCAGTAATAGGCGCGCCCGCCCGGCCGGTCGCGGCCTTCGATCACGGTGGTGGCAATGCCGGCCGATTGCAGCCGAAGGGCCAGCGCCATGCCGCCGAAGCCCGCGCCGATCACGCAGGCGGTGCGGCCCGCATAACGTTCGGCCAGAGCGGGGTTCACGCCCTTTGCGCCAGTGGGGGTGCCAAGATTGAGCTTCGCATCGGCGTTCATGCCGGGGTCTCCATAGTGAGAGGCTTGGTGTCCAGGGGTGTGCCTGACGAAAACAGCGCACGGATCGCGCGCGGGATAGCTACGGGAGGCTTGCCGGTAAGGATGCGCAACCGGTCAGGCCAGGTCGAGCGGCCCGCATAGAAGCGTTCGACCAGACGCCCGCGCAGGGCGTAGAAATGTTCGAACACCACCACGCGCTTGTCGGGCTCGGCGGCCTCGAACAGCATCCGGCTGAGCATCCGGTAATAGCCCGTGGCGCGCCAGTGGCGCTTGGCCCTGCGCGCGCAGAAGGCGGCGAGTTCCTCGCCCGACAGGTCGGGGCGCTTGGCGATCACCTGCGCGATGGCAAGCGCATTGTCCGCGGCAAACGGCAGGGTGTAGCTGGTGAGCGGGTGCGAGAAGCCCCCGCGCGCGCCCGCCAGCGCCACGCCCGGGATGGCGATCTCGGCCTGCGCTGCGGCGAAATTCCCGCCCGAGACGACCGGCAGGATGCCCGCTTCCTGATCGATCACTTCGCCCTTCCAGCCGCGGCGGTGGGCATATTCGGCGACCCGGCCCTTGAGGACATCCGCGTCCATCTTCGGCTGGTCGGCATAATAGGTGTCCTCGACGAAGACCTCGGTGGGCGAAAGCGGCAGGACATAGACGAAGCGATAGGCTGCGCCATTGCCATAGGGTGCGATCTGATCGACGCTCGCATCCATGATGACGGGGCGGGTGAGGCCGTGCGGCTCTTCGCAGCGGAAGTGCTGGCCGAGGAACACCTGCCAGCCGCCCGCCAGATGCTCCGAGGCGCGGAACGGGCGGCAGTCGATCACGCGCTTGGCTGTGATCCGGGTGCCGTCCGCCAGCGTCACCCCGCGCGCATCGAGGCCGGCCGCCTTGGTGCCCAGCATCACGCGCTCGGCCGGCAGTTCGGCGATCAGCTTGGCGTGGAATTCGGCGCTGGCGAGCGAGCGATAGGAGGTCGGCAAGCTGCGGCCATAGCCGGGAAAGGTGATGTCATAGCCTTCGTCCCAGCCGTTGAGCGCAAAGCCTTCCATCAGCTTGCGGGCATGGGGGGCGATGTCGGTCTCGAACCAGCTCCAGCGGTGATGCCCGCCGAATGTGCGCCCGGCCTCGATCACCAGAAAGCGGCAGCCGGGCGCTTGGCGCTGAAGTGCGAGCGCGATCAGACCGCCCGCCAACCCGCCGCCAACGATCACCAGATCGTGCGGAGAGGCGCTGCCGGAGGTCGGATGGGGCGGTGAATCGCTCATGCTCTGCCAGCCCTAGGCGAGGGCGCGGCTCACGGCAATGTTGCCTGCGCCGGTGGGCGTGCCAAACGCTGTTGCAACATCACCGAATGGACCATATGTGCGCCCCCGAAGGCGCGAAGAATTCGCACAAACCCATTGTTTCATAAGGAGTTTGCATCTATGAACCTTCGCAGACACCTTGCCCTGCCCGCGCTGCTGGCTGTCGTGCTGGCGCTCGTCGCGACCCCCGCGCTGGCCGAGGACGCTGCGGTCGAGGTCCAGCCTGCTGCTGCGCAAGATGCCCCCGCTACGGTGCGCCCGCCGATCGCCTTCACCAAGCCGGTGTTCGACGAGACCTGGGCGACCATCGGCCTCGGCGCGGGGCTGGTGCCGAGCTATGCCGGATCGAACGATTACATTGCCTTCCCGCTGCCGCTGATCGTCGGCCGGGTCGGCGGGGTCGGAATCCGGCCCAACGGCCCCGGCCTGACGTTCGATGTGCTTTCGCCCAAGCCCAAGTTGGGCAAGCGCAAGACCCGGCTCGCCTTCGGTCCGGCCTTCCGTATCCGTAACGACCGCGATGCCCAGATCGAGGACGCGGTGGTCGCGCGCGCCGGGCGGCTCGATCTCGCGTTCGAGGCGGGGCTGAACGCGGCAGTGTCCTTCCCCGGTGTGTTCAAGCCTTTGGATACGCTGACGGTCGGTGCGCAGGTGCGCTGGGACGTGCTCGGCGCGCACGAGGGCATGGTGGTGGAACCGCAAGTGACCTATGCCGCGCCGCTCGGCAAAGCCTTCGTGCTTCAGTTGCAGACCGGGCTGGAATTCGTCGACGACAATTTCGCCGATTACTATTTCAGCGTCACCCCGTCGCAGCGCGCGGACAGCGGCCTTCCGGCCTTCACCGCCGAGGGCGGGCTCAACCGCATCGGCACGCTGGCGATCGTCAATTATGACTTCAGCGGCAACGCGCTCGACGGCGGGTGGAGCGTCTACGGCGTGGGCGGCTATTCGCGGCTGCTCGGCGATGCCGCCGATACGCCCTACACCGCCGAGCGCGGCAGCGCCAACCAGTTCATCGCCGGGCTGGGGGTGGGCTACACCTTCTGAGGAGGTTCGGGCTTACGGCCTCCCCCGTGCGCGCCCTGCTGGACCTTGCGTCCACTTGCGGGCCAAGCGGGCCCAATGACAAAACCGCGCGTCAATGAGCGGCCTTGGGCTTGATTGCCCAGTTATGGCCGCTGCGTTCGTACTCGATGATGTGCCAGCCGCCACCGGCCTCGACCTTGAAGGCTGCGATAAGACGATCACCATCGGTGCGGATGTTGATCGCGCCATAGACGGCCACAAGTCGCCGCATCCGCGCAGCCCAGAAGGTTTCGACCTTCTTCTTCGCCTCGGCACGCGCCGTGTCGCTCGGAGCGCTGGCAAAAGCCGCCATTAATGCTTCGAGCTTCTTCGCCTCGCCCGGCGACAGCGCCATGTTTTCGGGTGACGATCGCTGCAGCTCGGTGCTGAGAATGGCGGGGCGATCGCCGCGTCCGTGCTTGCCCAACATGCCGATGATTTCCGGGCGCGGATGAACGTGTGTCTCGTTATCGCCCGACGACAGCACGAAGGCGAACGGATTGACCGCCTGCACGAATTCGTCGGTGACATCCGCGCTGCCGTGGTGGCAGCATTTCAGAAGGTCGGCCCCGATGCGTGCTCTGGCAGTGGCGACGGCATCGGCCAAAGGCGCGGACGGACCGATCCCGCCGTAATGGCGCAAAAGATAGTCTTCGGCCGGGGCATTAAGATCGCCCCCGAACACCGCACTGAAGCCGCCATGTTCGAGGCGCAGGATAATCGAGTGGCCGTTCTTGGTCTTTCCGGGCGCGAACTCGGCTCCCGGCGGCGCATCGTCGAACACGCGCAGTCGCATAGCGCCGCTCGCCGGATCCCGTTCGGGAACCGGGCCGAGAACCTCGATCGTGGTGTCGGGATGATCGCCGGGCGCAAAGCCTGGAAGCCATGCGCGTCCACCCTGCGCCTGCGCGGTCAGGGTCGACAGCATGGCGACCTTGGCGAAGCGATGCGGCTCCGACAGGGCAGTCCAGAGCAGCTTCGGGTATTTCTTCCTGCCCCTGCGATTGGGATCGCCGACCAATTGTTGCAGCGCCGCCTGATCGGCAATCACATCGGTGCAGTAACCGTTCGATCGCGGGCCGATCGGGTCCGCATCACCGGGGTTCTGGCGCTCGACCAGCCCGTTGTGCCAAACCTCGGCAAAGCGGAATTGCGGTTGATCGAAAATCGGCTGGAAACCGAGATAGTGATCCTGATCGGGATGGGTGATGACCGCGGCGTGAACATCCGTGCCGACGCGAAAGCCGCGGGTTTTCCAACGCAGGAAGTTCAGCATGTTGTTGCGCTGGCCGGCATCGATGACCATGATCTTGTGAGCTTTGCCATCGGGGACTGACAGAATGCAGCCATCCCCCTGTCCGACATCGAGGAAGATCATTTCCAACAGCGGCGTATCGCGGCAATCGCGCTTGGCCACCGTGTAGGGGTCGGTCCAGCTGCGGCCAGTATCGCGGCTCCACGAATGCCAATTGACCTTGTAATTGGCGGATGGCGGGCTGGTCTCCTCGACATCGAGCCAGTCGCCCCACAAGAGCTTTTTCGGCGCCTTGCCAGAGAGCGACTTGATGCTTCCTTTCGTCTTTCCGTAATAAACAAACATTCCGAATCCCTCCCGCCCAAGATTGAAAAACAATCACATAAATCAGCTATTTGTTCAATCGCAGCAGATCGTCGATTGCATCATGATTTTGGACCGCACCGCACCTCGGAGGAAGGGGGCGCCGGGTGCGGCGTCATAGCTTGCCATGCCCCGCCAGAGCCTCTAATCCTGTGCCATCCCCGGGGAGCCTGCTGAGGCTGAGAGGTGGGTGTAAGCACCCCACGACCCGTCGAACCTGAACCGATTAGCATCGGCGGAGGGAGTGGGCTGGTCACAAGCACCATACCCGCGCTCAATCCGCCTGTTGGAGAGAGAACGAGACATGGCCGACATCAACAGCCCCGTCGAAATTGGCGTCACCACCGGCCCGATCCGTGGCAGCCGCAAAATCCATGTCGGCGCGCGCACCGGCTCCGG
>Ga0164292_10003567_pt1 | contig 12684 bp, 8 predicted proteins | sample GEODES117metaG_FD_111486 | JGI IMG/M metagenome (GOLD analysis project Ga0164292, IMG submission 111486) | Eutrophic lake water microbial communities from Lake Mendota, Wisconsin, USA - GEODES117 metaG | ecosystem: Environmental > Aquatic > Freshwater > Lake | place: USA: Lake Mendota, Wisconsin... | reverse complement strand
TTCGCCAGACCTACGGCGCCGCAATGGACGTTCTCGTCCACAACGGTCGACCTGTAGTTGTCGACGCAGTCGAAGGAAGTGCGCCATGAGCTACCTGACAGAACCCTTCGAATACGACTTCTTTTTCCGTGCGCTGATCGTTACCGTGTTGATCGGGGCCCTGGCGGGGGCAATCGGACCCTTCGTTCTCGTCCGTCGGATGGCCTACATCGGGCAGGGGATGTCGCAGAGCATTCTCGGTGGAGTTGCCGTTGCCGTGTCGTTCGGGATCGATCTGTATCTCGGCGCAGCCGTTGCGGCGGCGCTGTCAGCAGCGCTCATCTACTACGTGAGAAACCGTGGCCTCCCGGTCGACACGGCGATCGGCATCGTGGCGTCGGCCTTGTTCGCCGTCGGAGTTGCCGTCGTGTCTTCGTCCCGCGACAGGCGACTGAACACGGCCAACCTCCTGTTCGGGAACGTTCTCGGTGTGCAAACCGAAGACATCATCATCGTCATGGTCGTCTCGCTTGCAGCGGGGTTCTTCCTCTTCCACAACTACAAGTCGTTGCTGGCCGCAACCCACAACTACTCGGTGGCAGCCGCGCACGGGGTGAAGTCACGCCTGATGGAAGTGATGTTCAACGCTCTCCTTGCCACCGTCGTGGTCACGGCACTGCGCGTGCTGGGCGTTCTCCTTGTTGCAGCAACCCTGCTCATCCCTGCGGCCACGGCCGCGACGACGTTCCGATCGTTCGGCAAGATCGCACTCTGGTCGTCGATCCTGGGGGTTGCTTGCTCCGCCATCGGACTGTTCATCAGCTTCCACAGGAACATCGCCAGCGGACCGGCGATCGTTCTCGTCGGAGCCTCGATCTTCATCGTCAATCTGCTGTCCAGTCCCGGAGTCAGCGGCAAAGCCAAGGCGAGTGTGGGACGATGAACGACGACCTCGACTGTCCCTGGCTCGAGCGCGTTTCTGCCTCGCTCGACGGAGAGATCCCGCACGCAGAGTTGGAGATGGTTCGGGCACATGCGACGTCTTGTCCCACGTGCCGGGAAATCATCGGAGTCGAATCAACCATGCCGGTTCGGGGCCCGGCGCGGGTGAGCGGAGATGCACGTTTTGCAGCTGTAACCGTGAGTCGGCCACGCGCCCTCAGGGCTCTTCTCGGGGTCTTCGGTACGTTGCTCTTGGCCCTTGCGATCGGAAACTTTCTGCGCGGCAGCGCTTCTCACGAGGACTTGCACGATGTCCGGCATCTCGCGGTCTGGCAGGCGAGTCTCGGTGTTGCGGTGGTGGCGCTTTCCGTGTCGTTCCGAATGTCGTTGTTCATCACTGCGACCACAACGTCGTTCCTGGTGTTCACTTCGGTCGCCACGGTGGTGGACCTCGTCATGGGCCATCGTGGGCCGTGGACCGACGTCACCCACGTGGTCGAAGTCGCTGCTCTGATCCTGCTGCTGGCATTCGCCAAGCCACGGTTTCGCTTGTCGCGGCGTGCACGACGTCATCTCTTTGTGCCGCAGCGAGACTCCTGAGAGAAGTCCGGGGCAACGTCAAGCGATGCTGCCAGTTACGTGTTTCGGCGCAGACGTCGGCTGATGGTGCCGGCAACGAGGAGCAACAACGCGAGCGAGGCCAGCGTCACATCAACCCCCGTGGCAGCAAGCTTCACCTGAGCCGCCCTGGCGGGGGGTGTCACCTCAGCCGCGTTGGTGGGGAGTGTTGGCTCAGCCGCCGTGGCAGGGGGTGGCACCGGAACAACCGAAATCGCTTGTCTTGCTCCCCGACCACTGCGCGGTGCATGCAAGACCAGGGAGTGGGACCCAGCAGTAAGTCCCGGGGGTATTGAACCGGTGATGGTGACCGAGCCCGTCGAATCGGCGTCTCCGGATCCGATCAGTTGCGGTGTCGAGTTCACCCACAGATGAACGGCCTCGCTCGGTGCGAATCCCCCGTAGGTGACCGTGATCGACTCGCCTGGGCTCATGGTTGTGCCAGTCGCGCGTGCCAAGGGGGTCGATTCGGGCAACGTGGGCAAGCTTTGGATGACATCGGGGTCGGGTGTCACTGCTGGTGCGTTGGGACACAGCGGGGGCTCGCATGTTCCGACAGTGCCCCAGCCACCGACTCCATCGACAGCGATGGAACTGCCGCTCCATTCGGATCCTGCAAGAGAGGTGACGGTGATGGTGGTGGAATTCACGCGGGTGTAGGTCGCAGAGACGTTCCCGAACTTCACGCCCCCCGTGGCGGGCACTCCGATGAAACCTTCACCTGAGAGCGTGGCCGGCAGTGAGCTGATGTTGTTCGAACCCTCGGGAGCATCCCATGTCCACATGGCGATTCGATCGGCATTCGCGACTCCTCCTGCATTCCGGAAATCACCACCCAGATAGACCTTCGCACCGTCGACATGGATTGCCATCACATCTTGTTGAACGACGTACCTATCGATTCCATTCTCGGTGGGGCTGTATTGAAGTGGTATCCACTCGCGCACACCTTCGTCCCACACGCCAACGGAGTTCAGTGAGTTGTCGTTGCCACCGACGTACTTCTGGAAGCGGCCTCCGGCATAGATCAAGTCACGCTCACTGTCGACCGCGATTGCTCTCACGAGGTCAGGCCATTCGCAACACAAGCCAGATCCGAGTGGCTTCCACGACCCCGTTGCATTCGACCATTCGGCGATCCGGGCGGTGCCGGATACCGAACTCCCGTCCGCATTCAATGCGGAGGTGAACAAGCCGCCCACGATGAGGCTGTCGTCGTCTTTCCTCGCGATGGCGCGAACCGAGTCATTCGTGCCCCCGCCGAGTGCACTCCACGCACTCCCGTTCCAGGCGGCGACTTTTTTCGTACCGGGAACGCCCCCAAGTTGATCGAAGTCACCTCCCACCACCAACTTGTCGTCGGACCAACGCGCTAGCGAATATTTCCTGGCAAAGAACCTTTCTCCTAACCCAAGTGCACTTACTGTGTTGCCGGACAAGAGCGCAATGCCTTCAACGCCGACAGGCGGGTCTTCGCCACACTGGCTCGAAGTGATGCAGGCGAAACTGCCGCTGAAGGCGATCGTCGAGTTGGTCCACGGGACCACGTCTCCCTCACCAAAGCCGCCCTCTTCCACGGTGACCCTGTTGATCCACCCTGAACCGTTCCACTCATAAACATGGTCGGGGGCGTTTTCGATGTTCGAATACACGGCGGCGACAAGCTTGTCGCTATCCAGAGCGGCAACTGAGTAGACCTTTCCTGGGTGAAAGCCTGACCCGAGCGCGCTCCACTGATTTCCGTTCCAGACGGCGATAGCGGCCGTGCCGGTGACGCCACCCATTTGTTCGAACTCCCCGCCGACCACGATGCGGTCGTTGCCCCATCTCGCGATCGACCAGACGGTGTTCCAGCCGGCTTCAGAGGATCCAGTGCCAAGTGCCGAGAACGACCCCAGCACACCATCGGGAGTGGACAGGGGAGCGATGCCACGCCCCGAGCTATGGGCAGAACCCGTGCTCCATCCAGCGAGGCCGATGACAACCGCGATCAGGCACACGAGTCTCAGTAAGCGGCTGGCTGGTCGACTGATGTTCACAAATCCCGTCACTTGCTCAACCTACTGGTTTGGTGAGACCCTTCCGGAAGGTCCATGGAGAACGAGTGATCGAGGGAGCGGGCGTGAGGGGCGGGTATGTCATTGCCGACAGTTGACCCGGCAAAGGTGAGGGAGTTCGGTTTCAGTTCGGGGGAACTAGCCTCTCTTCCACGTTGGTTCGGTGCTTCGGGCGGGTTGTGCTCCGGGTTCTGCGCCGTCGTTGCGCCTTTAGCTCAGCTGGTAGAGCAGCGGACTTTTAATCCGTTGGTCCAGGGTTCGATCCCCTGAGGGCGCACAGAGTGTTGTTGTGGGGGTCGGCCGATTGGCCGACCCCCACAGACGCTTTACGGGACGTAGACGTTGAAGTCCGTCGGTTCGTCGGAGCTGCCGTTGAGGTAAACGCCGACGGCGAACTCGTTCGAGTTGCACGTTGCGTTCTTGGTGAGGACAGCAAACGCTGCGACGTATTCGTTGATCCCCGTCACTACTGGTGTGATCTTGGAGGGATCGGTCACGCCGGTGACTGCGACGCAGTACTTGTTGCCGGACATACGGGCGGAGAGGTTCTTGCTGACAGCGGCGTCGACGGTTCCGTCTGCCTTGATGCGTCCGTAGGCGCGGGGACCTGCAGGGATGTTCAGTGCGGCGATCTTGGCGTCGACTTTTGCATCGATCATCGTCTCGACCTTCTTCATGACTTCGGCATCGAGGTTCTCGAGCTTGACGGCTCCGAGGGCGATTTTCTCCGACGTCACGGCCCTGTCGTTGAGGTTCTCTGTGATGATCGACAAGTTCCTGATGTCCTTGCCGAGGATCGAGTTGTTCCTGATGTCGTTCGAGGTGATCGAGTTGTTCTTGATCATGCTGCTGTCGATGATGTTGTTGATCACTCTCGACGACTCGGGGCTGCGGCCGGAGGCTGCGTTGGGGATGACGAGTGCTGCGGTGACGGCGGCGACGACAGCCGAGAGCAGAACAGTGCGACGGGTGGACATGGTGGGCCTTTCTCGAAAAAGAAATTCAGAGTGGATGTGGCCCGTCGAAGTTAGTACGGATGACGATGTGTCAATGAGGTTGCTGCCACGGCGGCACGGGGCGCAGTCGCGGGTACCACGGGCTGCGCAGTGGGTCACCGTGCTTCAGTTGCAGGGAGAGACCGGGAGTGAGCGGCACGGTGGGCTTGCCCGGCGGGCGAGGTGCGTAGACGATGTCGTCGCCGTACATGCGAATGGTGATCGCTCGGCGCGAACTGGTCGGACCGGTGGGGCCGCCGCCGTGGAGAACGGCGGGGTGGGCGAGGATGACGTCGCCGGGGGTGATGTCCCAAGAGACGATGTCCCAGATGGATCGGTCGGCTTCGATGTCGGGGAGCGGCGGATATTCGCTTCCGAAATACGGGAGCGTCGGGTCTTCTGCGACACGGCGCGGATTGAAGCCGTCGTACCGAACGCCGTGGTGAGTGCCGCGGATGTACTCGAGACATTCGCTGGCGGGCAGGGTGTCGAGGCTGATCCAGGCGGAGGCGATCTTCGATCCTTCCATCGGCCAGTAGGGGAGATCCTGGTGCCACGGAGTGCGACCGCCGTTGGGTCCCTTCACGAACCATTCGTCGGAGTAGAGCCAGATGTCGGGCGAATCGAGCAGGACGGCCATCATGTCGGCGACGGGCGAGTCGTACATGAAGCGCTGGAGTTCGGGTGACACCTCCGTGTTGCGGACGAGCTCGACGAACTCGTGCTCGGTGCCGTCGAAAAAGAGATGCTTCTTCTGTCCGGAGTCGGCCATGACACGGTCGAGGCCGAGTTGGAGGAGAAGCAGCCACTCGGGGTGCAATGCCTGACGAAGGATGACCACCCCGTCGCGGGCATAGCTCTCGCATACCTCCGGTGTGATGAGTGCAACTGCTTCGTTCTTGCTTGTCGGAAAACCCATGTCGATGACCCCCAGATGTATGTCTAGTACAACGAAATCGGGGATCTGAAGCGTCAACTAGATTCGGGAGATGGACAAACGACCGTCGACGATGTTGGACGGCATGACCGTCGGCAAGCGCGTGGCCTTGGGCATCTTCCTCGCCTCCGCAGGTCGAGGCGGTGCCTACCTCACGTGGTTCGTAGCCTTGTTCATTGTTGCCTGGGTGATCGCGAAAGGGCTCGACCTCTTCGACGTGGCACGGGGCAAGAAGCCCGTCAGGAAGTTGCGGCGTTAGCTCTTCGCGAACTGAGGGTCGCTGATGCGGCCGTAGACCGCAGTCGGCGCATCGGGGGTCAGCGTGTCGGTCATCACGATGTCGCCACTCATGATGCGTTCGCGGACTACGGCAAAGGCTGCGTTGTAGTCGTCGATGTTGGTGGCAGAGTGTTGGTAGATGTTCACGTAGGTCAGATCGGTGATCCACGGGCGACCGAGCATGTTGATGCCTGACATCGCGAACCGCTGTGCGCTGATGAAGCCCGGGCAGGACAGAACGTCAGGGAGGTGGACGTCGCGGTACCAGCGGTTGTATTCGTCGGCCACGTCGGGTGTACGCGGCTGGTTGTAGGTGACGAAGATGCTGTTGGCCTGTTGCTTCGGGTTGACGGAACTGTGTTGTTCGGGTTCGACCGCCACGTAGTACATCGCGCGCATCGCGTCGCGGTCCATGGCGCCGCTGGGAGCAGCCCGCATGTCGCCAGCAGCGATGCGGCGCATGTGTTCGTCGGAGACGGAACGAAGTTCGGCTTCGTCGGCCACCTCGAGTTCGTAGGTGGCGAAGTACTTCTGCTCGAAAGGAGACCACGAGTCGTAACACCGCCAGCGCGTGGCCTGCGTGTAACCGGGGACGGCGAGGACATCAGGAATGTGCTCGTTGGTGTACCACTGGTTGTACTGAGTCTCTGTCGCTGGGCTACCGGGGTTGGTGAGCACCAAGAGAATTGCCTTCATTGTCCCCTCCTCGACCCATGTGGGTATTTCGAGAATCTAGGCGAGAGTCAAGGCCTACCGACCGGACGGTAATTGAATTCCGATTTAGACTCTCCAAGTGACATTCGTACCTCATCTTCATCGGGCGTGGCGCTTCGCCGCACTTTTTGTGGCGGCCAGCCTCGCGGTGACTGCATGCGGTGGGGGCGGCGAGGACGATGAGCGCACCAGAAACGTTGGCTCCGACACCACCGCCACTGCGCAGGCGCCTCGGTCGTACAAGTGGAGCCAAACCACATTCACAGAGAACTTCGGCGACGTTCCCGGAGCGAACAGCTCGCACAAGGCCAATGTCCAAGCGACAACTGCGTCCTGGGGTGTCAGGCGTGGCGAGTTGACCTTGCCGCCCGTCAGCGCCTGCATTTCCTGCGCTGACATCGGAACGTCACCGGCGAAGGATGTCGGAGGAAGTTTTCCCGAAGATGCACGGCGCATGTACAGCGTGAGCTCGTATCGGGATGTCGCTGTTGGTGACATCAACCGAGATGGAATCAGTGACATCCTGACGTTGCGTGCCGATGGCGAGGTGAATGCCACGGTCTCGAATGGCGACGGGACGATTCCGGTGTACGTGGCCAATTTGAGCTTTCTCGTGAAGACCGCAAGTTCGGCATCGTTGATCGAGTTGGTGGATGTCACACGCAACGGTGAAGTTGACCTGCTGGTTCTTGGTTCAAGCGGGCTTTACGTTCTTGCCGATGTCCCGGACTGGTTCAACACACCCAATGTGAATTCGCAACAGGTGGTCAAGGCGTCATTGGGCCTCTACGTTGACCCGCGCACCGTGACCGGAATGCAAGCGGCCAACCTCATGGGCAGGGGCCCAGTCGATTTGGTGTTCACCACAAAGGGTTACGTTTCGGTATTGCAGTTGCAGCCGAGAAGCGAAGGAATCGCTTTCGCGCCGATTCTCGGTCGTAGCGAGATTACCGCAGTGGAAAATCCTGTTGTGCAGGTGCGCGACATCGATGGCGACTCTCTCGACGATTTGGTGGTTCTGTCGCAAACCAACGGCCAAGTGAGATTCGCCACGCGCGCTACTCCGGGCTCGGTCGCCGAGTGGAAGGTGGTAACAGCCGTTGCCACGACCGGACCCGCTGTCGATGCCACAGTTGGGTTCATCGACGACAACGACGATATTGACGTGGTTGTCTCATCGGTCGGCGACAGCGTTGTCGTGACGCTGAACGCACTGCAACCGACAAAGTCCACCACGTCGTTTGCATGGCCGAGCGGAAAAGTACAGCTCGCCGATCTCACCAACGATGGCTTGGATGATCTGGTGCACACCAATCGGGCCACGTCGGAAGTGACGATTTCTCGCAACGTAGGCGGCACCAAGGCGCTCGAGGAATGGCGCGATGTCGTGTTCGGGTCGGTCAAAGTGGCGGCGTCAGCGATGTTCGTGCGTGATCTCAACGGCGACAACCGCCCCGACATCTTGGAAACAGGCGACAGTCACGTACGGGTGGCGTATGCGGCGGCCACTCAGCTTCCCTTGTCATGGCCCACCACGAAGACGCTGCGTCGCGCGAACGCGCTGGCGACCACGGTGGCTTCAGCAGTTGCGGATTTCAACAACGACGGTCTTCTCGATGTTGTGTCGGCAACATCGTCGTCGATCGGTGCCTGGATCGTCACTCCTGGCGTGAAGGGCAAGCGTGTGGCTCTCGAAGGCCAGACCAATTTCCCCGTTGACTTACAAGACGGTGCACGACCCAGGTCAATTACGACCGGTGATTTCAACAAAGATGGTCTGATTGATCTTGTCATCGGTACCGACCGTCAGGATCTCTATTACGTCAACACAACTGCCAAGTCGCCCGGATGGTTCGTTCGCAGTGCAGTGTTGCCCTCCAGGCCCGGAGTGACGAGCGAAGTGATCGCTGGGGACATCGACGCGGACGGAAACATCGACGTGGTTCGACTGGGCTCGTACGGCGCTCAAGTGGTGTTCAATGCTGGGCCATCGTCGCCGTTCGCCAAGCCATTCGTCAAAGTGCTCACCAGCGGTGCGAGAGCATTTGGCGCCGTGGGTCAGGTCATTGCATCGTCGAGAGCCCTCGAAGTGGTGACGTCGAACAAAGGCCAGGGCGAGGTGTGGTCGGTGGGCAAGGATTCCAAATCTGTCAGTCCGTTGACGTTCGGCAAACCCTCCGCTGGCCGAATGGAAGAGGCGCGTGTCTTCGTTGGTGAAATGTACGACGGCCAATCTGGTGCGGCCGAAGTCGTCCTGGTGAGACCAGACGACGTGTCGGTTCTTGCAGTATCGGGTTCTTCGTTGGCAGAGATTGGCGGAACGAAGATCGATGTCGACCCCTTCAACACCATGCACGCCACCGACATGAATACCGATGGAACGATGGATTTGGTGTGGGTCGCTCCGAAAGCGAGTGGCGTCCACGAATTGATCACGGCCATCGGGCAGCGTTCCAGCCCCACGAGGCAAACCAGGAGTTTTCGGCTGGTTTCGCAGAAAGTGATCGACGGGCGACTCACGGGCCAGCCGTGGGTGATTCAGTCTTTGGACATCACCAACGACGGCGTACAGGATCTCTTCATTGGTGGCCAGACCGGTGACATTGCACTGGTGTCGGCGCCCACAGCACGAGCCACGGGCAAGCCACTGGCGGTGAGGGCCAACATCGCCACATCAACCAATGTGTCGACGTCTGCAGATCCGATCAGGACCGTGTCGTTGCAGACTCGAATCTTCTCTGAAGTGACCGGCAGAGGCGCACCGCTCGGGCCGTTGTTCGAGGTGAGCAACGACGCCAAGCAGTGGTACCCCATCAGCGACGGCGAGACCGTGGAATTTGCGAGCAACGGATCACAGCTGTTCTGGCGAGTTGCACTTCCGTCGTTCTGGTCGCGCAAGGCGAAACCACTCGTGGTGTCCCAGGTGATCCTCACTGCAAGACGCTGGGTGAGGCCTACGGCACCACGTGAAGTGCGAGTGATACCCGGTGATCGGTATGTCGACGTCTCGTGGACCCCACCAGACCCCGCAACCAGTGGAGAACCCGCTTTCTACGGTGCCTCAGCGAAGTGGGGGTCGCAGACAGCGAGCTGCTTGGTGAAGGCACCACAAAAGACGTGTCGGATCAGTGGTCTGTCGAACCTCGAGGAAGTCGAGGTGACAACCACGGCAGCAAATGCGGCAGGAGACGCATCGGCACCAACGGGTGCTGTGACGGTCGGCGGCGTTCCGCGTCGACTCAATGCACCGACGCTGGTTGCAGCCAACAAAAAGATCACAGTGTCGTGGCTCGCCAACGTGAACAGCGCGACGGATCTGCCGATCGACAATTACGTGGTGAGCGTGGACGGATCGAGTGTTTCGTGCGAAACAGAAACCACGTCGTGTGATCTCATTGGTCTCACGTCCTCTGCTGCCATACGCGCCCGCGTGGTGGCGTACAACTCGAGCGGAGCCGGCGAACCTTCGGCCTGGTCCGCATACGTCGCACCGTTGTCGAAGCCGGGCATGGTTCGCGATCTTGTGTTGACCCCGTCGCCGGCGTTCCTCACGGCGACATGGAAGGCGCCGACAGAGATGGGAGGCGGCGACCTGACGTACACGGTCGTGTTGAACGGCAAAACCGACACGACCTGCGTCGTCGACCTCGTCGTCGAGCGGACGCCGTGTGTCGTCTCCGAAACCGGTGCGAAACTGCGCGGCTTCGCGAAGAATGCCGACAACGAAGTCTCGGTGGTCGCGACAAACGGTGTGTTCACGTCCGACAAGGTGACCCTGTCCCAACGTTACGGAGTGGGGCCCCCGGTTCCGGTGGTCAGCGCAGAGGCCGGAGACCGCGAGGTCGCCGTGTCGTGGACGGAGCCGAGCGGAAGCGACCCCAGTACGTACTACCGAGTAGGACGTAACGTCCTGGCGAGCAACAACAACTGGAATGTGTGCGAGGGGCTCACTGGCGGTACCCGCGAGTGCACCGCGAGTGGCTTGAAGAACGGTGAGCCGCAGCGTTTCGTCGTGTGGTTGTACAACGCATTCGGCTTTTCGTTCCGCGACACATGGGTGACGCCCGTCGGTGTCCCGACAGAGCCGTTGCGCCCGACGGTTGCGGTAGGTGAGAAGTCGATGACGGTGACGTGGTCGGCGTCGGCCACTGACAATGGTGCAGCGATCGAACGATACGAGGTCGTTCTGGACGGCCAAGGTCAGTCGTGCACCGTGAAGCCGGACAAACCACTCACGTGCACGTTCGGTGATCTCGAACCCGGTGTTCAGTATGGCGTCTCCTTGGTTGCGGTGAATACCGTCGGGAAGAGTGCTTCTGCGGCGGTTGTCGCCACACCCCTGGGCAAGGCCACGGCAGTGCAGAATCTCGTGGCGACGTCCAAGGACAAGAGCCTCGCGCTGGAATGGGAGGCGCCGAGTGACACCGGTGGCTCGGACGTAGCCGGCTATTCGGTCACGCTCGATGGGGTAGCTGTTGCCGAATGCCGGGGACCGGCGACATCGTGCACGATCTCGGGCCTGCGGAACGGCACGACGTACGAAGTGTCGGTCACTGCAATCACCGAGGCCGGAATCATCGGTGAGCCGGCCGGTACGAAGGCAACCCCGATGGGTAGGCCCGGCGCGCCGAAAGTGGAGTGGGATTTCGCTCCGAGAGGATTCTTCGTGCGGATCTCGCCACCGGACAGCAACGGCGGCGGCGCCATCGTCGGGCATCAGTGCACCGTGAGGTCCGCAAGCGGCGCCGAACTGATCTCGCAGGAATGTTTCGACAACTCGCTCGTCGGTCCGTTGCCTTTGGGCGAGGTGGTGACGCTCGAGATACGTGCCAGGAACGCGGCCGGCGCCGGTGAGGCATGGTCGTCGAGCATGCCCCGCGTGCGCACCGTGCCGGGAGCGCCGCAGTTCGACGGAACGTTCGGTGGAGTCGGCATGGTGGGTGTGGGGTTCCGCGAACCCGTCGACAACGGCGGCGGCGCGATCAAGTCCTACGTGCTTTCCGCGACACCATTGTCGGGCGGCAAGGCGATCAAGACCGAAATCTCCCATCCGGCCAACCAGGTCACTATCGACATCGCCGTGCCGGGGAGGTACGAGTTCCGTCTCTCCGCCGTCGGTGAAGCCGGCGAGGGCGACGGGGCCTACGTGTGGGAGGACGATGTGTACGTGATGCCGTCGGCACCACGTAACGTCGTCGCCAAGAACGCGAAGGGTTCGATCGACGTGACGTGGGACAAGCCGGCGACTGACGGAGGCCGCGGGATCACCGGTTACGTCGTTTCGTATTTCGACACGGAGACAGGCGAGGTCGGCGACGAGTTCATCGATGCACCGGCAACCAAGGCCACTTTGTCGAACGTGCGACTCGGTGTCGGCTATGAGGTCTCGGTTTCTGCAGTGGATCCGTGGGTCACCGGTGAAAGTGCTGTCTTCTCCAGCATCGTCATTCCGGCGCGGCCCGCAGGTCCCGTCGAGATCACGCGGTTGGACACGGGTGACGGTTGGGCGAGGGTGACATGGAACCCGCCCGCTATCGATGGGGGTTCGCCGTTGACCGGTTTCGTTGCGAAGGTGATGCCGAGCGGTGGAACCTGCGAGATCGTCGCCAACTCCTGTTCGTTCACCGGACTCGACCGGTCGACGTCGCATTACGTCGAGATTGTCGCAGTCAACGGCGCGGGTGAAGGCGAACCGGCGATGTCGCGGAACTTCATCGCGGCACTCGCAGCTCCGCCGGACCTGCCGAAGGCACTCGCCGACCTCATGGTCGGTTCGGTCACCGAATCCGGCGATCAGATCCTTCGGGTCGTCGTCGACAACCCGAAGGAAGCGCCGCTTCCACGGAGCTCGGCCGAACTTTCGGTGCCGGCGACTCGCGTTGCGAAAGCGATGCGACCGGGACAGCGTCTTTCTGCCGTCTCGTTGGCGCGACTCATGGGAATCAAGGTCCCCAAGGGGTCCACGATCTCGTTGTCGGTCACGTCGTCGGCCGCCCCGGTGTGCACGGTCACGTCGCGGAGGGTGACTGCTGTGAAGGTCGGCGACTGTTCGGTGACGTTCACCACGAAACCGAAGAAGGGCAAGTCGACGACGAAGACGGTCCGGGTGCCGATCGTGTCGTGACCGGTCAGCCCGGCCGGACCCAATCGCCGTTCTCGTCGA
>Ga0164292_10003566_pt1 | contig 12684 bp, 14 predicted proteins | sample GEODES117metaG_FD_111486 | JGI IMG/M metagenome (GOLD analysis project Ga0164292, IMG submission 111486) | Eutrophic lake water microbial communities from Lake Mendota, Wisconsin, USA - GEODES117 metaG | ecosystem: Environmental > Aquatic > Freshwater > Lake | place: USA: Lake Mendota... | reverse complement strand
GGCAGCGCTCGAGGCCGGCCTGTCTGCCGACCGATTCCTGGCCTGCGAGCGCGGCGTGAGCTTTGGCTACAACAACCTGGTGGCCGACATGGCCAGCCTGGCCCAAATGCGCAGCAGCGGCGCGCCGGTGGTGTTCGATGTCACCCATTCGGTGCAAAAGCCCGGCGGTCTGGGCAGCAGCAGTGGCGGCGCAAGAGAGATGGTGCCGGTGCTCGCCCGCGCCGGTGTGGCTGCCGGTGTGGCGGGCCTCTTCATGGAGACCCATCCGCAACCCGAGCAAGCCTGGTCCGACGGCCCCAATGCAGTACCGCTCAAACACATGCCTGCCCTGCTTGAAACTCTGGTCGCGCTCGACCGCGTGACCAAGCAGGCCGGCTTTCTGGAAAACCACTTCAACACTTAATGACTATGCCCAGCGCCTACATCATTGCCCACGTCAGCATCACCAACCCGACGCAATACGAAGAATACAAAAAGCTCTCCTCGGTGGCCATGCAGACCTATAACGCCGAGGTGTGCGTGCGCGGCGGTGCCATCGAGGTCATCGAGGGCGACTGGCAGCCCGAACGCCTGGTGATCCTCAAATTCACTTCAGTCGAACAGGCCCGTCGCTTCGAGGCCTCGCCCGAATACGCCAGCGCCCGAGCGGCCCGCCAAGGCGCGGCCGTCATGCGCATGGTGCTGGTCGAGGGCACTTGAGTCCGTCTGTACGCTTCATCGATCTGTTTGACAAGAAAGAAAGTTTCATGAGTGCCATTGTTGACATCGTCGGCCGCGAAATCCTCGACAGCCGCGGCAACCCCACCGTCGAATGCGACGTGCTGCTTGAGTCGGGCGTCATGGGCCGCGCCGCCGTGCCTTCAGGTGCTTCGACCGGTTCGCGCGAGGCCATTGAACTGCGCGACGGTGACAGCTCGCGCTACCTCGGCAAGGGCGTGCTCAAGGCGGTCGGACACATCAACACCGAAATTTCCGAGTCGGTGCTCGGCCTGGACGCCAGCGAGCAAGCCTTTTTGGACAAGACCCTGATTGAGCTCGATGGCAGCGACAACAAGTCGCGTCTGGGCGCCAACGCCACCCTGGCCGTCTCCATGGCCGTGGCCCGCGCTGCAGCCGAAGAAGCCGGCCTGCCGCTGTACCGCTACTTCGGCGGCTCGGGCGGCATGCAGATGCCCGTGCCCATGATGAACGTGGTCAACGGCGGCGCGCACGCCAACAACAACCTCGACCTGCAAGAACTCATGATCATTCCGGTCGGCGCCCCGAGCCTGCGCGAGGCGATCCGCTACGGCGCCGAGGTGTTTCATGCGCTCAAGAAGATCCTGCACGACAAGGGCATGAGCGTGGCCGTCGGCGACGAGGGCGGCTTTGCCCCCAACGTGCCCAGCCATGCTGCGGCCATCGAGATGATCCTGCAAGCTATCGAGCGGGCCGGCTTTGTTGCCGGCGAGCAGATCGCGCTGGGCCTCGATTGTGCGGCCAGCGAGTTCTACCGCGACGGCCAGTACCACCTCGAGGGTGAGGGCCTGAGCCTGTCGGCCTCGCAATGGACCGACATGCTGGCCGGCTGGGTCGACCAATACCCCATCATCAGCATTGAAGACGGCATGCACGAGGGCGACTGGGACGGCTGGAAGATGCTGACCGAGCGCCTGGGTAAAAAGGTGCAACTGGTGGGCGACGACCTGTTCGTCACCAACACCAAGATCCTCAAGGAAGGCATCGACAAAGGCATTGCCAATTCCATCCTGATCAAGATCAACCAGATCGGCACGCTGACCGAGACCTTTGCCGCCATCGAGATGGCCAAGCGCGCGGGCTACACCGCCGTCATCAGCCACCGCTCGGGCGAGACCGAAGACTCCACCATCGCCGACATTGCCGTGGGCACCAATGCCGGGCAGATCAAGACCGGCTCGCTCTCGCGCTCGGACCGCATGGCCAAGTACAACCAGCTGCTGCGCATCGAAGAGGACCTGGGCGAGATCGCTCGCTATCCGGGCCGTGAAGCCTTCTACAACCTGCGCTGAACGCACACCCTGCTGAGCCATGGAAAAACGCACCCTCACCATCGTCTTGCTGGGCCTGCTGCTGATTTTGCAGGCTCAGCTGTGGTTCGGTCGCGGCAGCATTCCCGATGTGAGCCAGATGCGTGTGCGGCTCGACGAGGCGAAGGCGCGCAACCTCAGCGCCCAGACCGAAAACGACCGCCTCGCAGCCGAGGTGCGTGACCTCAAAGAGGGCTTGGAGATGGTCGAGGAGAAGGCACGCGGCGAATTGGGCATGGTCAAGCCCAACGAGATCTTCGTCCAGTACAACAACGGCAAGTAGCCTGGCGGTGGACGGCAAGCGCCCTGTCGATGCGGGCCGACCCGTGCGGGTGGCCATCCTCAGCCATCAGGCTTGGCTCTCCCAGGACTTCCAGGCGCGTCTCGAAGCCACGATTGCCGGCATCGGCGGAGCCGATCCCCAGGCCTTCAGCTGGATCGCCGGCTCGCAGGCTCAAGCGGCTCAGGGCGCCAGCGTGTGCCTGCTGCTGGCATGGGACAGCAAGGGCCAGCCTACGCCACCGCTGGGCACCCAGGTGACCCCACAGTTGCCCCCAGAGTGGGACGATCTGCAGGCGCATCAACAGCTGCGACAGGACTTGCAAGCCATGGGCCAGACCTTTGCCGTGCTGCGCGGCCCGGTGTCACAGCAGCTGCAGCAGGCGCTGGCGGCCCTGTCGCGGCTTCAGGCGGCACTCAAGCCCGCCGGCGCGCAGACGCTGGCTCGCCCGGGCTGGCGCAGCGCCTGCGAGTCGTGCGATGAGCCCGAATGCGAACACCGGCTGCTCACCGGCCTGCTCAAACCGGGCTAAGGTCGGACTCAGGCCGGACTCAGGTCGGGCTGATGAGCGCAGAGCAGCTTACTGCAAGGACGACGAAGGCGGCTGATCGAAGGTGCCGGCAAACAGCTGGGCCGCATCGACCGCGTCAAAGCGGTACTTGATCCCACAAAAGTCGCAGCCCACCTCCACCCGCGTCTGCTCGGCAATGATGGATTGCACCTCGGCCTGCCCAAGGCTGCGCAGCATCTGGGTCACACGCTGGCGCGAGCACTTGCAGGCAAAGCGTGGGCGCAACGGCTCGAAGCGGGTGATGGGCTCTTCCCAGAAGAGGCGATGGAGCACCTCGTCGGCGCTCAGTCCGAGCAACTCCTGCGGCTGCAGGGTGGCCGCCAGCATGGCGATGCGATTGAAATCCTCGCTGCGACCAATCTGGTCCTCATTGGCATCGCGGTCCAGGCGACCTGCCAGATTGCCCTGCCCGAGCACCGGCAAGCGCTGGATCAGCAGGCCCGCCGCCAGATTGCGGTTGGCCGCCAGCACCAGGCGCGTGTCGAGTTGCTCGCTTTGCAGCATGTAGTGTTCGAGCACCTCGCTGATTTTTTCGAGCTTTTCCTGCCGGTCGCCAAACAACGGCACCACACCCTGATAAGGCTGCTGGCCCGGCTGGCGATCCTGCGGATCGAGCGTGATCGCGCAACGCCCCTGGTTGTTGACGTTGACCATCTGACTCAGGCTCGCGCCGGCCTGCACACCGGCTGCGCCCTGTGGGCCCAGCGTGGCGGTGGCGCGCACGCTCAGGTCGCTTTGGACCTCGACCACGGCCAGCTTGAGCGGCCCATCGCCCGAAATCTGCAACACCAAGGCGCCGTTGAACTTGATATTGCCCTGCATCAGCGTGCCGGCCGCAGTCATCTGGCCCAGCAGCTGCTCGACCTCGGGCGGATAGGCACCCGCGGCCTCGCGCCGCGCGAGGATCTCCTGCCAGGCATCGGTCAGGCGTACCAGCATGCCGCGCACCGGCATGCCGTCAAAAATAAATTTATGGAGTTCCGACATCGGCACCCGATCTTGCATAAAAAAGCCGGAGGCATCAAAGCGGCCGGCTGGCGAGCCGAACACGCGCTCAAGCGATCCGCTTGAGGCCTGACTTGAACTGCCGGGCATTGTCCACATAGCCCAGCACGTTGCGCCGGATACCGGCAATCTGCTCGGGCGTCAGTGAGCGCACCACCTTGGCAGGGCTGCCCAGAATCATGGAGCCATCGGGAAACTCCTTGCCCTCGGTGACCAGGGCACCCGCGCCCACCAGGCAGTTCTTGCCGATGCGCGCGCCATTGAGGATGATGGCGCCGATGCCGATCAGGCTGCCCTCGCCGATGGTGCAACCGTGCAGCATGGCCTGATGGCCCACGGTCACATAGGGCCCCACAGTCATCGGCTGACCCATGTCCGAATGCAGCACGCTGCCGTCCTGGATGTTGCTGCCCCGCCCAATATGGATGGGCTCGTTGTCACCTCGCAGCACCGCACCAAACCAGATGCTCGCATCCTGGTCGAGTTGCACCCGGCCCATGACCTGGGCGCTTTCGGCCACCCAGGCGCTTTCGTGGATCTGCGGAACGGCATCGCCGAGTTGATAGATGGCCATGGCTTTCCCTTGTGCACAGAAGGCGCGATTGTAGGTTCCCCACTGCGCCCGAACGGTGCCGCACAAGCGCCCCTTATCATCGCGGCCATGACCTGCCTGCGCCGCCACGCCCTCGACGTGATCCGCATCTGCGATGCCGATGACAAGTCATATGCGCTGCGCCACTGGCCACAGGGCTTGGCGATCGAGCCGGCTGCGCAATGGGACGAGCCGGCGGGCCTGCCGGGGCGGCCCAAGCGCCCGGTGCTGCGTCCGCCGCGCGAGGTGCCTCTGCGGGCGATGGGCACGCCCGAGGGGCGGGCCAGTCTGATCCATGCGCTGGCTCATATCGAATGCAATGCCATGGATCTGGCGCTCGACGCCATTTGGCGCTTTGCCGGCATGCCAGAGACGTATTACCTGGACTGGCTGCGCGTCGCGCAAGAAGAGGCCCTGCACTTTGACCTGCTGCACCGTCACTTGCAGTCCATGGGGTACCGCTACGGGGATTTCGATGCGCACGAAGGCCTGTGGGACATGGCCCGGCGTACCCAGGCCGACCTGCTGGCCCGACTGGCCGTGGTGCCGCGCATCCTGGAGGCCCGCGGCCTCGACGCGTCGCCCGCGGTGCGCCACAAACTGCAGTCGGCAGGCGACCGCGCGGGCGCCCAGATCATCGATGTGATCTTGCGCGATGAAATCGGCCACGTGGCCATCGGCAACCAGTGGTTTGGCTGGTTGTGCGCGCAGCGTGGCCTGCTACCCGGCGAGCAAGGCCGGCTGCTGGCCCGCCAGTACGGCGCGCCCGCGCCCCGGGGGCCCTTTAACCTACAAGCGCGCCAAGCCGCGGGCTTTGCACCCGAAGAGTTGGCCGAACTCGGCCGCTGAGCCACGGAGCTGAGCCACGGAGCTGATGCCTCGGAGCCAAAGCCTGGTGCTGCAGCACCCTCCCACGGCCTTCTTGTAGGACCCGACCGCTCCCACACCAGCGCCACCAGCGCAAAGTGGTGCCGGTGTACCTCGACACCTGCTGACCCCGCCCCGGCCGCGCTTTTCGAAGTGCCCCCTGGGCCCTTACCCTGGACCCCTCATCTGCGCCCAAGGCGTGGCTTGGCTTGCGGTCAATGCACCCCACTTCGCAACCGCCACCGCCTGCTGCCCCAATCGGGGTGCCTTGGCCTGCATTTTTTTGGAGTCCGAGCCATGCTCTTGCGCCCCTTTCTGCTGCAGCCGGCACCGTCTGGCCCCATGCCTGCCCACCTGCGGGTGGAGTTGCCCTCCGGCCTTTCGATCGGCGCGCCAGATGCGCCGGTTCGGGTCCGGCTCAACAGCTGGTCGGCCCTGCCCCGCCTCAAGGCCGGGCGTGTCGGTGCGTTGGCCCAAGACTATGTCGAGGGTCGCCTGGACTTGCAAGGCAGCATGCGCGAGATCATGGCCAGCGTGCTGCATTTGCTGCGCGACAACCCAGCCCACACGCCCGACCCCTGGTGGAGCCGATGGCGCCAGCAGGCCCGCGCCCTGTCGGCGCACACGCGCGACAAAGACGCCGCGCAGATTGAGTTTCACTACGACGTCTGCGACGACTTCTACGCCCTGTGGCTCGACCCGCGGCGGGTCTATTCCTGCGCCTACTACCGCGAAGACACCATGAGCCTGGCCCAGGCACAAGAGGCCAAGCTCGACCACATCTGCCGCAAGCTCATGCTCGGCCCGGGCGAGCGGCTGCTCGACATCGGCTCAGGCTGGGGCGGCCTGCTGCTGTGGGCAGCCGAGCACTACGGGGTCGACGCCACCGGCATCACCTTGTCGAAAAACCAGCACCAGCATGTCCGGCGTCTGATCGAAGAAAAAGGCCTACAGGGCCGCGTGCGCATCGAGTTGCTCGACTACCGGCAGCTCCAAGAGAGCCAGCCCTTTGACAAGATCGCCTCAGTGGGCATGTTCGAGCACGTGGGGCAAGTGCAGCTACAGGCCTATTTCCGCAAAATTTGGCGTTTGCTGCGCCCGGGCGGCTTGGTCATGAACCACGGCATCACCGCCGGTGCGACGCACAATCACCAGCTTGGCGCAGGGCTGGGCGAATTCATCGAGCAATACATTTTCCCCGGAGGCCAGCTGATGCACGTCAGCGCAGTGCTCGCCGAGATGGCCCAAGCGGGCCTGGAGATGGTTGACACCGAAAATCTGCGCCCACATTACGCCCGCACCCTGTGGGCCTGGTCCGACGCGCTGGAGGGCCAGCTCGGGCATGCGCGGCAGGTGTTGAGCGCCGATCACGGCGCCCGGCAGGCCGAGAAGACGCTGCGCGCCTATCGGCTGTATCTGGCGGGCTGCGCCATGGGTTTCGAGCAAGGCTGGACCTCACTGCACCAGATGCTGGCCACCCGCCCCTCGGGACAGATCGACGAGGGACCGCTGCGCGGGGGCCAATCGGCCTACCCGTTTCGGCGCGACCATGTCTATGCCGGCCCCGCACAGCCCTAATTAGATGCAGTGATCAAGGGGGGTGATCAAGCGCCGCGCGGATGGTGCGCCGCATGCAAGACCTTCAGACGCTCACGCGCCACATGGGTGTAGATGGTGGTGGTGGAAATGTCGCTATGGCCCAGCAGCATCTGCACGGCGCGCAGGTCTGCGCCATGGTTGAGCAAGTGCGTGGCAAAGGCATGGCGCAGGGTGTGCGGCGACAGCGGCACGGTGATGCCCGCCCTGAGCGCGTACTTCTTGACCAGCATCCAGAACATCACCCGGCTCATGCCCGCGCCGCGCGCGGTGACGAACAAGGCCTCGGTCTGCTGGCCCGCCAAGATGTGCGCCCTCGCACCGACCAGATAGGCCTGCAGATGCTCGCGCGCCACCGCACCAAAAGGCACCAGCCGCTCCTTGCTGCCCTTGCCCATGATGCGCAGCACACCCTCGTTGCTGCCGACCTGAAAGGTCTTGAGTCCCACCAACTCGCTCACCCGCAAGCCGCTGGCGTAGAGCAACTCGAGCATGGCCTTGTCGCGCAGGCCCAGCGCTGTGTTCAGGTCCGGCGCGGCCAGCAACTGGTCGACCTGCGCCTCGCTCAATGCCTTAGGCAGGCGCAAGGGTTGGTGCGCGGCCAGCATGCGCAGCGTAGGGTCCCGGCTCACCCGGCCCTCGCGCAAGGCCCAGCGAAAAAATCGTTTGAAGACGGTCAGGCGCCGATTGGACGAAGAGGCACGCGTGCTGGCGTGCCTGGCCGCAAAGTAAGCATTAAGGTCGGCCTCGGTGCTGGCCTCGATCGCCAGGCTGCGGCCAGCCAACCAGCCAGCGTAGGCGCCAAGGTCGCGCCGGTAAGCGGCCAGCGTGTTGGCCGACAAACCGTCTTCAAGCCAGAGCGCATCGATAAAGGCATCGACCAGACCCTGGGCCGACGAACCGCGCTTGAGAACCTCAGACATGAAAAAGCCGCTGCATCCAATCGATGGCAGCGGCTCCCCGCATCATCCGCGCGCGCTCACTCGAGCCGCAGCTTGGCGGTCTCAACGACCTTCTTGTAGACCTCGAACTCGGCCTTGATCTGCTCGGAGAACTGCTCGGGCGTGTTGCCAACGATGAGCGATCCGGTATCTTCGATGCGCTTGCGCGTAGCCGGATCTTCGAGGGCTTTCTTGGTGGCAGCATGGATCTTGTCGACCACGTCTTTAGGCAGCCCCCGGGGTCCCACGATGCCGTAATAGGCCATGCGATTGACCGGCTCGAGTCCCACTTCTTTGAAGGTCGGCACATTGGGCAGCACGGACAGACGCTGCGGCGCTGCCACCACGATGGGCACCAGTCGGCCCTGCTGGATGAAGGGCAAAGCCGAGGGCAGGTTGTCAAAAATAATCTGCACCTGACCGGCCACGGTATCGTTGAGCGCCGGGCCAGCCCCACGGTAAGGGATGTGGGTGATGAAGGTGCCGGTCAGGCTCTTGAACAACTCGGTCTGCAGATGGCCAATGCCACCCGTGCCTGAAGACGAATAGGAGTACTTGCCCGGGCTCCTTTTGAGCTCGGCCAGAAAACTCTTGTAGTCCTTGGCCGGAAAGCTCGGATGGACTGCGATGATGTTGGGCGTGGCCGCGATGTTGATGATGGGCGTGAAGTCCGTCAACACGTTGTAGGGCATCTTGGGGTTGATGGCCGGATTGGCCGCCGTGGTCGACACCGTGCCCATGCCCAGCGAATAGCCATCCGGCGCCGATTTGGCCGTCTCATTGGCACCGACCACGCCGCCGCCGCCTGCACGGTTTTCCACCACCACGCTCTGGCCCAGCGCCCGGCCCAGCGGCTCGGAAATCACGCGGGCAATGATGTCGGTGGTGCCGCCCGGGGCAAAGGGCACCTGCAGCTTGATCGGTTTGTTCGGATAGGCCTGTGCGAGTGCCGTGCCCGACAGGCAGACCAGGGACAGGCAAGACAAAGTCGCAAGGGCCGAGCGACGACGAATCATGATGGAACATCCTCTCTGCGCAAGATGGCGCTGGGTTTTTGACTGTGGCCTAGATGGTAATTGACGAGGGTCGCCCTCGCATCAGGAGAACCCCGCACGGCCAGAGGTTATTCTCGGGCGGTGAACGCATTTGAACTGCTCCTGCCCGATTTTTCGCTGATCGCACTGGGCTACCTGGTCTGCCGCTACACCGCCCTTGGCCGCACGCTGTGGGAGCAGGTTGACCGCCTGGTCTATTTCCTGCTGTTTCCGCTCCTGCTGTTTCACTCCATCCTCAAAAGCCCACTGGATCTGGACAGCGCCTCGGGACTGATCGCAGGCGGGCTGATGCTCGCGGCCATCGGCGTGGGGCTGAGCTACGCCCTGCCCCACCTGCCCTGGATCGGTCGACATATCGACCGGCGCGATCATGCGGCCTGCGCGCAGATCGGCTTTCGCTTCAACTCGTTTATCGGTCTGGCGCTGGCCGAACGCCTGGCCGGCGCGCAGGGGCTGCTGCTCATTGCCGTGCTCATCGGGATTTGCGTGCCCATCTTCAACACCGCAGCGGTCTGGCCCATGGCGCGGCAATCACAGCGCCACTTCGGCCGAGAGTTGCTGCGCAACCCGCTCATTCTTGCAACGGCCAGCGCCTTGCTGGCCAATCTGCTGGGCCTGCGACTGCCGGAGAGCGTCGAGCCTGCGGTCAGCCGAATCGGTGCGGCCTCGCTGACGCTAGGCCTGATGGCCGCTGGCGCAGGCATGCAGTTTTCGTCGCTGGCGCGGGCCAAAGTACTCGGGCTGAGCCTGATCGCGATCAAGCACCTGCTGCTGCCGGTGGCCGCCTACGCCCTGACGCGCCTGCTCGGGCTCGAGCCGACCGAGGCGCTGGTGCTGATGGCTTTCTCAGGGCTGCCCACTGCCTCCAGCGCCTACGTGCTGGCGGCCCGCATGGGCTACGACGGCGCCATCGTCGCCGCCTTGGTCACCGCGTCCGTGCTGATGGGCCTGGTCAGCCTGCCCCTGGCCCTGGCACTGGCGGGGCACTAAACCGCCACCCCGCCGGCTCACTGGGAGCCGCCTCAGTCATTGCAAGGAACGAAGCAATCCATCGGCCGCTGCGCGCGCACATGGATTGCCGCATCGCTGCGCGACTCGCAATGACGCAGCAGTCGCCATCGCCACCGCTTCGCGTCTAAGGAAACCTCCTCAGTCATTGCGAGGAACGAAGCAATCCTTCGGCTGGCGGGTTCAGTGCAGCGACGACAGGAATTGCTTGAGCTCGGGCGTTTGCGGCCGGGCAAACAGGTCGTCGGGTGCGCCCTGCTCGTGCACCAGCCCCTGATGCATGAAGATCACACGGTCGCTGACCTTCCGGGCGAAGTTCATCTCGTGGGTGACCATTAGCAAGGTCATGCCCTCTTGCGCGAGCGACTCCACCACGGCCAGCACCTCGCCGACGAGTTCCGGATCGAGTGCCGAGGTGATTTCATCGCACAACAAGATGCTTGGTGACATGGCCAGCGCGCGGGCAATTGCCACGCGCTGCTGCTGGCCGCCCGAGAGCTGGTCGGGGTAGGCATCGAACTTTTCGGCCAAGCCCACCCGCGCGAGCAGGCGCCGGGCGGTCTCGTCGCTTTGCGCGTCGCTGAGCTGCTTGACCAAGCCAGGGGCCAACTTGATGTTGCGACCCACGCTCAGGTGCGGAAACAGGTTGAAGGACTGAAAGATCATGCCCACCTGCTGGCGCAAGGCACGCATGGCCGCCGGGTCTTGATAGACCAGAGGCTGGCCCTGCACCCGCAACGCGCCATGCTCAAAGGTCTCGAGCCCGTTGATGCAACGCAGCAAGGTGCTCTTGCCCGACCCGCTCTTGCCGATGATGGCGATCACCTCGCCCGCGCGGACTGTCAGGTCTATGCCCTTGAGCACCTCGTTGGGGCCAAAGGACTTGCGCAGGCCCTCGATGGCGATGGCCGGTGTTTCAGGAGCGTTTGGCATGGAGGCGACTTTCGAGCGAGCGTGCGTACAGGCTGATCGGGTAGCAGATCAGAAAATAAAGCAAGGCCACGCAGCTGTAGACCAAAAAAGGCTTGAAGGTGGCGTTGGTGATCATGGTGCCGGCCTTGGTCAGCTCAACGAAGCCGATGACCGATGCGAGCGCCGTGCCCTTGACCACCTGCACCAGAAAACCCACCGTGGGCGCCACCGCAATCCGGGCCGCCTGCGGAAACACCACATAGCGCAGTTGTTCGACAAAGCTCAGCGCCAGGCTTTGCGCCGCCTCCCACTGCCCCTTGGCAACCGAGCGGACGCAGCCGTGCCAGATTTCGGTGAGAAACGCGCTGCTGTAGAGTGTCAGCGCCACTGCCGCAGAGGTCCAGGCCGAGGTCTCAATGCCCAGCAGGGCCAGGCCGAAGTAAGCCAGAAACAGCTGCATCAGTAAGGGCGTGCCCTGAAACAGCTGCACATAGCCAGCCACCGCCTTTTGCAGCAGCCGGCTCGGCGTGGTGCGGGCCACAAGCAGGGCCAGTCCCACCAGGCCGCCGCCTAAAAACGCAATCAGCGAAAGCACCACGGTCCAGCGCGCAGCCAGCAACAAATTGCTGACGATATCCCAGACGGTGAACTCAACCACGGCGCCTCCCGAACACCAGGCGCTCGCCCAACCAGTTCAGGGCAGCGCGGGTGGCCATAGACAGCCCCAGGTAGATGACGGTGGCCACAATAAAGGCCTCGAAGGCGCGAAAGTTGCGGCTCTGGATCAGGTTGGCCGCAAAGCTCAGCTCCTCAGTGGAGATCTGCCCACAGACGGCCGAGCCCAGCATGACGATGATGATCTGGCTGACCAGCGCGGGCCAAATCCGCTGCAGCGCAGGCGGCAGCACCACCCAGATAAACGTCTGCACGCGTGTGAGCGCCAGACTGACGGCCGCCTCGATTTGTCCGATCGGTGTGGCCTGTATGCCCGCGCGCACGATCTCGGCCGAATAGGCTCCCAGGTTGATCACCATGGCAATCACCGACGACCATTCGGGGCCCAAGCGCAAACCCAGGGCCGGCAGACCGAAGAAGATGAAAAACAGCTGGATGATGAAGGGCGTGTTGCGGATGAGCTCCACATAAGCGGCCACCGCCGGGCGGCTCCAGGCCGGCCCTTCGGTGCGCACCCAGGCACAGGCGATGCCAAGCAGCACGCCCAGCACCGCCGAAACCGCTGTCAACCCCAGGGTCCAGGCCACGCCCTTGAGCAGCAAGGGCCATTGGCTCAGAACCGAGGCAAAGTCGAGCTCAATGCTCATGCCCGCTCAGGCCTTGCGGCCTTCACTCGGGCAGCTGGCCGGCCGGACGACCCAGCCACTTTTGGGCCATCTTGTCGATGTCCCCAGACTTCTTGGCCTCGGCAATGATGGCATTGACGCGAGTGCGCAAGGCATCCTCACCCTTGGCCACACCGATGAAATTGGGGCTGTCCTTGAGCAGCAGCTTGTACTCCGCATTGAGTTGAGGGTTGCGCTGCATCATCACGCCAGCAACCGACGCACCCGTGGCCAAAAGCTGGGTCTGGCCCGAAACGAAGGCCGAGACAGTGGCGTTGTTGTCCTCAAAGCGCTTGAGGTCAGCGCCTGCGGGTGCCACCTTGGTCAACTCCTGGTCTTCGATCGCGCCGCGCGTCACGGCCACGGTCTTGCCGGCCAGGTCGGCCATGGACTTGACGGTCAGCGTCTTGGCGCCATAGATGGCCTGAAAGAACGGAGAGTATGCGGCGGTGAAGTCGATCACTTTCTC
>Ga0164292_10003564_pt1 | contig 12688 bp, 11 predicted proteins | sample GEODES117metaG_FD_111486 | JGI IMG/M metagenome (GOLD analysis project Ga0164292, IMG submission 111486) | Eutrophic lake water microbial communities from Lake Mendota, Wisconsin, USA - GEODES117 metaG | ecosystem: Environmental > Aquatic > Freshwater > Lake | place: USA: Lake Mendota... | reverse complement strand
TGGATGGTTATTACAGGATCACTACTTGGCGTGAGCTTTCATTTTCTAAACGTGATGAAAGATCTTCCCCAAGATCAAGAGAGCAAAATTGGGGGATTACCGCAGCGCATGGGCAAAGGTAAATCTCTAGTAGTTGTTGCAGTATTACTTGGGCTGTCGATGGCAATCACGGTAAATGCTTTGGCATAGTCAGATAGCCGGCTAAAACCCCTAGTACTGCCCACGTTAAAGCACTAGATTAAATTGCATGGACCTTAAGCCTCGCAGATTATTACTCGCGCTGTGTCTTTTGGTTGGAATTCTTGCTTCTGGAAGTTTCCATGCCAACGCAGCAGAGCTTCCTTATATTGGTCTGGAGTGCACAGATAAGTTCGAATCAGTTATTGGCACGACCGATCAAAATAGTGATGACAAGATTTACTTAGTCTGCTTTAAATCGTCGAATAACGAAAATAAATTTGTTTGGAGTCAGGACAACAATAAATACCCAGCGACGACTTATGCCAAGAAAACAATTGCTTATGGCAGAGATACGACTGCCTGCGACGAGGATGCCGCAAATTCTGAATTCGTTGTTGATTATGGTCGGACTTTTTGTGATAGAGAATATGGAGTTTTGATAGAGGACACTTACTTTAGTGTTTGGAGAAACAAGATTTATGAAGACGGAGAAGACGGAGAAGGGGGAATTGTAAGAACTGCGTGGGTACCACCTTTAGAAATTACAACACCCGTGGCACCAGAAAATACCTCGGCAGCCGAGCAAGCGACCGAGAACGCCATAGAAAACAGCACAACAATTGTTGTGCTTGCAACTTTTGCAATGGCGATGACACCAGCTGCCTTAAACAGAATAGGTTCGACTCAAGATTCTTCGTCGAACAATCTTCCACGAGGTTCTTCAAGCGGCCAAGGTGTTCCTGAATACATGGAAATTAAAGCCAGAAGAGATGAAAAACTAAAAGTAGAAAGTTCTAGAAGAAAGTTTCTAAGGTTTTTATCAAACCCTGCCGTCACCTTAGCTAAATACAGATTCTTTGAGAATTACCTGAGAATTAGTATTGAACGGATTTCTCGCTTTTCCCCGGGGGTAGCCACAATTGTCAGAGATGGCGATTACTTAAGAGCAGTTTTGGGCTCACTCACCTTCTTTATCTACCCAATCGCAATCCTTACCGGTGTATTTAGTTTTGTTGAGCTCCATAGCCGAACGCAAGCAACTTCACCCCCAGCATCAATTCCACTGTTACTTCCTTCATTAATTGGCATGGCTCTAATGATTGCTATAGGAATTCTTGACTCACTTGCAGGAGCACTGGCTAGTGCAACATTTGCGATTCTTACTTTTTCTATCCATGTGTGGCCTTTGGGATCAGAATCAGATCCAAAGCAAATTTATGCGACTTTATTATCCATCTTCTTAATTACCTTTACTGCGCCCCTTTTTGCTGGCGCCTTGCGCAAGTTCGATGGATTACATAAAGATCCTGGTCGCAACTGGAACTATGCCGTCGACTACCTTCTTAGCCCATTGGTCACCGCCTGGATGGTCTGGAAGGTTCTGGAAGTAATTGCAGATCTATCTGGCTCAGAGTTTGAAGATAAACATGATCCTATCAAGATTGCAGTATTTATCTGGTTTGTTTTGATTATCCGATATTTCATTGAGCACTATGTTGCTAGAAGTTGGGGCGATCGATTAAATGAAATGATTGCAAGTGATGTGGGGCAGTCAAGGGTATTTTTCATTACTGGAATTGCACTAAAGAGTTCCTGGATCTGGCTTCTGATCACCTCTGTAGGAACATTTCAAGGCGATCCATTAGGTGCTCCTGCATTGATTGCATTATTTGCCCTACCGGGCCTGATCAAACTTATGTGGCCAAACCCACCAGAGCATTTAGGTTTGCTTAACTTACGTGGAGCACCAAAGATTGCCATGCTTTTCCTCATAGGCATTGGCCTCACCAAATTACTTGAAAATCCAAGACTGCTGGATCATCACGCTCTGATTTTGGAACTCGCTCTTGTCCCTCTTCTGTTTTTTTCAATTATCGATGTGCTTACCCACGAACACACTCACACACCACGCTTCTTCATAGAAAACAAATGGGGAGTTAGGATTTATCAGGCCATTGGCTGCGGAATATACATATTCGTTGCAGGATATATTTTCTATACTGTTTTTGCCCTTCAGTAGGCCAGTGGCTCTTGTATTTGCCTTTGTTTAGAAAATGATTGAGTTAAGCCACTAATTTATCTGGCTATATCTCCAACTAATTGATGCAGCAATTGCCACCCACACTTGGTAAGGCACCACAGCAATCGCCAAAGGTAGCGAGATAGTAAACAAGATATATGTCATAGGCAGTGTCAGAACAGCAGTAGCAATAAGAGCAATAGCTGCAACCGTTAGGTTATGTGGGCGATAGAACTGATATGCCCAGAGCAGAGCTGCAAAGACAGAGAGTGCGAAGAAGGCCATGTAGGTAAGTACAACTGGTTTAGATGCTCTTTGGCCTATAGCAAAGGCTGCAATACCAAGAACAATAAAGTTATAGGGCCAGATAATTCCAAATATGAATCCTGGCGGCTGCCACGATGGTTTATTGAGTTTGGCATACCAACTATCACCGGCATTAACCCAAAGCCCCGAACCAATTACATAGACAAGCACAATTGCGATGCCGGCAAAGGATGTTGCGTTACGAAAGCTCATGGTTAGAGGGTAGTCCAGATGCCACCAAGCAATAACTAATGACCAAACCTGTTTACCCTTTAGTTTCTTGGTAGGCGTCAAATTCAAGGGGTACTTCTGGCCATTCTTCATCCCAAACCTGCGGATTAAAGATTGAAATTGTCCTGATCACACTGGAATAGGACAAAAAATTACTACTGACTAATGCCAAATGTTTGGTTAAAAATCGGTACGGTTAATCCATGCAAATTGCAGATAGCGAACTTGTTCATCGATTCAAGGGTGAAAGTCCAATTAAAACCTTGCGATATTTACTCAGTGGACAAAGAAAAAATGTAGCTTTAGCAGTTTTCTTTTTCTCAATTAAGCATTCACCTTCCTGGCTGATTCCGCTTTTTACCGCAAATTTAATTGACATTGTTGTGCAAAAAAAGTCATTTACCGACTTTGTTATTAATTCAGTGGCCCTAGTCTTTGTAGTGGCACAGAATTTTCCAACTAATCTTCTCTATGTTCGATTTTTATCAAGGGCAATTAGAGATACTGAAAATCGATTGAGATCTGCACTCGTGGTGCGAATGCAACAGCTAAGTATTGGCTATTATCAAAAAACCAATGCTGGCGCTCTACAGACCAAAGTTGTACGTGATGTTGAAAATATCGAACAAATGCTGCGACACATGTCAGATGGTGGCTTAGCTGCCATAAACGGTTTGATCGGAGCGATTGTAATTACCGCAATTAGAGTTCCAAATTTCCTAATTTTCTTCATTCTTGTGGCACCTATTGCATCAATAACAATCATTCGACTACGTAAATCTCTTAATGAATACAATGAAGATTTTCGAAGTCAGATTGAAAAGATGTCATCACGCGTTAATGAAATGACGACATTACTCACTGTTACTCGTGCCCATGGTCTAGAGCGCAGAGCTGTTGGCCGTATGAAGGACTCATTTGCCTCAGTGCAAGAGGCTGGGTTAAAGCTTGATCAAATTAATGGACGATTCAATGCAGCAGCGTGGGTTACATTTCAATTAGCAAACGTTTTTTGCTTAATACTTTCTGCATACTTTGCACTCAACAATCAATTTGGCATTTCAGCCGGGGATGTCGTCTTATTAACCTCTAATTTCGGAATGCTTATTGGTTCAATAATTTTACTTGCCAGTCTTGCCCCAGCTATATCAAAGGGATTTGCTTCAATTACTTCATTGGGTGAAGTCCTAGAGTCTCCAGATCTTGAGATCAATCAAGGCAAAAAAAGTGTAGATAAAGTTGATGGGGTAATTGATTTTAAAGATGTGAGTTTTACCTATCCAACTAACCACAAACCTTCACTAGAGCACATAACGTTCTCGGCATCTCCCGGCAAAATGGTTGCACTTGTTGGTCCTTCCGGATCAGGTAAATCCACATTAATTAACCTTGTGATTGGATTCTTACGTCCCTCTCACGGTGTTATAAAAGTTGATGATCTAGATTATAAAGACCTCGATCTTCGTACCGTAAGAAAGTATCTCTCTGTTGTTCCTCAAGAGTCAGTCTTATTTGATGGCACTATTGCTGAAAATATCTCTTATGGATTAAGTGATGTCAGTTCAACGGAAGTTGAAACAGCACTTCGAGATGCAAATGCCTGGGATTTTGTTCAAGCCTTTGATGATGGTGTTGAAACTCTAGTTGGAGAACGTGGCGCAAGACTAAGTGGAGGGCAAAGACAACGTCTTGCCATCGCGCGAGCCCTCATTCGCAATCCTAGAATCTTGATTTTGGATGAGGCGACATCGGCTCTTGATTCAGAGTCGGAAAAACTCATCCAAGATGCTCTTTCTCGTTTGATGAAGAACAGAACCACCTTTGTTGTTGCGCACCGACTTTCGACTGTTCAAGAGGCGGATCTGATTTTGGTTCTAGATAACGGGAAGATTCTTCAATCAGGTACACACAGTGAATTAGTGAGTCAGCAAGGTTTATATCGCCGTCTCTACGATGCACAAGCATTTATTCAGTAAAAACGATCAAAGTAAAGTGAGGAAACAATGTTAGTTGGTGCAAGTCGAGAAGCTCTAGAGAAGTTACAAACGCCATTAACTAAGTTGGCAGATTTTGAGAGCTTCTGGAGTTCAACACTCCAGACATACCTGCCAAAAAAATCAACACCAACGCTGACGGATTACCCAACTCCAATGAAGCATGTTGACGTTAAGGATGTAACTATTGCAGGCTTTAATGGTGATCCAATCAAGGGTTGGTTTTTAACAGCTCAATCTGCAGGGGCGCAAACACCATGCATTGTTATGTTTGACGGATATGGCGGAGGTCGTGGACTACCCCATGAGTGGTTGTTTTGGGTCAATGTCGGATATCGAGTTTTAGTAATGGACACTCGTGGTCAAGGTGGTGGATTTAGATTAAGTGACACCGCAGATGGTGCTTATCCTCGCGAATCACAAACACCTGGCTTCATGACACAGGGAATTTTGAACAAGGATGATTACTACTACCGAAGAGTCTTTGTCGATGCTGTTGCATTTGTTAATGCTGCCCAACAACTTCCAGGGGTGAATCCTGATCGAATCATTGTTGCAGGAGGAAGCCAGGGTGGGGGGATATCTTTAGCAGCAGCATCGTTATCAAAGAATGTCTTTGCCGCAATGCCTGATGTTCCATTTTTATGTAACTACAAAAAAGCGACAGAAATGGTTGATACCTATCCCTACCATGAAATTGCTCTTTTCTGCAGAATCCATCGCGACAAGGTTGACCAAGTATTTTCAACACTTTCTTATTTTGATTGTATGAACTTAGTAACAATGGCAAAAGCACCCGCGCTTATTTCAATTGGAATGCATGATCCTATCTGCCCTCCAGACACTATTTTCTCGATGAGAAATCACTATGCAGGGGATGTCACAACGCAAGTTTATGAGTACAACACTCATGAAGGCGGAAGCGTTGCACACCAATTAGTCCAAGCCAAATGGCTTGCATCACTTCTAGAAAAGAGTAAGTAAGTGATTAAGTCTGACGAGAACTTGGGATATGGATTTAACGCACAGTGGGCTTATTCACGGGGCCATATGCCTGCTGCTTTGCCTGCAGATACACGCATGTTGGACTTTATGGCTAAATATGATTTTAAGTTTTTAAGGTTACCAACAGATTACAGATTTTGGATCGATGATTTAGAAGGACCAATTCACGAGAGTTTTCTAAAGTTGATCGATTCATATGTTCATGAATCTGTTTCACGTGGAATTCATATCAGCCTTAATTTACATAGAGCACCCGGTTACTGCATCAATGGATGGGAGCAAGAAAGCACCAATTTATGGGCAGATGAGGCTCCACAAAAAACATTTCATCGCCTATGGGAAGCCGTTGCGCAGCGATACAAGGGTCAGTACATGGATTTAATGAGCTTTGACTTAGTCAATGAACCACCGGCCGAAGGACAACGTGGATTTACTCGAGACATACACCAAAAGGTAATTCGCTCTGTAACTAATGCAATCCATGCAATTGATCCCGAAAGAACTGTTGTTATAAATGGTTTAGCCGGTGGTCACTTAGCAATGCCAGAACTAGCCGATCTCAATGTTGTTCATAGTGGCCGTGGATATCAACCTATGTTGGTTAGCCACTACAAAGCCGAATGGTGGGATGGCAGTAAAGGTATGCCTGTCCCAACCTATCCATGTGAATATGAGGGAGCTTTCTGGAACCGCCAATCGCTATGGGATTTTTATGCCCCATGGCGCGAAGTTCAGGCGATGGGAAGACCTGTTCATATTGGAGAATTTGGTTGCTACAAATACACAGACAACGCTGTTGCCCTTGCTTGGTTTAAGGATCTCTTTGATATTTACCGCGAATCAAAGTGGGGATATTCATTATGGGAGTTTGATGGCAACTTTGGAATTGCAAATCATGGACGTCCAGGAACTAAGTATGAAAACTTTGAAGGCCTAAACATCGATCGTTCTTTGTTGGAACTAATGCTTGAAAGTCGTGTCAGCTAGCCAATTCTAAATAAATTCGATTATTTCACCGAACCAGCCGTAAGCCCTCGATAAATGAACTTTTGCAGTGCTAAGAACGCTGTGAGTGTTGGCAAAATTACTAACAGAGTTGCCGCACAAATGATCTGCCAGCTTGCGCTAAACGGACCAATAAAACGGTACAGCGATGTTGAAACAGTGCCCAGTTCTGGATCAGGCATGTATAGAAAGGGAATATAAAACTCGTTATACATAGCAATTCCTTTAATGATTACAACTGTTGCAATCGCAGGGCGCATTAAAGGCAAAATAATTCGGAAGTAGATCGTGAGATGGCTAGCGCCATCGATACGAGCAGACTCATCTAAAGCCTTAGGGATTGAAGCCATAAATTGAAGAAATATATAGATCGAAATGATGTCAGTACCGGCAAACAACAAGATAGCTGCCCAGCGCGTGTTGTAGAGACCAAGCCCATTTATAATCTGAAATGTTGCAACCTGTGTTGTTACACCCGGAATGAGTGTTGCGATTAAGAATGTCCAAAGAACCCACCGCTTGCCCGCAAAAGAAAAACGATCAATTGCATATGCGGCCATTGTGCCAATAAAGATAGTTGCAACAAGGGATACACCAAGAATGATTGCGGTATTGAAGAATCCGCTTACTAACGCACCCTGTGTCCAAGCAGCAGTAAAGTTTTCAAAGTTAGTCCAGTCGTTCGGTGGAGTTAGCGCACTTGTATTTCGAAATTCATCTTGATTCTTAAATGAGGCAAAGATTAGTGGTACAAGTGGAAAGATAATTATGATGCTGATTACACTCAACAACGTGTAGATGATGACTTTAAAAGTCTCTACTTTTTTCATACTAGTTCAGCCTCATCATCCTTAAAGATTTTGCGCTGAATGTAGGTAACTAACAAAACGATGGCCAGCAAAACTATAGCCAGTGCCGATGCCAAACCAAAGCGACTTTGCACAAATGCAGTCTGGACAGTTTGAATAACAAAAGTTGAAGATCCATTTGCACCTCGAAGCATGATGTATGGAATTTCAAATACAGAGATACTGCCACTGATGGCAAGAATGAGACTAAGAGCCGAGATGCGACGAATGCCCGGAAGAATAATGTATCTAAACTGATGCCATCGATTTGCTCGATCTAATTCGGCGGCCTCAAAGAGCTCTGGATTAATTGACTGAATTGCCCCAATAAAGAGAACTAGATTTAATCCCATGTATCGCCAGACTGATACGCCCGCCAATGAAATATTTGTCACATCCGGATTTCCCAACCAAAGGGTTATGAAATTTTCAAGACCTAGGAATTTAAAGGCAAGATCTAATCCTCCTCCTCCTTGAAATAGATAGAGGAAAACTAAACTGACAGCAACTGTGTTGAGTAAAAACGGAAATACTAGAATTGCCTTAAAGAAATTACTGGCTCTAAAGCCGTAGCTAAGAATTGTTGCCAGAAATAATGCAATAGCGATCTGAATAAGAGCGCCACCAAAATAATAGAGACTTACAATTAGCGAGCGGAAGATCTCAGGATCTTTTGCTATTGCAACATAGTTTTGAAAACCAACATACTTTTTTTCAGGATCAAATCCATCCCAAGAAGTTGTGCTATACCAAATCATGTTAAAGAGGGGTAAATATGTGAGCATGGCAAGCAAGCCCATGGGTATCAGAAGATAGAGCCACGGAATAAAAGCCCGCTTTGTTTTCTCTTTTAACATCTAACTCCAATAATAAAGAATGTTGGAGCGGAACCCGTTTAGATTCCGCTCCAACATCACTTGTTTAGTCTATGTTACTTATTTGCGTTTACTCCAGCGCTCCACTTGGTATTTAGGTCAGCGATGATCGCTGCGAAAGTACCTGATTTTGCGCCACGGGCTGTATCAATGATGTTCTGCTCTAATGTTCCATCTCCTGGAATTCCAGATGACTTTTTGACATCTGCAAATAGAGATTCCTTACCAGTTGCGGCTGGCTTTAGAGAACGATACTCAACTCCGAACTTGTCGAAAATTGTGTAGCTCTCACCATTAGGTCCCTTAATGTAAGGGTTAATTCCACCCTCGTTATATGCATAACCTGAGTTCTGCAAGAAATATGTCAACCAAGCTCTTGCTGATGCCTGACACTTTGAGTTCTTGTTAATGGCTTGCTTTACGTCACCACTTGTATAAGCCAAGAACTTCTTTGACTTTGGATCCTTAACAGGAATTGGATAGAAACCGATGTCATCGGCATTGGCAGGGTTTACACCCTTGAACTGAGAAACTGACCATGAACCAAGGAACATAGTTGCAATTTCACCACTGTTAATCTTGTCCTTTGAAGACTCCCAATCAGTTGTTGTTGGGTCCTTCTCAGTCAACCCAGCAGCAACTGCGTCGTAAAGAAGCTTAAGACCTGTGTATGCATCTTTTCCTTCTTTAAATGGTGCAACATCCTTAGCCATTAGATTCTGAGAATCAATGCCTTGTGAGTGTCCTGTGAATGCATTTGACCAGGCTGTAGGTGCCCAACCAGTCTTGTAATTTGTGTATAAAGGAATCACATTTGCATTGCTGGCCTTAATCTTCTTAAGAGCTGCAATAAACTCTGCTGGTGTTCCTGGAGGAGTTGTAACTCCTGCAGCTTTCCAGACCTTTAGATTCACTGCATATCCACCAGCGTTACCTGTTTGTGCAAGACCATAGGCCTTACCCTTATACGCGCCTTCACTCACGAAACGATATGTTTTAGCAAGTGCAGCTTCAGTGCCGAGTGCAGAGAAGAACTTAGGGAATTGAGATGGAGTAACACCCTGAGGGATACCCAATACATCGCCGTAGTTAGTTGTGTTCATCATTGTTCTAACATCTTGATCATAGTTTGTATATGACTGGAACTTTACTTTTGTGCCTTTACCAATACCGTTTGTAAATGCTGGACCATAAGCATTCTTAAAAGTTGTTGGAGCAATATCTGTACGGTTTGTAAGAACAGTAATTTCCTTGCAAATACCGGCAGGAGCAGCTGTTGCTTGAGTCAGTCCAGCCACGGATGTGAGTGAAACTGCTAAAACACTGCTAGCGACGGTAGCAATTAAACGTTTATGCATTTTTTTCCTTTCCAATCTTGAGAGATCGGTTAAGCCGAGGCTTTTCCGTTTGGCGAATAGTAATCCTTTGTAAGTAATCGTTGTCAACGAAAACATTATTAAATTTTCGTTATAAACAATCAAAAAACACTGTCCTGTATGGACTTTAGGACATGAAAGGACATTTTCTATTTAGCATTCGAGACATCTTGACATCGTTTACCAGTCTGGGGCATTGTTCGGACTCCACATTTGATTTCATAAATAGTCAGGAGGTAAGTGGCGATGGGGCTAGAAAAAGTGGCTGATGTGCAAAGCCCAGCCCCGACCCCGCATCCAACTTTGGCCGATGTGGCTGCAATTGCGGGCGTGAGCGTAAAAACCGCCTCGCGTGCACTAAATGATCTCAATAGTGTTTCTGCTGCAACATTGGAACGAGTAAAAAAAGCGGCAGATATTCTGGGATATAGATCTAATCGGATCGCGCGAGAATTACGAATCGGTGCTTTATCAAATTTAGTAGGAATGGTTATTCCGGATCTTTCTAATCCGTTTTATGCAGGGATGGCATCAGGAGTTGAAGAAGAATTAGCTAAGTATGGTCTGGATCTAATCATTGCAACAGCGCGCGGAGATGGAGATCGCGAAAAAGAGTTGATTGGTTCTCTGCTGGAACGGCGCGTACGCGGGCTGATAATCATTCCTTCGGGTCAAGATTATTCGTATTTGGATAGCGAAAGAAAACGAGGCTTCTCCTTTGTCTTTGCAGATCGCCCACCTGCATATCTTGATGCAGATGTTATTGTTGCCGATAACAAAGGTGGCATAGCTAAATGCGTCGAATATCTAGTTGCACGCGGGTGCACAAAGTTGGCTCTCATGGCAGATAATGTAGATATCTGGACTGCGAAAGAGCGAATTGATGGTTTTAAGAAGGCGGTAACATCATTTGGTTTACAGGCTACCGATAGTAAGGTCATTCAAGGTTTACATACGGTTGAAGAAGCGGAAAAAGCAGCTAGGGATTTACTCTTGAATCAAAATCCATATGATGGATTTATTCTGACAAATGATTTAATTGCAATCGGTGTAGGTCACACAGTATCAACCCTTAAATCTAATGTCGCAGTAGTTTCATTTGAGGAGTTTCCATTTTCAAAAGCGATGGGTATCCCTACTCTTAACCATGACCCAAAAAGATTGGGATTTCTGACCAGTCAAGCACTTTTAAAGCGCATGGAAAATCCAATGAGCAAGGATTACACCACTCATATTCTCGATCTCGAACTAACTGATAAAGAATTGTTGAGGCCGCAAGTATGACGTCAACTGTCCTAGCAGTAGATGTTGGTGCAACAAAGGTTGCAGTTGCACTTGTTGATGAGAATTATTCGATTCGAGAAAAGCATGAAATTTCAGTTCAGAATAATTCAAATTTATGGAATGAAATCGAAGAAGTCTCGAGCAAACTTGTAAAAATTGCTGAGGGAAGCCTGCTTGGTGTGGGTATTGGTTCTGCAGGACCAATAAAACTAAATGATGGTTTGGTAAGCCCAATTAATATCAAAGAATGGCGTGATTTTCCGATAGTTGAGAAGTTTGCATCTTTAACTAAGAATTCAAATATAGTTTTACATGGTGATGCCATGGCGATGGTTCATGCCGAATGGCGATTAGGCGCAGGTGTTGGTTGTTCAAACTTACTGGGGATTGTAGTTTCAACGGGCATCGGAGGCGGACTGGTCTTAGAAAACCAACTTCACATGGGTGAATCAGGGAATTCATTTTTCGTTGGTCACCAGACAATTAAGTTTGATGGAATTGAGTGCACGTGTGGACGCAATGGTTGCTTAGAAATGTATTCAAGTGGCCCTCGAATGGTTGCAATGGCTAAAGAACGTGGTTGGAAAAACTCAGATGAAAGATTTGAGGTTTTAGCGCAATCAGCCAGAGAAGGAGATCAGTTAGCTCTTGAAGTTATAGACCATGGAGCTAAAGCACTGGCAGTAGGAATTGTTAACAGCAGTGCGAGCTTAGATCTTAAGACCATTGTTATCGGCGGTGGCGTAGCTCAGTCTGGCGACATCTATTGGGAACCACTTCGCCGTCATGTGAAAAATGAAGCTCAGTACGCAAATTTTATGGCAGACATTGACCTGCGGCCTGCCAAACTTCAGCGAGATGCAGGAATTTTAGGTGCTGCACTTGGAATTTTTGATAACAGTAATTCAAATGAAGATATCCAAGATTCACTGCTAACTCTGGAGGAAAACCGTGGACTTAGAAAAGTCTGAACGACCATGGGGCCGATACGAGGTCTTACAGGAATCTACCCACCACAAGGTTAAATGTATTTGGGTCTTGCCGGGAAAGCGTTTGTCATATCAGCGCCACCAAAAGCGTGCAGAACATTGGTTTATCGTTCAGGGAACCGCACTTGTAACTATTGATGGTGAAGATCGCACACTTGGGCCTGGCTCAACTGTCGATTTTGCAATCGGAGTTTTACACCGCATAGCAAATGTTGGTAATGATGATGTTATTTTTGTTGAAGTCCAAACCGGAACTTACTTTGGCGAAGATGACATCGAGCGAGTGGAAGATGATTTCGGTCGGTAGTGATGAATTCATCTCGAGAAGTTAAAACACCCTGGACGCTCAAGTTAACCCCTCGCCAAGACGCATGGGATATTGAGCCGGTTACAGATTCACACAATGCATGGCGAAATGACCCAACAAAAATTGTGCGCAAAGCACTACCTGCATCCTTTAAGGCAACAGTCCCTGGGTGTATTCACACAGATTTAATTGATGCTGGTTTTATTGATGACATTTCAATCAACGGCAAGGAACAAGATCAGTTTTGGATTTGGAAAACTGACAGCGT
>Ga0164292_10003563_pt1 | contig 12688 bp, 18 predicted proteins | sample GEODES117metaG_FD_111486 | JGI IMG/M metagenome (GOLD analysis project Ga0164292, IMG submission 111486) | Eutrophic lake water microbial communities from Lake Mendota, Wisconsin, USA - GEODES117 metaG | ecosystem: Environmental > Aquatic > Freshwater > Lake | place: USA: Lake Mendota... | reverse complement strand
TGGAATCGCAGGTGTGTGGAGAGTATGAACAACACTGCTCTCAACCATCTCAGCTGGGTATGCGAGAAGATCGCGACGGGGCAGCTGAAACTTATGGACGAAGAGTCGGGGGCATGCTTCGAAGCACACGGGTTCTTCTTCGACCAGAATAAGAACCTGGTACTCACCAACCCCCGTTAAAACGGATCTCTTATCGGGTAATGTTTTTCAGTCTCAACATCATGAACTTCATACGTATCTTCATGAAGCGACTTATGGGACGCGACCAACCTGTCCCTATTGGACGGTGGAAGCGTGAGGCCTGTAGGAAGACGATGAACTACAAGGTAGATATGTCCAACGAAGACCATTGCGGTCCGTGCGGTCAGTACGCTCTCAAGAAAACAAATGAAAAAAATGATACACTCCCTAACACCCCCAAACCCCGCTAACATAACATGATCACTCCTCATACACCCACCCGTTCTCGCAGTGGCAACAGAGGAGGGATGTGCGGCGCATGACGTATCCCTTTCCGCTGCAGTAAGAACACTTTTTCTGCTTCTCAGGATCGAAACCATGATAGACGCAATGGTAACACGGCTCCTCCTCCATCGGATACACCCAACCACTCCCATCGCAGTTCCGGCACTTCTTCTTCTTTTGTTGTTCAGGCATCTGGTTTAATGATAGGAACGGGATATGTGAAAATATGTTATCCAATTACCTCGTCGATTTTCTCACAGATATCCATATCGGATAGAACAAGTTTTGCACCGATGGATTCTAGAAGACGATAGTTTGCAAGTGAAATATTAGATGTCTCCTTTACAGGTTTCCAAATCAGAAATGGATAAAGTGTGGTTGTTCCTGGAATTTTGGTTCTAAGCTCTTCGACGGTATCTACAAACTTCTTTACTTCTTTTGTACCAAGCGTAGTTGTATTTTTAACCTGAATCGCTATTATCATATTATCGTTATCACCTAGAGCATCGATTCCTCGTCCCTCCAGCTTATAATCACTAGAAACATGTGAATCGTTGAGAGTCCACTTAAAGTCGTCAAAGTTTTCACTAACGAGATCGCATACTTCCTTATCATATAGAATGCCCTCGTTTGATCTGATATTTGATGCTTTCCGGTGACGTGCAGCGGAATCAATTGCATCAATCAACTCAATCTTATCATAAAAAACTCGTCTGAACACTGGAAGAATCTTCTTAATGGCTTCATGAATTCCCTGATTCTGAATAATCCGAGTATCACACTTAAATGGTTCAATACTGAGCCCTGCATCGTCCTTATCTTTAACGCTCTCAGCCATAATCTCGAGGATCACCCGAAAATGCCCTGCAATTGAAAGAAGAGATGTACGTATGCTGGTGCCAACACCTTCGTCGCAAATTGGACGATCCGATAATATATCGCCTCCCATTTTTACAAACACTTTACGAGCAAAATCGGAATTACTGAGACCAATAGCACTAGACTTTTTTCGCGCTTCTTCTGCTTGTAGGTATTCTTCGTTCATATACGGAACTGTAATTGAAATATCAGAATCGTCATTCTCCCAACAAACCGGAGTTTTATCCTCTACGAGCTGTAACGTTGCGTTTGCTTTCTTCTGTGAAACAGATTGTAGTCTGCCATACCATTCATTTCCATTAATATATGTTTTAAAACGTGTATCCTTCCATTTGTTTTCATATGTTCCTAGTTTGCAGAATACACGAATACTTCCGTGCCAGTATTGCGGTAGAAGTCCTAGACTCACATTCCGTTGAACTTCCTGCTTGACAGGAGTTCCGGCATTGATAGACAGGTATGTAGTCACATCGCTACCCTCAAAGATACATGCCAATCGCTTAGCACTATCACTAATTTCTGATATATTGATATGGCTTTTCTTGTACACGTAAAATGACCTAAGTCCGGAAGAATAAATAAAGTTTACTAGTGCAGAGTCCTTTAGACATTGTAGATGAAAAAAGGGAATATAACTCTCATGACCAGCGGTATCTTCGAATATAACTGCAAACCTGTTAATGTCAAAATGTTTGTCGCTGTTCAACCTCGTACTAAGATCGTCGATCGAGATGGGACGGGTGGTTTTCCAATTTTTAAGATCGGGACTAAATGTTTGGTGATCCGACGCCTGGAACAGTATAGAGGAGTAGCCCCGGATCTTAAAATCAGGAAGCTTTGCCCCATAACCTTTTTCCGATATACGCGAAGAGCCTGTTTCACGAGGATTTGCTTTAAATGGCGTCTTTTCGAGCTCGATATCCTCTTCGGTTCTTTTCTGATTCGTACCGATAACCAACCAGGGGATTCCTTCTACTATAAACGATGCTAACAGAAATTCAAACCCACCTGGACAGGATTTATTATGTTTTCGGTTATCATAAATCTCTTTGAAGATACCAGTTAGATCGTACTTTGGAGCGTTGCGATCGTAATTTAACAGAACACCCCTATCATCTGTCGATTGCATTTGATAACCATATACTTACTCGCTCTAAATAGGTATAACCTCGGAGTTACTGGAGGGATTTAAACAGACGGATACTCTAGCATACATAAAATGCCCAACGATTGCTGGAACCACCTGACGATTACCGCCAATGTCCCCGACCTCTACAATATCATGAACGGATTCCGGCACGTCCCAGAGGGGGCAATCAAGATTTTTGAACAGGGGAAAGAAGGTGTCTACATGAAGTTGTGGAGCCGCTGGAACCCCGATTTTGAGATGCTTGAAGGGCTGCTCTCCAAGTATCCCTCCTGCTGGATCAAGAATGAGTGGTCGGAGGAGGGAGGAAAGGCGGGTGTTTGGATTGGAACTATGCGGAGTGGCGAGAAGCAGGTGTCCCGCCTGGAGTGGGACGATATGTGTCTTGAGGAGCGCATGCACCGCTTCCGGACGGAGTAGGTGATCATTTCAATCCTACCTCATATTTTCTCTGTGTATAGGTAGAATGATCTACACGAGCGGGGTAGTTTCTTTGGTTGTTCAGCTCGTAGTTGGAATTATTGACTACTTGGCAATCAATATACACATAAGTCAAAAGGATGAAATTTTAAAGGATTTGCTAAAACTCGAAGTGTTTGTTCAGGGAATTGAATTGATATTTTACGTGTGGTTAATCTACTATTTCAGCAAGGTATCCCGAAACATCACGCCCGTTCGGTACTTAGACTGGGCAGTTACAACGCCCCTGATGTTGATTACCCTGTCTGCCTTTTTGAACCATGATGGACAGACACCAAGCCGATTAAGCGACTTTATATCAAACCATACTGGATCAATCGTAAAAATAGTTCTCTTGAATGGAGCTATGCTACTCTTCGGTCTGATTGGCGAGCTAGGTTACTTGAATCACTATATATCTACCGCGTTAGGATTCATCCCGTTCGCGTTGAATTTCAAGTATATCAAGGAAACGTTCTTGCCAACAGACGAAGATACCTTCAAGAACGCTGTATTTTATTGGTTTTTGTTTTTCTGGTCTCTGTATGGTGTATTTGCAGTGATGAGTTATACAGTTAAAAACACCGGATACAACATATTGGACATATTCGCTAAAAATTTCTTTGGACTCTTTTTGGCGTACATAGTATGGACAAAATCAAACACAGATTCGCTGGTTTGAAAAAATGAATTGCGAACCTCGTGTGTCTCTTCAACGAACATACACACGATGAAGCCTATCCGTCGCAAGAATGCATGGACGTGGTCTAAGCCCTGCTCCTGCTGCGCCCAATTTGACGCAGATCAGAAGAACAAAAAGATCCGGAGCCAAGCTCCTCCCGAGGATGTGGTTCCAGATAGATACCCTACTCTACATTCACTTATTGCCCGTACGATGAATTGGTACTACGGATATGGGTCCGCCTACGGACGCGGCGTACAGAATTAATACTCATCACTTTCCTCGTCATCCGTGTCTTCATCCACCCACCCCTGAAACTCGGGGTGGGCTTCAATCATCCTGCGGAGATGGGCGTCAGTGGTGAGACGGTCGCGCTCGGATATCCAGCCGGCACACTTGAACTCCCAGCAGCGCACGCCTTGATCGTCATAACGGAAACGGAGGATTTTGTCAGTTAGTGCAGGAGTTGTCATCTTGGTTGGTCTGTATTGAGTTATTGATAGAAACGGATCCGTTTTTTATTGGGAGGATCTAAGGCATACATACACAAACATGGGAGGCTGCACTGCACTTGGAATCTTGAACAGCGAAATGAAGACGGTCAGGTACTGGACGATGTCACCAATGAGCCTTGACGAAATCATCAACTATCTGGACCATCCTCTGAAGACGATTGAAGACGTAGCCGAACCGCTTATGGAAGGTGTGTGTAGTGTGGATGTCTTCAAGAGCCCAGAGTTCCAGGAGGAGCACGATGTTATCTGGAGCGTCATCTTCCAGGCGGATTCGATTGTCTGCTGCAGTGGTAAGAAGATCGCGATCTTGCGTAAGCGACGGGACTAGTGCGATGACAGGCACGCAAAACATACGCGGTACATCATCTCGTCAATTTTCACCATCTTCCAGCATCGCTCGCACACGTCTTCGTCCATTTGTTTGTTTGTTTTTGCATGAGATATCAAAAACGGATTTCTACGACTCCAGAAAGGCAAAATGTGCCAAACCATGTTCGAACCTATCTCACGCACCGAGCTCCACGATATAAAAAAGTATCAACTTCTGGGAACCGCACATTTCCAGGCACAAATCATCGTCGCCAACATTATTGTAGCTGCTTCCCTGGGACACTCCCACTATATTGATGAAGCCAGACCCATCGAAGAAGACAAACTCACTGAGGATGTTATTCTAGATCTTATGAATAGTCTCACTGATACCACCATCTACATGCTACTGAACTACCGAACGAATAATCGCCATATTGTTGTAGATTGGTCATAAAACGGAACATTTTTCAGTGTAGAGAACACAACAGACCAATATGCCGGTCACTCTCTACACTCTACAGCTGACTGAGGGACATTATTACGTCGGGCGCACGGAGAGGGATGTGCATGACGTGTGGTTAGACCACCTCAGTGGCACTGCTTCCAAATGGACAAAGATGTACAAGCCGATTAATCTGCAGTCCGTTAAGAAGAACGCATCTCCTCAAGATGAATTGGACCGCCTGAACAATTATTTCACGATGTACGGATACCGCAATGTCCATACCGACGAACTCGCATGCTACCGGTGCGGATTCTACGGGCACTACGAAAGGACATGCAAGTCTATTTGGCACGCCAATGGGTTCAATATCGAGGAGCGGGAGGGCGCGATTGCGAGGTAGATGTAGTGTCTGTCCAACCGTCGAGACTGAGCAGATCGGGGATCTTTCCGATTCGGTGCATTTCCTCCCATTTTTTGATATATTCATCCACCTGCCGTTCGTAATCCAGTTGAATCTCCGTCTTTCTCCGTGGTGGAGGAGGATCATGTTCCGGGGGTCGCTTCCGGGGACTCCAGCACCACGAGGTATTGCTTAATCGCGACCCCATATTATAAGTAGGCAAGACGACAGTCGTACATGTTGATCATCCACAAAATGAATGCTGCTGCTGTGTGTATCGTCTATTGCATACATTGCGTTTCTACATGATCCAAGAAGAGGTGGTGTGCGATAAGTGCGGATCCGTGTCTGGGACAGCTGCCGAGAACTGGGAGTACTGCGAAGGACTGAAACTTCAGTTCTGCGGAGAATGCCGGGAAAAGAGGGAGGAGCCGCCATGTGGCAAGTCCGAGTGTCAAGCAGATGTGTGTTATGATGCCAATGAGGAACGCACAGTTTGAACTGCGCTCCTGCCAAGTGTCTTTCCCGTTTCAACGTAGCTGATCAAGTAGGTATTCACAATCGTGACCGTAAAGAGGAACATGCCCGCAGAAAACACAACACGCCGATCAAAGTCAGAGAACGCGATCCGGGCCCAAGGATTGAAGCGCCAGAGGAGGAAGAGAGCCATAAACACCTTCACCCAGTAATCGATGGATGCCAGGTACTCTGGTTCATTCTCCAGGACACCGAAGGCGACTGATATATAGACTACGTGTAGAAAGAGTACGGACATATCAAAGACGTAGTGGTGGATCGGAGTACTCATGTTATTTCTAGACGAATAAACATTTACGGGAAGGCTCTCCTATTCATATGCTGGTCTCTTCGTATAGATGGTTAGTACGTGAGGTTCTGATTCTCACAACCCCGGTTCGAGTCCGGGAGAGACCTTGCACCCCCTCGGGATAACTCAGTTGGTAGAGTGACGGATTGTAGTGGATTACAGACTGCTCAATGAAACTCCGTGTGTCGCTGGTTCGATTCCGGCTCCTGAGAGTTTAGACCTGTGGGTCGTTTTTTATATACATAGTAGATAATGGATACCTTTACAACGCTATTTTGGTCTAGTTTCTTACTTTTTGCAGGGTTATCCCTATATTTATTGTATGTTACAAGACTAACTCCGGTATTTTATGCCCAGATGGCTGCCGGATTTGCTATGTTTATAACGAGTAAGATTGGGCGTACATTTTTAGGACTGGAGTGACCTTTAAAATGCGCGCAAGTCTAAGGTTCTTTAGCTCACCCGGTAGAGCATCTGGCTGTTATTTTTCCATAATTAGCCCACCGGAAGGTAGTTGGTTCGATCCCAACAAGAACCGCGTTTATGCTGGCACCTCAAACGGGGATCATGCATGAATCAGTTTGGCAGGAGAGAGTCCATACGCCGACTCTAGACCCAAGTGAGAGATCGCGTGGATCCCAACCGCGACCGAAAGAATGCTGACAAGCAATACGAGCCGGTACGGATTGCTCTTGCGCAGGCTTCGGAAGTTCCACACAACAAGAAATCCGGTCAGCATCAGGAGAAATCCATTGATCATGTGTGCAAGGACAGATGGGTTCGCCAGTACGTTCATTATATACTCAAAAGATTTAAGCATACTGCGGCCACATTATATGTGGCGACACGCTCTCATATTTCAGTTGGTAGAATCCCTCTCTTATACGCTCGTCCGTATGCTTTGTGAGGAGGAAGTCGGCGGATCGAGACCGCCTGAGAGCACCAGAGCCTCTTTAGCACAGTTGGTTAGTGCATCCGCTTTGTAAGCGGGAGGTCACCTGTTCGAATCAGGTAGGAGGCACTTCGTTTTTGATATCCATCTGGATTACAAAAACGGATTCATTTGATCTCTAGAAAGTGAAGAATGCCCACAACAACATGAACGGAAATGACAAGCGCATCGCAAGTTGCAAGGCAGTCGGCGGACAGAAGAAACGATCAGGACACACTCTGGAGCATCTGCATGACTCTCTGTTCGGAGAGACGCAGACCACAACATCAACCAAGGCAGAGGCAGACTGCAAGATTACGAACGCCGACCATCTAGAGCAGATACGTGCTACATTTCCCGATCTCAAGATCGATGGTCATGTGTCAGTAAAGAGCGGGAACAACCTCCAGTTCACACTCGGCAACATACCCGAGATAACCGATGTCGATGACAAGCTGGCGGCAATGAAGAGTCCAGCACTCTGGCAGAAGTACCTAGCCAAGAGCGAGTCGGGCAAGCCGTGCGACCTCCTCACCTACTTCGACAGGAACAACAATACATGGACCTACTTTGCGATGGCTGATGTCATAGACTTCATCGCGACAAAATCGACCTGGCGCATGCTGTCGAGCGGACGCATCAAGGGTGACTTCCAAGACTCGTCAAAAAAAGGGTACAGCCAGTACTTCACGTACGAGTACCGCCAGACACACCGCTCCTACTTCCTTGGAGCCAACGGCAACAAGGGCAAGCCGCTCATCCGTCTCCTCACGACCAACCTCCGCCACTTCACGAAGCAGTCTAGTCTCTAGGCGGACAGATCACGAACAGCTCATGACTCTCCTTCACATTATCACCAGTCTCGTCTCGATTTTTTCCAATGCGAGTCTCACCTTGTCCGTAGGTGTATTGCCACTTCGGATACTCCTGCTTGAACTCGGAATACCATTCACGAATTGTTGGGCAGTCGTTGTACGTCAGGAAGAAGCCACCCTGGTGGGCTTTGAGCAGCTCACATAGCTTCTTGTGATCGAACGCATCGTGATGGATCGCAAAGTTGCTGTTGGGATAGATGCCTTTAAACATTTTTGAATCGGTACCGAGATAGTAGGGAGGATCCAAGAATAGGAAATCGTCGGGATGGTTCGCAATTGACTCTTCAAACGATGCCAGATTGACAGACACGTTGCCAGGCGCAAACTTTCGAATACGTTCAACAATCTTGCTGTACTTGTCCTGCTTCAAATACACCGAACTCTGCCATCCTAGGAACATGGGTCCGTAAGAGAGCTGCATGTTGTAGTAATAGTACGCAGCTTGGAGAAGCGGGCTCTCGCTCAGCATTGTTTTTTCCATATCAGTGAGCTCAAGGCGGTTGCGAGTCGTGTATTCGAGTTCAGCTGGCTTGATTGTTTCCCAGTAATGAAGGAGAATATGCCGGTACCTTGTGAAATGCTCTTTATCAGGAACGAGTCTTGCGAGTTCGTTGGCAAGGTCTGCCGGATGTTCTAGAGCCTGTTGCCAGAAATTCACAAGGACTCCGAAGCAGTCGTACCCGACAACTTCAAATCCAAGAGAGGCTGCCGCCAATTCAAATGAGCCTCCTCCAAAGAATGGAGACACGATCTTTTTCTCCTTCAGAGCTGGAAGATGATCAAGGATTAGTCCTACTGCATTTGTTTTGCCGCCAGCGTAACGAAGTGGTGACAGAGACACTCGTTTGAATATCGTTTTTCCCTTGCCCTTGATTGTTTCTAAAAACGTATGTAAATAAGCCTTCTCTTTCTCAAACTCCATCCTTATACCTTTGAAATACTTCGAATCTCGATATTATCCGTTTTTGGATAACGAAAAAGTATGTAGAAAGTACAATGAGGCCGCGAGGACTGCACCTGAAAACCATCAAGCGCTCCCATAATCCCGAGAAAAAATGGGATGCCGTCTTTGTCAAAGCCGACGGTCGCGAAATCGTTCAGCCGTTTGGTCAAAGGGGGTACTCCGATTTCACCAAACACCACGATACAACTCGTAAGCAGCGGTATATTGCCCGTCATGCACGGATGCACGAGGACTGGACTGATCCAACTCGTGCAGGGACACTATCGCGATTCGTATTGTGGAACAAACCGACCCTCCGGGCCTCCATCCGGAGCTACCGAAAGCGGTTCCATGTTTGACCGAAAAAACTCGTCCCATGACATCGTGTAACCCGTCTTCCTGTATGCCTCCATCGTGGAGTTGAACAAGCGGACGTAGGCAAAGAAGATCGTGCCCATAACCATGGCAGGGAGTACGAGACTAGAGTTCATTAATAGAAATAGCGGTTGATTTTACGCTGAAATAACCACGCCGAGTCTCCGAACAGAGCCTTTTCCTGTTTGTATTTCAGGAGACATGCCATGGCTCCTTGAAATAGAGTTCCTCGCTTGCGAACCCCCTTCTTGAATGCCTGAGTTGTGTCTGTTCGCATCTTCTGGACATCCGCCCATAACTTATCAATGCCCATCTCTTCCCTCAGCTGCTTCTTGTATTCCTTCATCTTCCTATCAAATTCTGCACGCTTTCCTTTGAGTTCGGCGTGGAAAGCATTGTAATCTGCAAGGTGTTCGCGCACATCGGCTGACCGCTTGACCTCCTGCAGGATATCGTGGCACCGCCCCTCGAGCTGCATGCGAGCCCTCCACGTGTCTTCGCCCCCCATCTGGTTCTGATCCTGGAGGACATTGCAAAGTGGGCAGCGCGCCATATACTGCAGTGATCGGATGAGACATGGAGTATGATACGCATGCCCACATTGGAGACGCGTGGATGTCTCTCCCATGATGACATCACCTGTTGTATTTCTCTGGTAAGCGGGAACATCGAGTCGTTCGTAGCAGAGGGTGCATTCCTCAGTTGTCATTAGTTAGTTTCTGTGGAAACACCTAAGTCTTTTTCCGAGGAACTCGGCGAGTGAGGAGTTCCTTCTGTGTTCCGGTCGTTGACATATCCTCGCCCTCGGCCACGCCCTCAATTGCGCGTAGAGCTTCCGCCACCTTCTCAGGCTGATCGGAGAAGTGAAGGAGGATCTGGGTATGTACCACGTTGCGACGGAGAGCAGGTTTGGACGTCCGCACAGACCGAGAAATAGATCCAGCGCCACTGCCTTCCAGCTTGAAATCATCCACGGCGTTCTCGCGCATGAACGTTAGAACCTGCTCACCCAATTTCTGCTTCTCGGCATTGATCGCCTTGGTACGTTCGCGAATAGCACGCAGCTCATCGTCGAGTGCAATCCATGATTTTAGGGTTTCAGCAACAGGTACGTCCGTCATTGTTATATGACTAGGGTACTTACTGGTAAATGATCACGATCACGGGAGCCGTCGGCGGGTGCGACGGTTCAGCCGCCAACGCCCGCCCTTCCTGGTCTTTGTGGGTGCGAAAGATTTCTTGGGTTCCTCCTTTTCAGATGCAACGGTCACCTTTACTGGAATCGCAGGTACTTCCGGAAGCTTGGACTTGATATCTGCAACCGACGGCAGTTTCTTGATTGCTCCGGTCACAGCAGTGGGAACAGGTGGTAGTTTTTGTTTGAGTTCAGCTACGCTTGGCATCTTCTTCTTCAACTCTGCGATATTGGTGGGGATCTTAGCAGGAAGCTTGGAGCGAACCTTATTAATAGCTCCCATCGCGCTCCCGTATGCGCGCGTAATAGATTCCATGATCTTGCTTGCACGGTTGGAGAGCTTCGTGCTCACCCGATCTGCGGAAGAGACAATCTTCATCGCCGACGCACCCACAACAGGAATCATACCCGCTGTCGCCTCGAGCGCACCCGCAAAGTCTTTGCGGGAGAGGGCAATCACTGATGCCAGCCATAGAAACCACGCAGAAAACAGCCATCCAAGAAGAATGCCGATCGTTCCTGCATAGGGGATTGGAATCAGACCAACAATAGCTGGAGTACTTGATTGGAACATTGTGGCAATCACGGGGAGAGTTGCAGCAGTAATATCTAGGGACGCACCTATAAGTTCGCCGAACAGTGGTGTATGCTGCAGGGTTTCCAGAATAAACACAAATGGTAGGACGATACGCAGCACGAGCTGAAACGTCTTCCACGCCTTCTCTGCTGCCGCCACAGCACCCGGAGGCAGAGCGGGACCGCGCTGAACACCGCTGACTGTATCAATAATACTTTCGGCAGCATCATTGATTACGCTCTCGGACATTCCTCCCTTCTGCGTCCCCTTTGTTGCACGATAGACGCTGTCCGCCTGTTTCGGAGTCAGGAGAGGCTGACCATCACGAAAAAATGACTGGCGGATCTCTTCGGCTGACTTGAAGTCGCCCTTGTGCAGAGTATTGTATGCATCAATCATTGCATCAACGTTGAGTGCATCGGCAGCGCCCACATGTTTCTTTACAATGTCTCCAATCACTGTTGATGGGTGTCTTGAATGAAGCTCCCACCTGACCATTATATTTGGAAGAGACTTTTAGAACTTCCAGCGGCGATCACACTCCAGGCACGTCACGAACGTGGTCATGGGCTCATCTGCAGAACGCGTCTGCATCTGGTAGTAGTCGCACTTGGACTTCTTCTTGCAGCCAGAGCAGTAGAAGTAGATAGACGCACTGCCCGAGTTGGCGTACAGATGCTTATCCTTCTCAATCTGTGCCTCAATCCGCTTCTTCCATACCTGCGGATTTAGATCCATTGTGGAGAACTCCGCGAACTGCTCTGGCGTAATTTCCGCAGACATAATGCGCGCAGTCCAGGAGGGAGCATTCTCGTAGAACTGGATACAGCGTGCCCTATAATGATTCCAGAATCCAGGGTTGTTCCATGATACCTCGATATCTTGCTTTGAACACTCGCGAATACTGCGCTGGAGCAGAGCCTTTTCCAGCTTGTCGGCAATCTCGTCAGACAGACCTGCCTCAACATACCGCTTAAGAACGAGCTCACGCATCGGGCACGGCGTATTGACATCGTGGATCACTGCCTGCTTGACCTTAACTGTTCGCTGTTTCGTAGGTACCACTTCCTCCTCTGCTTCGGGCTCTAGATCAGGATCCGCCTCCTCTTCCGGATCGTCATCGGCGTCCGCATCCACTTCTGCTTCTGCTTCTGCTTCTGCCTCCTCCTCATCCGAGCTCTCGCCCTCGAACGTCCAGTTTGCATACACAATCTCGTAATCCGCCGGCTTGAGATTCACGTATGCCGACGCTGGCTTCTCGTAGTTGTCCGTGTTCGTCGAGTGCGTCGCCATCACCATGATGGAGCCCACAAAGATCTCCTCCTGAAAATTGCCCCCCAGAACATGCTGGTTGATATTGTCTTCCTCGCCCGTCCCCGACTCGGCGAAGATGGAGACCCACGTATCCTTGTCCTGAATCTTGCCCTGGAACTGGACGCTTGGCTGCTTCGTCTTGGTGCGAATCCATTCTAGGACATCCGCGGTCTTCGCTGGCACATTCTGTTCAACGAGGGTACCCGTCGGCTGAATCAGAGTCGCAAACACCATCTTACTCTATAATTACGCTGGACATCTCTAATCGGTTTTTCAACCGACAAAAACGGATCGGCGAGGAGGAAGAACCGATCGAAAGATCCTCGGCATCAACAAACCACATCATCA
>Ga0164292_10003559_pt1 | contig 12697 bp, 10 predicted proteins | sample GEODES117metaG_FD_111486 | JGI IMG/M metagenome (GOLD analysis project Ga0164292, IMG submission 111486) | Eutrophic lake water microbial communities from Lake Mendota, Wisconsin, USA - GEODES117 metaG | ecosystem: Environmental > Aquatic > Freshwater > Lake | place: USA: Lake Mendota... | reverse complement strand
TGTCGCGCGAGATGTTGAACTGCCGCGCCGCCTCGCGCTGGCTCATGCCCTCCGCACAGGCCAGCCGAACTCTCCGATACATGTCCACGGTGAAAATCCTCCCGCCCTCCCTGCAGCACGCAGAAAGGAAATAGGTGGACGACTATTGCGCCGCCCGCAGCGGGCTCATCCCGCCGCTACCGTGGAAGACTTTCTAACCGGCGTTCTCACCCTGATCGCAATTCGCCACACGAACCAAACGGACCGGTCCATTTGCTGCCAGGCATCGCAGGCTCCAGAGAACCAGGCTCGGCTTTCCAGAAGCAATAAAAGCTTTGACAGAGCGCTGCGTTCAAACAAGGCTGGCATGAGGATCGCACGTTCGTCAAACGGACGGCGGAACAGAAACCAACAGCGATGAGAAATGACATGATGAAAGCTTATCCGATGGCACTTGCTGCCATTGTACTGAGCGCTGGGGCGGCAATGGCGGAGGTGGAAAGCACCGACCCGATCAAGCTTACCTTGCATGACTGGACGGGGCAGCTGATCACGACCAACCTTATGGCTGCCGTGCTGGAAGAAGCCGGCTACAACGTGGAGCTGGTCCAGGCGGACTACCTTGCCCAGTTCTCGGGGCTGGAATCGGGCGATCTACATGTGGCGATGGAGCTTTGGGCAACCACCGCAGCCGACGCCATGAACGCTTCGCTGGCCACCGGCAAGACGGTCAGCTTCGGCGAGATCGGTATGCAGGCCAAGGAAGAGTGGTGGTATCCGATCTACATGAAAGAGCTTTGCCCTGGCCTACCCGATTGGAAGGCCCTGAACGACTGCGCCGAGTTTTTCGCGACCCCCGAGACCGCCCCGAAAGGACGCTATCTGGGCGGGCCGGTGACCTGGGGCGGGTTTGACGAGGAACGCGTTGCCGCGCTGGGACTGAACTATGAGGTGATCCACGCCGGCACCGACGCGGCTATGTTCGCGGAACTCGAATCGGCCTATCAGCGCAAGGCCCCGATCCTTCTGTGGATCTACGCGCCGCACTGGGCCCCGATCAAGTACGAAGGCGAATGGGTCGAGTTCCCGGCCTATACGCCGGAATGCTACACCGACGCCGCCGCCGGCGTGAACCCGGATGCGGCGCATGACTGCGGCAAGCCGACTGGCGGCATCTTCAAGGCCGGCTGGGCCGGGCTGGAAGGCAAGTGGCCCGGTGCTGCCAAGGCGATCACTGCGTTCCAGCTGACCAACGAAGAGATGGGGGCCATGGTCGGTAAGGTCGACGTCGACGGCATGTCGATCGAGGACGTGGTCGACGAATGGATGACCGCGAATGAGGCGCGTTGGACAGCCTGGATCCAGTGATCCTGACCGGGCGGGATGGCCGCACTTGCCGTCCCGCCGCCGTCGCGACCGATCGCCAGACCTCATGCCGCGGACCGATTGAATGAACAAACGCCCCGTCAAGCTTGCCTGTCGGCATGTCTGGAAGATTTACGGCCCGCAGCCGGAATGGCTTTTGGCAGCGGACACTGTTCCGACCCTCGATGCGATCCGCCAGTCCGGTCACGTCGGTGCCGTGCGCGATGCCAGCCTTGAGGTTGGCGAAGGTGAGATCTTCGTCATCATGGGGCTGTCAGGTTCGGGCAAAAGCACGCTGGTGCGCTGTCTTTCCCGGCTGGTCGAACCGACCGGAGGGGAGATTCTTTATGACGGCGAGGATCTCCTCAAGGCCTCGCCCGCCCGGATGATCGAAATCCGCCGTCACCGGATGGGGATGGTCTTCCAGCATTTCGCCTTGCTGCCGCATCTGACGGTGTTGCAGAATGTGGCCTTTCCGCTGGAGGTTCAGGGAATCGCGCAACCCGTCCGTGAGGCGCGGGCGCGTGAGGTGGTGCAGCTTGTCGGTCTGCAGGGGCGCGAGGACAACTTTCCGCGCCAGCTGTCGGGCGGACAGCAGCAGCGTGTCGGCATCGCCCGCAGCCTTGCCGTCGAGCCGGACCTGTGGTTCCTGGATGAGCCCTTCTCTGCGCTTGACCCGCTGATCCGCCGCGAGATGCAGGAAGAGTTCCTGCGCATCCAGCGGCAGCTGAAGAAGACCATCATCTTCATCACGCATGACTTTGACGAGGCAATTCGTCTTGCCGACCGTATCGCGATCATGAAGGACGGGGCGGTGGTCCAGATCGCCACGCCGGAAGAGCTGGTGCTGGCCCCGGCCAATGACTACGTCGCCGCCTTCACCGCGCATGTGGCGCGCGCCAAGGTGGTGACCCTGGGCCGCATAGCTGCGCCGGGTCAACCCGAGGGCGTGGCCGGAACCCTGCCCGCCGAGGCGCGGATCGATGAGGTGGCCGAGCGCATCGTCACCGCAAACGCCCCCTTTGCGGTCGCGCGTGCGGGCACGGTGATCGGCCATGTCACGCCGGCGGCGGTGATCTCGATCCTGATCGGCAAAGAGACATGACGCTTTGGCGCGGGGTCTGGGCCGGTCTGGCCGTGCTCGCCCTGGCGCTGGCGGGCCTTGCCACGCTGCCTGCCGCCTGGACCTGGCCGCCGGAGGCGATGCATATGCCCTTTGCAGCCGGGCTGACGGCCGCGATGAAATGGCTGACCGAAACGGCCGCCATCGGCCCGGTGTCGGTGAAGGATGTGACCCGCGGCTTCGCATGGCTGATCGAACTTCCCTATGAGGCGGTAAAGATCCTGCTGGTTGACGGGATAACCGAAGGCAAGGGCCGCCGGGCCACGACAATCATCCCGCCGCTGTCATGGATAGCTGTCACCGTGGCGGCGGTGGCGCTGGGACATTATGCCCGCAACATCTGGCTGGGGCTTCTGGCCGGGGCGCTGATGATCTACCTTGCCGTCTTCGGGCAGTGGGACAGCGCGATGGTGACGCTGGCGTCAATCGCCATTGCGGTGCCGCTCGGGGTGATCGGCGGATTGGTGCAAGGCATTGCCGCCTGGCGCTGGCCCTGGGTCGAGCGGGTGATCTCGCCCATTCTTGACCTGATGCAGACGATCCCGACCTTTGCCTTTCTGGTGCCGATCCTGGTCCTATTCGGCTTTGGTCCGGTGGCGGCCCTTCTGGCCACGATCATCTATGCGATGCCGCCGATGGTCCGGGTGACCATCGTGGCCTTGCGCGCGGTGCCATCCGAGATCGTGGACTTTGCCAATATGGCCGGCTGCACGCCCTGGCAACGGATGCGCAAGGTCATGCTGCCGGTGGCGCTGCCGGACCTGATGGTCGGGGTCAACCAGGTCATCATGCTGAGCCTCAACATGGTGATCATTGCCTCGATGATCGGCGCCGGAGGGCTTGGCGCGGATGTGCTGGAAAGTCTCCGGCGGCTGGACATCGGAGGCGGGATCGAGGCGGGACTGGCGATCACCGCGCTGGCGGTCGTGCTGGACCGGCTTGGCCAGGCGATGTCGGAACGGGTGGCGACGGTCGAGACACGGCAGGGCTCCTGGTGGCAGCGGCATCCGCGCACCACGCTGGTCCTTGTCGTGGCGCTGGCCACCGGGGCACTGGGATATCTGGTCCCGGCCCTGCAGGACTGGCCGAAAGCCTGGCAAATCACGACAAAGCCCTTCTGGTCGGACCTGATCGAATACATCAACATCAACTACTTCGACCAGCTTGAGGCGGTTCGGGTCTGGTTCCTGGAAGTGCTTCTCCTGCCGGTGAAGCGGTTCTTTCTTGCCCTGCCCTGGCCCTTCCTTCTGGCGGCGCTTGCCCTGGCGGGCTGGCGGCTGGGCGGGGCCAGGCTTGCGCTTCTGGTGCTGGCCTTGGGGCTTTTCGTTGCCGCTACGGGCCTTTGGGAACAGGCGATGATCACGGTCTATCTCTGCGGCCTTTCCGTCGTCATCGCGATGCTGATCGGCCTGCCCCTGGGAATCCTTGCCGCCTCGAACGCGACGGCAGGCAGGATCATCGGCGCCATTGTCGACACGCTGCAGACGCTGCCCTCTTTCGTTTACCTCATCCCGGTGGTGATGCTGTTCCGCGTCGGAGACTTCAGCGCGATGATCGCGGTCGTCCTTTTCGCGCTGGTGCCGGCGGTGAAATACACCGCGCACGGGTTGCGGTCGGTTCCGGTGGAGTTGATTGAGGCCGGGGTGGTCTGTGGCTGCACGAAGGGCCAGATCCTGCGGAAGATTCAGCTGCCGATGGCGGTGCCGATGATCCTTCTGGGGTTGAACCAGACGATCCTGCTGGCGCTGTCGATGCTGGTGATCACCGCCCTTGTCGGCACCCGCGACCTTGGGCAGGAGGTTTATGCCGCCCTTGCCACCGCTGACGTCGGGCGGGGCCTTGTGGCCGGTTTCGCCGTCGCCGCAATCGCCATCATCGCCGATCGGCTGATCGGCGCCGCAGCTAAGCTGGCGCGGGCCCGGCTGGAAGGGACCTGAGGCTTCCGACGTTCAGTCTGAGAACTGTGCGGCAAAACGTTCAACGGCATGGCGCGCTGCGCTGAAGCGGGCCATCCGGTCGGCGCGTTTGATGCCGGTTGCCCGCAAAAGACGCCCCGGTCGCAGGTCGGGAAGGTCAAGGCCTGCTGCACTGGCCGCCATCCGGGCAAGGCCGGCTGCGGTCTGCTCGGTCTCATCGGGCAGGAAAAGCTCGAGGCCGACGATCTCGGCAAGGAACTGCACGAAGTAGGGGTTGCGTGACAGCCCCCCGTCAACCGAGACAGGACCCCGGAACGGATGAAGCACCGCCATCGCCTGCAGAACTTCGGCGGTGCGAAGGGCAATCCCTTCCAGAAGGGCCTGCATCATGTCGGCCTTGCTTTGGCCAAGCGACAGACCCAGCCATGCGCCCCGGGCGGCACGGTTCCAATGCGGGCAGCCAAGACCAGCAAGGGCGGGAACGAAGGCAATCCCCCGGTCGATGGCGGCAGGCGCATCGAAGGCTGAAATCGCCTCAAGCCCCTGAAAAAGGCCAAGATCGCCCGCCCAGTTGACGGCAGAGGCCGCCGCGTAAACGCCACCGTCAAGCGCGTGAACCACGGGCGCCCCGGGCGCTTGCCAGGCGATGGTCGGCAAGGGTCCGGGCCGGTCCGGCCGGATCAGCGCCCCCGTCAGGCACTGGACGAACGCACCGGTGCCGAAGGTCACCTTCGCGTCCCCCGGACTGTGGCAGCCATGGCCGTAAAGTGCCGCCTGCTGGTCAACGATCGAGGCGGCAAGCCGGGAACCGTCAGGCAACGTGCCCAGATCGCCCGAAGTCGGCCCGATCCGGGGCAGACATTCGATCGGCACACCGAACAGCGCACAAAGTTCGGCGTCCCATTCCCCGGTCTTCAGGTTCATCAGTGACGTGCGTGACGCGGTGGCTACATCGGTCTCGAACCGCCCGGTCAACCGGTCGCGAAAGAAGGCATCGGTCGTGCCAAGCCGCAGATGACCATGGGCCGCCAGGTCCGCGGCGCGAGGCAGATGCCGCATGATCCAGCCCAGCTTGGAGGCCGAAAAGTAAGGGTCGAGCGGCAGCCCGGCACGCGCCATTACAAGGGGGGCTGCCCCCTCCCTCTCCAGCCTGGACGTCACATCTGCGGTGCGGTCATCCTGCCACGAGATCACCGGACTGATGGGCCGCCCGTCGCGGGCATCCCAGGCCAGGCAGCTTTCTCCCTGGTTTGCCAGGCCGATCAGGTCGGCAGAGGCCGCTTCAAGGCAGCGCCCGATGTTGGCCAGAAGCTCTTGGCCGTCCTGCTCGACATGACCGGGCGCGGGATAGGTCTGGGCATGGGGCAGCGAAAGGAGCGGCGACAGCCGCCCGTCAGTCTGCATCAAGAGAACCCGGGTGCTGGTCGTGCCCTGATCGATGGCGGCAATCTTCATCCGGGCTACTCTATGGTCAAGGTCAGCGGGCCGCCAAGGCCGGACACGGCTTTCAGGGGCAGCGAAAGCCGCCGCTCTGGCAAGCTGTCGATCCGGGTCGATGCCAGGATGCGCCCGCCCTGCATAAGGCGCAACTGCCCCTTTGCGGGGCACTGCAAGCGGATCTGCAAGCGGCTGTGAACGAAGTCCGACCTGCGTTCAGGCCGGTCGGCGGGACCCGTGCCAATGACCTGCGGCAGGGCAAGGCGGAGTGCGGGATGGCCAAGGCTGATCCGCGTGCCACCGGGGTCCGGAAGCCGGCCTGCAAGAGCCGCAAGGATGGCCCCTGCGGTGCGCCGCCCCTCTGCCCAGCACCAGCCGGCGGTTTCCACCCCCCGAAGCAGGTTGCCGGCGGCAAAGTAGGCCGGGTCGGACAGGCGGCCCCAGCGGTCGATGACTGGCCCGCCCGAGCCATGGTCGACCTCCAGATGGCTTGCGCGCAGCAAGGTCGCATCCGGGCGGAACCCGCCGGAAACGATGACACCATCGGCAGGCAGATCCTTTGGGCCGTAGGGTGTGGCAAGGCTTACGCCATCCACTCTGGTGCGGCCGTGGATCGCAATGACGTCGCTGTGCAGGTGGATTTGCACCCCCATGACACTGGCAAGCCAATGGGCCGGGCGGCGCGCAGTGATCCGGGGCCCGGTTTCGATCATCGCCAGCGGTTTGATCCCGGCATGGCGACAGGTGAGAAGTGCCGAGAAGGCAACCATTTCGCTTCCAAGGATCACCGGTTGGCGGAACGGCTGTTGCCGGTTGAGATAGACCATCCCCTGCAGGGCGCCGGTCGAGACGATTCCGCCTGGCTTTTCTCCTCCGATCAGTCGCGCTGCACGGCTGGTTTCGCGCACACCGGTCGCGAGAAGTACCGCCTTCGCGGTCAGCAATGCCGGCCCGGCATCATCGGTGATCTCCACCTCGCCATGTGGACGCAAGGCCGTGACCGTCGTTCGGTTGCGGATAGTGACCCCGGCGGCACGGGCGGTCTTTACAAGTTGCGCGGCATAGTCGGGGCCACGCAGCACGCGATGGAATTCCCGCATGCCGAAAGGATAGTGGCCGCAATGCCGGGGGATGCCACCTGCTTCAGCCTCACGCTCGAGGACCAGAACACGCCGCCCGGTGCGGGCCAGTTCGGTGGCCGCCCCAAGACCTGCGGGGCCACCGCCGATGACGATGACCTCGGCTTCAGCCATCGGTCGGCGCCAGCATGGGTTGCGCAAGCCGCCCTTCGGTCAGCCGCGCGAGTTCGGCCGAGCAGAAGAAGCCTTGGCAGCGCCCCATCGTCACCCGGGTCCGCCGCTTCAGCCCCGCCAGACTGCCGGCAGCAAGGGGACCGGACAGGGCCGCCTCGATCTCGCGCCGTGTCACCAGTTCACAGTGACACACCACGCCGCCGTGACCCGGGCTTTGCCAGTCGCGCGTGCCGGCAACGGAAATATTGGGCATTGCGGGCCAGATCGGATCGGCCATACCCGACCCGCTGCGCCCTGCCAACCGGACCACATGCGCAGCGATCCCCAAAGCGGCCGACAGGCCAGTGGACCTGATCCCGCCGACGCAAATGTAGCCCGGCGCAAGGTCGGTCCGGATGCGATATTCCTTTTCTTCGGTCGCCGGGCGCAAGCCCGCATAGACCGCCGTGACCTCATGCCCGGCCAGCGCTGGCAGAATTTCCGATCCACGCCGCATCAGCGCCTGGAGGGTTTCCCGGTCAACCGTCGCATGCTCACGGTCATCTTGTTCCTCGGCGGTAGGGCCGACCAGCAGATTGCCGAAGGCGGTGCGGCAGACGACGATGCCCTTGGTGATCTTCGTCGGCACCGGCAGAAGGATGTGGCCCGCAAGTGCGGCGGCGGTCTTGTCGTAGACGACGAACTGCCCCTTACGGGGCTTGATCGTGAACCAGCTTTCCCCGGTCACCCGACGGTCAACCTCGTCCCCCCACAGCCCGGCTGCGTTGATCACCAGGTCTGCCGAAACTTCACCCGCCGTCGTTGCCAATTGCCAGCGGTCGCCAGCTCGACGTCCGGTCAGCACCTCGGCCTGTCGCAAGAGACAGGCCCCGTTAGCCAAAGCTTGCATCAGATAGCCGTGCGCCGCCGACCAGGGGTCGATCAGATGCTCACCCGGAACGCGAAATCCGGCACGGACGGTTGGCGACAAGGCTGGCTCAAGAGCGCGGGCTTGCAAGCCGGTCAGCGGATGCACATCGGTGACGCCATTGGTTTGCGCCTGGGCAACAAGTGCGGGAAGCCCTGCCTCTTCTTCCTCGGTCCAGGCCAAGACCATAGCTCCGGCCCGGATCAGCGGCAGACCCAGCCTTTCCCGGATATCGTGGTAAAGCGCATAGCCCTCGCGGATGCAGGCAAGCTCGACCGAGCCCTCGGGCGCATCGAAGCCGGTATGCAGGATCGCAGAGTTCCCCTTCGAGGCGCCGTCCAGCACATCGACAGCCTTTTCCAGCACGACCACTCTGGCACCGGCAAGCGTGAAGGCCTGCGCCAGAGCGGCACCCACCACCCCCGCCCCTATCACCGCGACGTCGAAGTCGGCCTTTCCGTTCTGATCGGCGGGGTCCATTCATGCACCGTGTGGTTTCCAACAGGTATTGACTACTTGGTCATTCTGGTCAAGCTGACAACAAGGCACGGCCGTAGGATTTCGTCATTCGGTCAAGAAACCTGTTGACCTTGGCAGCCCAAGGCGGTCGTTTGGTCTGGGGAAAACAATGAAGCCGCACGAACGACAGCCTCAGATCGAGGCGATCATCCGGCGCGAAGGGGAAGTGTCGGTCGAGATGCTTGCAGCACGTTTCGACGTCTCGTCCGAAACGATCCGTCGTGACCTTGGAACCCTGGCGGAGACCGGTCGGGTCCAGAAGGTGCATGGCGGTGCGCGGCGCCCCCTGCTGATCCGCGAGCCAAGCCATGACGAACGCGAAACTACCGCGGCCGAGGCCAAGGCCGCCATCGGTCGCCGCCTGGCAGACGCGGTCGAGCCGGGCGAGACCCTGTTCATCGACACCGGATCGACCACGCTGGCCACCGCCGGGGCGCTGGCCACGATCCCGAACCTGACCATCATCACCAATTCCTGCCGCCTCGCAGAGCGATTGGCCCGGGCGGGGTCGGACGCAACGATCCACCTTCTTGGCGGGCGCTACGAGGCGGACAATGCTCAGACCACCGGTGCCGCCGTGATCGAGCAGTTGCAGACCTTTCGCGCCGACCGCGCGATCCTGACGGTTGCGGCAGTCGACCCCGAATACGGCGCGATGGATGCCAGCCTGGATGAGGCGCAGATTGCGCGGGCAATGATCCGCAGCGCACGCAGCGTGATCGTGCTGTCGGATGCCGGCAAGTTCGGCCGCCACGCGGCCTTTGCCGTCTGCGCCACCGAGGACATCGACCTGATCATCAGCGACGGGCAGCTGGACAAGGCGCACCGAGAGGCGCTTGCAGCCAAGGGGGTGGACCTGTGGACCTGAGACAATTGCCGGCGGGGGCAAGATGCCGCCAATGATCCGCGCCTATGTCCGCATCGTCGACAAGATGTCCGACTTTGTCGGCTATCTGGCCGCTTCGCTGATCTTCGTGATGGTTGCGACGCTTCTTCTGGATGCGGTCACGCGCAATGTGTTGAACATCCCGATCCACTGGGCCATCGAATTCACCCAGTTCACCCTGGCCGCGTATTTCTTCATGGGTGGCCCCATCACCCTGAAGAACAACAACCATGTCCGGATGGACCTTTGGTATGCCAACCTGTCAGACCGAAGGAAGGCCAAGCTGGACCTTTTCACCGTTGGCTGTCTGATCTTCTATCTGATGGTGATGCTGATCGGCAGCATCTCATCCCTGCAATACGCGATCGAGACCGGCGAGCGGCGGTTCTCCATGTGGAACCCCTCGGTCATCCCGATAAAGGCGCTGCTGACAGTCTGCCTGGTGCTGATGCTGTTGCAGTCCTTCAGCCTGGTCTTCAAGCACATCGCAACCCTGCGCGGAGAGCATCTCTAAATGTCCTACGAGATGATCGCGCTTCTGATGTTCGCCTCGATGGCGCTGCTGCTGGTCACCGGCCAGCGGGTCTTTGCCGCCATCGGTTTTGTCGCCGCCGGGGCCGCGTTGCTGCTTTACGGCAACGGGGCGATCGAGCTGCCGTACAACCAGGTCTTCAAGCTGTTCAACTGGTACGCCATGCTGACGCTGCCCATGTTCATCTACATGGGCTACATCCTGGCCGAAAGCGGGATCGCCGAAGACCTGTACAAGATGATGCATGTCTGGGTCGGCCGCATTCCTGGCGGGCTGGCGGTAGGGACCATCCTTGTCATGGTCATCATTTCGGCCATGAACGGGCTGTCGGTGGCCGGCATGGCCATCGGCGCGACCATCGCTCTGCCCGAGATGTTGCGGCGCGGCTATGACAAGGTGCTGATCTCGGGCGTGATCCAGGGCGGCTCTTCGCTGGGCATCCTGATCCCGCCGTCGGTCGTGCTGGTGCTGTACGGCATGATCGCGCGGCAGCCAGTGTCTAAGCTGTGGTTCGCCGGGCTGATGCCTGGCCTTCTCATGGCCACCATGTTCATCATCTACATCGTGATCCGCGCCAAGCTGAACCCCAAACTTGCCCCGGCCGTCCCGGCGGAAGAGTTGAACATGCCCTTCCGCGAAAAGCTGGCGCTGGCCAGGGCCGGGATCATACCTTTCCTAATCTTCTTCTTCATGACCGGGCTTTTCGGCTTCGGTTACACAAGCCTGGTCGAAAGCTCGGCCGTGGGGGCCACAGCGGCCACGCTGGCGGCAGTCCTGAAGGGACGCTTCTCCTGGCGGCTGATCCGTGAAACCTCGATGAAGACGCTTGCCGTCTCCTGCATGTTCATGTGGCTGATCCTCGCAGCGCTGGCCTTCGGTGCGGTTTTCGACGGGCTCGGCGCGGTCAAGGCGATCGAGTCGCTGTTCATCACCCAGTGGGAGCTATCGCCCTGGATGATAATCATCATGATGCAGCTCAGCTTCCTGATCCTGGGTATGTTCCTCGACGATACCGCGATGCTGGTGATCGTGGCGCCGCTCTACATCCCGCTAGTCGCCAGCCTTGACCTTGGCTTCGACAACCAGCTGATCTGGTACGGTATTCTTTACACGATCACCTGCCAGATCGCCTACATCACACCGCCATTCGGGTATAACCTCTTTCTCATGCGCTCGCTTGCACCGAAGGAAATCTCGCTGGGCGACATCTACCGCTCGATCTGGCCATTTGCCGGAATGATGGTGCTGACGATCATCCTTCTGATGATCTTCCCGCAGATCGCGCTCTGGCTGCCGGAGCAGATCAACGTCAAAGGATAACCGACCACCCACCACAAGGGGCAATGAAGCCCATAGCAACAAGGAGAAGACGATGACAGATAAGAAACCTCTTAGCCCGTCCGAGGCGATCCTCGCCAGTCGCCGGAACTTCTTGCGCCAGTCGGTCGTGGGGGCCGGGGCCGTTGCCGGGGCCACGCTGGCGGCACCCTACGTCAACGCGCAAAGCGGACCGATCAAGTGGCGGCTGCAGACCTATTCCGGGGCACCCCTGGGGGCCCATGTGATCAAGCCCCAGATCGATGCCTTCAACGCCGCTGCTAACGGTGAGATGGAGATTGAGCTTTACTACGCCGACCAGTTGGTCCCAACGGCCGACCTTTTCCGCGCGCTGCAGAACGGCACGCTTGACGCCGTGCAGTCAGACGAGGCGACGATGGCTTCACCGGTCGACATCTCGGTCTTCGGCGGCTACTTTCCCTTCGCAACCCGCTTCAGCCTGGATGTGGCGGCGCTGTTCCGCTACTATGGGTTGAAGGAGATTTGGGAGGAGGCCTATTCCGAAGTCGAGGGCGTGACCTGGCTCTCGACCGGTGCCTGGGACCCGCTGCATATCTTCACCGTGGACAAGCCGATCCGCAGCCTTGCCGACATGCAGGGACTGCGCGTCTTCGGTGTGCCGACGGCGGGCAAGTTCCTGTCGCAGTATGGTCTGATCCCCGTGACGATTCCGTGGGACAACGTCGAGGTCGCGATGCAGACCGGGGAACTTGACGGCGTGGCATGGTGCGGCTTCACCGAGGCTTATGAAGTTGGTTGGGCGGATGTCTGCAAGTATGCTCTGACGAACTCGGTCACCGGGGCCTGGTTCGGCAGCTACTTCGCCAATACTGCAAGCTGGGCGAAGGTCCCGCCGCACCTGCAAGAACTGTTCCGCGTCACCATCGACCAGTCGCATTACTATCGCAACGTCTGGTACTGGGGCGGCGAGGCCAAGCTGCGCGTCGAAGGCGAGAAGATGGAGCTGACCTCGCTGCCAGACGAGGAATGGGCGCAGGTTCTGTCGGACGCGAACGTGTTCTGGGATGAAGTCGCCGCTTCTTCGCCCCGCGCAGGTCGGGTGGTGGAAGCGTTGAAGAAGTACGCCGCCACGATGGAAAAGGCAGGTTATCCTTACCGCTGAGCACTCTGCGGGGCCGCACCAAACCGGTGCGGCCTTCTTTCAAGCCATGGACATCGCCAGCAATGGTAGCGGACCTGGGGTCCGTTCCGGGTTGGGGCGGAATCCTACGCTCTCATGAGCGTTTTTGGGTTTTCTGACACGACCAGACTACCCCGCTGATACAGGTTGGTCAAAGGTGTAGCCTGTGCAGGCGCTAGAGATGGTGTGCCGAACCGATGGTTATCATGCTCTCATCCGCGGATTGGTTACCGCCTGACCAAATTCGATACGGGTTACCTCACTCTAAGAACGGATATGTTTCCCAACGTACTCCGAGGAT
>Ga0164292_10003557_pt1 | contig 12706 bp, 14 predicted proteins | sample GEODES117metaG_FD_111486 | JGI IMG/M metagenome (GOLD analysis project Ga0164292, IMG submission 111486) | Eutrophic lake water microbial communities from Lake Mendota, Wisconsin, USA - GEODES117 metaG | ecosystem: Environmental > Aquatic > Freshwater > Lake | place: USA: Lake Mendota... | reverse complement strand
CTGGTTGTCGGTGGGTGCGACCGCCCCCGTCGTATACCCTTCGGCGGCCATCGCCCGGGGGCTGCGCCGGGCACGCCTGCCGCGCGCTCTCGAAGGGCCACTGTCGGCCACGCTCGCCGCGCAGGTCGGCACGCTGGCTCCGATGCTCTGGGTCTTCGGGCGGGTGGCATCCATCGGTATCGTCGCGAACTTGCTCGCAGTGCCCGTCGCGGGAGCGGTCATGCTGGTGGGTCTTCCTGTGTGCATCGTTGCCGGGTTGATCGGCGGGACACTCGGCGACATCCTCACTGTTCCGGTGATGCTCGGCGTGCGTTGGGTGTGGTGGGTGGCTGTCGTGGGCCAACGTCTTTCCTGACGTGCACACGGGTGTGGGACAATGACTCATCGCCGTTCTTCTCATCACCGGTAGCGACGAGTCGCTGGTTCTCGAGGAACTCGGCGCGCGCGTGCACGAGTTCCTCGGTGATGCCGACAGATCGCTCGTGCTCGACGACTTCGATGCCGACCGTTCCACCATCGACGAAACCGAGGCCGCCATTCGTGGCGCCGTCGACGCGGCCAGCACCATCGCGCTGTTCTCCGACCATCGGGTGGTGGTGCTCCGGCACGTGAACGAACCCAAAGTCGACTCGCTGCAGCCACTCATCAACTATCTCGCCAACCCGCTCGACACCACGCATCTCTTGCTCACCGCCACAGGGGCGGTGGCCAAGTCCGTGACCGACGCGGTGAAGAAGGCCGGTGGCACCGCGGTGTCCACCAACGTGGCTGACAAGCCCAAAGAGCGTGAACTCTGGTTCCGCGAGCAACTGGAACTCGCCGGTCTGCGGCTCGACCCTGCGGCCATCGCCGCCATCAACGAGCACCTCGGCAACGATGCAGGGCGTTTCGCCGGCATCGTCGACACGCTGGTGTCGACCTACGGCACCACGGGCAAGTTGTCGCGTGACGAGGTGCTGCCGTTCCTCGGTGATGCCGGCATGGTGGCTCCGTGGAAACTCACCGATGCCATCGAGAAGGGGAACATCTCCGAGGCGCTGTCCGTCCTGCACCGTCTCCTCGGGGCAGGCGGAATGCACCCCCTGCAGATCCTCTCCCTTCTCCACAAGTCCTACGAGCGTCTCGCCAGGCTCGACGGTGCCGAGTACACGTCGTATGTCGACGTGATGGAGATGTTCAAGATGAAGAGCGACTTCCAGGCGAAGAAGACCATCGAGCAGTCGCAACGCCTCGGATCCGAGTCACTTCACCAGGCGTTGCATTTGCTGGCCGATGCGGACAGCCATCTGCGGGGCGGGCGGGCATGGCCGGGAGAACTGGTGATGGAGGTTCTCGTTGCCCGACTGTGTCGGTTGTCGGGTCGTCAGCCGTCGAAGCGACGCTGAACGCTGCGCGTCACTTCGCGGCGGCGTTGATCTTCTTCATCAAGCGGCTCTTGCGGCGAGCGGCCTGATTGGGGTGGATGATCCCTTTGGTGGCGGCCTTGTCGAGGCGCTTCATGGCGAGACGAACGTCTTCGGTGTTGGTCTCGGTGCCGACGCTGGCGGTGGCGGACTTCACGCGGGTGCGGAGTTCGCTCTTGACCGCCTTGTTGCGCTCTTGGCGCTTGGCGTTGGTGAGGATGCGCTTCTTTTGGCTCTTGATGTTTGCCACGTCGCAAGAGGCTAACAGCGAGCCCTGCCAGCACCAACCGGCGCGGGGAAGGAAAAGAAGGTCCTCGTCGACAGCCCCTAGACTCTGGAAGACCCTCATGGAACTCTCCCGCATCCGCAACTTTTCGATCATTGCGCACATTGATCACGGGAAATCGACCCTTTCCGACCGCATTCTGGAGCTCACCAAGGCCGTCGATGCGCGAGCGATGCGAGCTCAGTACCTCGACTCCATGGACCTCGAGCGCGAGCGTGGGATCACGATCAAGGCCCAGAACGTCCGCGTTGAGTGGAAGGGCTCGGTTCTCCACCTCATCGACACCCCGGGTCACGTCGACTTCGGCTACGAGGTGAGTCGCTCCCTCGCCGCATGTGAGGGCGTGGTGCTGGTGGTGGATGCGGCCCAGGGCATCGAGGCACAGACCCTGGCCAACTGCTATCTCGCACTGGAGAACGATCTCGAGATCGTGGCGGCACTCAACAAGATCGACCTGCCCGCGGCCAACCCCGACTACTACGCCGACGAGATCGAACGTGTGCTCGGCATTCCCGCCGACCAGATCCTGCGCATTTCGGCCAAGACGGGTGAAGGGGTGCCCGACCTGCTCGACGCCATCGTCGAGCGCATTCCCGCCCCGCAGGGCGACCCCAACCTGCCGTTGCAGGCCCTCATCTTCGACAGTCAGTTCGACCAGTACCGCGGAGTGGTCAGCAGCATCCGTGTCATGAACGGGACCATCGACACGAAGGGCAAGTTGCTCTTCATGCAAGCCGGCGCCACCCACGAAGGCATCGAGGTCGGCGTGCGCCGTCCGGTGCCCACGCCGGTCGACTCTCTCGGTCCCGGTGAGGTGGGCTACCTCATCGCCGGCATCAAGGACGTCGGCGAGGCACGCAGTGGTGAGACGGTCACCAAGTTCGACCGTCCGGCCAGCGAGACGTTGCCCGGATACAGAGACCCCAAGCCGATGGTGTTCTGTGGTCTCTATCCGATCGACGGCGACGATTTCGAGAACCTCCGCGAGAGCCTCCAGAAGCTGAAGTTGAACGACGCCTCCATCACCTACGAACCCGAAAGTTCGGGTGCGCTCGGATTCGGGTTCCGTTGCGGGTTCCTCGGGCTTCTCCACATGGAGATCGTGAAAGAGCGTCTCGAGCGCGAGTTCAACCTGGCGCTCATCGCCACGGCACCGTCGGTGGAGTACCGCGTGCACAAGACCAATGGCGACGTCGAACTCGTCGACAACCCGGCGTCGTTGCCGCCGACGCAGTCGATCGCGTTCATCGAGGAGCCGTTCTTCAAGGTGGGCATCATCACGCCGAAGGACTACACAGGCTCGCTCATGGAGTTGTGTCAGTCGCGACGCGGCGAGTTGAGCAAGATCGAGTACCTCTCTCCCGATCGTGTCGAGCTGATCTATGCGATTCCGCTCGCCGAAGTGGTGGTCGACTTCTTCGACCAGATGAAGAGTCGCTCTCAGGGCTACGCCAGCCTCGACTACGAACTCGAGGGTTACCGCGAATCGCATCTCGTGCGCGTCGATCTGCTGCTGAACGGGCAGCCCGCCGACGCCTTCAGCACCATCGTGCACCGCGATCGCGCCTTCGATTACGGCCGACGGATGTGCGAGAAGTTGAAGGAACTCATCCCACGCCAGATGTTCGACGTGCCGATCCAGGCAGCCATCGGCGGCAAGGTCATCGCCCGTGAAACGGTGAAGGCCAAGCGCAAGGACGTTCTTGCCAAGTGTTACGGCGGAGACATCTCCCGCAAGCGCAAGCTGCTCGAGAAGCAGAAGGAAGGCAAGAAGAAGATGAAGTCGATCGGTCGTGTCGAGGTGCCCGGTGACGTCTTCATCTCGGCCTTGAAGCTCGACGACTGAGGCGGGCAGGTCGCCATGGCGGGAACCTTCCGGTCACTCAAATACCGAAACGCCAGGGTCTTCTTCATCGGCGTTCTCGTGAGCAACATCGGCACGTGGATGCAGTTCACTGCGTCGTCGTTCCTTCTCTACCGGTTGACGGGGCGCGCCACGGACCTCGGCCTGAACGTGATGTTCCAGTTCCTGCCGATGCTGCTGCTCGGTGCCTGGGCCGGAGCCGTCGCCGACAGGCACAACAAACGTACGGTCACACTGATCACGCAGTCGGCCCTCGCGTTGCAGGCGTTGGTGCTGGGGGTGCTCGACCTCACGGGTCACGTCACCATCGGAGTGGTCTACGCGCTCAGCCTCGTGCTCGGTGTGATCAACGCCATCGACAATCCGGCGCGGCGCGGGCTCGTCACCGAGTTGGTCCCGCCGGCCGACATCTCCAATGCGATCTCGCTCAACACCGCGGTGATGACGGGCTCGCGGATCTTCGGTCCGGCCCTCGCCGCGTTGCTCGTCGGCCCGTTCGGAACGGGGTGGATGTTCATCGCCAACGGCGTGTCCTTCGTGGCGATTCTTCTCGGCATCCTCACGATGAACACCGCTGAACTACGCCCCAGCCCTCCTGCGCCGCGCGGCGGGAGACCGGTTCGCGACGCGTTGGCGTTCGTGCGTCATGATCGCACGTTGCTCGTGGTGTTCCTAGTGTTCACGGTGGTCAGCACGTTCTCGTTCAACTACAGCGTGGTTCTGCCGAAGTTGGCCGACCAGCGCTGGGGGAGCGAGTCCGCATTCGGATGGATCCTCGCAGTCACCAGCGTCGGAAGTCTGCTGGGCAGCCTGCTCACCGCTGGTCGCCCGGTGGTCACGGTGCGCTGGTTCGGCGCCGGCGTCGCGCTTCTCGGGATCAGCAACATTGCGCTGGCCTGGGCACCGAATCTGGCCCTCGCTTACGTGGCCGCGGTGCCGCTCGGGGCCGGTGGCGCCGCGCTGGTTGCGTCCACGAACTCGATCACCCAGGTGGCTTCGCCGCCCGACATGCGCGGGCGGCTGCTCGCGCTCGTCGCTGTTGCGTTTCTCGGCTCCACTCCCATCGGTGGTCCGGTGACGGGATTCGTCGCCGACCACGTCAGCATCGAATGGTCGCTCGGTTACGGCGGCATCGTGGCATTGGTCAGTTGCCTGTGGCTCTTCCGTGTCGATCAGCGCGCACAGTCACGCACCGGCAATGTGCATCATGCACACTCGTCGGCATGAGCACCGACAATGCCGACGTGACGGTGATGTGGTTCCGCCGTGATCTGCGGGCCCACGACAACGAGGCATTGGAGGCCGCCTGCACGGCCGGGCGCTGCGTGCCGCTTTTCGTCCTCGATCCGGTCTTCTTGTCGCGCTCCGGAGCGGCGCGCCTGTCGTTTCTCTTCGGGGCACTGGCGTCCCTGAACGAATCGCTCGGTGGTGCGCTCGTGGTACGCACCGGCGATCCGGTCGACGTGGTGCCGGCATTCGCCGAAGAGGTGAATGCCTCCCACGTTTACGTTGCCAAGGACTTCGCTCCGTACGGGCGTGATCGTGACATGCGCGTGGCCACGAAGTTGCGCGCGGCGCATCGCGGCCTGCGTGCCGCGGGAAGCCCCTATGCCGTCGAGCCGGGATCGGTGCAGAAGGACGACGGCTCGCCCTATGCGGTCTTCACGCCCTTCTACAAGCGGTGGATGCCGCTGCTCACAGCACTGCGTGAGAGCGATCCGCCCCTCGCGCGTCTCGTTCCGGGCGGAACCTTCGCGAGCGACACACTGCCGACGCCACCGCCTTGCGAGGCATCGTTGCCGGAACCGACCGAGGCAGCCGCGCACCGTCGCTGGGATTGGTTCATGGCGAACGCGCTCGATCGCTACTACGACGACCGGAACATCCCGGGCATCGACGGATCCTCGAAGTTGTCGCCGTACCTGCGTTTCGGTTTGCTGCATCCCAATCAGCTCATCGCTGACCTGCGCCTCGACGGTTCGTCGAAGAGCCACGAGCATTTCCGCAGCGAACTGTGCTGGCGCGAGTTCTACGCCGACGTTCTCTTCCACCAGCCGCACACCGCGTGGGAGAACCTGCAGACGAAGATGGACAAAATGGACCTCGACACCGATGACGCTGCACGCGAGCGTTTCGCCCTCTGGTGCGAGGGCAAGACGGGCTATCCGATCGTCGACGCGGGCATGCGACAGCTTCTGCGCACCGGATGGATGCACAACCGTGTGCGAATGATCACGGCGAGTTTCCTCGTGAAGGACCTCCACCTTCCGTGGCAGTGGGGCGCACGGCACTTCATGAACCACCTCGTCGACGGCGACATCGCGTCGAACAACCACGGTTGGCAATGGACGGCCGGTACCGGAACCGATGCGGCGCCGTACTTCCGCATCTTCAACCCACAGAGCCAGTCGGAGAAGTTCGATCCGGGCGGTGACTACATCCGCGCCTATGTCGACGAACTTGCCGAATGCCACGGTGTGGCGATCCACCAACCCGGTGCGGGCGGTTTTCCGGGATATCTCGCACCGATGGTCGACCATTCGGTCGAGCGTGAGGTCAGCCTCGCCCGCTACAAGGCGGTGTCCGGCAAGTAGCCTGAGCGTTGCCATGTTGGACGAGCGCAAGACGGCAATTCTCCGCACGGTCGTGCAGGAATACATCGCCACCGGTCTGCCCGTGGGCTCCGCCCACATCGCCGCCACGGCCGGGGTCAAGGTGTCGCCGGCGACGGTGCGCAACGACATGGCCCTCCTCGAACAAGAGGGGTATCTCGTCCAGCCCCACACGTCGGCCGGGCGTATCCCCACCGACAAGGGCTACCGCTTCTTCGTGGATTCCATCGCCACAGGGTCGCATCCCGACCGTCTGCCCGCGGAGATCAGCGCCGAACAGGTGGGCTCGTTCTTTGACAACGCGGCCGGCCGTCTCGAAGAATTGTTGCAGCGCACGTCCGGGTTGTTGACCAACATCACCATCTACGCCGCCCTCGTGGTGGGTCCCAGTGCCGACGTCGCCACCGTGCGCAGCATGCAGGTCGTTCGCCTGTCTCATCGTCACGGCACGGTCGTGGCCGTGCTCTCGAACGGTGTCGTGCAGAGCGAGCCGATGGAGATCGGCGACGAAGTGTCCGACGCACAAGTCGCCGCGGCAAGCGCGCATCTCAACGCCGCGGCCTACGGTCACGTCTTCAACCAGATTCATCTGGCACCCAGCGGCGACGTGCAGGTCGACGCATTGTGCGCAGACGCACTCGGCATCATGGCGCCGCACCAGAGTGACACGAACGTGGTGGTGGGCGGTGCTGCCGCGATGGCGCAGGCCTTCGATGCAGTCGACGTGGTGCGCTCGGTGTTGCAGACCCTCGAGCAGCAATACGTCGTGGTGTCGCTCGTGCGCGATGTTCTCGATCGGGGTCTCTCGGTGGCCATCGGCAGCGAGCACGGTGTCGAGCCGCTCTCTGCATGTTCGGTGGTGGTGGCACCCGTGGTGGCCGACGGCGAGAAGTTGGGCACCGTCGGTGTGCTCGGTCCCACGCGCATGAACTATCCCCAAGCCCTTGCCACGGTCGAGGCCGTCGGCACCGAACTCGGTCGGCGTCTCGCCGCCGAAAGCTGACGGATGAACGACGATGGCTGACTTCTACGAAATTCTCGGCGTGTCGCGCGGAGCTTCCGCCGACGACCTGAAGCGCGCGTACCGCAAGAGGGCGCGCGAACTGCATCCGGATGCCAACCCCGACAAGCCCAACGCCGAGGACGAGTTCAAGGAGTTGAGCCGCGCCTACGAGGTGTTGTCCGACCCGCAGCAACGCGCGAACTACGACCGATTCGGCGAAGCAGGGCTCGGCGGTGGCGGTGGCGGCGATCCGTTCGCCGGCGGTGGTCTCGGTGACATCTTCGAGGCGTTCTTCGGCGGCAACTCGCCCTTCGGTGGTTCGGGCTTCGGTGGCCGCGGTGGTCCTGCTGGCCCGCCGCGCGGACAGGATCTCGAGGTCATCGCCGACCTTGCTTTCGAACAGGCCGTTTTCGGTGGCACGGTGCCCGTCACGGTCAAGAGTGCGGTGCGCTGCGCCGACTGCTCGGGATCAGGTGCGGGCGCGGGAACCCAACCCGTGCAGTGCGCAGACTGCCAGGGGACGGGACAAGTACGTCGCGTGCGCCAGAGTCTTCTCGGCCAGATGGTCACGGCCAGTCCATGCCAGCGCTGTGCCGGCATGGGACAGGTCATCTCCACGCCGTGCGTCACGTGCAAGGGCGAGGGGCGCGTTATCGAGTCGGTCACGTACCAGGTCGACGTGCCCGGTGGCGTCGACACGGGTGCCACCCTGCGTCTCAACGGACGTGGTGCAGTCGGCCCTCGCGGTGGCGTTCCGGGCGATCTCTACGTTCACATTCGTGTCGCCGCGCACCCGACCCTGCAGCGCGAGGACGACGACCTCGTCCACGTGCTCGACGTCGGCATCGCACAGGCGGCGCTCGGTGCGAAGTTCACCATCGAGACGCTGGAAGGCGACGAAGAGATCACGGTGCCGGCCGGTACCCAGCACGGTCATGAGATCATGCTCAAGGGCCGCGGTGTGCCGCACCTCAACTCCGGGGGTCGGCGTCGCGGGGACCTGCGGGTGATCGTGCGGGTCGTCGTGCCGACGAAGCTCACCGACGCCGAAGAGAAATTGTTGCGCGACTTCGCTGCATTGCGTGGCGATGCCATCGCCGAAGCCGACAAAGGTCTGAAGTCGCGGATCAAGTCGGCGTTCTCGTGATCAGCGTCCTGCGCAACGCCGCGGCGCACGTGGTGGTCGATTCGCTCGCCGCCCCCGTGCTCGACGAACACGATGCCCACCACCTCTTCCGCGTTCTTCGCTTGCGTGACGGTGCTGTGGTGACGGCAACCGACGGCAAGGGCGGTTGGGTGGAATGTCGGGTCGTGGGTCGCGACGGACTCGAAGTCGTCGGCGGACGCCATGTGGAACCCGCGCCGTCGTCCCGGGTGGGCGTGGCCTTCGTGCCGGTGAAGGCGCAACGGCCCGAGGACACGTTGCGGCAACTGGTGGAGATCGGCGTCGACGACATCATCGTTCTGCAGCCCACCAAGCGAGCGGTCGCCGGAACGCGAGATCGACTCGTCGAGCGTGCGGCACGGATCGTGCGCGAGGCCTGTATGCAGAGTCGTCGCGTCTACCTGCCCGAGATTCGGTTGGGTCTCGATCTCGCAGGCGTCCTGGCGCAAGAGTCCGTTGCTGTTGCCGATCCCGAGGCGGCTCCGCTCGGCCACGGAGTGTCCCTTCTGGCGGTGGGCCCGGAGGGTGGTTTCGATCCGGGGGAGATCCCCGATTCGTGTCCGCGTGCCGGCATCGGTCCGGCGGTGTTGCGTGCCGAGACCGCCGCGCTGGTTGCCGGTGCTCGCTTGGTGGCGTTGCGCGAGGCTCGCGGCGAGCGACAATAGAACCGTGGCCACCGACGACGATATTCTCGACGAATCCCCGTACACCCGCATGGTGGGCGAGCGGCTGCGTTCGATCCGTCGTCAGAAGCGTCTGTCGCTGAACGAAGTCGAGGCGGAGTCGAACGAGGAGTTCAAGGCCTCGGTTCTCGGTGCCTACGAACGCGGTGAACGGGCGATCTCCGTGCCCCGACTCGAGCGTCTCGCCAAGTTCTACGGCGTGTCGATCGACCAGTTGCTGCCGCGTGACCCGATGCGCGTGGAGTCGAACCAGCCCGGTGCATCGGGGCCCACCAAGATCCGCATCGACGTGGCCAAACTCTCCACGTTTCCCGAGGCCAAGTTCCAGATGCTCGAGCGCTTCCTGCGAATGATCCAGGTGCAGCGCCAGGACTTCAACGGCAAGGTCATCACCGTGCGGGCCCACGACACCCGGGCCATTGCCGTGATGCTCGACATTCCGGTCGACGAAGTCGCGGCCCATCTCGAGCAACTCGGTCTCATCTTCGTGCCCCCGAGCCAGTGATGGCCGATTTCGGCGTCTACATCCACGTTCCGTTCTGTTCGCGACGCTGCGACTACTGCGCCTTTGCCACCTGGGACGATCGCCATCACCTGCAGGTGACCTACATGGAGGCGCTGGCGACGGAAATCCGTCGTGCGGTCGACCAAGGCCTACCGCCGGCCCACACCGTGTTCGTCGGCGGCGGTACTCCGTCGTTGGTGGATCCCGAACTCCTCGCTGGAGTACTGCAGTTGATACCGATGGAGCGAAGCGATCCGCGCCTCGAGGTCACCGTGGAGTGCAATCCCGACAACGTCACGACAGCGATGCTGCGTACCTATCGCGATGCGGGTGTGAACCGAGTGAGTCTGGGCGTGCAGTCGATGGTGCACCACGTTCTCGCGGCGCTCGGTCGCGAGCACGACCCTGACAACGTCGTGCGAGCAGTCGAAGCAATCCGTGAAGTCGGTCTGCCCACGTTCAACATGGATCTCATCTACGGCGCGCACGGCGAGTCCGTGGGGGACTGGGAGACCACGTTGCGGCGAGCTCTCGAACTTGCGCCTCCTCACGTGTCGGCCTACGGCCTCACGGTGGAGCCCGGTACGCCACTGGCGGAGGACCCGCCGCGTCACCCCGACGACGACGACCAGGCCGACAAATATCCGCTGGCGAATCGGCGGCTCGAGTCCGTCGGTCTCCTGAACTACGAGATCTCGAACTGGGCCCTGCCCGGCCACGAGAGCCGCCACAACCGTCTCTATTGGGCGCAGTGCGACTACCGGGGATTCGGTTGCGCGGCGCACTCGCATTCTTCGGGTCGCCGATGGTGGAACGTGCGCACGCCCGAGCGCTACATCGACGTGGTGACCCGTGGTGAAAGCACCGAAGCAGCGAGCGAGACTCTCGACGAGGAGCAGATCGTCGCCGAGCGCGTGCAACTGACCCTGCGGCGACGCGAGGGTGTGTTGCTCTCCGATCTGCCCGGCGATCCGACTACGGTCATCGAGGAACTCACGGCCGACGGACTGGTGGAGGTCAAGGGCGACGCGCTCGTTCTCACCGAAGCGGGGCGACTTCTCGCCAACGCCGTGACCTTGCGACTGATCTAGCGTGACGACGTGATCTTTGTCGTGCGCCATGCCAGTGCCGGAGAACGCGGCGCATGGGACGACGACTCGCTGCGCCCGCTCGACGCCCGTGGTCGGCGCCAAGCCGAAGGTCTCGTCGATGTCGTCGCGGCGCAACTCGCCGGCAACGCGGTGACTCGTGTGGTGTCGAGCCCGGCCGTGCGGTGCCGCGACACAGTGGCGCCTCTCGCCGAGGCATTCGGTCTCGCGGTCGAGATCGACGCTCGGCTGGCCGAGGAATCGCCGATCGATGGCTTCGAGGCAGTGATCGACGAACTCGACGAAGGGGGCGTCGTCTGCAGCCACGGCGACATGATTCCTGCCTACCTCTCCCGTCTCGACTACCGCGGAGTGGAGTGGCTCAACCCTCCCGACCCTCGCAAGGCGGCGCTTCACGTGCTCGACCGCGAGAATCGTGGACCCGGCACCGAGGTTCGCAGGGTGTGGTCAGTGGCCCCGCCCCGCTAGCATCTCGGGTGCTGTAGGGCGCGTAGCTCAGTTGGTTAGAGCGCCACCTTGACATGGTGGAGGTCCCGGGTTCGAGTCCCGTCGTGCCCACTCGGAGGTTTCGGCCTCGGTTCATTGCCCTACTTTCAAATGCCCGTCTCTCGAAGAGAGTCGGGCATTTGTGTTCCTTGGGTCAGTCGGAGGCAGCGAGGCGCGTTTCACCAGGTTGGTTGGCACATATAGTGTTAGCGTTTACACTAACAAATATGGAGTCTCCAGCGATCTGGATTCGTCGGGAACGAAGCAGTTTGGGCTTGTCCACCCGCGACTTGGCGCGCCTGGCAGGAGTCTCGTACCCCACGATCTCCCGGATCGAAAACGGCCACGAGCAACCACGTTGGTCGACTTTGGAGAAGATCTTCGATGTGCTCGGCCGTCCGCTTGCACTGTCTGCTGGTTCTCTTGAGCAGCCACGTCTCGTTGACTTGAGCGACGCATGGACCGAGGACGCGACCGGTCTGCATCATCCGGATTGGGTCCGGTTGCGAGGTCTTGCGGACCAGTTGCGCCGACAGCCGTCGTTGGTTGCACGGGCGATCCTTCCGGAACCACCGAAGTCGCGCTCGGAGATGATGGATGTGCTGCTCGCCGCTGTCGCTGAGAAGCTGGCCGATGACCACGGAATTGCGCGCCCTCGATGGACCCGGCATCGTCCGCGCCTGCCGCAACCTTGGTCGGTGGCAACTCGGCCGTCGAAGCGGGCCGAAGCCGAGGCGACCACTCCTGTCCAGTTCCGCAAGCGCGGATTGTTGATCCCTGAGTCGGCGATCTGGCGTGATCAGAAGAGTGCGACATCGTGACGTCGCCGGGATTGTTCTCCGGAGAACGAATCCGCGGGCTGCTCATCGAGGTAGCCGACCTGTTGCCGACCGGCAGGCCGCAGGAAAATGTTCTCATCGTCGGGGGCTCGCTCTTGGCCTGGCATGGATTGCGACTCGGAACCCAAGATGTCGACAGCAGCATCCGAATCGATGATCCTTTGCGAGAGTCGGTTCGAGTCGTTGCCGAACGTCACGGTCTGGCAGTGGACTGATTGAACGACCGTGCGGCTCCTTGGCATCCCCAGACGCTCCAGCCGCATGATTGTGCCGTCCTCATCGATCATCCTCGGCTGCAGGTCCTCGGTGCGCCACTTTCTGCGGTCTTTCTGATGAAGTTGAATCGGTCGCAGCCTCAAGACGTTCTCGACATGATCACGCTTTGGCCGTTGGTTGCAGCGGAGTTCCCGACGGCACGCGCGGTCACCGACGCATTCGAAGCGGCATTCCCCTTCGAGGGGCCCGATGAACACCTGGGCGCCCAGGTCATTGACATCGCCCTTCGTGCGGGATGCATGCTCCCGCTCGGATGACTGCTCGTTGCCGAGATTTTTTTGCTAGCGAGCGCTGTCGCCGAAGCGATATTCGCGGGTCAGGATGTCGATCCGCTTCGTGAGGTCCGCATCCAACGGGGTGTCGAGTGCGTTCACCGCATCGGTCAACTGTTCGGGCTTGCTCGCCCCGATGATGGGGGAGGTGACCACGGGGTTGGTGAACTGCCACGCCACGGCCAACTGGGCCATCGTCATCT
>Ga0164292_10003556_pt1 | contig 12708 bp, 20 predicted proteins | sample GEODES117metaG_FD_111486 | JGI IMG/M metagenome (GOLD analysis project Ga0164292, IMG submission 111486) | Eutrophic lake water microbial communities from Lake Mendota, Wisconsin, USA - GEODES117 metaG | ecosystem: Environmental > Aquatic > Freshwater > Lake | place: USA: Lake Mendota... | reverse complement strand
TATTCTCTATTACGCGCCATAGCTCTTCGAAGTTGTAGAATAACCATAAGAGCCGTAGCGGCTGAAAGCCGCATATTCTCTATTACGCTCCATAACCCTTGGAACTTTTACAATAAGGATTTCCCCTAGTCACGCTTAAGGTGAATAAGAGAGTGACGCACTATGAACGATTACGCCACTCTCTCATTCTTTTTAACTTGCTTGACGTTTCCTTAGTTCGTCAGCAAATGTCATGCCTTGGTCCCTGTAGTAGTTCTCATTATTGGGGGCTGGCAATGTCGCCATTGCTTCCGCCGCCAAGCGGCAATCCATTACAACCCAATTGAGGCTTTCAATTGAGAGAGTCTTGGCTTTAGCTTTCCAATAAATGAAGTCTAGTGACGTGGCTTGTTTCATGACACCTCATTATAACTCATTCGTTGTAACCTGCAAATGTTTTTTTCAATTACTTTAGTTTTTTTTACCATAGCAAATCTCATGCCAAGTAAAACATTTTTTCTGTCAAGCAAAAAAAATCCCTTACACGCTAGTAGAGGAATCCCCTAGGCGGCGCCCCCGGCTAGGGGATTTCCCTATGATAGCTTAAGGTATTTTTTAGTTGACACGCAAATGAGTAATGCGTGTTACACCATGCGCCATGTTACACCGTGCGACATGTTACACCATGCCGCACATGTTACACCATACTAGGATATCCAATATAATGTGCCGTTTACTGTCATTGAGCCGTCCCACCACTCATATCCTAGATACCTATTGTTAACGCGAAGAGAGCAAAAGTCTTGGCCCCTACGGCCCACAATGCGGGTCACAGGAGAGGCACCCCACATGGTGGGGATGGAGTATTCGTTCCGGAAAAGGTTAGGTTTCATAGAACCCCACTCTACAGCCGTTCCTTGAATCACGCAAGTGAATTTTTCTAATTGTTTTCATTTTTCTTGGCGTGCCAATGCATGTTACACCATGCACTATGTTACACCATACGCTATGTTACACCATGCACCATGTTACACCATACGCCATGTTTTTCGTCAAGTAAAAAAATTCCTTACGAGCTAGTAGAGGAATCCCCTAGCCGGGGCCGCCGCCTAGGGGATTCCCTTATGATTGCTTAGGGTATTTTTTAGTTGACACGCAAATGCGCAATGCGTGTTACACCATGCCGCATGTTACACCATGCCGCATGTTACACCATGCGGCATGTTACACCTTGTTATCTGATGGTGTACATCTGTCCAAATATGGACATGGTGCCATCCCACCATTCCATGGCTATAAATATGCCACCAACATGAAGCTCGCAGTAATCTTGCCCCCGGCGGTTGACTACCCTAGTCACACGGGAAAGAGGACCCCACATGGTGGGGATAGGATGGAGTTGTGATCTGAATAGTCGTGGTATCATAGGACTTCAATATACCACATGCCTTGAGAGACGCAAGCGAATTTTTCTAATTGTTTTCATTTTTCTTGGCGTGCCTATGCATGTTACACCATGCACTATGTTACACCATACGCTATGTTACACCATGCATCATGTTACACCATACGCCATGTTTTTCGTCAAGTAAAAAAATTCCTTACGAGCTAGTAGAGGAATCCCCTAGCCGGGGCCGCCGCCTAGGGGATTACCCTATAATCGCTTAGGGTATTTTTTAGTTGACACGCGAATGCGCAATAACTGTTACACCATGCGCTATGTTACACCGTGCGGCATGTTACACCATGCCGCATGTTACACCATGCTCTTAATAATCCATTTCGACTTCGAATAGTTCGAACATCCATGGGAGACGACTCGCGCCATCATCCCATACGCTATCGCAACGCATGTTGCGAAAAAACTCGTCAGTACTTTCGTACTTGTGTATTATACCATGATGTTCCGTTAGGAACCAGTGAATTTCCTCGTCTCCCCAGTATTCTCCCACTTCGTCATCCAAGAATGTATATACTTCATCCTGAGTGACAGGATCAGAGTCTTCCATTGCCATTTGAAGCGCTATAACTATCTGCGCTTCAATCGTCTTCTCAGACGATAGGTTGATCAAGCTGAGATAAGGATGGTTACTGTTGTTTATCATCGGACCTCACTATACATCCGTTCCTTGAATCACGCAAGTGAATTTTTCTAATTGTTTTCATTTTTCTTGGCGTGCCAACGCATGTTACACCATGCACCATGTTACACCATGCACCATGTTACACCATGCGGCATGTTTTCTGTCAAGCAAAAAAATCCCTTACGCGCTAGTAGAGGAATCCCCTAGCCGAGCCCGCCGCCTAGGGGATTACCCTATAATCGCTTAGGGTATTTTTTAGTTGACACGCAAATGCGCAATGCGTGTTACACCATGCGCCATGTTACACCGTGCGACATGTTACACCATGCCGCACATGTTACACCACCCTAGGACATCCTGTATATTCGACACTCAAAGTTTGACCCTATGGTGTCCCACACCATGTACATTTTCCCGCTTTCCATCAGACCGATAAATCGGCCTTCCGCCGTCCACATGTTCAGATTTACATCTCCCGGTCTTTTGACTCTGAAATGTGGCTGGTCAATTGACCAGCAGGAGACTGTGGACGACCATGTGCGAAAAGAAGGACGGTTGGCAGTAGTTGTGTTGCTCATAGGACTTCACTATACATCCGTTCCTTGAATCACGCAAGCGAATTTTTTTAATTGTTTTCTTTTTTCTTGGCGTGCCAATGCATGTTACACCATGCACCATGTTACACCATACGCTATGTTACACCATGCACCATGTTACACCATACGCCATGTTTTTCGTCAAGTGAAAAAACACCTGATGCGCTAGTAGAGGAATCCACTAGGCGACGGGCCCGGCTAGGGGATTCCCCTATGGCCTCTTAAGGGATTCCCCTAAGTTATAAAAACCAGCATCCCTATAATCTCTATTAAGCGCTATAGCTCTTCGAAGTCGTAGAGTAGCTATAAGAGCCATAGCGGCTGAAAGCCGCATAATCGCTATTAAGCACTATAGCTCTTCGAAGTCGTAGAGTAGCTATAAGAGCCATAGCGGCTGAAAGCCGCATAATCGCTATTAAGCGCCATAGCTCTTCGAAGTCGTAGAGTAGCTATAAGAGCCATAGCGGCTGAAAGCCGCATAATCGCTATTAAGCGCCATAGCTCTTCGAAGTTGTAGAATAACCATAAGAGCCGTAGCGGCTGAAAGCCGCATAATCGCTATTAAGCGCTATAGCTCTTCGAAGTCGTAGAAAATCTATAATGAATGTTACATCATCTTAAGAGTCGTAAAACTCTTTTAGAAATTTCTCCGGAGTTTCTTTGTATTTTTTATAAATCCTGCGGTCGTCTAAGACGCATAAAATTTCCTCGTGACAGATATATTCTCTTATATCCAATAGATAATAAAAGACCTCCCACATTTGGACTTGATCATCGTCCTCATATGCCATTTGCACAACAATCTCCAAATCCGCAAAAGCTTCTTCGAGATTGTTCAAAGAACACTGCTGGAGGTAGGGGTTCTTATTGGTGTTCATCATCAGGTCACAACATACAGCCGACTCTCTAATCACGCAAGAGTTTTTTTCAATCGTTTTTGTTTTTTTTAGCGCAGTAATACATGTTACACCATGCTACATGTTATATCATGGTACCCTAACCGTTAGTAAGGGATTCCCCTACGCGGCGTCCCCGTCTAGGGGATTCCTCTATGGAACGCTAAGGGAATTTTTTAGTTGACACGCAAATGCGCAATCCGTGTTACACCATGTCATATGTTACACCATGCGACGCGCCAAGATAAATGAAATAAATCGAAAATATCCGTTGCGTCTTTCGCGGCCTGTGTTATAGTAAGGACATGAAAGAAACCCACTATCTCCTATCTGGCCTAAAACCCACAGGCGAGCACCTCGCCCTTTGGGCTTTAGAGTCCATAGTTAAGCTGTCCCGCCTCCACGGTCATCCCTTAGAAAGACCGGAAGCCACGGAGTGGCTGTCACAGTCTACAGAAAAGTCTCTTGACCGAGACTGGGTAGAATGGCGATTAGATGGCATCTTTGACTAAGGTGCTATCTCCCTCCCTTAAAAAGTTAAAAATAATCAAAAGGAACTCGACACACCCCGAGTTCTATGGTAAACTCCTATACTATGAAATCTCTACTCTTTATAGCCTTTATCTGTTTCACAGCTTTTGCTTATGGCATCTCTTCACCGAGTGTCAATGGTAAAAGGTTTGTCCCTGACTATTTTCAGATTGCGCTTGACGGCGTAAAGAGTTTTGAGGGTTTCAGAGAGAAGCCATATAAATGTCCGGCGGGAGTGCGGACTATAGGATACGGCTTTACTGGCCCTTTAGCTAAGGTTAAAAATATCAGTAAAGAAGACGCAGATCTTCTCTTGACTAAAGAGCTTCACCAATATGTCTTGACTGTTGAAGATAATGTGAAAGTCCCCTTGACCCGCAATCAGCTTTATGCACTGGCCAGTTTCACATACAACTGCGGAGAAGGAAACCTTCGCCAGCTTGTCAACGGAAAAAATAGGCTAAACTCCGGAAACTATAAATCAGTTGAGAGGTTGTTACCTAAGTATCGTAAAGGCGGCGGGAAGGTTCTGAAAGGATTGCAAAAGAGGCGGGAGTGGGAAGTTAAGCTGTGGAAAGGTGAGCTTTAAAAGTCAAGCGCCGCCTCCCCCTAAGGGGGAGTAGGGGATTCCCCTACGCGGCGTCCCCGGCTAGGGGATTCCCTTATGGTCGCTTAGGGGAATTTTTCGCTTGACCCATAAAAACGCAATAGTTGTTACACCATACGACGCGCAAAAATAAACGAAAACAATTGAAAATATCCGTTGCGTTCCTCACTGCATGTGATATAATGAAATCGTGAAACTTGACTCTCTTATCGCCCAGCTCGAAGCTCTCAAGGCCATGTACGGCCCAGACATAGAGGTCGCCTTCAAGGCGGCGTCAGAAACACAAAGTACGCCAATCACAAGCGCCGCCTTCAATTTCGAGGAGGCAACCAGAGATTGGATTATATCCCTAGCCTCGGAGGTCGAAGAGGATGAATGCGACTATTCCGGCGAATGGGACGAAGCAGAAAACGACTACGAGAGGAGAATGGAGGGATGGATGGACTCCAGAGGGGAGGAGTAGTCAAGGGAAAAAATCTAAGAACCCCCCTAAGAGGGGGTAGGGGATTCCCCTACGCGGCGTCCCCGGCTAGGGGATTCCCCTATGGTACGATAAGGGAATTTTTTAGTTGACTCTCAAATGCGCAATACATGTTACACCATGCGGCGAGCCAAGATATATGAAATAAATCGAAAATATCCGTTGCATTTTTTCCTCCCTGTGATATACTGATTACATGAGTTTACCACATCTTAAGTATATACATTTATCACGATTCGATAAATTGGACTTCTTGATTAACAATTGCGGCGAAGGTTTTGTTAAAGAGTGCACTCTCTTGACCGAATTAGTCGGGTACATGTCTGACTCCGACTTTTCTGATTTCTTTGATAAAATCTGCCGTGAGTGGGGTATTGAGGTATCAGAAGAAATCTGCTGGGATTGGGAGACTGAAGGAGTCTAAGGGGAGACGATTAGAAAGTCAAGAAAACAACTCCCCTAAGGGGGAGTAGGGGATTCCCCTACGCGGCGTCCCCGGCTAGGGGATTCCCCTATGGTACGATAAGGGAATTTTTAGTTGACTCATAAATGCGCAATGCGTGTTACACCATCCCACGACAAAAAAAAGAAAAAGAATTGAAAATATCCGTTGCTTTCCTGAAACGCTGGACTATAGTCAAGACATGACTCTTCAATCACCACCCGCTATCATCAAAGTTCCTTCCAACGTCTTGGCCGATGCCATGATCAACCGCTACTTCATCGCTGGCTTCCTGAACTGTTCAGAAGAGCAAATCTCTGACTGGGATATCAACTGGGAGAAAGGACACCTTTCTGTCACCTTTATCCCTGAATCCGATTTTTGGGGAGACTCTCTCAGGGAGTACCTCAACATAGAGTTCCAGCTTTTCGGAGAGGACATAGAAGGAAACGTCTGGGAGTTTCCCAACTCAGACAGAGTTCTAGAGTGGTTCTCTCTAGAGAAGAAAGGCCCCATGGGATCATGGAACGCGGGAGTAGCGGCTCACAAAGACAGCATGGAATGGGTGTGCTGGATGATAGCAAATAGCAAGGACGGCCTACTGAAAGATATGTAAAGTTGTTACACCAAGCAAGTCAAATAAAAAACTCCCCTAAGGGGGAGTAGGGGATTCCCCTACGCGGCGTCCCCGGCTAGGGGATTCCCCTATGGTCGCTTAGGGGAATTTTTATGTTGACTCATGAAAAAATAATTCATGTTACACCATCGCCTCCAAAGAAAAAGAAAAACAATTCAAAATATCCGTTGACTCTCTCTTGGCTTGTGTTATAGTATGGGACTATGAATACCCTATATGTTGTCGAGGCCGAGTCCGGAGTTCACCACGGGAATTGCGAGCTAGGAGTGGGCCTAAGCCGCGCCGCCGCCATATGTGATGCCTACGGCCCCGGAGGTAAGCTCCCCCGCCATGCGTGGGTCAATATCGTCTCCCGCGAAAAGGAGCCGAAAAGGTTCGAGCGCCTAAAGGCTCAAAATGGCCTTTAGTGTCAAGCGAAAAACACCCCTAGGACACCCTAGGGGATTTCCCTACGCGGGGACGCCGCCTAGGGGATTCCTCTATGATTGCTTAGGGGATTTGCCTAGGGTATAAAAACCATCATTCCTATAATCACTATTAAGGTAAATAGCTCTTCGAAGTTGTATAATCACTATTAAAGGCTATAGCTCTTCGAAGTTGTAGAATATCCATAAGAGCCGTAGCGGCTGAAAGCCGCATATTCTCTATTACGCGCCATAGCTCTTCGAAGTTGTAGAATACCCATAAGAGCCGTAGCGGCTGAAAGCCGCATATTCTCTATTACGCGCCATAGCTCTTCGAAGTTGTATAATAACTATTAAGAGCTATAACCCTTCAAACTTTTCAAATCAATCCCTTCACAATTAACCATGAAGGAGAACCATAACTATCCGTTCCGTCAGGTTCAACCGTTTCACCTAGGATAGACTTGCAATTGCCGTTACTGTCCCATCGTGATAGACTTGACACAGAAGGTTCCTTCTTCCCTAGCATTTTAATAGCCGTACCATTGGAGATTTTAAACTCTGACTCTGAACCGTACACTTTGACACGAGGACGATGACCGATAGCAGTCTCTTCCCATCTAATAGAGAATTTGTTCCCCGCTTTCAGGACACTGCCGTCTTTCATTTTGATTTCAGTTTTATTGATAAATGAGTGAGTTTTCATGTATTCAGTTTACCACACGGTTTTCAGATAGCAAAAAGTATTTTCAATTATTTTGTTTTATTGATAAAAGAAATTTTTGGCCCTCATCACAAGAGAAAGATATTGTGAGATTCTGATATGATGAAAAAGTCCACGATCAGGAGATTTTAAATAACCTTTAATTCCACCGTACTTAGCTATTGACTTATCCGGGTTACGTGGTGGATACAACGGGTTACCCTTGCCTTCTATCTGACCCCAGATATCTACTGTATCGCCCCACACGGCGGCAGTCAGTCGGATAGTTCCACCCTGTAGTGATGGAACCGTTAGGGTGACGTGATATGGGTGAAGGCCGGGTTGCAATTCAGGTTTCATTTTTAGTCGCTGAGAAGTTCATCTCTTTCCTCATTGTAAATAGACAAACATGAAGGCCTTTCAAAATCAATATCGCCTAACGATAAATCGCCTAAAGAGACTTTTTTCCATTCTACGTTGTCAAGCGTATAATGAAAAACGTCCCACTTGACATAGCAATCTTTGACTTGATCCCAGCTATCGACTGGAATATCGACATCTGTTGAAGAGCCAACCGAATAAGACGCATCAATTGTGATTTTCATTTTATAATAAGTTAAGAACTAGTGAAAGCTAAACATCGCTTTCATGTGATTAGTATATCACAGCCATCGAAAAACTCAACGGATATTTTTAATTCTTTTGATTTATTTTAAGAGTGTACTATACTAAAGCATGAGCCTAGACAAAGCAATCGAACACAATAAGGAGAAAAGAGCACCGTTCCGGAAAAGTAAACGCTTTGATAGAACTTGCCGCAATCATGGAAAGTGTCCATACTGTGAAGGGAACAGAACTTTTCAATCAGAAAAAGAACTTCAGAGAATAGAAAGCTTTGGAGAAGAAGAATAGAGAATGTCAAGCACCGCCTCCCCTTAAGTGGGAATAGGGGATTACCCTATGCCTACCCCCCCGCATAGGGGATTCCCTTATAGTGTCTTAGGGTTGACTTGGCACGCCGCCTGCTTGTGTAAAGAAAATTGAAAACAATCGAAAATATCCGTTGCAATCTAATACCCCTGTGACATAATAAAGCATGAAACTATCTAAACTGATTAAGGTTTTGCAAAATGCGAAAAAAGAACTAGGGGACGTTCCTGTTATGGTGATGGATGAAGAAATGGGGAGTTGGGAATATCTCTCTGAGGTTCTCAAACTTCATCCTTATACTGGACCTTACGGGTGTATGGATAGAACCAAACCCGCAGATTCGATTGGCCTTGTTAGAAATAAAGGTTTCTCATCTAAAGACCTGCTACTAGGACAGAGAGATTAAAAAGAATTGAAAATATCCGTTGCATCTATCCTAAAGTGTGATATAGTAAAGTCGTGAAAGATGATCTTCTTTACATACCTCGCCTTGCTGAACTTTACGATTGGTTTCGTATTGAGGAACAGAATGGTGAGATGATTGCTTGCGGTGGAATATTTCCAGCTTATGAGATAAAGGCTGGCCAGCGATGGCAAGGTTCTAGTGGTCACACTGTTCTAGTCGATGAAGTGGATTCCTATTCAGTTCATTACTCATGGGACGAACAGGGAGTAAAGAAAACCCATAAAAAATCCCACTTCGCTTTCCAGTGCCGGTATTGTCTTGTTTTATCCTAATCTAACCTAATAACAAAATGAAAGTTGAAATTGTCACATCATACAGAGTATTCTCATCTGCCTTTATCGACCTCCCTATTGAAAATATAAAGGAAATTAAAGATTACTTTATAATCGACAATGTTTTGCATTACTCATTGAAAGATGAAAAATGGGAAAAAATCACCTTGCCAGAGGGTGAGGATGAATTCGAAAAATCTAGTGAAGTGAAATTCTATAGTGCTGAGTCTCACCAAACAGTAATGAAAATGTCTAAGTCTATCTAAGTCAAGCTCCTCCTCCCCCTAAGGGGGAGTAGGGGATTCCCCTACGCGGCGTCCCCGGCTAGGGGATTCCCCTATAGCGTCTTAGGGTTGACTTGGCACGCCGCCTGCTTATGCAAAGAAAATTGAAAACAATTGAAAATATCCGTTGCTCTTTTCCTTCCCTGTGATATACTAATTACATGAGAACACGATTCGAAAAACTAGACTTCCTGATTGAAAATTGCAACGAGACTTTTGTTAAAGAGTGCGTACTCTTGACCGAGCTCGTAGGCTATATGTCGGATTCCGACTTCTCCGACTTTTTTGACAAAGTTTGTAGGGAGTGGGACATTCGCATAGGACTTTATTGGGACAGTACAGAAGAAACTGAATAAAAGTCAAGCGCCGCCTCCCCGAAAGGGGAGTAGGGGATTCCCCTACGCGGCGTCCCCGGCTAGGGGATTCCCCTAGGATGCTTTAGTAGATTACCCTAGGGTAGCTTAGGGTTGACAAATTTTTAGGCAAAGTTGGCACGCCTTCTGCTATGCAAAGAAAAATGCAATTAATCGAAAGTATTTGTTGATTGATTGCTTAATAGGGTTATTGTGTGGGACTATGAATAAAGAAATTGCATCTTGCTTCTCCTCCGTCGTTGGCCAATCCCAGATTGTCGCCAATCGTATCCTGTCCCATAGCGCCTTCGCTGCGGGCAATAATTCGCCCTATAGCGTTTGTTACACCGGAGCTGCGGGCTTAGGTAAAACTCAATTGCTCCGCGCGGAGTTAGCGGCCCGCGCCATGGCAATCCAGATTCGATTTGGACGTGAAGCCAATGTTTTCATGCTCCGGTCACCTCAGGAAATCCGCCTTGCTGGCGAGGCATTCTTTGAGTTTATCGGCAATGTCTCGGACGGTGACGGCGTTGTTATCGACGAGCTTCATGAGATTGAAATCTCGTCTACCGTTCAACTCCGGAAACTTAAGCTCATCTTGAAGGGCTTGCTTGACAACGGGCAAGGCAAAATCCGTTCCGTGAAGATTGACGATGATACGGTCATCTCCCGGCCTAAAGAGGAAATCTTTTTCGCCGCTGGCACTAACTTCCCAGAGAAAATCAAGGACGGTTCCGCCATCATCTCCCGGTTTGGTGGAGAGACGCCGCTGGACCTTTATACAGAGGATGAATTGACCAAAATTCTTAAACTCATGAGTGAGTCCGCCGGGCTTCGTGTGAACGAGAATACGCTTCTCCTTCTCGCCAAGTGTGGCCGTGGAACTGCCCGCCCACTAGAATCAATCGTTAGCTACCTTAGCAAAGTAGCATCAATCTCAGAGAAGACGACTATCAATCGCGCGGAGGCACTAGAGGCAATGCGGGCTTTGAGTTTGTTTCCCCTTGGCGTTTCAAAGCGGGAAATCTCAATCCTTATCCGCAGCAAGGGCCAAGGCTTAGCGGTCAGAATGTTGCCAGTGATTTTTGCCGTCGAGCCGAAATCAGTCAATCAAAGCGTTAGCTTTCTTTGTGCTTATGGCTTCCTCAGCCTACGGGGCGGAGTTGTCAATCTGTCCCCTCGCGGCGCGGCCTACTTGGACCAGTTAAAGGCTGAAAAGTTCTCTTTAGAATCCTAGGCCTTTTATCCCTCCCTTCTTTCTTACCTTACTTACCTTATGAATGTTTCAATCTCCTACTCGCCATCGTCTCTCTCAGATTTTCTCGCCGCTTTGGAAGCGGTAAAAGGCATGAACGGGAAAAGCGTTTCCGTTTCGCCAGCTTCTCTGAACTGTCCTGTTTCAAAGTACGTAGAAAAAACTGGAGCTTCCCGTTACCGTCGCACTCCGGAAGGTTGCCAATCCGGGCTTTCTAATTTGGACGACCTGAAAAAGCGGGCTTTGCTAGGCGACGCCATAGCGGCAGAATGTCTAGGCGACGAAATCCCGGAAAGTGATTCTGAGTTGTCAAGCGAAGATAATTCGCCGATTGAAGCGATTTTCTAATTGACAGGAAAGGGCGGCTGATTTTCAGCCGCTCTTTTTTTTGCATTGTCAACCCTTAATCTACCCTAGAGGAATCCATTAGAGCACCCTAGGGGAATCCCCTAGCCGGGGACGCCGCGTAGGGGAATCCCCTAGTAAGGCCTAAGGTTTACATCTTAATGAAACATAATACACCTTATTCATCCCCCCCCCATAAGGGGGAGGTATTTTGATATGTTACACCTGCACCACGAAACCAGAGTTGTCTTTTCTGGCTTTGCCTTTATCGACAAGCCCAACCACCACGCCCCTAGTGTCGAGGAAACGAAGGTCATTCTTGTCACCGTTCACAACCGGCGTTCCATGCCAGCTCTCGGGCAGTGAGCGACGGAAAACAACCGCCACGTTTCCACCTCGTGAGCGGATGGCGTGAACGTGCCGCTCGTTTGACTCACTGCGGGAGAATGTCAAACTGTAGTTGGCGGGCATTTTCCCGTCGAGAAAATCCATCATGCGTTTGTACCCCTTGGTGTAATCGTACCAAGTAACCTCAGGGAAAAGCTCGAACAAGTTTTTCCCGTCCTGAACGTCGAGCGATTCCCACGGGATATCGCTGGTAAGGTTAAGCCGGATGGCCAACCGCATCCCATTTTTCTTGGCTTTCTTAATAGCCGCTTGAATTTCCTTAATTAGTTGTTTAGAGAATAGGTCAAAATTCTCCTTCAAGAGTTTAGTCTTGGCGATTCTAGCCGCTTGAACCGTCGAGAATGCACCATGGCCTGAGGTGTTTAAACAGGAGAAGGTGCAACCACGGCTCGCCCAAGTGCATACGTTATAACCCGACAGATTGGCGGGAGCCAAATGGATGCCGAGAGTCGTCCAGCCTTCCTTCGTGCCCTTCATGATTTTTGCGTTCGCCGTAGTGAGTAATTTCATCGTTCACTATAATAGCCCGCTTTCCACCGATTGCAAATTTATTTTCGATTAATTCTACTTTTCTCACATAGCGGATAGCGTGCCAAGTCAACCCTTAATCAACCCTAGGGGAATCCATTAGAGCACCCTAGGGAAATCCCCTAGCCGGGGCCGCCGCATAGGGGAATCCCCTAGTAGTCGTTAAGGTTAAAATTTACTTGACTTTTTAATATGCCTATCACCCCTAATAGGGTTTTATAGTAAATATAAAGTATTGAAAAATGCAATGCTCTCTATGGATATTATAGTGGGCACTGAGATTGCGGAGACTATGGAGAGTATGGCAATAATAGTTATAGCCGCCATAAATAGCGTGCCCGCCTTATTAAGCGCCAAACCTCTTCGAAGTTGCAGCGCCACCTCCGCCCGCCTTATTAAGCGCTAAACCTCTTCGAAGTTGCAGCGCCACCTCCGCCCGCCTTATTAAGCGCTAAACCTCTTCGAAGTTGCAGCGCCACCTCCGCCCGCCTTATTAAGCACCAAACC
>Ga0164292_10003555_pt1 | contig 12710 bp, 9 predicted proteins | sample GEODES117metaG_FD_111486 | JGI IMG/M metagenome (GOLD analysis project Ga0164292, IMG submission 111486) | Eutrophic lake water microbial communities from Lake Mendota, Wisconsin, USA - GEODES117 metaG | ecosystem: Environmental > Aquatic > Freshwater > Lake | place: USA: Lake Mendota, Wisconsin... | reverse complement strand
GAGAAAATAAGTAGAAATATATATTGCATAACTTCCACAAAGTTAAACAAAGAAATAACGATTTCTTATTTACTTAAATAACAATTTAGAAAAAAAACAAATTGAATATTACAATAAAAACAATATCCGTTTAAATCATTTCAAAATTTAAAGTTAACAATTCTCAATTTTTGAGCTGTTTTTTGTCAATTTAATAATTTTAAGTCTTTTGAATGACATTTATGTAAATCAAACGATTTCGTTATCTCTTTCAGGATAATTTTACGAACCTTTTCTTATATTTGTAATCCTGATTTTTTGGGAAAGATTACAAAAAAACACAAACAAATTATTCTATCATGTCAAAATCCAAAATTATATATACAATTACGGATGAAGCTCCTATGCTAGCTACTCATTCTTTTTTACCAATTGTAAAAGCCTTTACTGCCCCGGCTAACATTTCAGTTGAAACCCGAGATATTTCACTAGCAGGAAGAATCATTGCCAATTTCCCTGACTATTTAAAAGAAGACCAACGCATCAATAATGATTTATTAGAATTAGGTCAATTAGCCACTACTCCGGAGGCAAACATTATTAAGTTACCAAACATTTCGGCTTCTGTCCCTCAGTTAAAAGAGGTCATTACTGAATTACAAAAATTAGGCTATGCCATTCCAGAGTTTGTTGAAAATCCACAAACGGAGGAAGAAAAAATAGTAAAAGCGAAGTTTGCCAAAGTTTTAGGTTCTGCTGTTAACCCTGTTTTACGAGAAGGAAACTCTGATCGACGTGCTCCAAAAGCAGTTAAAAATTATGCTCGCAAACATCCACACAGTATGGGTGCATGGAGTGCCGATTCTAAAACACATGTAGCTCACATGAACGAAGGTGATTTTTATGGTAGTGAACAGTCAATTGTTATACAGGAAGCTGGAACATTCAAAATTGAATTTGAAGCAAAGAATGGAACAAGTAAACTTTTAAAAGACAATGCTCCACTAAAAGCAGGTGAAATTATTGATAGTGCTGTTTTAAATTTGAATGCTCTAAAACAATTTATTGCAAACGAAATTGAAGATGCAAAAGCAAAAAACGTATTGTTTTCAGTTCATTTGAAAGCAACCATGATGAAGGTTTCCGACCCAATTATGTTTGGAGCAATAGTAGATGTGTTTTTTGCGGAAGTTTTTAAACAATATGCTGAACTATTCAAAGAGCTTGGTGTAAATACTAAAAATGGATTAGGAGATGTTTATGCAAAAATTGCAGGTCATCCCGAACAAGGTGAAGTGGAAGCTGCTTTAAATGAAGCAATGTCAAAAGGACCGGCTATTGCAATGGTCAATTCTGAAAAAGGAATCACTAATCTTCATGTTCCGTCTGATGTAATTGTAGATGCTTCGATGCCGGCTATGATTCGTACTTCCGGACAAATGTGGAATGCTGAAGGTAAACCACAAGATACAAAAGCTATAATCCCAGACAGATGTTATGCCGGAATTTATACCGCTACGATTGACTTTTGTAAAAAACATGGTGCATTTGACCCAAAAACAATGGGAAGCGTACCTAATGTGGGTTTAATGGCTCAAGCAGCGGAAGAATACGGATCACATGATAAAACCTTACAATTGGATGATTACGGTGTTGTAAAAATAATTGATGGAAATGGTGAAGTATTAATGCAACAAGTTGTCGAAAAAGGTGATATTTTCAGAATGTGTCAGGTAAAAGATGCACCAATTCAAGATTGGGTGAAATTAGCAGTTAACCGTGCGAGACTATCAAATACACCGGCTGTTTTTTGGTTAGATGAAAATAGAGCTCACGACAGACAGATCATTTTAAAAGTAATGACTTATCTAAAAAACCATGATACTAGTGGTTTAGATATTCGAATCATGAATCCTGTTGACGCAACCACATATACTTTAGAACGAATCATCAAAGGATTAGATACTATTTCGGTAACCGGAAATGTTTTACGCGATTATTTAACTGATTTATTCCCAATTTTAGAAGTTGGTACCTCTGCAAAAATGCTTTCCATCGTTCCGTTAATGAATGGTGGCGGATTATTTGAAACAGGTGCCGGAGGTTCTGCTCCAAAACATGTAGAACAATTCCTGGAAGAAGGTTATTTGCGTTGGGATTCACTAGGAGAATTTTTGGCACTTGGCGTTTCATTAGAACATTTAGGCCAATCTTTAAATAATTCAAAAGCATTAGTACTATCAGAAACGTTAGATTCAGCAACAGAAAAATTCTTAGAAACAGATAAATCACCATCAAGAAAAGTGGGACAAATTGACAACAGAGGTTCTCATTTTTACTTGGCATTCTATTGGGCTCAAGCTTTAGCAGAACAAAATAAAGATGCCGAATTAAAAGCACTCTTCACTCCTATTGCCAAGGAACTAAAAGAAAATGAAGAAAAAATCAATGCCGAATTAATTGGTTCTCAAGGCAAAAAACAAGAAATTGGAGGTTATTACAGACCTGATTTTAAATTGCTTGAAAAAGCGATGCGACCGAGTGCAACGTTGAATGCAGTTTTGGCGAAGTTGAGTTAGAAAATATATTTTCTCATTACAAAAAAGACAATCCTAACCGATTGTCTTTTTTTGTTTCATTTTAAACCCTAAATTTATAAAATCGAAAAAAGTTTTAGGTTCTTCCCAACCTTTTGCCAACTATTGTGCTCTTTATAAGAAAGCAAACCAATTGTGATGGAAAAAAATATCATTCAAGCCTGCAGAAAAATGCACCGAGACGCTCAGCGGAAGGTGTATGAGCACATGGGACCCAAATTGTATCAGTTATGCAAACGGTATCTCAAAAAGGAGGAAGAAATAGAAGAAGCTTTGGCCGATGCATTCTATACTATTTTCACCAAAATCGATCAATTAAAAGAAGACCACGCATTTGAAGCTTGGGCTCGAAAAATTACAGTCAATCAGTGTTTACTCACATTGCGGAAAAATGTGAATTTTAATTTGTATTTGGATGATGTGAAATTAGCGTCACAACCCACAACGGACGAAATTACTGATTTAGAAGAAGAAGATTTACTCAACTTACTTCAATTGATTCCTGACGGATGTAAAACCATCTTTAATTTGTTTGTTATCGAAGGGTATTCACACAAGGAAATTGCACTGCAATTAGGCATTTCAGAAGGTACTTCAAAATCACAATTGAACGCTTCCAAAACCAAATTGAAAGAGTTAGTGAACAATTTTTATTATCAAAAGGCAAAATAGTTATGGAAAATCAAGATAAATTATACGATAAAATACAGCAGGCGGCAAAAAATACCGAAGCAAATTCATTTCCCGGAATGGAAAAAGTCTGGGCAAGAGTAGAAGAAAAACTAGATAAAAAAGAAGACAAAAAAGTAATTGCTCTTTGGAAAAAAATTGCCGTTGCTGCCTCTCTCCTATTATTTGTTTCCATTGGATATCAGTTTTTAAAATCGGATAAAGAAATTATTACAATTGAAAATCCGATTGTGATTGAAAATAAGGATACTATTCAAAATGTTTCACCTTTAAAAATTGAGAAACCGGAAGAGAAAGAAGTGATTGTTTCAGCAGATGTTAAATCTGAAAAGAATTCAAATACAGAACCAATTTCAAAAGAATCAATCCTAAAAAATTCTATTAAAAAAGAACAAGTGATTTCTGTTTTTAATGATAGTTTGTTGAAATTGAAAGATTTAGTTGCTTTGGATGAAGAAAAAAAACAACTAGTATCAGATGAGGTTCCTTTAAAAAAACTAAATGGTGAAAAAGTTATTACTGGTACTGTAATGGATAATTATGGAATGCCTTTACCTGGTGCAACTATTATTGTACGTGGGACAAACAAAGGTATATCAACTGATTTTGACGGTAAATTCTCAATTCTATTAAGAGAAGGTGAAGAAATTGAGGTCTCTTTTATAGGTTACAAAAATAACCATATTAAAGTTGCAAAAGGAAATGTTTACAACTTTTCATTAGTCGAAGATAATGTACTTTCTGAGGTCGTTGTAACCGGTTACGCTATCAAAAAAGAACGTAAATCTCTTGGTTATGCAGTTTCAGCAGTAACAAGTAAAGATATAGCAACTAGCCCTTCATCAAAAGTTTCAAAAACTTTAGTAGGAAAAGCTCCAGGTGTCGCAGTTCAACAAACAAATGGGCTTAATGGTTCAGGCACAAACATTGTTGTTCGTGGTTATTCTTCTCTTAAATCAGAAAATAATCCATTATACATTGTAGATGGGGTTCCGTTACGTTCTATATCAAATTCAAACAATAATAGTATTCCTATAGAAATTAAGGATTTAGACCCCAACACAATTGATAAAATTGATGTTTTGAAAGGTTTATCAGCAACAGCGTTATACGGTTCGGCAGGTAAAAATGGTGTCATTATAATTACTACTAAAAACGGAAAAGTTGAAAAATTGTCCAAAAGACAATTAAAAAAGCGATTAAAAGAATTAGAAAAAGCTCAACAACAAGCACCTATTCAATGGCCTATCAATGATTCAACGCAAGACGAATCATATGAATCCTTTGAAGAAAACGCTTTTGAGAGTCCGAGTACTGCACCGCTTTCTACGTTTTCGATTGATGTGGATAATGCTTCGTACACCAACATTCGTCGTTTTATCAACAACGGGCAAACTGTGCCAAAAGATGCCGTTCGGGTGGAAGAAATGGTGAACTTTTTTAAATACAATTATGCTGAACCAATTAATGAACATCCGTTTTCCTTTCACACCGAATACAGCGATTGTACTTGGAATAACAATCATAAAATATTGAAAGTTGGTTTGCAAGGAAAAAATATTCCAACAGATAATTTACCGTCTTCCAACTTGGTTTTTCTAATTGATGTTTCCGGTTCGATGAACGATCAAAATAAATTGCCATTGCTCAAACAATCGATGAAGATTTTGGTGGAGCAACTTCGCAAAAAAGATAAAGTCTCGATTGTGGTTTATGCCGGAGCAGCCGGATTGGTTTTGCCACCCACTTCCGGTGATGAAAAAAAGACAATAATTGATGCCTTAGAAAATTTGCAAGCCGGAGGGAGCACAGCCGGTGGAGAGGGAATTGAATTGGCGTATAAAATTGCTCAGGAAAATTTTGTCAAAAACGGAAATAACCGCGTGATTTTAGCTACTGATGGAGATTTTAACGTAGGAGCATCATCTGATACTGATATGCAAACGTTAATTGAAGAAAAAAGAAAAAGCGGCGTTTTCCTCACTTGTTTAGGTTACGGAATGGGCAATTACAAAGACAGCAAAATGGAAACCATTGCCAACAAAGGAAACGGAAATTATGCTTACATCGATAATTTTCAAGAAGCCAATCGCTTTTTAGGAAAAGAGTTCAAAGGCTCAATGTTTGCCATTGCAAAAGATGTCAAAATTCAAATTGAATTTAATCCGCAACACGTGCAAGCCTATCGATTAATTGGGTATGAAAACCGAAAATTGAAAGACGAAGATTTTGTAAATGATGCCAATGATGCCGGCGAATTAGGAAGTGGCCACACCGTTACGGCATTGTATGAAATTATTCCAACCAACATAAAAAGCGACTTTTTCAAAGAACCAATTGATTTAAAATATTCTAAAACAGAAAGTTCTTCTACCGTTTTTGGAAATGAATTGGGGACTATCAAATTCCGATATAAAAAACCGGATGGTGATAAAAGTATTGAAATGGTTCATGTGATTGAAAACAAATCAATGCCCATTGAAAATTCATCCGTTGATTTTAAATTTTCATCTGCCATAGCTTGGTTTGGATTGAAATTGAGAGATTCAAAATTGGTTCAAAACAAAGATAGCGAAGCTATCAAGACTTTAGCAAAAAAAGGACTTTCCAATGATGAAGATGGATATAAAGCTGAATTTATCCGATTGGTTGAAACCGTGAAGTAAAAAATTGGTTATACTGAAAACCTGACAATTTGGTCTAATTGTCAGGTTTTTTATTAACCGTACTTTAACAACTGATGTGTAAAATTTCTGAAAAAAAATCATCAATTTTGTTAAAAAAATTACTCATGTCGTTAAACAAAATTTTATTGACAACTTTGATGACTTTTGGACTAATATTTTCATCAACAGCACAAGAGAAATTCACTTTAAGCGGAACCATAACCGACCAAAAAAATAATGAAACCTTAATTGGTGTTACTATTATTATTACTGAATTAAAAACAGGAACAACAACAAATGAATATGGATTTTATTCCATTTCCCTACCCAAAGGAACTTATACTTTAGAAATAAGTTATATTGGATTTGAAACTATCACTTCTACAATTGTTTTAGAAAAAAATATTCGAAAGAATATATCCTTGAAAGAATCGCAGGAATTATTGAAAGAGGTAATTGTTTCTGACCGAAAAGTTAAAGCTGAAATCAGAAAACCTGAAATGAGTGTTAATAAACTAACCATCCAGGAAATCAAACAAATGCCGGTTTTGTTGGGAGAAGTCGATATTATTAAATCATTGCTCACACTTCCTGGAGTAACGAATGCCGGCGAAGGTCAATCCGGATTTAATGTTCGTGGTGGAAGTGCTGACCAAAATTTGATATTATTAGATGAAGCTACCATTTATAATTCTTCCCACTTGTTTGGGCTCTTTTCTGTTTTCAATCCGGATGCTATCAAAGATTTAAAATTGTATAAAGGTGGAATTCCTGCCCGTTTCGGCGGACGTTTATCATCAGTTTTAGATATTTATCAAAAAGAAGGAAACAGTAAAGATTTTCACATGACGGGCGGAATTGGATTAATTTCAAGTCGATTATTGGCTGAAGGACCAATTGTAAAAGACAAAGCTTCTTTTTTAGTTGCGGGAAGAGGTTCGTATGCTCATTTGTTTTTACCGCTTTTCAACAATGACAATTCTGCTTATTTTTATGATTTAAATACTAAATTAAGTTACAAATTAAATGAGAACAATAATGTCTTTATTTCCGGTTATTTTGGAAGGGACGTTTTTAACTTAAACAAAAGTTTTGTCAATACATACGGAAATTCTGTTTTAAACTTAAGATGGAATCACTTATTTGATGAAAAATTATTCTCAAATATGTCTTTCATTTATTCTGATTATTATTATGGTCTTAAATTGGATATTATTGGTTTTAATTGGGATAGTGGAATCAAAAACTACAATTTTAAATATGATTTTAAACATTATTTAAGTAATAAAATAAAATTGACCTACGGAAACAATTCAATCTACTATGATTTTAATCCGGGAAGAATTGAACCTTCAAACGATAACTCCAGTATTAATCCGGAACAACTAGCTAAAAAATATGCTTTTGAATCGGCATTTTATGTAGATGCTGAGCATGAATTATCAAAAAAAATTACGGTAAGTTACGGTTTGCGTTACAGTATGTTCTATCGACTTGGTGAACAAACGTTGAATACATATGAAAATAATCAAGCTGTAATTTTTAATCCTATTTTTCAAATCTATGAGTCAGCAACACCAACCGGGACTATTTCTTATAAAAAAAATGAAACGATTGCTAATTTTGACAACTGGGAACCTCGTTTAGGTATTTCTTATGCTTTTAATGATGACCAATCTATAAAAGCCAGTTACAATAGAATGACTCAATATTTGCATTTGATTTCTAACACGCAATCGCCTACTCCACTTGATGTATGGGCTCCAAGTGATAACTTTTTGAAGCCACAATTATTGGATCAATTTGCCGTAGGTTATTTCCAAAATTTCAAAAATGATGATTATTCATTAGAAGTCGAAACCTATTATAAAAACATACAGGATCGAGTGGATTACATTGATGGAGCCAATTTAATTGCTAATGAAGCTATTGAACGTGTCGTTTTAAGCGGAAAAGCTCGGGCTTATGGTTTAGAAGTACTTTTTCGAAAAAATCATGGCCAATTTACAGGATGGATAGCTTATACATTGTCGAGATCAGAGCAACAAATTGAAGGTAGAACTCCGGAAGAAACAGGTATTAATAATGGTCAATGGTACCGGACAGGTTATGACAAATTAAATGATATTTCTGTGGTTGGAAATTATAAATTGGATGAAAAATGGCGATTTGGTGCTAATTTTTCTCTGCAAACCGGGCAACCGGTTACTTTTCCAAATGGACAATATGAATATAATGGAATTACGGTTCCCAGTTATAGTCTTCGAAACGAAAACAACCTTCCCACTTATCATCGTTTAGATGTTTCGGCAACGCTGACTCCAACTTCAAATACCGGTAGAAAATGGCAAGGTGAATGGGTTTTTGGTATTTATAATGTTTACAATCGAATGAATGCCGCATCTATAACCTTTCAACAAAACAAAGAAACAGCTAGTAATGAAGCTATTCGCCTGTCTATTTTTGGATTCATTCCGAGTGTTACTTATAATTTTAAATTCTAAACCATGAAATTATTTAACTATATATCGCTATTATTTTTGGTTATAACTTTTATAGGATGTGAAAAAGTTATTGATGTCGATTTAGATACGGCTCCTCCAAAATTAGTTGTTGAGGCATCAATAAATTGGGATAAAAACACAACTGGCAATGAACAATTTATCAAATTAACCACAACTACTGATTATTTTTCAAGTTCCATTCCAAACGTTTCCGGAGCTTCGGTATTTATTACCAATAGTTCTGGTACCGTTTTTAATTTTGTAGAAATTACCGAACCCGGTATATATGTTTGTAACAATTTTGAACCTGTAATCAACGAAAGCTACACCCTAACTATTGTGTATAACGGTGAAACCTTTACTGCCACAGAAAAACTATTAACAACTCCGGAAATTACACGCATTGAGCAAAATAATGAAGGTGGAATTTTAGGTGATGAAATTGAAGTAAGATTCTTTTATGACGACATTCCGAATGAAGCTAATTATTATTTTCAACAAATTGATGACCCCTATAAAGCAATTCCCGAATTTGGTGTTCTAGAAGATCGGTTTTTTCAAAATAATGAATTGTTCGGACTTTATTTTAGTGAAAATTTGAAATCGGGAGATGAGTTAATATTTACTTTAAATGGCATAACTCAAAATCATTATAATTATCTGAATATTTTATTATCACAAGCAGGAGGCGGAAGTGGTGGACCATTTAGTACACCAACCTCTACTATTCGTGGCAATGTTGTCAATCAAACCAATTTTAATAACTTTGCATTAGGTTATTTTCGTTTGAGTGAAAGAGCTAAAATAGCTTATGTTATAGAATAATTAAAAAAATAAATGTCATCACACCATATCGTTAGAGACGATCAAGAACCTGCTTTAATTATTGCCAATGGGGCTGCTTGTAGTCAAGAACTGTTAGGTCAACTTTTGGAATGGTCGCCCTTTGTCGTTGTTTTAGATTCAGCTATCGAACGTGTACTTGAATTAGAAATCAAAGTAGATGTTTTATTAGGTGATTTTGACAGCGGTTTTGATGCAAATTATTACAAAGAAATTCAATATCCGTTAGAAATAATTCATACCCCAAACCAAGATAAAACCGATCTGGAAAAAGCGTTTGATTTTTTAATTGAACGCAATTTTCCGGCAGTAAATGTTGTTTGGGCAACCGGCAAAAGAGCTGATCATACCATCACAAACATCACTTCAATTGCTAAATTCAGAAATCAATTGAAAATTGTTTTGTTTGACGACCATTCAAAAATTCATTTATTACCTCAAAAGTTTCAAAAATGGTATACTAAAAACACCGTTATTTCCTTAATTCCAATTGGTGCTGTTCATGGCATCCACTCTGTAAACTTATTTTATCCTTTACAAAACGATTCACTCACTATTGGCTATCGAACAGGAAGTAGTAACCATGTGACAGAAGATGGGCTTATCACAATTGAACACAGCAAAGGTGATTTATTATTGATGGAGTGTTGGGATTAAATTCTTATATTTAATTAAAAAGTTGTAGTTTTAGTTTATATTTCATCAAAATTTTGAAAAATCAACCCAACATAGAAAAATCAACTTTACATCCACGTAATAATCATTGTTCTCGCTATGATTTTGAAACATTGTACCTAAAGTCACCGGAATTAAAACCGTTAATATTCATTAATGAACACGAAATTGAAACTATTGATTTCAGTAATCCTGAAGCAGTAAAATCATTAAACAAAGCACTTTTAAAAACACATTACGGAATCATTGATTGGGATTTGCCTGCCGATTACCTCTGTCCTCCCATTCCCGGTAGAGCTGACACCATTCATTACATTGCCGATTTGTTAGCGGAATTCAACAATGGAGTAATTCCAATAGGTAATCAAATTATGGGATTAGATATTGGCGTTGGTGCCAATTGTATTTACCCAATTTTAGGAAATGCTCTATATGCTTGGAGTTTTGTAGCCACCGATATCAATTCGTCCGCTATTGAAAACTGTGTGGATATCATTGAAAAAAATCCCCATTTAAACGAGGTTATCAGCCTACAGCAACAATTGAATCCGCGTTTTATTTTTAAAGATATCATCCTTCCGGAAGACAAATTTGCATTCACCATTTGCAACCCGCCTTTTCATGCTTCCAAAGAAGAAGCTGCCAAAAGTTCCAGTCGAAAAGTGTCCAATTTAACCCAGCAAAAAACAACCAATCCTGTTGTGAATTTTGGCGGACAAAATAATGAATTATGGTGCGAAGGAGGCGAACTCGCTTTTATCACCCAGATGATTTACGAAAGTGTGAAATATCCTTTTCAATGTTATTGGTTCACCACTTTGGTTTCCAAAAAAGACCATTTAAAAAGTATTTACAAAACACTTAGCAAAGTAGATGCTGCTGTAGTCAAAACTATTGAAATGAGCCAAGGTCAAAAAATCAGTCGTTTGGTAGCTTGGACTTTTTTAAGCGAAAAGCAGCGGGAAGGCTGGATATTTCCAACCGAATAAAACGGTATGTTTTTTTTGTAACTTTGTAAAAAGAGAAGAATTATGAATACAGCCGAATTGAAAAATATTTTGAAATTGAGAATCGATTTTATAAACGATAAAAAGTTTTTATCTGCCTTAAATACTTTGATTGAATCTAAAACAGAAAACATTATTGTTTTAAATGAAGAACAAAAGGAAATCATCAATCAATCGCGAAAAGAATATGCTGAAGGGAATTTTTCTACCAATGATGCTGTAAATGAAGAAATGGAGAAATGGTTAAAAGAGTAATTGTTTGGACATCAACGGCAAAATTAGAATTAAAATTAATTTTTGATTTTTTCAACCTAAGAAATAATAGCAAAACGTATTCTTTAAAACTTCACAGAAAAATACAAACAGAATTAAATTTATTGATTCTACAACCTTTTTTAGGAAAGAAAACTGATATAATAAGTGTTCGAGGTTTTATCGTTGAAAACTACATTCTTTTTTATGAACTAAAAGAGGATAAAATTATTATTCTATCAGTTTGGGATACAAGACAAAATCCAAACAAATTAAAGTTTTAACTCAGCCCCTCAGAACCTTCGTACCGTAGTACCTTTAAAAAATGAAATTCCAAGTTATCTCTGAATACCAGCCCACCGGCGACCAACCGCAAGCCATTGAAAAATTAGCTCAAGGCATTTTGAATGGCGAAAAGTACCAAACATTATTGGGGGTCACGGGTTCCGGTAAGACATTTACAGTTGCAAACGTTATTGAAAAAGTGGAGAAACCCACCTTGGTCTTAGCTCATAACAAAACATTAGCAGCACAATTATATTCGGAATTTAAGCAGTTTTTTCCCGTGAATTCGGTACAATACTTTGTTTCCTACTACGATTACTACCAACCGGAAGCGTACATTCCCGTTACAGGAACGTTTATTGAAAAAGATTTATCTATTAATGATGAATTGGAAAAACTGCGTTTAAGCACCACTTCTGCCCTACTATCCGGACGTCGAGACGTATTGGTTGTTGCATCCGTTTCCTGCTTGTACGGTATCGGAAATCCGGTGGAATTTCAAAAGAATGTGATTTCCATTGAAAAAGATCAGATAATCTCTCGTACTAAATTATTACATCGATTGGTGCAAAGTCTTTATTCGCGGACTGAAGCAGAGTTTACTCCCGGAACATTTCGCATCAAAGGTGATATTGTGGAGATATTTCCCAGTTATGCTGATGAACCTTTTCGCATACATTTTTTTGGGGACGAAATTGAAGAAATCGAAGCTTTTGATGTCAAAACCACCAAAGTCCTCGAAAAATATACAAAGCTAAACATCTATCCAGCCAATATGTTTGTGACTTCTCCGGATGTGCTGCAAGGTGCCATTTGGGAAATCCAACAAGATTTAGTCAAACAAGTGGATTATTTCAAAGAAATAGGCAAACATCTGGAAGCTAAACGCCTGGAAGAACGAACCAATTTCGATTTAGAAATGATACGGGAATTGGGCTATTGTTCCGGAATTGAAAATTATTCCCGCTATTTAGATGGAAGACAACCGGGAACACGTCCGTTTTGTCTATTGGATTACTTTCCGGATGACTTTTTAATGGTTGTGGATGAAAGTCACGTTACGATTTCACAAGTACATGCTATGTATGGCGGCGACCGAAGCAGAAAAGAAAATTTAGTCGAATACGGTTTCCGATTACCTGCGGCAATGGACAACCGTCCGTTGAAATTTGAAGAATTTGAAGCCTTGCAAAACCAAGTGATTTATGTTTC
>Ga0164292_10003552_pt1 | contig 12715 bp, 10 predicted proteins | sample GEODES117metaG_FD_111486 | JGI IMG/M metagenome (GOLD analysis project Ga0164292, IMG submission 111486) | Eutrophic lake water microbial communities from Lake Mendota, Wisconsin, USA - GEODES117 metaG | ecosystem: Environmental > Aquatic > Freshwater > Lake | place: USA: Lake Mendota... | reverse complement strand
GAATTGCAGCAGCAACTGCCGAGGCAGCACGACTAGCGGAAGTCGCAAGACTTGCTGAAGTAGCGAGATTAGCCGAAGAAGCAAGACTTGCTGAAGTAGCGAGATTAGCAGAAGTTGCAAGATTAGCAGAAGTGGAAAGACTTGCTGAAGTCGCAAGATTGGCTGAAGCAGAAAGAGTTGAGGCTGAAAGAATTGCAGCAGCAACTGCCGAGGCAGCACGACTAGCAGAAGTCGCAAGACTTGCTGAAGTTGTGAGATTGGCAGAAGTAGCACGACTTGCTGAAGTAGCGAGATTAGCAGAAGTTGCAAGATTAGCAGAAGTGGAAAGACTTGCTGAAATTGCTAGGCTAGCAGAGGTTGCTAGGTTGGCTGAAGAAGCAAGACTTGAAGAAGAGAGAATCGCAGCTGCAACTGCTGAAGCTGCGAGATTAGCCGAAGAAGCAAGACTTGCTGAAGAAGCAAGACTCGAGGCTGAAAGAGTTGCTGCAGAAATTGAAGCTGAAAGAATCGCAGCAGAGATAGCAGAAACAGAACGTCTTGCAAAAATTGAAGCTGAAAGAATTGCAGCAGAAATTGCCGCAGCAGAAAAAGCCGAAGAAGAAAGAATAGCGGCAGAGGTTGCAGAAGCAGAACGTCTTGCAGAAATTGAACGCCAACGAATTGAAGCAGAACGTCTTGCTGAAGAAGAAAGATTAGAAAAAGAAAGATTAGAGGAAGAAGAACGTATTGCTGCTGAAGAAGCCGCCGCTGAAGCAGAAGCAGAGGTAGAGGCTGAAGCACAAGCGGCAATTGATGAAGGGACTCCTGAAGCGGTTGATAATTCAGTAACGGATGCACTAGCAGATGGAAAAGTTAGTTCATCAGAAGTAGAAGCAGTTGCAGAGATAATGGCGGCAGATGGAGAAGTTGATGCTAAAGAAACTAATCAATTAATTGAAGCATTAGCAGCAGACGGTAAAGTTTCTACAGCAGACCAAGTTTCAGTTCTAGCAGCACTTGCATCAGATGGTGAAGTTTCAAAAGCAGACGTAGCAGCAATTGTTGAACTAGCTGGCTCAGATGGAAAATTATCAGAGGCTGAAAAAGGCATTGTTGCAGATGCCCTCATTCAGTCAGTTGCGCCAGGAGAAACATTAACGGCAGAGCAAATTCAAGATGCTGGTATTGCGTATCAAGACTTGCCTGCGGAAACCCCTGTCGAAGTTAGACAAGATGAAAATGGTAATGAGATTGTCATTATCGCTGAGGTGGCAGCAGCGCTAGAATTAGTGTCTGACCCAGGCGCATTGGTAGATGCACTATTTAGTGACCCAGGACAAGCGCTACTTGCAGTAGCAAGTCTTGGTGCAGATATGTCAGAAGAAGAACGTGAAGAAGCAGGAAAAATGGTATTAACAGTTGTTGTTGCAGGTCAAGCAGTTGCAACTGCTTTAGCAGCAGCAGCACCAGTCACAGGCGGTACTGGATCATCTAGCGGTGGTAGCAGTAGCGGTGGCGGTTCAGGTGGAGGCGCTCCATCTGGAGGATCAGCAACGAGAAGGAGAAAGCCATGAAGAACTTCCTAAGAGATGTTATTGACCAAGTTTGGACTTTGCTAGGCATGTTTATTGCTTGGTTGGTTCTAGACGGGTCAGCAAAAACAGTTGTAGGTTACGCAATCATCTTTGCAATGGTTGTTTGGTGGACTACATACCCAATCCGCAACAGCAGAGATGAAGACGAGTAATAACTTAAAATAACCCTGTAATCCCTCCGTTATGCTATACCTATTGTATTAAAGGTAGCAACGGAGAGAATTATGAATTCAGAGTTAGTAGATAAGTACAAGACACTTATAGAGCCTCTTTTCCCTTTAGCCAAGCAAGCATATGGCTCCCGTGAACAAAACACTCCTGCCCATAAAGCAAGTAGAGAGTACACACGTTTACTTGTCGAGTTTCACTCACTTGAAGGTTCTCTTCCAGATTTGGCTAAGGCTTTAGGTGTTGCCTACCCAGGTCTGAGACGAAGAGTAGTCATGAGTAAGGTATCTCTGTCAGACATTAAACCAAAAAGAAAAGCAAATAAAAAAGACCTGCCAGAAGCAGTAGAGAGAGTTCGTACTGCAAGAGTCTCAGGTGGGCCAGATGCCTACCACCAACAACTTGCAGAAGAATATAAAAAAGGTTTTTCATTTCAAGATTTAGCAAAAGGTCTTGGTTTGAGTTCAGCCGCTCCTCTTTATTATGGAGCGCAGAGAAGTCTTCAAAAGGATAACTAATGGCCAAAAGCCTTATGGAACTTATTGCGATGCTTCCAGAAGAGCAAAAACAAGAAGCACTTGCTGGTCTAGATATGGACCAACTTTTGTGGGACTGGAAGATGTGGGGAAGACCAGAACAACAAGCACCAGATGGTGATTGGAATATCTGGATTTACCTTGCTGGTCGTGGTGCTGGTAAAACAAGAAGCGCTGCTGAATGGGTAAGAGAAGAAGCCAGATACACCAACACTGGTCAGCGTCGCTTTGCACTAGTTGCCCGTACCGCAGCAGATGTGCGTGACGTTATTGTTGAAGGTGAATCAGGAATTATGAATGTAACACCACCCAGTGAGCGCCCACTCTATGAACCATCAAAGCGTCGCCTAACTTGGCCCAACGGGAACACCGCAACTTGTTTCACTGCTGACGAACCTGACTCACTTCGTGGACCTCAATTCACACACGCTTGGGGGGATGAGGTAGCCGCTTGGCGTCAAACACCAGATGCTGCTGGCATGACCGCTTTTGATAACTTGCGTGTTGGCACTCGTCTTGGCGCAAATCCAAAAATTATGATTACTACAACTCCTAAAAGAGTTCCTCTTTTATATCAACTTCTTGATGAAGCCAAAAAAGGAAGCAAAGTTGTTGTTAGTCGCGGTTCAACTATGGACAATTCAGGGAACTTAAGTGGTGCGTATCTAGACACAATTACTGGAGTTTATGCTGGAACAAGACTTGCTGCTCAGGAACTTTATGGAGAAATGCTTGACTCTGTTGAAGGAGCACTTTGGACTACAGAAATGCTAGAAGCCTCGAGACTAGGGTCGCTTCCATCATCTACTCCATTAAGAGTTATTGGTGTCGACCCATCTGTTGCTGAAAATCCAAGAGATGCTTGCGGAATTGTTGTTTGCGCTTCTACAGCAGATAGAGACTTATACAAGCGTCAGGCTTGGGTATTAGAAGATGCAACTATCCACGGTTCCCCAGAAGTTTGGGCAAATAAAGTTGTAGAGATGGCTCGTAGATGGGGCTGCCCTGTTGTTGCTGAAGTTAACCAAGGTGGAGCACTTGTTCGTAACGCAATTAATACAATCGATCCGTCAATTAAAGTTTATGAAGTACATTCAAAACATGGAAAAGCCCTCCGTGCAGAACCCATAGTTCTTGCTTACGAGCAAGGAAGAGTTCATCACATTGGCTACATCGCAGAACTTGAAGACCAAATGACGTCTTGGATTCCAGGAGAAGGTAAATCTCCTGATCGAGTTGACGCACTTGTTCATGCAATGACAGCGCTGCTTATTAAACCGCCTCAAGGTTTTATTGGTGGAAAACTTACAGCAAAGTCTCCATCTTCCAAAAGAATACCTAGCCTAAGAACTGTTGGTTCTAACGGTAGAGGTGGAAAAATTTTTGGTGGTCGTTAACCGTTATATCTAGACAGGCGTGCTGCTGCTTGCCAATCAATTTCGCCTGACGGAACAGAACGAGGAATCATAGAACGACCTTGAAGAATCGCTCGTGAACCAGAACCAACAATAACCATATTGCCTCTGTCACGAAGTTTTCTATCAAAAGCAACCTGAGTCATAGGTCGCTCTCCACGATCGTCACTCCACATGCGATACGTTCCATACAAATCTTTAACAGCAACAGAGTGAGCAGGATTCTCATTAGTTTCTTCTGACAAGAACAAACCAATTCTGTCTTCATTCTTTCGATAAATTTCAGCGGCTTCACTAACTACACGGCACCAACCAAGAGGGTCTCGAGATGAAGAACCTAAAAGTTTAATAGCACCTTCAACAGCCCAGGAAAGAACTGCTGTAAGAGCACCTTCAGGGTCAAAGATGTATTCCTTTAAATCAGGGTCTGGATTCTCTGGAACATGAATAAATGGGATTGGTCGAATACGACGCCACATAGCATCATCACTAATAATAGGACGGTGGTTTGTAGAGACCCAAAGTTTTGCTTTAGAAGCAAAAGTAAAAGGCTTCTCTCCAGGAGAACGCGCTGAGATTTCAGATGAACCAGTCAATTTCTTTACAGAGTTTTCTTTCAAACGCTCTGAGTCTGGAAGTTCATCGACCCAAACAAGACGACGACCACGGAGTTCAGCCCAGTGATACAAATCAGTACTGTTACCTTTTCCATCACCCTGAGCAAGAATACTTGAATCAAGAGGCCATGCGTATTGCTTAGTTCCCAAACATTTAACAATTGCTTCTACAAGAGTATTTTTACCAGAACCTGCTGGACCATAGACCAAAAACATAATGTCATATTTACGAGAGCCAGTAAGAGAGTAGCCAGCTGCTCTTTGTAGCCAGTCTTGATATTCTTTGTCTCCACCAGTGGCAAAGTCTAAGAATTGCTCCCAACGAACATTTTTCTCACCGCGAATATAACTAACAGGAGCACGACGAGTAATAAACAAATCAGGACGGTTCTGAAGTAATTCTCCCGTACGAAGGTCAACAACACCATTCATAACACCAAGAAGGTTTTCATCTTTATCCCAATGCTCTACGGGTACAATAATTCTAGGGTCAGAGTTTGCAGTATCAATTGTTGAACGAATACGAGATAGAGACTTTGACTGCTGAGCCCACTTAATTACTTCACCTTGCTTGTCAGGATTGTCTTTGTACATATCAATCTCTGAAGCAATCATTGCAGGGATACGTTTTGCTAATTCACGAATCTCCAACGCTTCTGGATCAGGTGTCCAGTATCCATTGTTCCAATGAAACCAACCAAGTCCCTCTGTATAGCGAACAACATTTTGATAGGTATCTACAAGGCGACGACCATTACCAATATCGGTAAAGCTTCGTTGCATTTCATTTCCACCATCTTCAGTGGAAATTGCGTCTACATCTCCAGGAATATTTAAGTTATCTGCAGATAGCGCTTGGTCAGTCGAACGACCTTCCGAGATAGCACTAAGAATTGCAGCACTACGTTCATTCATTCCCATAGGAGGACGCACCACTCCTACCAATGGTGTTAGTGATGCAGGTGCAGGTGTAGAAATATCTTTTTTAGGAGCTAGTGTTGCTCTACTCTCTTCTTGAGAACGATTAGCCCACTCCTGAGCGCCAGGCCAAGTTCTATCAATCTTAGGATTTTTAATCACAAAATCTATAGCACGACGAGTATGCATCATCACACTGTTAACGCCTTCTAACGGCATCGGAGGACGAACCTTCTCTGCGTTAAATCTAATCATCAAAGACTCTACTGCAAGTCGACCTGCTTCTGTATTTACAGGAAATTTATTAGAAAGTGCGCAGGCAAGTTCATATAAACCAATTGCTCGATTTCCTTCGTCAATCCCTTCTTCAAGAATTTTTTCAATATCAACTTTTTTACCAGAGAACTCTAAGTCATCAAAAATTGAATCCCAGTCACCAGTGCCAACATTTGTAGTTCCACGACTTCTATTTTGCTTACGCAAAAACTTTAAAAGTTCTTCAGGAGCCTGGGCCATTTCAATTTGGTCTGGACGGTGCCCATCAACCCACTCATAACATTGACCAGAGAAGTGACGTGAAGGAGCGATAAGCACATAACCGTTGTGCTTGATGTCAATACCTTTTAAGCCAGCTTTATTTAAATTTCCAACAAGTTCTTCAGATTCGTCACACTTGTAATACAGATGGCGACCACGAAGAATTTTTCCACCACCAATTACATACTCACCAGTGATTGCTTCAACAGTTGGTGGAAGCGCTCCTTCTACAAGTTGTTCAAACTTTTCAAATGACTCTGTTCCACCACCTCGTGGGTCAATATCAATTACAAAAAATCCTGAAGGCTGACAGTTAACTCCGATATTGTAATCAGGATTATCTTCCCAGTACTGAGTTAACTTATATGCTTCTGATGTTGCAATAGTGTTCCACTGATTTATTGCAGGGTGCTTACCTTTATCTTTTGGCTCCCCGTGTGCAGTGTTACATGTGCATCGACCATCTAAAGTAATTCCATGACATGGAAGAATCTTCCATCCTTGATTTGCGTACCACTCAGCAGAAGGTCCAAGTTTTCCAGTCGCGTAATCGTGAGAACTCATTGAGCACCGCCAACAGAGATATCGGCAGGAAGAACAAGAGAATCGAACCACTTATCTGCGTCATCTGTAAGAATGTAGATGCGCTCTCTTCCAGTCTCTGTTGTGGTCTTAATCGCTAACAACTCACCAGACCATATTGCACGAGCAACAACTCTTGGAGGAAGTCCATATTTAATAGCGGTAGCACGTATGCTTAATCTCCGCTGCTCTTTCATAGTTTTCATATATGTCCCTCCCACAAGACGAGTGTAATTTTGGCGAATTTGAATCATTTCGCTAATTCGAGGACTATACATCCTAAAAGTAAAAAAGTCTCCTCTGACCCACTTATCAATAAAAATAGAAAAATAAGAAGAATCAATATATGAAATAATAGTGTATTAGTTTCCCATTCTAGAGATTAGTGGTCAAATGTCAAGCACTATGGTTTTGTCTACAATACTGCTCTCTACGGGTGCAATCACTGCCCTTGGCGGTTTTTTCTTTGCCATATATAAGATTGCAAAAAGAATTGATTCTGCTGTAGGAGTGGACAGCACGGGAAGAACTCTTAGCGAAAGAATGACCAAAGTAGAGTATCAACTTTGGGAAAACGGTGGCGGGTCACTTAAAGATGATGTTAACCTCATCAGAGATGTAAGTCAAGAGAACACTACAGAAATTAGAATTATTAAAGAGTTAGTTATTTCTATGATAAAGGCTCATCAAGATTCATCAGAAAAACAGCAAAAAAAGAACTCCGCGTAACTAAAGACACGCTAGTAGTACATACCCATAAATACCTCAAATCAATGTTAGACTAACCGTCACTAAGCACTGCTTACTTACGGGCTTGCTTAAAGGGTATGAGAGGTGGGTTACAAATGAGCCTAGCAAAAAAACTAACAGAGTTAGCTCCCCCTGCTGTAGGGCTTCCCTGCGGAGTTGGTAAGACTTTAAAAATACTTAATGACGAAGATAGACAAGCCTTAGAGGCAGTCATGAACGCACCTGTAATACGTGGTGGTGTCTCAAATAGACAGATTCATGAGATTCTTTTAGCAGAAGGATATGACATTGCATTTGCCTCAGTAAGAGTTCACAGAAGCAAACAATGTAGATGCTTTGTAGGTAAAGATAGCGAACTTAGAAAAGCAATTCGTCAAAAGGCAAAAGTATAGTCTAATGACAAAAAAAGACGATAGTACTCAGACACCTACTCCCAAAAAAGAACTATCTATTGCTGACAAAATTTTGGCTTTAGTTAGTCCTGGACCAAATGGTTCAGACATTAAATCTCTCAATATCCCTGAAGACTTTAGACCTGGAATTGTAATAGATAAAGATGGTGGAGAAGTTACCTCCAAACCTAAACTTCTAGGACAACTCCCAGATGCAAAAGGTGTTTTAGAAGAGTTTGATATGAACCCAGAGGATTGGGTCATCACTAACATAAAACGTTCTAAATGGCAAAGATACGATGAGGAGTGGTTAGAGTCTTTAAAAATATCTGTAGTACCAGTCGGTATAGCAGAGGAAGTTTTAAAAGCAGATATAGAAGATTTAATAAAAGACATTAAAAAATTTAAGCCTACAAAAACAAATGTAAATACAAGCGGAGAACTTGCTTTTGTTTTTGCTATTAGTGACCAGCAGATTGGTAAAAAGACTCCTGATGGAGGTACTGCGGATTTTGTTAAAAGAACTTTACAGGTTACATATGAAGGTGTTGACAGATTAAAAGAACTTCGTAAGATTGGTCGAAATATTGGAACAATAGTTCTTCCACTTTTAGGCGACCATGTTGAAGGAAATACTTCTCAGAACGGAAAACTTCAAAGTCATTACGCTTCTGACCTTGGTATGACAGAGCAAGTACGAGTCGGAAGACGCATACTTATGGAACAAATCAAAGCATTTGCTCCACTAGCAGATCGCATAATTGTTCCTGTAGTAAATGGTAATCATGATGAGGTTACCCGCATGGTTGCAGTTGACCCAGCAGATGGTTGGAATGTTGAGATTGCTGCAGCGGTACAAGATGCTCTTGCAGAGAACCCAGCTTTTGGACATGTAGAGTTTAGATTCCCTTCTCCAGGAAATCAAACACTTTCTGTCGACATTAATGGAACCATGCTTGGACTTTTCCATGGACATCAAATGGGCACTAGAGGAGCAATAACTTACCTATCAGGGCAGGCTATGGGACAGACTCCGCTAGGAAACTGCGATGTATGGTTATCTGGTCACTATCACCATTTTAACTCTTTAGATATTGGTACTCGTTTTTGGGCCCAATGCCCTACTTTAGATAATGGTTCTGGGTGGTTTAAAGAACGTAAAGGTCTTGACTCACACCCTGGAGTTCTTACTATGGTTATTGGCGGGGACTATGACCCTAGAAGAGATATAAGTATTTTAAGAGCTAAAAGATAGTTTTAAAGCGTTTTAAGTAGTCTTATTTTGCTAGTAGGGCTACCTAAATCGTGGTATTTATACTAAAAAACAAAACTAGGACTTTGTAAAAGGGCGTAAAATATACAAAGACCTGTCGATTGTACCCTGTTCATTTATTATTAAGAGCATATAGCTTGGAGTGCCAATGCCTTATTCATCAGATGTAGTAGTCAGAACGGTCTTTGGTCAATTTTTGTCTGCAGGCTCCGCAGCGGCTGGATCTGTTACTTTTTCTCCATCAAGTGCTATACAAGATGAACAAAATGCAACTGTACTTTCAGCACCCGTGCTTCTTACTCTTGACAGTACAGGTTCTTTTACAGTTGATTTACCAACAACTGACAATCGAAAATTATCACCGTTTGGTTGGTATTACACGGCAAGAGTTCGTATAAGCGGTGGAAAATCTTACAGTTTTGATTTTTACCTTCCTACAGGAAATTTAAGTGATGTAGATTTTACTTCTATTGACCAAGTAGCTCAAAGAGCAGCAGCAGGACAAACTACAAAGGGATATATCGGACCTCAAGGTTCGCAGGGTGTTCAAGGTCCGCAAGGTCCTGCTAACGGTCCACAAGGTGTTCAAGGTCCACAGGGCGCAACAGGTGTTCAAGGTGCGACTGGCGCTGGCACACAAGGTGCAACTGGTATCCAAGGTGCAACTGGTATCCAAGGTTCAACAGGTGTCCAAGGAGCAACTGGTACTCAGGGTGCAACAGGTGCGGGAGTTCAAGGAGCAACTGGTACTCAGGGTGCAACAGGTGTTCAAGGTGCTGGCGGTGTTCAAGGTGCGCAAGGTACAACAGGTGCTGGCGTGCAAGGTGCTACAGGTGTACAAGGCGCAACTGGAACTCAAGGTATTCAAGGAACACAAGGCACAACTGGAACAGGTATTCAAGGCGCAACAGGTTCACAAGGTACAACAGGTGTTCAGGGTGCCACAGGTGTACAAGGCGCAACAGGGACTGGTACACAAGGTACAACTGGTGCACAAGGTATTGGTGGTGTACAAGGAGCTCAAGGAACTACTGGTACACAAGGTATTCAAGGCGCAACAGGTGCGGGTATATCCGCTCAAGAGTTGTCTGATGCAATTGCAGCATCAGCTTTAGGGACTACTGATGATTTATCAGAAGGCTCTACTAATTTATACTTCACTAAGCAAAGAGTGAGTTATGAATATACAAAATCAACACCAGGTACTACCTGGGAAATAACACACAACTTAGGGTTTTACCCGAACGTTGTGGTGCAAGACTCAGGTGGTACTATATACGAAGGAGAAATTTCTTACCTAACGGTTGACTCCTTAGTGCTTACCTTCTCTACACCCATATCAGGCAAAGCCTACTTATCATAAGGAGATAGAAAATGGCAAGAAAATTTCTTACCAATATTGATTTAAATAAGTTAGAACTGCAAAATGCAGTCATTCAAAACTTATCAAGCGCACCAGGGTCTCCAACCGTTGGTCAAATTTATTTTGACACAGTACTTGGATACCTTCGTTCATGGAACGGCACTGCGTGGATTAACACATCTCAAGGAGTCCAGGGTACAACTGGTACACAGGGAACAACTGGTAGCCAAGGAACAACTGGTGCACAGGGAACTACTGGTGCTCAAGGTGCACTTGGTGAAACTGGTGTTCAAGGTGAAACTGGTGCAACTGGTGCTCAAGGTACTCAGGGAACTACAGGTAACACAGGTTCACAAGGTACAACTGGTACAACTGGCGCACAGGGTGCGACTGGTTCAACTGGTGCTCAAGGTGAAATTGGTTTTACAGGTTCACAAGGTGAAACTGGTACACAAGGTACAACTGGTGCACAGGGAACTACTGGTGCTCAAGGAGCAATCGGTTCTACAGGTGCAGATGGAGATAAGTACTCAACTTCTGCAACTGGCTCAGTAACACTTTCTAACAGCGGCACTGGTTCAGTAACTGTTTCTGATGTAAATGTTGATTACACAGTTGGTCAAGACATCACTCTTGCTTACGATGTGGATAACATTCAGTATGCGATTGTATCGGGGTACAACTCTGGTACTGGTGTACTTAGTTTTAATAAGGTCAAGCACGTTGGTTCAGGCGCTTACACAACATGGTCAGTAAACCTTGCTGGTGCTGTTGGTATCGCTGGTGCTCAAGGTACAACTGGTGCACAAGGTGTTCAAGGTGAAACTGGTACACAAGGTACAACTGGTGCACAGGGAACTACTGGTGCTCAAGGAGCAATCGGTTCTACAGGTGCTCAAGGTGAGACTGGTAACACAGGTGCTCAAGGAGCAACTGGTGAGACTGGTACACAAGGAACAACTGGTACAACTGGTGCGCAAGGCGCAACTGGTACACAGGGAACAACTGGTAGCCAAGGAACAACTGGTGCACAGGGAACTACTGGTGCTCAAGGTGCACTTGGTGAAACTGGTGTTCAAGGTGAAACTGGTGCTCAAGGTACAACTGGTGCTCAAGGTACAACTGGTGCTCAAGGTACACAGGGCACAACTGGTGCGCAAGGTACAACAGGTAGCAACGCTGGAATTCTTTCAGTAGCGGGACCTCTTGCAGTAACTGACACAGTTCTTGGTCTTAACTACGGTGCAGGTCTTGGACTTTCAGGTTCTAACCTAGTTGCTAACCCAGGTACTGGTCTTACAATCTCTGGTACAGGTGCAGATGAAGGCAAGATTGCTGTTGATACAACAGTTATTGCTACAAAGGCATATGTAGATGCTACAGCGCAGGGGCTTGATGTTAAGCAATCTGTTCGTGTAGCAACTGCAGTTGCTGGAACTCTTGCATCATCCTTTGAAAATGGCGATGTTGTAGATGGAGTAACACTTGCTACTGGTGACCGTATTCTTCTTAAGAACCAGGCAACTGCTTCAGAGAACGGTATCTATGTAGTTAAGGCTTCAGGAGCGCCAGATCGCGCAGAAGATGCAAACTCAACAGCAGACCTTAACAAGGGTGCATTCACCTTCGTTGAGTCTGGAACATCTGCTGGTAAGGGCTTTGTAGTATCTGCTGCTGGAACACTAGGCACAGATGGTATTACTTGGACTCAGTTCTCTGATACAGGTCAGTACATCACTGCAGTTTCATCAGATTTCACTGTAACAAGTGGAACACTGGCTGTAGCAACGAATACATTCGATGCTTACGGAACAGCCGCAGGATTAGTAAAGCGATACGCTGCTGCTCTAACTGCAAACGGTTCAACAACTTCTTGGGCCGTAACTCACGGTCTAGGTACAAATGATGTTATTGTCAGTGTATATGACTCTTCAGGAAATGTTGTAGAGACTGATGTAACTTCAGCCAGTGTTGAAGGAACCCCGACAGTTACTATCGCAGTAGCAGTTGCTCCTTTGACAGGCAGCAATCTACGCGTAGTAATTACAGCGTAATAAAAAATAATTAGGAGCTGACCACAGATGGCCCGTAAGTTTCTCGTACCGATAGGACTCGCGTCCTTATCAAGCGACCCTGCGGGCACATCTGCTGGTCAGACCTATTACAACACTACTTTAAATAAAATCCGTATATATACGGGAACTGTATGGGCAGATGCTGGAACATCCGCGCAGGATGTTTCAGATGCAATTGCTGGTTCAGCACTTGCTTCAACAGATGATTTAACAGAGGGTGCACAAAATCTTTACTACACGAATGAGCGTGTAGGAAGTTACATTACTAATAATAATATTTCATTACAAGGTACGACAGGTGCGCAAGGTACAACTGGTGCACAGGGAACTACTGGTGCGCAGGGTATAACTGGAACTACAGGTAGCCAAGGTACAACTGGTACAACAGGTAGTCAAGGAACAACAGGTGCTCAAGGTGAAATTGGTTTTACAGGTTCACAAGGCGCAACTGGTGCGCAGGGAACTACAGGTTCTACAGGTAGCCAAGGTACAACTGGTACAACAGGTTCACAAGG
>Ga0164292_10003549_pt1 | contig 12721 bp, 10 predicted proteins | sample GEODES117metaG_FD_111486 | JGI IMG/M metagenome (GOLD analysis project Ga0164292, IMG submission 111486) | Eutrophic lake water microbial communities from Lake Mendota, Wisconsin, USA - GEODES117 metaG | ecosystem: Environmental > Aquatic > Freshwater > Lake | place: USA: Lake Mendota... | reverse complement strand
TGCTTCATACATTTCTCGGATTTTTAGAGAACTTGACTTACGCTCCTTGAAATCTGTATTCAAGTATGTCCAAAGCGCCTCGACAATCGAATTCACACTCGTATCCACAAACGTGCCCATGCAATCGGGCTGCTGAACTGAAGCCTGAACATCTCCGTAATAGACTCCGGGGGTAGCAGATGTTACTAAATCATTTTTAAAGGGAGAGATTGGAGACAGAATTAGGTTACAACCAACAGACATTGCTTCATTCACTGCATGACAGAATCCTTCAGCAAGAGACATGCAAATACAAACTCCGCATTCTTTCATGAGTTCATCATATTCACTCTCCTGCATAACCCGAGATACTAGATTCACCTTATCTTTGATGCTTTCAGGCACAGTTACAGCGATAATAGCAGGGTCATGAACAATGTTCAGAATCGGCAGATTGCTATACATCGAAGGATACTTTTCCAGAAAACGCATATACGCCTGCAAAATAGGTTTTGGGTGACGATAAATGTTCTTACCAACTGGAACAAATGCTTTGTGATAGTTTTTGCGGTCAGAATCTGGATTCCAAACCTTATCAATAGATGTCCATCCGATATTACGAATCAGAGTGTTAGTTTCCTTTGACATGATCTCTTCTGCCTCGCGCGTCTTAACCCAAATTTCGTCTACCATGCTCAAATACGGCTTCCAAGCAAGATACGTCCACTCTGGATTTGGAATCCAAATATTCTTGCGAGCATATGACAGCAAAGACGGATTCATCACTTCTACAAAAATGTTATAATCTGCGTCCTGGCACTCAGGAAAGTTATGATTTACCGAAAAGATTTCAACCTTATCGCCGAATACAGCAGTCAGAATGCCTCTCAGAAGACCAATGTCCTGAGACAGGCCTGTCTGCTTTCTAGAATTCCAAATAATATTAACCTTCATTTTATAGTATACACTACTTTGGCACTAAACGCTTTGTAACTCGTCCACGGAAGGGGCGGCGAAGTGTTTTTGCACGCACATTTAAATACTGTAAATACTTCTTCCAAGATTGTCCATCGCGCGATACACACCCTGAGCTGAAAACACACGGACGATCACGCCACCACTTTGCTTCCGCATTACCACACCATTTCCAAAACTGAATTGGGTCTTTTATTTCGCGAGCATTTTCTAGTTCAGTTTCTTGAACCAGTTTACGGCAAAGAGCTTTTTGCTCTAATGATCCATAACCATAATTCGGACTAAATAAATCTAGTTTATATTTTCGGTCTACGGGTGAAAATTTACTACCATCCCATCCGACAAATTCAATTGGTCGGAAGGAATCCCATGTGTATTCGAATATATAAAGCTGTCCTTCAAACTTTCCATAAATTGTATCGTGAAACTCACAAAGCTCCATTGATTATGTTGAAAATTTATTTGCAGTAATCATACCGCGTTAAAAGAAGGATTTCAGTTCTCCAGTTCGAGTTCCATACACACCAACATTTGTTGGATTTGCAATTGCAGGAGCAAACTCTTCCAAATCTTTGAGATAGAACATATGAAAATCTACCTCAGAATAGATCTTAGCAGAAGCATATCCTATGACACGAGCATTTAAACTTTCTAATTCCTGGACAACTCGCAGAGGATTGTTCTCGCCAAACATCAGGTAATAGCTTCGCATAATGAGCTTTAGGTCGTCGTCATTCTGGCGATCAATTCGATACTTATTGCCGCTCATGATATAGACCTGGTCGTGAATAGCTTTCTGTAAATTTTCGATATTCTGCTGGCTGAAGAAAACAGCGTTCAGGGGAGTTTCCTTGTGCTGACTGCCGACAAGGTCCTGTCGGGTCGTATCTCCAAAAATAGGAGTACCTTCGGCATACAAGTTGTAAGGACGGGCATCCGTTCGAGTATCACGAATATTTGGGACACGACCTCCGTGCTCGGGGGCAGGATACTGCTGGTTCGTGGAAGTAAGATTATAACGGTTTTCCACGGACATTGGGTCAACAAATGTCTTTGACAAGTCCATATTATACTTGTCCAGTTAAAAGTTTTACAGTTCTAACATCTTTTCGTAGATAGAAGAATCAAGAACCTCTTGCAGTTCGATAGTTAACGAAAAAGATGCCCCCTTTAAGTTCACTTGATTTCCGTATCCGTCTAAAATCTTTATTTCAAATCTGCTGATATTAGTTGGCTGCTGGAAGTGATATTCTTTAGTCGAAGAATTTGTATAATTATTATCGAATACAACGGTATTTTTTGCACCTGGTAAAGTGATTTTTGCAAGAGCATTGAAATACGTATTGCCGAATGAAGGTGTTTCCATGAGAGCATAATCATTAATTGCAAGATAGACATACGTATCTTGAATCACGTCCGGAACAGTTTCTGCAGTATAAGAGCTAGCATTCAAATATTTTGTTTTAAGAAATCCTAAGTTATAGCCCAGACCATTTTCATTTGGATTGCTTGTAGTTGTTGGAAATGTCAACGTAAATATTTGTGATATTGAATTTGAAATTGAAACAATGTTTGTTCTGGCGCCTACTGCAATTGTATAACTTGCAGGTAACTTAGCCTGGATGTCCGAAACTAGAGCCGCAATATTTGGGTAATTGCCGTCTGAAATAATAATCGGTTCGTAAGTTGTATAAACTCCAGGAGTTGTTTCTGCAACAATTGAAAACGTAGTATTAGAACGGGAAGTGTAGTCAAACGTATAGAATGTATTGGGGAACTCTAATGATGTAACTTTTAATGATGTAACGTTCTTATATGGTCGCGCCGGCGAATATATAAAATAAGATGAGTCAGTTCCAGGATGTGCATTCTCAGCAGGAGTGTTTGAACATGTTACTGGAGAAGTAGGAACAATACCTCCTCGAAATTTTCCGTCAATGTTTACTACCTGATTTCGAATTCGCACTTTATCGCGGTGTTTTTCGTTTGGATTTGCTGCTGGTTTAATAACGTGTTCTGGCTTATTTCGAGCTCCGGGAAACTTATTAAATTTATCTTTTTCTGGAAGATCATTCTCTTCGTAATCGCGGTAATTATAGTCGTCAACATATTCGTCACTCTGGACTTCATTTGCATGAACTAATAAGTTCTTTGCGTTCTCATCATACTGTTCTGCTAAAACTTGCTGATATGTAAGTTCCATTGTTATGAAGATTCTAAATTGTAATAAGTAAATCAGACATGCCTTTTTTATCGGCCAGTCAATTCACATCACAAGCTAGAAGCATAACGTGCGGAACAACGGGAGCAGCTGGACCAACCGGACCACCAGGTCCAGCAGGAACCCCTGGAATTTCAACTGGCCTTATTTATTACTTTTTGATTGGAGCTCCTGGACGGAATCTTGGTCAAAATCCAGCAACACTGTATACTATGTCAACTACTCCAGGCGTAATACCGGCCGACAGTGCAGGTTACCCAAATACAGCTTACGTTGGAACCCCATATCGTGGATTTTTTACAGAAATTTCAAGTGTAACTACTAATTATGGAACAACTCTCGCACAATTTACGACAAGTGTTGGGTCACTTACCGGAATAAACTTAATCCCGGGAGGAGCATGGACGTTTACTTTGAATGTTTATTCATTCGTTCAGTCCGGAGCAACTGGGGACTCCACTGCTATTCCTACTGTTCCAACTCCTCGAAATATGCGTGTAAGAGTATTTGTAGACGATAGTGTGATAACCGCTAATGGTATCACAACTGGTTCTGGAGGAGGAGAGATTGTCAACAATATAGATCGGCCTGCATTAGTAAACGGACTTGATCAAGAAAATATTGTAGTAAACTTGAATGTTCCAAGTGTAATAATCGCTACCCCGGCAAATGCAAAAATTAGGGTGGTATTCAGCCTTGAAGCAAATGCCGCAGACCGTGTTCAGCAGTTCTGGACAGAAGGAGATTCAGTAAGTCAGGTTGTCACGACATTATCTCCCCAATCTGGACCCACAGGACCACAAGGCCCGGCTGGTCCAACTGGAGGAACAGGATCAACCGGAGCAACGGGGGCAATCGGGCCACAGGGACCTCAAGGACCTCAAGGACCACAAGGAGAATCGGGAGCCACTGGATCTACAGGAGGAACTGGACCACAAGGGCCTCAAGGACCATCCGGAGCATCAGGAGCGACAGGACCACAGGGACCTAGTGGTTCTGCTGGGATAAATGGGATTTCTCCAACTATTGGAGCTATAGTAGCATATGAATCAACGGTATACAACAACAATACATCTGGAGCAGGATCAGGTTGGCCTAGTCAAACATACACATTGATTGGGTATGAAAATGGCACTGCTCCATCAAGTAACGCATACGTGGAAGAAGCATATTCTGCTTCTGGGGGAACGCAAGGGATAAGATTTTTACAAACTGGATTATATGCTTTACAATTTACCTGGACAGGTTCTTTTAACGCGGTATTCACTATAGGAGACAATACCGTATCCCCAGTCAAATTATTCCATGTTATAGATCCGAATAGCCAAGGTGGTGGTGGGCAGTCTGATTTGATTGTATTACCTTTTATAGCCGGTTCTGCCGGATTTGACCGGTTCAGAATGCAGTTTTTTAATCAAAACAGTGGTGCCGGTATAACCCTTAATGGACTTCAACTAAATATTTGGAAGATTCTGTAGTTCCTCGCGCCACATCTGACTGGGACCCTTTGCTTCCAACTCCGCAATCTTACGAATCAGTTCATCCAAATCATCCTGGTGTTTCTTTGCAATTTTGAGAGTCAGAGACGCAATCGGTAGATTCATCAGATAATCGAAACTGCCCTTAATTCTGTCGAACTTTTCACCCGCAAGCAGAGTGTCGCATTCCTCGGCAGTCTTACGGCGAATGTCTGGAACTGGGACAAGCTCACACTGCTGTAGGATAAATCGAACCACATTACGGTGATAGGGTAGTCTCTGCTTGAGAGCATTCAGCATGAACTCACGTCGCTTGGCGTATAGTTCTAGTCGCACTCCTACAAACTCATTTAGAATCTGATTTGGGCTGTCATATTTTTTGATAACACACTTTGAATTGAACGCGTGCATATTTGTGAGCTTGATTTTGTCAGTAAGAATCTTCTCGATAGTAGGCACACCACCTGTTCCTAGCTTGACTTTGATGAGAATATCTGTATCCGTAGATGTATCTGTATAATCCTTAATGCTTCCATCTGAAACGAGCTTATCTAATGTCTCTCGGAAATCAGACGTCCAAGTTCCAACGGGAAGCTCGGTAATTACGGCAGTGTCCTTTTCAATCTTCCAAACACCCTGGACCAGATAATCTTGCTTGTCAATTTTTTGAATGACTCCCTTGAAGCCACGTGTATACGGAGCGAACTCTCGGTTAAGCCCGCTGCCTTTCTCAAGCCATTCCAGAATTGCAGATTTGAGATCGGACGGATTGAACGATGGAATGAATGTTGAGTAACCAGTGCCAATACCACGACAGCCATTGACAAGAAGCATCGGTAGAATTGGGGCATACCACTCTGGTTCGACTGGAGTTCCGTCATCATCTCGAAATGTCAGGCAATCAAAATCTTCGGTAGGCACAAGATTTTGAATATACGGCTGTAGGTGTGTGTGAATATAACGGGGAGATGCGGAATCCTTACCGCCTTGTAGACGCGTGCCAAACTGGCCGGCTGGAGTAAGCCATGCGATGTTATTGGAGCCCACGAAATCTTGAGCCATGCCGATAATCGCGTCATTCAATGACTGCTCGCCATGGTGATATCCGGAATGCTCAGAGACATACCCTGCAAACTGAGCGACTCGAATTTCGGTCTTCAAATTACGCTTGAACGCAGAATACAGAATTTTACGCTGACTCGTTTTCAAGCCGTCCATCACATTCGGAATTGATCGCTCCAAATTGTAGTTTGAGAAGTGAATCAGATCTTTGTTTACGAAGTCCTCATACGAGACATTTTCACCAGGAGCAGGGTCGATAATGTTACAGCGGGAATAAGTCTTTAGCCAGTCCTTTCGGTCATCGGCCTTTGCTTTGTTGAAGGCTAGATCGATCGACTTATCGCTGCTGACATCATAGGCATACTGAATGATATTGAGACTCTTGAAATACTCCTTTGCTTCGTCGCGGGTAGACGTGCCCAATCCCTTGTAATACTTCACCTTCCAACTCGAAGAAGCAGACGTTTTGCGCCACTCTTCATATTCGTATTGTGTATAGAATGACTTAGTTTGCTTTCCCTTAGTTGCCTTTACAATCGGAGTTGCCATATAGGTGATAAACCCCGGCACTTTAATTAGCTCATGCCAGAGCTCATGAAACATATTGATGAGAAGACCACGAATGTGAGAACCATCGTAATCCTGATCTGTCATGATAAGGATACGACCATATCGTAACGACTTCACATCCTTGTATTCCTTCCCGGATTCCAGCCCCACAATCTTTTTTAAGTTTGCAATTTCTTCAGTCTGCTCGACTTTGCGAACAGACGTATCTTTTACGTTTAGTAGCTTACCCTTCAGAGGAAACACGCCATAATACTTGCGTTGCTCCTGAGATAGACCGGAAAGAGCCATAGCTTTGGCTGAATCTCCCTCGGTCAGAATGAGCACACACTCGTGGCTCTTAGTTGTGCCAGCATACACTGCATCGTCCAGCTTTGGAATTCCACTAATTTTCGAGCTTTTCTTACCGTCAGTCTTTGTGTTTTCCTTGTTATCTTTGACGTTCTGCTGCTCGAGAACTTTGGATACAATATTCAACTTAGCAACAATCTTCTTGAGAACATCTTCGCTGAGCTTACACGAAACCTTTGTTGTCAGAACTTCTTTAGTCTGAGAACTGAATGAGGGATTTTCAACGAAGCAGTGGATAAATACACCAATAGAGTCCTTTACAAGACTTGGCTTAACTTTGATCTTTTTCTTAGTTTCCAGATAATTCACGATATGAGCAACAACCTGGTTCGTAATTTCGTCGACGTGCTTTCCAGAACGGGTCCAAATGCCGTTCACAAAGGAAACGTTAAAAGCTTTGTCAGTCGGAGAGTCGGAGATTGCAATCTGCCATCCGGTTTGAGGGATGTCTGTGACTACGGGTGCGTCTTTCGGCAGATACCAGGAGGCGTAAGATGCCAAGTCCCGAAACTTAATGGGTGTGTCGCACCATGTGACCCGAACCTCCTTGCCAACTGTCATTGCGAGATCAAACACTCGGCGCTGAATGACCTGAAGTAGTCCATCTGGGATTGTAGCATCTTTCCATCCAAAGCGAGCAAAGTCTGGCACCCACTCAAGCTCCACGAATGGCTTTGTTTTACAGGATTTAATAGTCGGCTCTCTAATTTTTGTCATGTTATCCTCGAATACCTGAACATACTTCTGCTGACGCTTTCCATCGACGATGGTGATTGTGAGCTTTTTTGCAAAGATATTGACTAGTTTTACACCATATCCATTCTTGCCACCTACCAGTTTCTTTTCAGTCTTGTCATAGTTTGTGGATGTCAGCAACTCGCCGAAGATCATTTGGGGAATGTAAACTCCATATTCTGGGTGCTTTTCAACATCGATAGACTCTCCGTCGTTTTTGATTACAATAGCATTGTCTTTTACAGAAATATCGATGTGTTTTACTAGGTTATCTGATTTGCGTTCGCGCAAACGCACTACGTGATCGTGTGCGTTGACGAGAAGTTCATCGAAGAGTTTATAGAATCCAGGATTGAATGGGTTAACAGTTTTTGCCTCGAATGCCTCTCCATTGACAACATAAAACTCCTCTGCAGAATTCTCAATGCTGCCGATATAGGTATCTGGTAAAGAGAGAATGTGCTCGCGATGAGAGTGCTTACGGTATTGCTTTGACAGGTCTGCCATTTTGTGTGTTCTATCAGTTTCTTCATCTATGTAAATTCGTTTTATACGAATCATTTTCAAGTTTCAAGCATAGGATAGTAAATGCCTCCTTCTCGTAAAAAGGTAGTTGCAAAAATACCAACATTTGATGAGACGCCCGTCGTATTCTTTTTGAAAATTACAGATGATATATTGAATAATATCATTCCAGCGGGAGAATCGACCTCATACTCTGAACTGGATACAGCTGGAGCACCAGAAAATATTTCTTATTCCAGTATTCTCAATTCGGTAGATGTTTTTAATAAACAAACAAAATTCAACACTGATCTTCTAAAGTCAGTTATTGAAAGTGTTAACGCAGACAGATATTCTATCCAAACCGGATGCTTTTGGTGCTGCCATACATTTTCATGGCATCCTGCAGTTCTTCCAGTATCATATGACGCATATAAGAATGTTTATACCTGCGAAGGCAATTTTTGTTCTCCAGAATGTGCCTTATCCTACAACTACGCAGATATTAAGACATCTGATTCTATGAAGTGGAATCGGCATGCGATGCTCGGTCATCTATACACCGACCTGTATACTAATCGTGATCTTTCACCAGCACCTCCGCGCACCCTTCTCCGTTTATTCGGAGGGCCTTTAGATATTGAACAGTTCCGAGATTATGCTTTTGGCGATAATGAACTGGTTCTTTCAGATCTTCATCCTATTCGTCTACAGTTTCCTTCAATGAATGTGCAAGGTCCTCTGCGCGATATTAAGAAGTATGTAGCATTATCGACAGATGTCATCGATAAGGCGAGCGAACAGCTGCGGTTGAAGCGTTCCAAGCCAACAAGCTCTAATATTCAGACTTTAGACATGTGTATCGGGAAGAACCGCTGAGGTTTCTTCTGCAACTGGAACATCAACTACAACAGGTTCTGGGTCTTTGCGTGGAGACGGCTTGGCAGAAAGCTTTGACATCAGTCCTAATTTTGGAGGAGAAGCTTTCGCCCTTCCATTAAAGGCATATACAGCTTCTGAAATAAGGTGAGTAGCTCTATCTTCCTTAGGAACATACGCCGTAGTCTTTTCTAAGTCATTCCACTTTACAGGAGCGGTTAGTTCAACTCCAGGAAACGTGCTTGTAAAGTCGCTGATAATCGAGTCTGGAATCGAAGGAGACTGTTCAATAAGTCTGTCTAGTTCCGACCTACAAACTAGTAAAAAGTCCATAGGTGGTTCACGTTGGTTTCGTGGCAGAGATAACTCTACCGATATTTTACGATGTAGTTTTCCCCAAGAAATGGCAGCACCACGATGGGCTTCCATTCCTTGCGCATAGCGTAAAAAGTTGCCAATTGTTGAAATGATGCCTGTAACAAGTGAAACACCTCCAATTCCAAGCTGGGCATAACTTTGTAAATTTGGAGGCACCATTGAACTGAGACCGAAGTTAGCAGTTCCTGTAAGAGTAGATAGGACAATAACAGGAATTGTTATAATCATGTTTTGTCTTGAATACATCTTCTCTGCTTTGTCATGCATCCAGCGGTAACACGTGGCTTTATCTGCCCATTTTGCTAGAAGTTCTTCTTCACTATCGCCCCATTTTGCTGTAACTGGTGGCTTCTTTGCCAAATCAACTGCAGATGTTTCCATTATTATTAAGAGTCTTATTTTGACGCAGGGTCCTCAGAATACTAAATGACTCATCAACCCTCATCGAACTTCATTCAAGACATGATGAAAACTCAAATCTTACTTGGTCTCACATCGGGTGCTTCTAATTCACCATTGAAGAACGTCATTCTTTTGAACTTGTATGAACGCCTCATTCAGACGTTTCCAACATGGTATCCAAGTGTAAAACTGTTTTGTTGTCGGCGACAGAAACTACAGCCAGCTACACCTCCTCCTCCAAATCGCGAAATCAAATGCACAATTGAGTGTGAACGTATCTTTCAAGTAACTGGAAACAAACAGTCTCAGCCAACAACGACGCCTAATCACGCTAAAATGGACTCAGTAGTTCATTATATAACCACAATCCCTGCGATCCGGAATCTACTTTGCATTACACACCATGACTATCTGCCACATGAGTTTGAACCAATCCAAATTGAATCAGATCTATATTTCCAGCTAATGACTCTTACCCAAGCAGATGGGTTTGTTGAAAAGTTCAAATTCAAGCTATTCTGTTACGATCACGAAATGCAATTCCTACAGGCATTTGTAGATAGGTGTAACGTAGATTACGAACGTAGAATGGCAAATAAGCTTGGAACATCTTTGTATTTCTTCGATATGATGACAAATTCAAAGTCAAAGAAAAGCACACAGAACCCTTTGCCTACAACTCATCTCGTTTATACAAAACACAAGTTCTATACCACGCGTTCATTTGATAACGTCTTCTTTGAACAGCGTTCAAAAGTTCGTAAACACGTAGAGTTTTTTTTGACACAGAAGGATTGGTATGAAAAGAAGGGTATTCCGTATACGCTCGGGTTTATGTTTCATGGAGATCCTGGATGCGGTAAGACTTCAACCGTAAAGGCAATTGCAAATACTGCGCGACGACACATTATTAACCTTCAGCTATCTGAAATTAAAACAAAGGCACAATTACGTCACCTATTTTTTAATGATGAAATCCACGTTCATAATGGCACGACTGTTGAAAGGTATACGATTCCAGTTCACGAACGCCTGTATGTTATCGAGGATATTGATGCTATGGGGGATTCAGTTCTTCGCCGTGAATGGAAGAAGCCCGAAACTATCAAGCCAGTAGCAAAGACTGGAGATGATGCGTGGCTAGATAGACAGAACGAGGAAGACGCAAAAGAGACCATCGATCTATCCTTCCTTCTGAACTTGCTTGACGGAACACTAGAGGCAAATGGACGTATTATTGCAATTTCTTCAAATTTTCCGGAAAGAATTGATAGAGCACTTATTCGCCCAGGACGTATTGATATGATCATTCATTTCAAGAAGTGTAATCGAACAATTCTTAAAGAGATGGTGAAAAGTTTTTACGACAAAGAATTTGAAGGATTGACCGATGAATCGCTGGACTACAAATGGACACCTGCAGAAGTAAATCAAATTTTGTTCAGAAACTTTGATACTCCCGAAAAGGCAATTAGAGAACTCGAAACTCTAAACCCAAAAGACCTATATGGATTCGATGAGGTCAAGACAATAACATCATACTCCGAGTTTATGCACACGCCTTCGCAAGCCGAGTAATATTTTGCAAATATTTCCAAACACTGTCTTTGCTTCCAGGGGACATCGTTTGAATATACTGTTTTAGCTTGCTAAATACATCTACGTCCTCAACATATTCTTTGTATTCATCAAACCGATAATTCAGAAAGAAAGATTCATCCTTTGCTGAAATCTTATCTTCAAATCCAGCTACATTCTCATTTACAGTGCGAATAACCATAGATGGATTCGTTGTTTTTGCAATTTGAATCGTAGTTAGAAATAGCGAGAAATCAGCGTCTTCAGGATACATTTCAGTAAGCTCTTTTGCAAATGAAATAAACTGATCAAAAAATGCCTTCATTAGAACTCCCTTGGATGCCATTATTATTAATTAACACTCTCGATTTATGAAAGTTACTTACGACTCACCCCGCCAAACTCCTTCTCTCGCTGCATGGCCATCTGTTCCATTCTCTTTGAAACATCATCATTCGAAGCCGCTTTGTTTTTTCCAAGCGTGTTTTCAGTTGTAGGTGCCGGAGCAGACGCCGATGCCTGGCCACTTCCGTCTAAGAATGTATACATGCTGCCTCCCTGTGTAGCAAAGCTTGTTGGCGCATCCCACAGCGAATAGGATTCACTTAGACGACCAGTGCCTTCGAACCCCCAAGCAGAATATTCACCAGGTGCTGCTGCAGATGATCCACCACTGGCAATAGCATCTGTCTTTGTAGGCAACTCCTTTCGTGCATTGGTAGGCTTTGCAATAAATCCAAAAATATCCTTACCAACAACAACTTCCTGAGTATCAGGAACATAAAGTGTAGGAACCTTTTTCAAGAAAGCTGGAATTTGGTTACGCTGAAGAGACTCGACCTTGACAAACTTATAAAGACCGGCTTTATTGAGGGCCTTCAGTGTTTCGATTACCTGATTCGAATTTGCACATCGTTCACTATAAAAAATGTATGGCTGTGACATCGTTATTGAACTTTAAGGAAAAAAACGGATGGAACAATAACGAGAGAGATGGAGTCAAACATGGAGAACATGAAAATTTCTAATCGCGGTTTTGAACTGTCTTGCGAACTGAAGAATGTGCCTGTGGCGTTTGTGAATGCTATTCGGCGGATTCTCCTATCTTCAATCCCGACTGTGGTTATCCGTGATATTCAAATTTTAGACAACACCACTCAAATGCCACACGAAATGCTTAAACATCGAGTTGAGATGCTACCTATCAACGTGTCTCCGGATGACGCGACTACAATCCGAGACGCAAAGATTGAACTCCGAGTTATCCCAGAAACAAAAGATCGTATTTTGACTACCGACGATTTCGTAGTGGAATCTGGTCGAGAGAAGATTCTGATGAAAGATCGCGATATGGATACACCCCTGCATTTTCTCAAAGTTCGGGCAGGAGAGTCAGTTCATATTAAAGGCCGCCTTGCAGTCGAGAATGTAAATGTGTCACAAGTATGTACGGTTGCTACAAAGTGGCATATCGATCCAGAACTAGCAAAGGTAGACCGAAAGAACTTTGTAGAATCGGGAAAGGATGTTCGTGAGTTTGACAATTTCTATATTCAGCGATCCTATTCTCGAGACCAGCATGGACGCCCTAACTGGTTTGATTTGAGCATCG
>Ga0164292_10003548_pt1 | contig 12721 bp, 6 predicted proteins | sample GEODES117metaG_FD_111486 | JGI IMG/M metagenome (GOLD analysis project Ga0164292, IMG submission 111486) | Eutrophic lake water microbial communities from Lake Mendota, Wisconsin, USA - GEODES117 metaG | ecosystem: Environmental > Aquatic > Freshwater > Lake | place: USA: Lake Mendota, Wisconsin... | reverse complement strand
TTGAGCCATGAGAACATCAAGATGCCGCAGCAGGGCAGCTACTACTCTGTAAATGAAGCCTATCGAGATGATTTTCCGGCGGCTTACAATCACTTTATCGAGCGCTTGCGGACGAAGAAGTTACAGCAGCGCTACGCCTCACGCTACATCGGCTCGATGGTCGCTGATTTTCATCGCACGCTGCTTAAGGGCGGTGTTTTCATGTACCCTCCGACCCATTCGCATCCTCAGGGGAAGTTGCGGTTGCTGTACGAAGCAAATCCGATCGCTTTTATTGCAGAGCAAGCAGGCGGCGTGGCGATCGATGGGAAGGGTCGGGTGCTCGACCTCCAGCCGACCGACATTCATCAACGCACCCCACTGGTCGTGGGTAGCCAGGTGGAGATGCAGGAGTTTCAGCGGTGTTTGGAAGAATTCAAGGACCAAGGCTGAACGAGTACGTCGGGTTGTCTGGCGCGAACGTTTCTTTGCGGGTTCGGTCTGGATAGGGTCGCGAGGGCTGAAGACGAGGGATTTACGGCAAAGCCCGGTGATCTCCAGCGAGTTGCTTGGCGGAAAGATGAGCGGGCTTGGGTTTAAGCTTGTTTGACCGGCAATGGCTGCTGCGATGCGTGCGGGCAAATCGGGGGCATTCGTCCCGAATTGGGATGAGCGTTCATCGGCCGGGTAAAACGCTCCAGCCGAAACGTTGGCCGTCACGGGGCTGGCCCGAAATTGCTTTTGCCATCCGGCTTTGTTGTCCGCCCCTGCCATCCGCCCTTGTTAGCCTGCGGCTTGTCCGACAGCTCCCAGTTAAATTTCCGGGAGCTCAGGCTGGAACGGCCGGTTGAGCGCGTGCGACACCGCCTTTAATTGAACGCTGAAGAAGCGGGTTGATGGCTGGCGAAAACAGGTCTTGATTCCATTTGCCCCGCCGAACACTACTGCTTACTTGTATTGACCATGACTCACGAATCGATAACCACTTTGCCAGCCACCCGTTTGGGACGAGCGTGGGCTGCCTACATCGCACCGTTTCGGGGATTGCCACGCGAGATCTGGTACTTGTCGATCGTAATGTTGATCAATCGGTCAGGCGCGATGGTACTCCCGTTCTTGACTCTTTATGTAAATCGTGTGCTGGGCTACTCCGCCGAGTGGGCGGGAAGCATGATTGCCTGGTTCGGACTGGGGAGTTGCCTGGGAGCATTTTTGGGTGGATGGCTGGTTGGTCGCGTGGGGCCGCTGCGCGTGCAGGCTGTCTCGTTTACCTGCGGCGCCGTGGGCTTCCTCGTGCTTTCACAGTTGACGAGCTACGTTTGGTTTTCAGCAGTCCTGTTCTTGATGAGCGTCGCCAGCGAGGCATTTCGGCCTGCGAATGCAGCGGCGATCGCTGACTTCAGTCCGCCCGAGACGCACTCTCGAGCCTACGCCTTGAATCGGCTGGCGATTAACCTGGGCTTTTCGATTGGTCCTCCCTTGGGTGGATGGATCTCAAGCTTCAGTTACCTGTGGCTGTTCCTGATTGATGCAGCGACCTGCTTTTTGGCGGCTGTCGCCGTTCTGCTGTTGTTTCGAGGACGGAGCGGAGCAGTCAGGCACGAGAGCGTGGCGACTGCGGAGCAAGGCGCTCGACGCAGCCCTTGGCGGGACCGCTGGTTTCTTGCATTCCTCGGGTTGACCCTGTTGACCTACATGATCTTCTTTCAGCTGGTCTCGACTTATTCGCTTTACTTGTCGGACGAGTATCAATTGGCGAATTGGGAGATCGGGATGTTGCTCGGCTTGAACACGATCGGTGTCGTCTGTTTTGAGATGCTCCTCGTCAATCTCTTGTCGGATATTTCCAAGCTCTGGCTGATTGCCTGGGGCGGATTCCTGATGTGTGTCGGGATGTCAGCTTTGGTGCTGGGCCAGGGCTTTTGGTTCGCTGCGGCGGCAGTGCTCATTTGGACCTTGGGCGAAATGTTGGCGATGCCCCAAGCGATGGCGTTTGTTGCGGCCTATGCCGGACCGGCAGACCGGGGGAAGTATATGGGCGCTTATACAACCGCGGTGTCGGGATCGTTTGTGCTTGCCTCTTTGTTTGGGGGCTGGTGCTACGGAATCGATCACCACTTGGTCTGGTATGTGGGGATGGTGGTCGGAGTGCTTTCGCTGGGAGGTTTCTTGGGCTTGGCGAGGGCTTATCGTCGGGTTTGAGCCGGGGTTTGACCGCGAAGGACAGGGTGTGACCACGAAGGGTATGAAGGACACGAAGTGAAGAAATTCGGATTGGTCAGAATGGCACGAACTGAATTGTGCGATCTGAGTTGTTCGAACCGAAAGAGGCTTCACCCATCGCTTCGTGTTCTTCGTGGTTCTTGATCTCTTTGTTTTACAGTGCAGGTTACCTTCCCGCGAATTTGCGCAGGGCCTTCCAGCTATGGGCATTGGCGACATCGGCGCGAGTCAGCGTGCCTCGACGGGCCTGTACGATCCCGGCGCGAAGCAGCGCCAATCCAGTCGGACTGTGGGCATCGGTATTGATCACGATTTTGATCCCTTGGGCCTTGGCGGCAATCAATTGGGCATCATTCAAGTCGAGTCGCTCTGGGCTGGCGTTCAGTTCGAGGAACTTTCGCTGGCTGGCCGCGGCCTGCATTACCGCTTCGAGATCGACATCGTAAGGCTTGCGGCGATTGATTAGGCGGCCGGTTGGATGGGCGATCATCCAGACATGGGGATGGTGAATTGCAAACAGCAGGCGCTCGGTGATTTGTGCCCGGGGTTGGTTTTGGCCGTAGTGCAGGCTGGCGATTACCCAGTCGGCTTCTGCGAGGACGTCATCGGGGAGATCCATGGTGCCATTCTCGAGGATGTCGCATTCGATGCCTTTGAGAATCAGGAATTCGTCCTCAGACTCCGCGTTCAACTGGTCAATTTCCTGCCACTGCTGCCGCAGTCTCTTTGCGTCGAGCCCCCGCGCCAGGGAGACCCGTTGGGAATGATCGGTAATCGCAATGTACTGCAGGCCGCGAGCCCGTGCTGCGGCCGCCATTTCAGCAATCGAAGCCGAGCCGTCCGTCGCGGTGGTGTGCATGTGCAAATCACCCTGGATGTCGGCTTCCTCGATCAGTTTCGGCAGTTGTCCGGTGGCAGCCCAATCGAGTTCCTGGCGGGCCTCACGCAATTCCGGGGGCATCCATTCGAGCCCGAGCACGCGGTAGACGTCGGCTTCCTGCTCGCCAGTAAGTGAGTGTTTGGGGTCGTGGAAGTCGATCTCGGCATTCGCCGGAAACACACCCCATTCATTTACTTTCAGGCCGTGGTCCTTGGCCATGCCGCGGAGGAGGACGTTGTGCTCTTTGCTTCCGGTGAAGTATTGCCAAGCGGCGCCGAAACATTTTGCTGGAACGACGCGGAGATCGACTTGAATTCCGCGCTTCAGTCGCACCGACATTTTCGTCGGCCCGCGTCCAAGCACGGAGTCGACCTCGGGCCAAGCTCCGAGGCAGTCCATGGCTTCTTCGGGGTGGGAACTGGTCACCAGTACGTCCAGATCGCCAACCGTTTCTTTACCTCGGCGGTAGCTGCCGCCAAATTCAAGCCGCTGAATGGCGGGGCAAGTCGCGAGTGCGGCCCGCAAATCTAGCGCGAGGGCGTCGGCCTCGATCCAAAGCATCCGCAGTTGAGCCTCACGAGCCAACGGAATCCCCTCCAGAATTGCGGCCTCCGTTTTTTCCCCGAACCCTTCCAGTTGGCGAACCTTGGCTGCGCGGCAAGCGGCTTCCAGAGAATCGAGATCTTTGACTCCGAGTTGTTGGTAGAGGGCAGCAGCCTTTTTGGGGCCTACTTTGGGAACACGGAGGAGGTCCAGCACGGTGCGGGGGACTGCGGTAAGGATTTCCTCCAACTGATGCAGCTTCCCGGTTGCGACGAGTTCCTGGCACTTCTCGGCGACGCTTTCCCCAATGCCTTCGAATTTGGTGAGATCTGCATCCAGTTCGATGAGCTCCGCGATCGACTCGGGAAGTTCGCGGATCTTGCGAGCTCCATTTCGATAAGCGCGAAGGCGAAAGGGATTAGCCCCCTGGAACTCGAGGAGATCGGCTAGTTGCTCCAGCGTTTCTGCGATCGTCTCGTTAGTCATCATGGGTTGGATTCCAAAAGCTGGATTGGCACCGGTCGGAAGCGTTGGGCTTCAGCATAACATCCGGTGGAAGCAGCGGCCCATTTCATGTTTGGTTTTCGCGGAGCGAGTTGAGCGTTAAGATGGCTGGCTGGCTTGGCTTGATGGCTCGTGTTGAGCGGGCTGATTGCGAGCATTGCTGGCGGCGTGGCTGAGCGGGTTCAGCCGGCCTCCAGTCGGCCCATTTTTTCCCTGGAACTTCATGCTGCGTTATTGCTTGACGATTTTTCTGGGAGCATTCCTGCTCTTTCAAGTACAGCCCATAGCCGCCAGATTGCTTTTGCCAAAGTATGGCGGTGTGGCCGCCGTCTGGCTGACATCGATGCTGTTCTTTCAGTTGGTTTTGCTGCTCGGCTACCTTTACGTGCATTTGCTGCGTCGCTTGACCGGTCCCCGAGGCGCGTGGCTGGCGCAGTCGCTGGTGATCGGCCTGGGCTGTTTGACGCTTCCGATCGGGATTCGCGCGGTCAGTTGGGAGGTTGAAGGCAGTGAGATCGCAGGCCCGGTGATCGTGCAACTGGCGGGCATGGTGGGGTTAGTGTTTTTTGCCGTCTCGGCGACTGGCCCGTTAATCCAGTCTTGGCAAGCCCTTTCGCATCCCCACCGATCGCCGTTTCGGTTGTATGCGCTTTCCAATCTCGGTTCGCTCGCCGGTTTGTTGGCTTATCCATTGGTCGTCGAGCCCACTTGGGGAGTTGAGCATCAACGGTGGGCCTGGTCCGTGGGCTACGTTGTCTATGGACTTTTGTTGCTCAGCAGTGGTTGGCAAGTTCGGGGAATGAAGGCATACCCGCTGGAATGGCATGTGGCTGGGGCCGGCAGTCGCCCGACTTGGCCGCACGTTTGCTGGTGGCTGCTGCTGACGGCAATCGCCTCGGCGATGTTGATGTCGGCAACCAATCTGCTTTGCCAGGAAGTTGCGTCCTTTCCTTTCCTGTGGGTGTTGCCGCTGACGGCTTATCTGCTGACGTTCATGATTTGCTTTGAACGTCCCGCCTGGTATCAACGTCGGCTGGCGGTCAGTCTTTTGTTGGGCAGCGGACTTTTGAGCCTCGTCCTGTTCCACTTGGGGACGGTTGCTTCGCTGGTCTGGCATATGGTCGGCTTCACGCTGGTCAGTTTCGCGACGGCCTTCGTCTGTCATGGCGAGTTGGAACGGGCCAAGCCGAGTGCGGAGCATCTGACGTTTTATTTTCTGATGGTGTCGCTGGGCGGCTTGTTGGGGAGTGCAGTGGTCGTGCTGCTGCTGCCACATTGGCTGGTGCGATTTTTCGAATTTCAGGGGACGTTGCTGCTGGCGACCGGAATTGGTGTGTTGGCCACGGTCGTCGGATTGTGTCGGCAACAGGGGCGCTTTGGCTGGCAGGCTGGGGGGTGGCTGTTTGCCGGTCTGTTTTTGGGTTGGATGTGTGTCGCCAGCGTGCTGATCACCCAAGCTGCGGACAAGACGGAGGGAATCGTTGAACGGAGGCGCAGCGAGTATGGGTTAGTGGCGGTCTCGGACAACGGCGTCTATCGCGAGATGATCAATGGCCAGACTCGGCACGGGCGACAGTTTCTCAGCGGTCCGAAGCGAACGACACCGATAGACTACTACGACTCCACCAGCGGAGTCGGGATCGCGATGCAGTTTCTGCAGTCGCGAGCAGAGGGTGAAGGCGATAGTGCGCAGCGGCCATTGCGTATCGGCGTGATTGGATTGGGTGGCGGGGTTTTGGCCACTTGGCTGCGGGCCGGGGACATGATGCGTTTTTACGAGGTCAATCCGCAGGTGGTCGAATTGGCTGAAAGCTGGTTTGGCTATCTGGCGGAATCTCCAGGAGAAACAGCGGTAGTCACTGGCGACGCGCGGGTGGAACTGGAACGCGAGTTGCGGAGTGGGAGTCAGCAGTTTGACCTTTTGATTGTCGATGCCTTTTCCAGTGACAGTATCCCGGCTCACTTGCTTACTCGCGAGTGCCAACGACTCTATTGGGAGCAATTGCGTCCGGATGGCGTGTTGGCGGTCCATATTTCGAATCGCTATCTCGACCTGCGGCCGGTGTTGCTTGATTGCGGTGGTGTGGTGGGCGTGAAGCCACTGTTGTTCGAGCGGCGAAGGACTGGACCGGATGTGCAGGAATGTTCTTGGGTTTTGCTGAGCAAGAATGAGAGCCTGTTGGCGGACCCGCGCGTGAGAGAGCATCAAACTCAATGGCCAGGGGGCACCCCTTTGGTTTGGACGGATGATTTCAACAGTGTCTGGCCGCTGATCGACTGGAAGTTTTGGGTTGATTGGACCAGTTTGCAGGGGGAGAAGAGAGGAAGGGGAAAATAAGGGAATGAAAGGGCGATCTTGTTGGGCTCGGGCTTGGCAGGATTGAAGCTGGTCGCGGGGCGATTGGCTTGATGAAGCGTTAGGCTGAGTTGTCAGGGGTGTTGAGTAGCTGGGAACGTGGAGGGCCGGTGTAGCTGCCCGGCTGAGGGAGAGGTGTTTTTTTGGCAGCCAGCGATTTAGGCACTTCCAATTAGTCGCGAATTGGTGGATGATTTTGGACGTCCGAAGAGGGAGAACGCAGGTTCGTGGGGCCGCTGATGGAATGGCCCGTTTGCGCTCGGTCTTTCGGAGCGTTTTCAGTGTAGGGAGCCACCCCGTCATGAGTCGAAAAGGTTCAGCGTTTGCCGGTTTGTCTGTCGCGATTGTCACGCCGTTTAAGAATGGCGAAGTCGATTTCGCAACGCTGAAAAAACAGGTTGACTTTCAGATTGCAGCTGGCACCGATTGCCTTTGCCCGGTGGGAACAACCGGTGAATCGCCAACGCTTTCGCATGAAGAGCATGAAAAAGTGATAGGCGAGGTCATTCAGCACGTGGCTGGCCGTTGCAAGGTGATGCCTGGAACCGGCTCGAACAATACTCGTGAAGCCCTTCGGCTGACCCGGTTTGCCGCAGCCGCCGGTGCTGATGCGGCGTTGGTTGTCGCGCCGTATTACAACAAGCCGACACAAGAGGGCTTCTACGAGCACTTTAAGGTCTTGGCCGAGCAAGTGGATTTGCCGATCTGCGTTTACAACATCCCCGGTCGGACCGCCAAAAACATTGAACCGGAAACGATTGCCCGGATGGCGGAACTGGAAAACATCGTGATGGTCAAGGAAGCCACCGGTTCACTGGACCAATGCTCCCAGTTGCTGAACATGACCAATCTGACCGTGCTCAGCGGAGATGACAGTCTGACCCTGCCGATGCTCAGTGTCGGTGCCGAGGGTGTGGTTTCTGTTGTTGGCAACATTGTGCCTGAAGATGTCATCGCGATGCTGCGGGCAGTGACTCAAGACAATTGGTCAGAGGCTCAAGCTTGGCATCACAAGCTGTTCCCGCTCTGTCGGGATTTGCTCGGCTTGGCGACCAATCCGATTCCAATCAAGGCCGCCATGGCCGAGTTGGGGCGGGATACCGGCGAACTGCGCTTGCCGATGACGAGCTTGAATACAGCTCAACGGTCGGCTTTGCGGCGGACCTTGGAAGCATACGGCCTGATTGGCGTCGGCGTCGCTGGCTAACGCGGCTTAGTCGGCTCGCACGGGGTGACTGCCTGGTTGCAACTGCTGGGGTTTGACTGCCTTGTCCGAGGCAGCCGGTTTGAGGCTGCTTGGGTCGAGGCTTCGGGCTGAGGTAGAGAATCCCGATCCTGCCGCGCCTGTTTTCCTGTTTGTTGGCTGGGTTTCACATTCCAATTGGAGTTGAATGCCATGATCACGCCTCCGTTTAACTTGATGAAGTGGATTGAGGAGCACCGGGACGAGTTCAAGGTCCCGGTGATGAACAAGCAGTTCTACAAGACAGCGGATGATGTGATTGTGTTTGTGTCGCTTGGCCCAAACACTCGGAATGACTACCACGTTAATCCGACAGAAGAGCTGTTTTATCAGTTGAAAGGTGATATTGCGGTGCGGGTGCGGCCTTTGGATGGCACCCCGCCGCATGACGTGATCGTGCGAGAAGGCGAGATGTTTCTGCTGCCGCGGTGGGTGCCGCACCGCCCCCAGCGTCCGGCGGACACGATCGGATTGATCGTTGAATTTCCGCGTCCGGCGGGAAGCAAAGACCAACTCCGCTGGTATTGCCCGGGCGATGAGCACCTGATCTACCAAGCCGAATTCCAGCTCGAGCAGATTGATCGTGATTTACATCGAGTCATGAATGAATTTTGGAATGGACCGGTGGAGCGCCGCACCTGTGCCACTTGCGGTGTGACCGTGGAGCGAGCCGGAGCGTTTGCCTTAGCCGGGCAATAGGGTGTCTGCTGTACTCTGGCGGTTGGTGGTCCTTCGGATGACGAGGCAAACTGGGCCGGGCCAGCGAAAGGCGAGGCAAGCTGTGTTGATTTCGCAGGTTGGGTAGTTTGCTTGAGGCTGGAGAAGGTCCAGGCAACCTCGAACCGGGGGCGATTGAGGTGGACGCTTGCCAGCGAAACCGATAAACTGACCGCGTTTTGGCGGAGATTGTGCACCCCGCGGGATTGCTGGCTGGCCGTTGCAAGCTGGGCTTGCAGCAAGCGGAGTGCTTTTCAGTCGCGGGGTGATTATCCAGGCAGGAAGCCGCTTCCGGCACCGATTGGCGTGCCTTGAACAGGATTCGATATGGCCCGACGTTTTTATTCCAAACGGATTCCGTTTTTCAATAACGTCGCGATGCTGCTGTTGTGCATCATCTTCTTTTTGCTCCCGTTTGCTCTGCGGGGGGCTCGGTTTGCGATCACCGAGATGCAGAATAATGTGGCTGATTGGCTACCCTCTGATTTCCAGGAAACGGTTGATCTCGTCGAGTTCCGCCGTTATTTCATGGGCGATCAGTTTGTTGTGATCAGCGGGCCGTGGTGCAAAGAGGATAACCCTGCTTACACCAATTTGCGGCGGAAGATCGAGGCAGAATCACTCGAGTACGAAAGTGTTCTGGAAGACCGTAACGATCAGGAACGCCTGCGGGCGGCCAGGTTCGGCGACAAATTCGGGTTACTCTACGCGGGAAACTTCCACGAAGAGTGGGGCCAGTACCGAGAGCGGTGGCTGAAGGGAAACAGCGGTAAGTGGTTCTACATCAACCGCAATGGCGAACTGTACGAGTGGTTGGGCCAGAATAATGTTGTTGAAGGAGGGAAGCGGTTTTTAGAGCGGCTGCTCAATGGCCGCAACATCGCCAAAGGTCGTTTGGTCGATACCTTTGGCCCGCCACCGGACGACAGTTCAGGCAAGCCTAATCCATACTATGACAATCCGTTGCTGCTTTGCGGTCGTCCGTTCAAGCAGGTGACCACGGGGCCGGAGGCTTTCGAGCAGATGGCCGGCAACGGCGGCACGCTCCGGATCGGTAATTTCAGCGAAGAAGATGCAATTACCCTCGAAGCCAAAATTGAAGCCCACAAGCGTCTGAGCGGGGCCCTGTTTGGCCCGACTCCACCAGCTGATTTTTCGTGGACCTATGATTCATTGCTGCAAAAGCTGGACGAAGGCGCGCTCAAGAATCAATTGCTCAGCGGCGACCTGTACCGAACCAAGTTCGAAAAGTTCATTGAGCTTCAGGTAGCCGACCGGTTTCAGGGAGACCGCACTCGGCTGGACTCGTTGAACACCGATGAGCGACTGGAACTTTGGTACCGCATGTGGGATGCCTTGGAGTTGCAGCCGCCAGCGCGGCAGACTTGCATGGTGGTCACGATCAATGAACCGTTCGTGGGTGAATTGGATCGGATTGTTGGCCGGCCGATTTTGGGCAAGCCTCGCGGCAGGTTGCTGGAGTTGGCGACCGGTGAATGCGGCTTGGCCAAGGAGAATGTTCATCTCGGCGGTCCGCCGGTCGACAATGTGGCGATTGACGAGGAAGGCTCTAGTTCGCTGCTGAAGCTCGCCAGCCTTTCGGGGCTCGTCGGAATTCTGCTGTCCTATTACGCCTTTCGAAGCATCCGTGTCACCTTCATGTTGTTCTTCGTCGGCACCATGTCGGCGATTTCCAGTCTCGCCTACGTTTGGTTCGGCGGGAGCCGGTTGGATGCGATTTTGCTGACCATGCCGTCGTTGGTCTATGTGTTGGCAATGGCCGGCTCGGTGCACATGGTGCACTATTACAAGAATGCTGTGCATCAGAACGGTCGGAAGCGGGCGGTGGAAACGGCCATTCGGTTTGGCTGGTTTCCCTGTTTCCTGGTCGCGTTTACTGATTCGCTCGGGCTAATCTCGCTTTGCACGAGTAATCTCAAGCCGATTTACAACTTTGGTCTGTATTCTGCCATCGCCACGATGGGGACGTTGTTCTTTATCTACACGTTCCTCCCTTCAGCCCTGACCATTTGGCCTCCGCCCTATCATCGCGAGCCGAAGAAGGGCGAGGGTGATGCGCCCAAGGAGCTGACTTTCTCCGAACGTTTCTGGGGTAAGGTGTGCGACGTCTGTACGACTCACTACTGGCCGGTGGTGATTGCAGCTACCGCCTTGCTGGTGATCAGCGTGTTCGGCATCTACCAGATCAAGACGACGGTCCAGTTGCTCAAGCTGTTCGACAAGAATGCCAAGATCCTCGATGACTATCGCTGGATGGAAAGCAATGTCGGTAAGCTGGTGCCGATGGAAATCGTGCTCTCGGTCGATACGGATTCCCAGCGGGAGCAGTGGCTTGAACAGCAACGGGCAACGCAAGTCGAGCGGCTGAAGGCTGCTGGCGAGTCGGTGGATTCGGAAAATCTGGAACTCGAGTATGACAAGTTCGAAAGTAACCTGAAATATACGTTTCTCGAGCGACTGGAATTGTCGCAACGTGTCCGCAAGCATTTGGAGCAGTTCTTCGGCCCCAGCGGTCTCGACATTGTCGGTGCGGGGATGTCGACCGACGTGTTTGTTCCGATGCAGATGGTCACTTCTCAGGTTGAGACCAACAGCAATCTGGACCAGCGGAAAATCTTCAACAATCAGTTGCTGGAGAATCGGGGCAAGATGGTGGGCGAGGATTACCTCGCGATTGCCAACCGGGCGGCAGCTGAAGACGGTGAATCCAAATATTACTCGGCCGACGAAAGTTACGATGGTCGCGAGTTGTGGCGGGTCAGTTTGCGTCTGGCCGGCTTGAATGATGTGGACTATGGAAAATTCGTCAATAACATCCGGGGAGTCGTGGAACCGATTCTGCGGGCCTATGAGATGCGGACCAAGATTCTCCGCGAGATTCAGACGGCGGGTGGTGAGCAGTCGCTGAGTGAAAGCCGCGTGTTGCTCTTGGGGCCAAGCCCCGACGCGACCCTGCTGAAGCTGGAGGAGTCCCGGCGGACCGGGACGGCAATCAAGTCGCTCGACGTCGACCAGACCTACCTGTTTGCCGATACGCTGCAGGACTTGCTCGAGAACCGGGGATACGAGCCGAAAAAGGGAAAGAAACGCTATGACTGGATCGATCCGGCCATGTTTAATGCCGAGCGTCCCTTTCCGGATGAGGCCAAATGGAAAGAGCTGTTTGAAAAGCACGATTGCGTGATCCTCATCGCGCCGGAACCCCGTTTGGCGCCCGAATTTATCCGCAGTAATACGAAGCTGTTCGTCGATTGCACGCAGCACGATTTTCCGACCGTCGAGCCGAAGTCCGGAGAACCTGCCGCCCTCACAGCGATGCAACGTAAAGTCGAGTCCCAGGAGCCAGACCTGGATGTGGCTGCGATCTATACCGGGATTGTTCCGATTGTTTACAAAGCCCAGGGCGCTTTGCTCAAAAGCCTGATTGAAAGCACGGCCGGGTCATTCGTCTCGATTGCCATCATCATGATGGCTCTGCTGCGCGATTGGAAAGGTCGATGGAACATCGGCAACTGGCTGAACTTCCGTGGCGGAATGGTGGCCATGCTACCCAACGTGTTCCCAATCATGCTGGTTTTCGGTGCGATGGGGTTCCTCGGGATTGCCGTCGACATTGGGTCGATGATGACCGCCAGTGTGGCGATGGGGATCGCGGTCGATGACACGATTCACTTCTTGAATTGGTATAACCGCGGGCTCCAGCAAGGAATGACTCGCAAAGAAGCGATTCGCTTTTCTTATACGTCTTGCGCCGAATCGATGGCCCAAACTGGCTTGATCGTCGGGTGTGGGCTGTTTGTCTTTGCGTTGAGCACTTTCCAGCCGACGCAGCGATTCGGTGTCTTGATGCTGGTCTTGCTGAATGCGGCGACCCTCGGTGACCTGTTTGTGCTGCCTGCCCTGTTGGCCAGTCCGCTCGGCAAATGGGTCGGCAAGGAACGCCCCCGGGCCGCTGGCACTGCCTTGGCGCACGAAGGGATTCAAATGGACTTGGACGAGCCCGAGGTTCAGGTGATTTCGCACCCCGCGTTGAAGCAAGCGGGCGAACCGAAGTCGACCGGCCCTGAATTGGATGAGGGGCGGACCAAGGACCGAAAACGGCAACGTTAGGTGGGCTGTGGCGGTTTGTGCTCTCGACCTTGCAGCGCTGCACGAGTTCGTTAGCGGTGGCAAGCTGGTAGTGCGGAAGTCGACCGCGACGGTTGAAGGCGGCGAGGGCGATCGCGGTTGGCGGTGAGTCTCGCAGCCAAAGAAT